>Ga0067045_1028390_pt1 | contig 34693 bp, 25 predicted proteins | sample TerdegcTABiofilm_FD_59184 | JGI IMG/M metagenome (GOLD analysis project Ga0067045, IMG submission 59184) | Combined Assembly of (Gp0054472, Gp0054536) Wastewater bioreactor microbial communities from Singapore -Terephthalate degrading...
CATCCGCAACAGCGGGAGAAGATGGCGATTCGCCGACACGACCCCGATGCCCGATCCGCTCAGACCTTGTACCGCGTCGAAGAACGCTTTGTGGGCTTCGCTTTGGTCTCGGCCTATCCGAAGACAGGTCGTACGCATCAGATTCGCATCCACTTGGCTCATGTCGGGTGTCCCGTACTCTGCGATCGCCAATACGGCGGTCGGGCCGAAATCACGCAAGGGGAGCTGGTTTCCGGTGTGCCGGACGGGGAGGTTGTGTTAGCCCGGCAGGCGCTCCATGCCCATCGCTTGAGCTTCGATCATCCCGGCACCGGCGGAAGGATGACGGTTGAGGCCCCGTTGCCGCGCGACATGACCGAGGTGTTGGAATCGCTGCGACGGCATCGGCCTTGGAAGCGGAGCATGGGCTTGAGGTGACGGCTCCGCCTCCGGCCGTCGTTCCGGTCGGCCGGTGCGCGCCGGGGAAAGACGGTTTGCCTTGCCTAGGAAGTAGGGCAGACCGCGCGTCCGAGAACGGAAGCCATCAGGTCTTGGGTGCCCCAGGTGGTGGGATGAGCGACCACTTCCCCCGCCGCATAGCCGCACGTGCGGCCCTGCTGGGCATTGACGTCGCGGATGCGATCCAGGATCTCGGGACGATGGCCGAATTGGGTGTGATAACAGGCCACAGCCGCGAGCTTGGCATCCAAGCTCGCCGAAATGTCCACGACCATGAGGTTTTCGGCGGGCGGGGCAAGTTGCCGCAGCGACAGGAAATAGAACAAATAGTGCGGTATGTTGTGAACCGGAAGGTTCTCAAAGTGCTCATCCCATTTCGAGAGCCTGGCGTAGAAGATCGCGGCTTCCGTGATCCGGCGAGCGGCCTCGTGATCGGGAGACGCAAAGGGCGTGTCGCCGCCCAAGCAGAGGACGAGTTGCGGGCGGTAGCGTCGGAATTCCGTCGCCAGGGCGCATCGCGCCTCGAAGTCATCGAATAGGCGGCGATTCGGCAAGGCGAGCGTCACGCGGACGCAGGCCCCCAGCGTCCTTGCGGCAGCCGCAGCTTCGTCCAGCCGGGTTTCCGGGCCGGGGGACTGCGGCGTCGGCTCTCCGTCCGTCAAGTCGATGATCCCGACTCGATAGCCTTGACGGCTCAGGGTGTGAACGATCCCTCCGCAACCGATCTCTACGTCATCCGGGTGGGCGCCCACGGCAAGCACGTCCAGAGGCGCATCCTCCCCGCGTTGATCCCACGTGTTCTTCTCGTTCATGCGGCGTTGAAGTGCAAAAATCCTCTGATGTTACGGTTCCGACATCGGGTAGGAAGTTTATCGGCGGAGGTTCCATCGCCGTCCGTCGCTCTGCGAGGCATCCGGCAGGGGGCCGAGGGGATGGAAGAAGCCGTCAGCCATTCTTGCGATTTTCGGGCAGCGGTTTGATGGCTGCCACGATGAACGTCGGGTTCAAGGCTTGGAACCGGACGCGATCGAGCTGATAGTAGCCTCGCGCGAGGTTGATCATGAGAACGTCGATGTGCGGAGTCAGGGTGCGTATCCGTTGCTGGCACTCAGCGACGTTGTCCACGCTGCCCATGGTTACGACCAATCGTCCGCCGGGACGGAGTCGCACGAACGCGGCCTGGCAAAGATCGACCACTTGGCGTCCGCTGCCGCCGACGAAGACGCAGTCCGGATCGGGCAGTCCCGTCCAAGCCTCGGGTGCTCGTCCCAAGATCGGCCTCAGGTTCGGAACGTCGAACCGTTGAGCGTTTTCGCGGAGAAGCTCGTAATCCTCGGGGTCCATTTCCACGGCGAAGACGGTCCCCTCGCGTGCGATTTGCGCGGCCTCGATGGAGAGCGATCCGCTGCCCGCTCCGACGTCCCAAACGATGCTCCGCAGGCCGACATCCAACTTGGCCAGCGCGATGGCGCGGATTTCAGCCGGGGTGAGAAGCCCCCGCTTGGGTTTCGATTGCAAGAACGTCTCGTCGGGATTGCCGAACAAGCGTTTGCCCCATTGCTTCAGCGGGCGATCGGGGACGTCCGGTTTCCGCACCAAGATCATCACATTGAGCGGTGAGTAGGTGTGCGCGGCAATGTCGTGCAGTTCGCCGGAGGTGACGCGCTCGTTGGGGGCCCCCAAGTGTTCGCAGACGTAAGCGGAAAAATAGTCCAACCCGCAGGCCAAAAGCTGCTCCGCTAAGCGATTGGGTGGAAACTCTTCCGTCGTGAAGAGCCCAACCTTGTCCGCCGAACGGATACGAGAGATGACCTCTTCCAGCGGGTGATCCGCTAAATTGGCCAGATACGCGTCCTCCCAATTTTCTTTGACTCGGGCAAAGGCCAACTGCATGGTGCTTACGTGCGGCACGACCTCGAAGCGATCCTTGCCGATCTTTTCCCACAGGTAGCGGGCGACGCCGTAGAACAAGGGATCTCCCACCGCGAGAAGGACGATCCGTTTTTCCGGATGGGCGGTGATTTGAGCGACGATCTCTTGCAAACTATTGGAGATTTCCAGCTTGGGCGTGGGAAGGTCCCGGACGATGGCCAAGCAATCCGGATCCCCGATCAAGAGTTCGGCCGAGGCGACCAGTTTCCGGGCATGCTCCGTCAGGCCCGCCAAGCCGTCTTCACCGATTCCGATGATATGAATCCGCCGCGGCGATTCGACTTGCGTCACCGTGTACCCTCCTCGATGAAACGGTGATGGTGCGCTACCCTCGGGCGGTTCTTCCGTCCCGAGCGAACAATGTCGATTTTATGACCGAGACGCTCCGTGGGACAATGAGGCCTCGGCGGGAAAAGACGGCTTCAGACCGTCGGCCCCGCGTGGGAGTCGCAAGACGCTAGACCAAGAAAAAAGAACCGCTGCCGATCGCTCGAAGCTCGGCGCGGTTCGTGAGGAACTGGTGCGGAGTCGTTTTGCGACGCTTCCGGGTGCGGCAACCTGCGAAGGCTTGTTACCGCTGATTGACCGCCAGGCCGGTCAGACTCATTACATAGTCGCGGTCGGCCGGGGAAAGCCGATTCCAGGAGACGCGGACGAAGGCGCCGGAAGGCGTTTGCAGGCGAACGACTTGGCCTTCGATCGTTTGGACGAATCGCGCGGTGACATGGTAGATCCCCGTGTCGTCCGTCCAAATCCGATACCCGCTCTGGTTGGGAGCCGGAGCCGCTTCGGCTGCGGGTGCCGGAGCCGGGGCGGGAGCTTCCGCCGGAGCGGGAGCGGCAGGCTCAGCTGGAGCGGGTGGAGCGGCCTCGGCGGCCGGGGGCGCCATTTCAGCGGCGGGTGCTTCCGGAGCCGGAGCCGCTTCAGCCGCGGGGGCCGGTGGAGCGGGCGTTTCGGCCGGAGCCGGAGGAGCCGGGGTCTCCGCGGGTGCCGGGGCCGGGGCAGGAGCTTCCGCCGGGGCGGGAGCGGCAGGCTCAGCCGGAGCGGGCGGAGCAGCCTCGGCGGCCGGGGGCGCCATCTCAGCGGCGGGGGCTTCCGGGGCCGGGGCCTCCGGAGCAACGTCGGAGGGGGATTCCATGGGGGCGGGTGCCGGAGCCGTGGTCTCATCGGGCGCCGCGACCTGCGTTTCCGGCTCGCTCGTCACGCCGCAATCCTGAGGGACGCAGCAGTCCACCGGAAGGCTGCAAGCCACGCCCGGACAGTGCAGTCGGGCAAACCTATGTCCGAAAAGCTTGCAGGCGTAAGCCGGTCTCGCCGCAAGGACTCCGGCACAGGCCAAAAGAGCCAAGCACAACATGCTGGAACGCATCGTCGTAGCCTCCTCTCAAAAGGGAAAGTCAAATCCGCCGATCACGTTTGCGATCTTCCGCAGAGAACGCCTGTTTGGGGAGAGGCCGGATCGCAACGCACGGCTCAACCACGCGGTTCTCCAACCGAAAGGTTGGAGATGCGAACTGGAGGTCATGTATAAGTCTAGCTTGTTAGAATGGGTGGTTCAAGAAAATTAGGTCGGATGAGCGTGATTAACCGCTAGGGAAGTGGCTTTCCGTCTGGCGAGATTAGAACAGCAGAGGTCGCGGCTCCAAATCCGAGCAAGAAAGCAAACGGGCCGCCTCAGCGGCGGCCGCGATGATTGAAAGCCGAGTTGGAGTTGATCCCATTCCGTCCTGGGGTATCCCGTGGAAGGCGTCGCCGATGGCGACGGAGAGGGCCGGTGCTTCAAGCAACCAGCGAACTTCGGTCGCCAATCCCGGCGGCTAACGCGTCCGTCCGCGGAGCATGACGCTGGTGTTGTCGCCGACTCCCAAGACGGGCCGGTACGGGTCGGACAGAGCGCACTGCACGGGACGCCGTGGGTACCAGACCAGGCCGATGTTGAGGCTCCAGCTCTCGTCGATCTGGCCGTCCAGGCCGCTGCCGGTTTTGGGGGCGAGATAGGCGAAATTGCTTTCGAGGGCCCAACTGCGGCCCAGCGGCACGACGGCATCCGCGCCGATGAAGGCATCTCCGTAGCCCGACCAACCCGCCCAAATGCGGCCTTCTCCGCCCTCCTCGAATTTGCGACGGTAAAAGAAGCCGTAGCGATCCAGTACCGAAAGGTCGAGGATGGTGGGAGCGGCTTGGATGCCCGCCCCCGGTATGGTGACTTCACTGTCTTTCAGGCCGTACATCCCCATGTAGCCGATTTCGCGGCAATCATCTAGCAGGAATGAGATTTCGTGCCGCAATTGCAGGAAATCGGCGTCTTCGTAGAAATCTTCGTGAAGCCAGTCGACCGCGACCGCCCATTGCCATCGGCCACAGTCGGGACGGCGGAAGATGCCCGCGGTGAGGAAAAACTGGTTGCGATCCTGATCCGTGATGGCGTTGGGGTCGAAGAGGGTTAGCGCCTGATTGCCGGCGAAATCGCTGTGTGTTACTTGGGCTCCGACTTGATAACCGATCCCCCACGGGCCGCCGATCGGGGCACCAAAGTTCAGCCCCTCGTGGAAGCCGAAATTGCCGTTGCCGCCCAGGTCCATAGGGCCTTTGAACCCGTGCACGCCTGCGTGGACGCTCAGCCCGTCAATCCAGGCGCCTTGAAATAGAAAATAGCCAGGGTACCAATAGCCGGGACCGTAATAGCCGGCCGGACCGTCCCAAGCTGGGGCCATTTCTTCGTACTGCACGGACGACTCATCGTCCGGAATCGGCCCCTCCAATAGTTCACCGGGGGGAATGGTCTCGATCGGTCCTGATTCCTGAGACGCGCGGAGATAGCGAGCGCCGGTCGAAACCGGGCGGTCGGAGACGACCCGGGCACGCGACGGGGGCAATTCGCCTGCATGAGACAGGACGCCCCCTCCGGCTTCGTAGGGCGACGTATTGGAGCGAATCGACCGATCGGCCCAACGACTTTGCGTCCGGGCGATATAGTCTGTCTCTTGGCCGATTCCGGGGATAGCCCACAGCATCAAAAGAGCGGCGCCGATTGTCAGGCGGGTTTTCAGCGGACGGAGCATGACATGATCTCTCTCATTACCGGAGGCAATCGTCTTCCCGGCCATCGGAGCAGCGCTCCCGTGGCCTAATGTGCCGGAAAAGACATCGTCACCGGCAGAGTCAAAACTTTCGGAAAAGTCTTCCTAAGTAGAAAAGATTGCTCAAACGAGTCGAATGCTTGCAAAGATGGGCGAGATGGATGGGATCTTGTAGGAGTTTTCTGGGGGGAATTAGGCTGCGGACAAGGCGCGGTCTAAGTCGTCGATCAGGTCGTCCGCGTGCTCCAGCCCCACCGAAAGGCGAATCAGTCCGTCGCTGATTCCATTCGCGCGGCGAACCTGGGGGTCGTAACTGGCATGCGACATGGACGCCGGTTGTTCAATCAGAGATTCGACCGCCCCCAAGCTGACGGCAAGCTGAAAGAGACGCGTCGTTTCGACGACCCGCTTTGCCTCGTCATAGCCGCTTTGCAGCTCAAAGCTAATCATGGCCCCGAAGCCTCCCGACATCTGCTTTTGGGCGATCTCGTGGCCTGGGTGGGAGGGCAAGCCGGGGTACAAGACCCTTCGGACGCGGGGATGGGAAGCCAAGAACGCGGCGATCGCCTCGGCGGTTTGACATTGGGCACGGATCCGAAGTTCCAGCGTCTTCAAACCGCGGCCGCTGAGGTAGGATTCCAGCGGGGCCATGACCGCGCCGGTCGCGTTTTGGACGAAATACAGCCTTTGGAAAAGCTCCTCGTCACGCACAATCAAGGCCCCTCCCAGCACGTCGCTGTGGCCGCCGATGTATTTCGTCACGGAATGCATGCTGATGTCCGCCCCCAGCTCCAGCGGGCGGGTGAGAACCGGCGTGGCGAAGGTGTTGTCCACGGCAAGCAAGGCCCCGTGGCGGTGGGCGATCTCGGCACAGGCGGCGATATCCGTGATGGTGAGTAGCGGATTGCCGGGGGATTCGATCCAGAGCAGCCTGGTGTTCGAACGCACGGCCGTCCGGACCGCGTCCAGGTCTTCCGTAGGGACGAGCGTCACGTCAATCCCGGCTCGGTCGATGATCTTGTGGAAGAGGCGAAAGCTTCCGCCGTACAGGTCCCGCCCGGCCAGAATGTGATCGCCGCTCTTGAGCAACATCGTGACGCAATGCACGGCCGCCATGCCGGAGGAAAAGGCCAGTGCGCCGCAACCGGACTCCAACACCGCTAGGGTAGTTTCGAACGCCTTACGGGTTGGGTTGCCGCTGCGGGAGTAGTCGAAGGCGCCCCAGTCCCCGGCTCCGGGTTGCACGTACGTAGCGGCCAGATAGATCGGCGGGACCACCGCTCCCGTGGCGTCCGGTTCATTGCCGATGTGGATGGCTTTGGTTCGAAAGTGCATGGTTTTGGCTCAAAAGGCTGCGAGGCCGGAAAGCAATCCGATCGGCTCATCGGTCGCCGCGCGGTCGCGATCATGGGCGGCGTTGCGGCACGATCGCACGGACGCGCGTACTAACCGCGGATCAGTGTTCCAAGGCCTGGGCGAAGTCGGCGATCAGATCCTCGGTATCTTCCAGACCGCATGACACGCGGATCATGTTGTCCAGAATCCCGACGGCGCGCCGCTGATCCATGGTGAAGTCGTGGTAGCTCATGAAGATCGGCTGTTCGATTAAGGATTCGGCGCCCCCCAAGCTCGGGCCGATGCGGGGAATACGCACGGCATCCACGATCCGCGCCGTGGCCTCGGCGTCTGCGTCGCGGACCAGGAACGTTACCAGACCTCCGAAGCCGCGCATCGTGCGCCGGGCGATCTCGTAATCGCGGTGGCTGGGCAAGCCCGGGTAATACACCTTTTCCACGCGAGGGTGCCGCTCCAAGAACTGTGCCAGGGCCAGGCCGTTTTGATTGTGCTGCCGCATGCGAAGTGCGAAGGTCTTGAGGCCGCGAAGCAACAGATAGGACGCTTGCGAGGTCAAATTCACCCCCATCACGCCGCGGAGCTTGCGGACCGGCTCCAAAACCTCCTTGCGACCGATGACGGCCCCGGCCAGAAGGTCGTTGTGCCCGCCCAGATACTTGGTGCAGGAGTGGAGGACGCAATCGATGCCGTATTCCAACGGGCGAACGTTGTACGGCGTGGCCAACGTGGCATCGATCATGGTTTCGATGCCGTACTTTTTTCCCAGCGCGGCGAATCGTTCCAAGTCCACGACGCTGAGGTGGGGATTCGTCGGCGATTCGCTGATGAGGAGCTTGGTGCGGGGATTGATGGCCGCTTCCATCTTCTCGTAGTCGCAGGCCGGGATCTGATGCGTGACTACACCGTACTTGCCGAGGACCTTGGTGCAGAACTCGCGGCTGCGGTGGTAACACTCATCGAACAAGATGATTTCGTCGCCGGCTTGGACCTTGCTCATCAAATAGCAGGTCACGGCGGCCATGCCGGTGGCGAAGGCGACGGCCGATTCACCGCCCTCGATCGCGGCCAGTTTTTGCTCCAAGACGCGCTCCGTGGGATTGCTGTAGCGACCGTATTCGTCGCGCGGCAGCTTCTTTTCCACGTACTCCAGGACGGCCGCGGTATTCTCGAAAGTGTACGTGGCGGTGAAGAAAACAGGGTCCGTGATCGAGTGGCAGGGCTTGAAGCGATCCTCGCCGCCGTGCACGCAAAGCGTGGCCAAGCGAGGAGCGTCGGATGCGGAACGGGAACGAGGACTCGCGGAGTCGGACATGAGCGTTCACACCTCGATGGTTGGATGCAGGGCATGGATCAAGGCACGATCCCCGAAAAACGTGCGCGGCAAGCTCTCCGCCGCACCGATCCAAAAACAAAAGCCGCGACGAACAACCGGGCCGTCGCGGCATATCTGGATCGGTGTTGGATCGTTGCTCCCGGGCACCCCGAAGAGCGACGCCGGCACTTTAGCAGAGCTGGCTGCAAGCGGCCACAAATCCCAAGGTTGTACATTTTATCATCGCGCAGGTCGGGCGGCAAGCAGACGCCTTGGGAAACGCCTCGGGGAAAGTCCCGATCGGGTGCAATGTCGGGTCGAGGCTCGCCGGCCTCGTGTCCGAGGTCTTGGGAAGGCCAGACCGCGTCCCGGCAACGATGCCTCGCAGCCTGTTAACTCGGAAGGAGAATCCCGGCCGAACCCCGAACAACGAAGCAGACGGCAAATCCCAAGACGATCGGCAGCAAAGTGGAGAGGGCGGTCCATTTGACGCTGCCCGTCTCCCGGTAGATGGTGTAAATGGTGGTGGAACAGGGGTTGTGAAGCAGGCTGAACAGCATCAAGCAAACGGCGGTCAGCGTGGTCCAACCGCCTTGCCGCAGGATTTCGGCGGTGGCGGCTACGTCTTGCGGTTCGAACAAGACGCCCGGCGCCGCCCCGACACCCGACAGGTTCGTCGTCAGGACGGTCAGCATCAAGACCGTGGGGATGACGATTTCATTGGCGGGGATGGCGATGATATAGGCCAGCAAAATCACGCCGTTCAACCCCACCGCCAGGCCCAACGGATTGAGGCCATGGATGATGTGCTCGGCCAACGAGCGATCCGCGATGGTGATGTTGGCGAGCAGCCAAATCACGATTCCGGCGGGAAAAGCGAACATCACGGCGCGCCCCAGCACGATCAGGGTCCGGTCGATCAAGGAGGTGTACAAGGTCTGCAGTAATCGCGGCGGGCGATAAGGGGGCAGTTCCAAGTGGAAGGTGGAGACTTCGCCGCGAAGCACGGTACGGCTGAGCGCCCGCGAGACCAGAAATGTGAACACGACCCCCAACATGGCCACGCCGACGACGCCGAGGGTGGCGACGATACCGGCCAAGTAGGGGGGCGCCAGGGCTCCCAGGAATATCGTCGCGAGCAGGATTTGCGTCGGCCAGCGACCGTTGCAGAGGGAGAAATTGTTGGTCACGATGGCCAGCAGCCGTTCTCGAGGACTGTCGATGACGCGGCAGGCCACGACGCCGGCCGCGTTGCAGCCGAAGCCCATGGTCATGGTCAACGCCTGTTTGCCGTGGGCGCCGGCCCAGCGAAAGAGGCGATCCAGATTGAACGCCACCCGGGGCAGGTAGCCGAAGTCCTCAAGCAGGGTAAAGATAGGAAAAAAGATGGCCATCGGGGGGAACATCACGCTGACGACCCAGGCCATGGCGAGATAACCGCCGTCGATGAGCGGTCCGCAAATCCAGCCCGGCACGCCCACCCATAAGGCCGCATCACGAAGCACGGGATGGACCGTATCCACCAGGATTGCGGAGAGCAGGGCGGAGGGGTAGTTCGCGCCTTGCACGGTAAGCCAAATCACGATCAGGAACAGCCCGATCATGATGGGGTAGCCATAGATTCTGCTGGTGAGGATGCGGTCGAGCCGCCGATCCCAGTCCTCGGCCGAGGGCTCGCGCCGGACGCGGACCACGTTGCCGGAGATGCGGGCGGCCTCGGCGTACACGGCTTCCACCAAGACCTGATGAAAGTCCATGCCGATCTCCCAGCGGAGTTTGCCGGCTTGCTCCAGGATCGACTCAAGGCGTTGCCGCAGGGGCGCCGGGATGTCTGCTTCAGCCGCGGCGGAGGCTTTCGTCGCGGCGGTTTCTCCCAGCAGCGTCTCGGCGTCTTTCAGCTCGCGGAACTCGCCGCAGAGAACGGCTTCGGTCACGCGCGGGTCGCCGTCCAAGAGCCGCAGGCTGACCCAGTCGGCGTTCGTCAAATGCGGAAACACCTCCCGCAGGCTGCTGGAAATCTGCTGTACCGCGCGTTGCAAGCCGGGTGTCTGTCCGCCGACGCGCCTGGGCTGACACGTGATCTTGCCCGTGGCCACATCGTGCACGGTCTGAATGAGTTCCGGGATCCCTTTTCCGAACCGAGCGGATGCGGGAACGACCGGGATTCCCAGCTCCGCGGCCAGACGCTGTGTGTCGATCTCCATGCCGTGGCGGCGGACCTCGTCCATGAGGTTCAGGCACAAGACCGCCCGATCGGTGATTTCCAGCACTTGCAGGACCAAGTTCAGGTTGCGTTCCAGCCGGGAACCGTCCACCACGATGATGGTCACGTCGGGTTGACCGAAGAGCAGGAAATCGCGCGCCACCTCCTCGTCCAAGCTGGTGGCCATGAGGGAATAGGTTCCCGGCAGATCCACCAACTTGAATCGGCGGCCCTCATACGCGAACGCACCCTCGGCCCGGGTGACGGTCTTTCCCGGCCAATTGCCGGTGTGTTGGTGAAGGCCGGTCAAGGCGTTGAATACGGTACTCTTGCCGGTATTGGGGTTGCCCGCCAAAGCCGCCACGTAATCGTAGCCGTCCAACTCGATGCCCAGCCGCACAATCTGGGGACGGCGTGATTGAGAGCAGGTTCCGCACGAGGATGTATTCATGTGTCGTTCGGGCGAAGAAATCGCGTCGTACGTCAGTCCAAGTCAGTCGGAGGCTTTTTCCGCGGGGTGACCGCGCCGGTCCGTATCTCCCGCAGCGGCCGTTGCTGCGGGCGTTTCCACGAAGATCAGGGCGGCCTGATCCCTTCGCAGGGCGATCAACGTGCCCCGGACGCGGAAGGCCGTGGGGTCGCCGCCCGGGCTTCGGAACTCGGGTGTCACGACGCTTCCGGGGACGAATCCCAGGTCGAGCAGCCGCCGGCGCTGCAAACCGCGAACACGGGGTGAAAGGCCGCGGACGACGGCCGATTCCCCCACCTCCACCGCCGCCAAGGTTCGCCCGTCCAACATGGCCTGTTGGTCGGGCCGCAATTCCGCGCGGCGGACCCAGAGGTTCCGCGCGGCGTCGCGCGTGATCTGCACCGTTTGACCTTGCGACTCCAACCGCACCGAGTCCTCGCCGACGCGATCCAAACGGATCGGCATGCCCACGGCCAAGCCGTGCGAAAGCAATTCGGCGTACGGCGCGTGCGGCTCGTCCTCCAAGTGGCTGATGACCAGGGTGTCGCCGGGGCGGGCCAGTTCGACGCGGTCGCCGCGCGGCGGAGGCACACTACCGCCCGCCGAGGGAATAGGGTCTCCGTGAGGATCGTATTGCGGGAAGCCGAGACTGCGTTCCAACGCCCGCAGATCTTCGTCGTTCGTCAGGTGTTCCAGCTCATGGGCGCGGCGATGCCAATCGTCGGGAGGGATTCCCGTTTCTTCGGCCAAGTAGCGTTCCCAAAGTCGGTGAATCCGCACAATGCGAATCGCTTCACGGCGGCCGTCGTCCGTCGCCCGAATTCGGCCCGCGGCGTCCCGAGCCAACAATCCCATCTGTTCCAGCCGCGCGACGACCTGTTCCGCCTTTTGCCGAGAGACGCGAAGCGACCGAGCAAAGTCATCCACGCTCGCCGGCAATCCCTCGGAGTGGCGGTCATGCAACAGTTTGAGTGCGTCCTCGAACAGGACCCGTTCGCGAACGCCGGGGCGGAAAGACTCGCTCCAGCGTTTCCACCAAGAGGGAATCGGTATCAGCGACACCCGAGTGATCCTCGAAAACCGTGATGGAATTGCCATGGCGCGGGAGGCGAACGTCCGGCTCGACTCAAATTCGCCGTCCCCGCGCCGCAATCATCGCCGACAAGCCTGGGCGTTCCAATGACGCCCCCGCGTCGACGACCGGCGGATCGGTGCCCGTTGCGGCATTCCGATCCTACTAATTGTATCGTACGGGCGGTCGCCGGTTCGGTCGGCCTGATCGATTTGCGAGCCGGGAACGGCGCCGGCTTATTCGTCGGCCTGCCGACAAAGACCGGAATGATCGTGAGACGGTTCGGATGTCCCGGCTCTATTTTGCGGCGCAAAGCGGCGGAACTCCTTTCACCCGCGTCGGGATGCCCAGGAATTTGTCACGGGAAGTGACGTAGAGGGTCGAAAAGTCCGGGCCCCCGAAAACGCAGTTAGAGGCGTAGGGGACGCGGATGGTGCCCAGCGGCTGGCCGGTTTCGGAATAGACTTTGATACCCGCCCCGCCGCAAGCGATGTAAAGATTGCCGAATTCATCGAGAGTCATCCCGTCGGGACGCGGTCCGCCGAGATCGATCCACTTGGTTTCGTCGGCGAGCATGCCGGGCGAAGTGACACGGTATTTGTAGATGATGCCCGTCCCGTTGTCCGCCAGGTAAAGCGTCCGCTCGTCGGGCGTCAACAGAATCCCGTTGGGCTTGACGCAGACCGTGGACACGCGGCGGACCCGGCGGTCGCGATCGACATAATAGACGTCTTCTTTCATCACGGTCTCTTGTCCGCGATGCCGGTAGTTGGGATCGGTGAAGTAGAATCCCCCGGTCCGGTCGATCGTTAGATCGTTCGGTTCATTGAAGCGGGTACCATCGATTTGGGAGACGAGAATCTGTTTCTCTTTCGTTTTCACGTCGAAGGCTACGACGCGGAATGCGGCGCCCTCGCAGACCAGGAGGCGGCCTTCCGCGTCGAACATCATGCCGTTGGCGTCCGTGCTGTCGTCGACGAAGAGTTCGACGCCGCGTCCCGGCCGGTACACGTGAATGGAGTCTTTCTTGCCGTCCGAAAAGTAGACATTTCCCTCGGCGTCGGCGGCCGGACCTTCGCAAAAGCCGTACCCTTCGCCGAGTATCTGCACTTCCGTGCCCGGCGGCACGATCTCATCGACCGAGGTCGGCCGGTCGGCCGAGAGCGCGATCGACGCAACCGAAAGGTGACAGGCAAACATGGCGAGGGGGTAGATCGTCCGTTTCATGGTGTGATTTCTCCGGCGGTGTTTGCGGTCTCAACGGGTCGGTACGATGTCCTTGAAAGTCATGTTAGCAGTTTATCGCGGCGGGGACGATTGTGCACGGATCGGGCTCGCAGAATCGCCTCGAGGCGCCGCGATGCGGCGGCGCGTCCTTGCCCTCGCGGCCCTTGCCGCGAAAAATCGCTGCTGATAGGATGCGTTAAATTCCGAGCCGATTTCCCGGTCTTTGCCCGCCGTCCTTTTCCCTGGTGTCCTTTTGTTGCTGTTTCCGCATGATCGAAGCGAAAGACGGTCCGACTCCCTCGGGAAATGCGTCGCCTTCCGAAACCGGGATGTGGTCAGGGAGTTTCATCGCGCTCCTGGTCACGCAGTTCACGGTGGCGCTGAACGATAACATCTTCCGCTGGTTGCTGATCCCGATCGGCAAGGACTTGGTTTCCAGCCAGTTGCAGCAGTCGGCGGACGTGGCTCGGGCCGTCGGGTCGTTCGTGTTCTTGTTGCCCTTTATCTTGCTGGCCGGTTGGGCGGGCTGCATTTCGGATCGCTTCAGCAAACGGAGCGTCCTGGTGGGGGCCAAGTTGGCCGAAATCGTTCTGATGGGGTTGGGCGTCGTCGCCATTCTCACCGGCAACTTGATATTTCTGGTGGTCGTACTGTTCTTGATGGGGGCTCAGAGTGCGTTCTTCAGCCCCGCCAAGTACGGGAGTATTCCGGAGATCGTCGCCCCGCGGTATATTTCCGCCGCCAACGGGATCATCGGCCTGACGACGATGGCGGCGGTCATCATCGGCGGTTCGCTCGGCAATTGGCTGTATTCGCTCACGACGTGCGTCGATCAGGCCCTGGCCGCGGAATTGGGCTGCGGTCCCGGGCAGTATCGCTGGTGGATTCACGCCACGGTGCTGTTGGGGGTGGCAACGACGGGCTGGCTGGCGAGCCTGATGGTGCGGCCGCTGCCGCCGGCCGATCCCGGCCGGCCGATCCCTTGGCAACCCTTCGCTCAGGCCTTTCGCGACCTTCGCGAGATGTTCCGGCATCGCATCCTGTGGTTGGCCGGGTTGGGGAGCGCCTACTTTTGGACGCTCGGTTTGATTCTCCAGCTCACCATCGACAAGCTGGCCGTGCCCGAGTTGGTGGGACGCGAGGGGCAGGCTTACGTCGGACCGATGCTCGGCGTACTGACGTTAGGGATCGGGTTGGGAAGCCTCCTGGCCGGCGTATGGTCGCACGGCACGATCGAACGCGGACTGGTATCCTTCGGGGCGCTGGGTATCATGCTGACCGCGCTGGCCTTCGCCCTGTTGCCGGAGGGGACCGGTCACTGGAATTCGTACCCCTATTTTCTCGCCTGTATACTCTTGTTTCTGCTCGGCTCTTTCGCGGGTCTCTACGATATTCCCTTGATTGCCACGCTTCAGTACGAAAGCCCTCCCGAGGAAAGGGGGCGAATCCTCGCCGCGTACAACTTCTTGAGCTTTTCCGGCATGCTGTTGGGGTCGGCGGTGTTCGGCCTATTGGCCTCTTGGTTGGGGCTGTCGTCGCGGCAGATGTTCGTCGCGGCCGGGATCCTGACCGCGCCGGTATTCGTCACGATCGTGATTTTGACGCCCGTCGATACCCTGCGAGTCCTCTTTCGGTGGGCCTTTCGATTGCGGTACCGATGGCGCGTGGTGGGGTTGGAGAATATTCCGGCCACAGGGGGAGCCGTCGTGGTCTCCAACCACATCAGTTGGCTGGACGGGATTCTGATGATTCTGGCCATGCCCCGGCCCATTCGCATGATCGCGCATGCCAAGTACGTCGATTCGCCGCTGCTTCGCCGTCTGCGAGCGGGCGCGGGAGTGATTTCGATCGTCCCCGGCTCGAAAAGCTTGGCGGCGGGCTTGCGCGAGGCGCGGAAAACGCTGGAGTCCGGCGGCTTGGTGGGCATCTTTCCCGAAGGCGGCATTTCCAGGACGGGGCAGATGCGAGGCTTTCAGCCGGGGTTTCTGAAACTTGCGCGCGGGCAAGACGTTCCGGTCATACCGGTTTACATCGACGGACTTTGGGGAAGTATTTTCAGCTTTTCCGGAGGTCGATTCTTCTTCAAAGTGCCGCGTTTATGGGCGCGCCGCGTCACCGTATACATCGGCAAGCCCTTGTTCGGGTGCAAGTCGCCTCTCGAAGCGCAAATCGCGGTCCAAGAATTGAGCGGAGAGGCCGTCCGGCGACAACCTCCGCGGTATGTCGTTCCGGTGCGACGTTTCCTCCGCGCCGCGCGGTCCGTGCCGTGGAAGAAGAAGGTCGCCGACAGCTCGGGCGTCGAGCTGCGCGGGCTTGCGCTGCTAACGATGGGGCTGGTGTTGCGGCGGGCTCTGCGACGGGAAGTTCTCTCCCACGACGAACCCAACGTGGGCGTGCTCCTGCCGCCTTCGGTAGGCGGGGTGGTCGTGAACGCGGCTCTGGCGCTCGATCGCCGTACCGCCGTCAATTTGAATTACACGCTCTCCTCGGAATTGCTCAATCACTGCATTCACACGGCCGGCCTGAAGCACGTGCTGACCAGCCGCCGCGTTCTGGAGCGATTTTCGTTCGACCTCGACGCCGAGATCGTGTGTTTGGAGGACGTGCGGCCGAAGATTCGTTTTTGGGACAAGCTCGCTTCTCTTTCGGCGTCGCTCCTCATGCCGTCGTTCCTGCTGGAACGCGTGCTGCGGCTGCATACCATCGATCCCGAGGACGTGCTCACGATCATCTTCACCTCCGGTTCGACGGGCAAGCCCAAGGGCGTGATGCTCACGCACCGCAACGTCGGCTCGAATGTGACGGCCTTCGATCAAATCCTGCATCTCCGCAGATCGGATGTTCTCTGCGGGATTCTCCCCCTGTTCCACTCGTTCGGATACACCACGACCTTGTGGTCGGCGCTCCAGCTCGCGCCCAAGGTGATCTATCACTACAGCCCCCTGGAGCCGCGCCCCGTGGGAAACCTGTGCCGCAAGCACAAGGCTACGATCCTGGTGGCGACGCCGACGTTTCTCCGCTCGTACATCCGGCGTTGCGAACCGGAGGACTTCGCGACGCTGGAGGTCTTGATTACGGGCGCGGAAAAACTGCCTCCCGAGGTGGCCGACGCGTTCGAGGAAAAATTCGGCATTCGGCCGCTCGAAGGCTATGGGACGACCGAACTATCGCCGGTCGTGTCCTCCAACATTCCTTCGTCTCGCATTCGCGATCCGTGGTTTGCCGCCTCCAAGCCGGGCACGGTGGGACGACCCATTCCCGGGGTGGCCGTCAAGGTCAAGGATTTGGAAACCGACGAGGACCTGGGACTGGGGCAGCCCGGCATGTTATGGGTGAAAGGCCCGAATGTAATGAAGGGCTACTGGTACGAACCCGAGCAAACCGCCGCCGTCGTTCGTGACGGATGGTACCGAACCGGCGACTTGGCCCTATTGGATGCCGACGGATTCATCACCATTACCGGCCGGCTCAGTCGCTTCTCCAAGATCGCGGGCGAAATGGTCCCGCATTTGGCCGTGGAAGAGCAGATCGGAAGGGTCGAGCAAAGCGGCGAGGAGGATGCCTTGACGTTTGCCGTGACCGGGGTCCCCGACGAGAGAAAGGGCGAGCGTCTGGTGGTGCTCTTCACCGAACTTCGAAACTCGCCCGAAGCGATCGTGGCCGCTTTGCAAGAGAGCGATCTCCCGCCGCTCTGGATTCCCTCGGCGGATAGCTTTTACCGGGTGGAGGCCGTCCCGGTGCTCGGTACGGGAAAGCTGGACCTCAAGGCGCTCAAGGACCTGGCGATGGCTTGCGTCGCGGCGGAGACGCGGAGAGTCTGAAACCGGACCGGTGGAAGACGCAATCGAAACCGTCAACCGCCGCAACCGCCCCCGGGCGCTTTGACCGCTCGCAGCAGTCGAATCTTGGTTTGGAATTCGCGCCGGGCGAGATACTCGGTACCGGGACGGGCCGCAGTATCGCGATCTCCCATTGCGGGCGAGAATCGGACAAGCAGGAGTTGCGACGCCGGATTCTCCGCCTTGGCGAATGCGTCGGCGTAGCGGAATCGGTCGTCTCCTGATGCGGGAAACTCCGGACCGGGGGCCTCGAAGTTGCCCGCCCAATAGATTTCGCACCAGCGATTCACTCCTCCCGCGAGAACGTAGGCATTGATTCCACGATGGACAGCCAGGTGCTTCCACGCCTCCACCGCCCGGGCTTCGTCGTTGGACATGACGACGACGACCTGCTCCGGTCGAATGCTCTTGACCCAGACTTGGTCGATTTCCGCGATCGTGGTTCGGACGGCATCTTTGAGGTGGAAGACGTTGTAGTCGCTTTCGTCCCGGACGTCGAGCAGGAGCCGCTCCACCTGATTGTTGTGGATCAGGTGGAGCAGTTCGGCGGGATCGATGAAAACACTGCGTGATTGGATTCGCGAGTCGAGGGCGGCTTGGTTCCAGGCGATCTTTCGCTGCACGTCGGGTTGGCCCCAGACGAGAGCCACACCGGCCGCGGCAAAGGCGCAGGCGACCGCGGCGCGGAGAAAGGCGGGGGAATTGGGGCGGCCCGCCACGGGCGGCTTAGCCCATACGATGCGAGCCTCGGCGATCTCGGCCAAGTAGAATGCCCCGATCGCCATCAGCAGCACTGCGGAAACGACGATTCCAGCCTCGACGCCCAACCACTCGAAAATGGTGACGCGGCCCAGGGCACCGGCCGTAGTCCAAAAGGTCATCAGGCTCGGCGCCATCAGACCGAAGAGCAACATGCCGCATGCTACGCCGAAGGCGAAGACCAGCCCGTCCCACTTGAATGTAGCCAGGGCGACCAGCGAGGTACCTGGACAATAGCCGCCGATGATGAAGCCGACTCCCAATGCCGCCCCGCCCGCCAGGGAAGCGCCCAGGTAGGTCGGAGGCACGAAGACCCGCTCGAAATCGACCCATCCCAGCGCCGACGCGGCGAAAATCAGCAGCATCGCCGTAACGATGGCCGAAAACATAACCTTCAATACCCGCATGTCCGAGAGGTAAAACTGCGCGGCGAGATTGCGGGAATTGCCGAAGCCGGCTTTCTCCAAAACGAATCCGAAGGCGAAACCGATCAGGACGGTCGTGAGCACGTCGACGGTGCCGGATAATTGGAGCGGAAACATCGCGGATTCTCCTGGAAAAGCTCGCCGCTTGTCAGATCCACAGACGGCGGAGCGGATAGGCCAACGCATAGCCGGCCGCAAAGATCATCAGCATGAAGACCCAACTGCCGAGCGAAAGGACGGCCCCGCCGGAAAGGGCCTGTCCGGAAGTGCAACCCCGCGCCATGGCGGCTCCCCAACCCATTAGGCATCCCCCGGCAAAGGCGGCGACCAAGCGCAGGCCGGGGGGAGTTTGCGGTCCGCGACAGATTTCCGCCTTGAGCCGTCCCGAAAACATGCCGGAGACGAATCCGCCCGCCATCGCCCCAAAGACCATCCAGACGATGCGGTTGTTGAGGGGATTGGCGTGGCCACCGCCCATGCCCGCGAAATAGTGGTTTTGGTTGACCATCGACGGGCTGATCGACTTGAGGCCTTGCACCACCAAACGCGCGACGCCGCCCGAGGCCCCGAGGCCGCTTCCGGAGACTAGAAACGCCGTGAATAGGACCGTACCGAGGGCGACCCCGGCGACATACGGATTCCAATAGGGAGTCGGCTTTTTTTCGCTTCGCGCGGGTTCTTCCATCGTAGCTGTGCTCCTGAAGAAGGCAGGGCTTGCGGGATCCGACATGTTCGATTACGTGCTTGGCTCGCCGGATGGTCCGAGCGCGTCGGTCTCGCCGGCCGGTTCGATCTCTTCGTATCCGGTGATCATGGTCACGAGATGGGCCCACGGGGTCGGCCCAGTGGTTATCAGGTACACATGAGCCAGGAGAAAGGCGGTGAACAGCCAGGCTCCCAGCATGTGGATTCCCGCCGGAATGCCCAGCCCACCGACGGCATCCAGAAGATCCGGGGAGAACTGCATGAACCAAAGTCCGAGTCCGGTCATGATCTGCAAGGGCAAGAGGACGTTCAGAATGATCAGATAGGTTGCTTGCTGCAAAGGATTGAGCCGCCGCAGAGGTGAGCGTTCCAGGGGGTGCCGCTCGCCCTGGAATATGCCGTGGAGATAGTAGCGAAACTGCCGCCATGCCAAGACGTGAAACTCACGGGGTTCCGGAATCAGTTGGCGAATGGTTCCGGTAGTGAGGTAATAGAAAAAACCTAGAAAGGCGTTCAAAACCAGAATCCAGCCCAGCGTGTTGTGGATCCAAATTGCGGCGGAAAAGGAAAGCAGTCCCAACGCGTCCGGAAAATGGATGTGAAAGCCGGTGACGATCAGGCCGAGGATGCACAGTGCCTGAAACCAATGCCACACTCGTTCGTAAAGCGTGTAGATGCGAAGGCGTGCCATGATTGCTCGGATTCCATTATTTCGGTTACGGATTGGGAGGATGCTAGCGATATGCTCCTGCCGACGATGATTACCCGGCGGCCTCTTCCGCCGCGATTCGCGGGCGGGATTCCTTCCGCCGCGAGGCTCGAACGCGCAAGGATGCGTGGGTTAGAACGGCGATAACGACGCCGAACAGGACGGCCGTGCCGGGAATGTCCGCCCAGAGGCGTCGACTCTTGCCAAGCACGTAGAAGCCCGCCTTCTCGGGTATCGGTTGCAGGCTGACTTCCCCGTCTTGATGCCCGGGGAAGGTCACTCGGAAGGCCTGCGCGATGCCCGTTCGGGGCACCAAAGTCGGGACTTGCTTGTCCGGTAGATCGCCGGAGCGGAGCGAAAAGGATGCGCCGAGCATGGACCGGGAGCTGTGGCAGGCGGCGCAGTCTCGGACGGCCGATCGCGCCGGTTGAACGCCGTGGTGGATGGCGAAAGGATAAAGCTCGAATCGAGCGGTCGGCGACTTCACGCCCGCCTCGTGCAGTCGCCGGGAGATCGCTGCCAGGTCGGGCGGTGCGGCGTCTTGGACCCGAGCCGACGGCGTCAACCCGGCGGCAATCTCCAGCGGCGACGCGGCTCCGCCGCGATCGGTTTCCGGATCATCGGGAGTGGTAGGCGAACCGAGTGCCGCGGCCAGATCGAACAGCCTTACGGGCCGAGTGTAAGGACCGTTTTCCTGCCAATAGCTCGCCAGAATCACGTTGTAGGGCCCCAGTCGCAGGCGTCCGTCAGCCGATCGCCGGGGGAGGATGGCGGGTCGAAATCCCGTGATGGTCTGCGGGTTCGCGCCGCTCGCTTGCTCCAGACCGCGCCATTCGATCGCGGGTCGGCCGTCATGGGGAGTCAGCCAATCAATCGAACGGACGGCGGGGGCGTGAACCATGGGCACATGGCAGGTTTCGCATTCCAGGCGTGCCATGTGTACGGCCCGAAACGGCAGCCAGTCATGCGATGCGTCCGCGCGGTGACAATCACGGCAGGTTCGCATCGTTCCGGAGAATTCGGGGGCGATTCCGCTCTGAGGCGTATCACCTTTGGCAAATTGATGGCTCGGCTGTCGGAGATATTCTCCAAACGAAAGTCGTCTCGGCTCGAACGCGAGGTGCTTCGGACGGCCGTTCGAAGGAGGATCGAACAACGCCGGATTGTCGAGCGAGAAGTGGCAATGCCGGCAATCCAAGAGCGCGGCGGCATGCACGTCCCAAGGCTGCGAAAGCCGAGACTTGTTGCGCAGGTTGATCGCCGAATCGGACATCCGTTGGCCCGAGAAGACCTGGCCTTTGGTGAGCGTGGACCAATCGGACAGCGACACGTCCATTTCCAGCGGCCGGTTTCCAAGGTGAACCTTGCCGTGACATTGCCCGCAATGCTCAGCCGTCGGCCGTACCAAGCGAAAGGTCGGGGATTGCACCTTTCCGTCCGCGTCGAAGGCCGACGGCAGGTATGTCCATCCGTGCTCTTCCCTGGCTACGACGTCCGACCGAGACAAGGTGGCCGTGGTCGCCCAACCGAAGGCGCCGCTCTTGATTTCCCTCACTCGTTCGATGTTGTCGGGTTGTTGGAGGTGGCAAAGAAAGCAATTGAACTCCATGGATCCGGAGGCAGACCAGTCCCAGGGCTGAGGGGCGCTTTGTCCTAGGTCGGTGGTCAGCAAATCGGGATGCCAACGGGCGTCCGGACTCGGCGATCCACCTGTGTTCGGCGATTCGGAAGATGCCTGCTTCGCATCGGAGACCCCGGCATCGGCGGTTCTTTCTCTCGAGTCGGGGGACCGGCCCGCCAGAGGCGTGTCGCCGAAACCGACGGTGCCCAGCCTTCCGCCCGTGTACCGGTTTCCGAAAATCCGCAGCCAATCGGCAAGCCCGAGATCCGGCTTGTCGTCGCCCGGTGGAGAAAGACGTTGGTAAGTGAGCGGGTTCCAGTTTCCCACTCCGCCGTGGCTGTAATCCCAAGCATGCCGGGCCCCCGGTGAGGACCCGGGGAGGAAACGCGCGTTAAGCCCGAGATCGGCGTGATAGCAGTGTCGGGAGATATACTCCGCGTCGTGACAGGCGCCGCAGGTCTTCATGGCAGAGACCGGGCGATGGGAGGAAAGAACGTTTTGTCCCTGGTCGTCGAGCAACGGCAGGGCGGGGTGGAAGTCCTCCCCGGATGCTCGGACCTGCATTGCAGGGGTTCTCGGCTGCTCTCCGAACGCATGCGCGAGCGCGAGGAGCGGCGCGAACGCCGACACAACGAAGGCGGCAAAACGACCGAGCGAACGATCGACGCATTGCATTCCCAGGGTCCTTCGGCAATCGGATCAGCAATCCTAACGAGCGGCGAGACGGCCGAGCTTAGCGGCGGTCCGGGGGCAGCAGACCGACCGCCCGGCGGTCGCCGCGAAACATCGGATCACCGGGGTATCCCAGCGCCTCCCAGTGGAGGCGACCGTTGGGGCCGTGGCAATCGCCGCATTGCAGGGCGCGCTCCTTGGGCTGAACCATATGGGATAACGGCCAATACATCTCCGTATCCACGAACCCATACTCGCCGCTGTACGGCAAGCCGGTATCCTGGCTTCCCAGGCGGCAGGCCTTGTCCCAATCGAACTCCGTCCAGAACCCGCCCGGCCCCCAGGTCCGCGGTGTCAGGAGGTACTCGTACTTGCGGTCATAGATTTGTCGACCGCGGTGCACCTTGAAGGGCCAAATCTTGGCGTCAGGGTCGCCGGGGCCGCCTAGAGGACGATTGATCGCAACCACTTGCGTCGGATCGATTCGCCCTCCGGTCAGATAGCGTTCGGCTCGGCCGTTGTACCAGTAATACTCGGGGGCAATTTCCTGAGCGTAGACGAACCTCCCCTTTTGCTTGAGGTACACGTGCGGGTCCTCGGGGATGTCGTCACGCCCCGCCGCCGACCAGTCCCAGTACATTTTGGTCGGGGCGTCGATGGCCATTTTGGGAATATGGCACGTTTGGCAAGCGATCGTAGCGGTGTGAAAGTCCAACCGGTCGTCGCCGTGGGGACGGTCGCTGTGGCAATCGGTGCAAGCGACGCGATCGATCTTCTCCGTGCAGACCGACATCGCACAGCCCGGGATGCGATGCTCTTTGGTCTGGTGGCAATCGACGCACTCGAAGCGCAGGCGGCCCATATGGACGTCGATGCGTTGCGGGGGGAAGTACATCGTGCCGTCCAAGTCGCCGTGTTTGACGGCGTCGGCGCCTCCCCCTTTGAAGTGGCATTGGCCGCAATTCAGTCGCGTGGGTCGACCGACGCTCCGAGCCACCGCCGTCAAATCGACATCCCGCTGAGGCATGCCCGCCAAGCCCTTTTGGTACGTGTTGGTTCGATCATGACAGACGAGACAATCCACGTTCTCCTGCCGCGCGAAATCGAATTCCGGGTCTTTCCAGCCGTAGCCCGCATGGCAAGCCGAGCAGGCTTGGATGTTGGGCAGTGCGGCGATGCAGAAGTTATTGATGAGGTTGAGTTTGCCCACGCTCAGGACTTGCCCGGTTTGGGGGTCGCGCACGTGGTGCCCGGCCCACGTCCAGTGATTGGTGGCCATAACCTCCTGAGCTGACTTGGGGTGGCAGGCAAGGCAAGTTTTCGTGACGTCGGGGCCTGTCTTCAAACCGTCAGGTATGAACGCTGCGTGGTCGACGTGCGGCGCCGGCGAAGGCACGTGCCGCCAGGGCTGATCAACCCCAAGCCGTTCAACGGGAGACGCAAGTCGCCAAGCGGCCCATGCAACTCCTGTGAGAGTCGCGATTAAGACAACCACTGCCGCAGGTTTCGCGAGATTCATCGCGGGTAGCCTCCACCGCCGAATCGAATTCCATCCCGGGACCCCGAGCCTAGTTACGGATCGCCGTCAATGGGGAAGGGCGCTCCGTCCCGCGCCGGCGACGGGCGTGCGCCCGCGTCCGAGGATGGCGCCACAACCTCGTTGGGGACGCTTGCCACAGCCGCCAATTCCGTCCGCAGAGCCACCGGTAAATCGTCTTTCATGGTGCCGAGGATGGCTTCTCGTAGGATCTCCGTGGCCTGGACGAATCGCTTGTCGGCGAGGCGATACAGGACTTGCTGCCCGTGCCGCCGCGTGCGAACCGCGCGGCATTCTCGCATCAACCGGAGGTGTTGCGAGGCGTTTTGCTGCGGAACGCCCGTGGCCTGAGCCAACTCCGTGACCGTTTTTTCGCCTTCGCGGAGTAGGCAGAAGAATTGCAGCCGCGTGGGATGGGCGAGGACACGGAAGAGCGTGACCAACAAATTGCACTCGTCGCCGGGGAGCATGACCGAATTCCTACAAAAGCCCCATTCCAGTATCATTATACTTGTACATTAAAACATACGCAACTTCGCACATAAAGGATCAAGAAAAATTTTTCTGTCGCACTACCATTTTGGGTGGTTTGAGTTCACCCTGATGGCGCAATCGAAGACTCCGTCCGGCCCTAGATACGTTACGGGAGTTTCGAAATCCGGATTCCCCGACTCAGGTTTAACGAATCCGCACCACGGGAGCCTCCTGGTTGGGGGTTTCCGCCAATTCGGGCCCCGTTGCGCTGTCCGATTCCCGGGTCTGATTCTCCGATTCGCGTCGGGCGGCATCGGCGATGAGGCTCACGAATTGTTCGCGGACGGCCGGCGAGACGTTGGTGAGCTGTTCCGCAAGACGCCGCATGGCGGTGCTGCGAACCGCCGCGGTTCGATAAAGCGATCCGAGAAAGGCGAACGTCTGCCGGTAATTGTTTTCCGCCATCGCTCCAAAGAAGGGGTTCATGGCCTTCGTGAGCAGCTCCAGTCCGGCGCGGTCGATTTGCACGAATAGATCCAAGTCGGCGGAGACGTAGGCCGTGCCATCGTTTTCGCGGAGGTAGGTGCTGTTGAGCACGACGACGCACCGCCCTTGCACGGGTCGAAACATCAGAGGGCCGCTGTATTGCCCTTCGGCGTACACCACGTGGCAGTTGGGCGAACTGAGGAGGTATTGCAAATGGGCCACCGTGCCCGCCGCGTCATCCATCAGATAGCCGTCGTTCCCTCGCGGCTCCAATCGCATCTTGGTGACGCCGAGGACTTGCCACACACCCACCACGACGTTGGGGTTTTCGACCAGGAATTGATAAAACTCCGGCTCGCATTGGATGACGCGGCCGGGCATCCTGCGAAACATCGCCGAGCGGTTCACTACCTCCAGAACGCGTTCGCGGTTGGGGGGGGACAATTTTTCCCACGGTATTTGCTCGATCGCCGCGCGCTTGATGTCGCGGTCGGAAGTCCCGCCGGTCAGCCCGATTTCCGCGGTCTGCCGGGTCTGCGGATGGTGAGGCGAGAACGCCTCTGGGTCTGCGGCAAAACCGGGGACGGCGACCGCGAGGGTCATTAAGATGGCCGCCAATCCGGCATTGGGTCGAACCCAGCGGCCGAAATGCCGGATTGCGAGCGACCGGGGCGATGACGGATGGGCTTCGAGATGCGTGCGGCGCGTCGTAATCATCGGTTCCGGCATGCTGGGCGGGTGGTTTCGCTTCAACGCGGTGTCTATTTGTCAGGGAGGGCGAGGCGGGGCCACTCGCCGACGTCACGGTGATTCAAGGTTCATGACCTACGGATTCTATTCGGCATGGGAAGGCTATTCCGGCTAGCAAAAAAGCGACAGCGTTGTCTGCGGAGACGGGCCAACTGCGCTATCTCGCGAGCATGGGTGATCTGGCGTGGGCCGATTTACTCTTGAGGTGGTATTGCCCGGTTGGGATAATCCGCCGTGAACTCTGTCGCCGAAGCGGTCGCGACGACTTTTCCGAGTTGCCGAGGCGGTTGAGCCGCAGTCGCAGTTGTCGTACTGTCCGCGGCAGTGAAAAAGCACACGAGCCGGAGTTTATGCGAAACGCGGGTGTCGCCGCCGAACACGCAAGAAGACGGGGGGCTGCTCCTGTAGCGGTACCCGCGACCGGTCGCGGCGCGCTGCGGTTCCTCCTCTGGACCGCTTTCGTAATGCTTTGGGCGGCCGCGATTGCCCGACTTCCCGATGTCTGGGACGCCAGGCGTGCCGCGGTGTTGGAGCGACGGCTCCTCTCGCCGCCGTGTCGCGATCCGGAGGGCATCATTGCCCAACTGGCCGAGTTAGGCCCGGTCGGGTTGTCGTCCGTTGTCCGGGCACTCGGCAGTTCGGAAAACGGCGTGGTCCAAGCAGCCCAAAGGGCGATCTGGCGAGAACTGAAAACGGAAAGCGATGCCGCATCGCGCTCCGCTCGTATCGAGGCCGTGGTCCGGACGATGCTGGCGGAGTATCCACGTTGGGGCGAGGCGACGCGATCCGCCGCCTGCCCGTTGTTCCGAATGATCCTGAATTCCCCACGCCAAGCCGGGGTGCTCACCCCCGGCCGTTTAGAGCAGTTGAAAGCCTTGGCGGCCGCCCTGGAGAACGAGGCGGGGCGCGACGCCGTTTTGCCCGGCAGTTTACCCGATCAAGTGGGGGAGGCAGAGCCGCCCCAGGCAGAGCGTGACAAGCATCGGGAGATCGGTGCATCGCGCGATGCGGCGACGCGAGTGCGTCTGGAAAGCGGGTCACGTCTGGGCGTGCGGTCGGAAGGGCCGCCGGGGCGAGCCGAAGGAACCGCTTGGGATACCGATCCGGGAGTCCTTGCAGATGCCGAATCGGCCGGGACGAAAACGCGTCTCGCAACGCACTCCCTATCGGATGATGGGGCTTTCGCGGAGAGCGGATCGTCCCCGTCACGACTGTCGGATGGAGCGGCGGGGATTGACCGCGCTGTCTATGCGCTCGACCTGCCGGCTTCTTCGGGGCAGCGATCTTTCGGGCCGGGCGGACGGGACGCCGTTCGTGTGACGTCCGCCACCGAAGACGTCTTAGGAGCGGGCGACCGTTCGTCGAGCGACCGAGGCTTGCCGCGCGAGGCGATTCCCGAAGGCGAAGCGGCGCCCTCACCGCTCGACAAGGGGTTGCGGTCTCCGCCAGGTCGGTTTGCCGGCATCGATTCCCGAAGGCGAGACCTGCCTCATGAATACGCTATTCCGCCCGAGATTCGGGACCTGTTTTTGCGGCTTGTTTCCGGGGCGCCGGAGGAGCGGCGCCTCGCGGCGGAAGCCCTCCGAGTTCGTGTACGCTCTCCGGGCGTGATTCAAGCGGGCGGCTTGGTCTTCGATCCCTCGCCGCAACAGCGGCGAGAAGCGGTTGCCCGACTGTGGACGATTCCCGACATCGATCCCTTGCCCTTCTTGTTTGAACTTGCCGTCGATTCCGACGCGGCGGTTCGGCGGGAAGCGCTGATTGCGCTGGGATCCGTCGCCGATGACTCGATTCGCGACTGGGTGATTGCGTCGTGCCGGGCCGATGAGTCGCCCGAGGTTCGCGCGATTTCGGAAAGGATTCGCGGAGGCTCGGCCGCGACCACGACTAGGTGAGCGGCGAGCCTGGGCGCGGTTGTGAACGGGCATGAAGATGCCGCGCGTGAAAACAGGGGCTGTCGATTCGGCCGAGTTGCGTTTTTCCGCCTCAGGGTGGGCGTGCGTTCAGCGGCCGTGTTCTTCCGTCGTACCCGAGATGAAGACATGGCCGTCCGTAAGATCCACAGCATCGACATGGACGCGGCGTCGGCTTTCCGGATCCGAAGCCGCCAAAGAAATCGTTAGCGCCGGCTCGCCGTCGCGTTCTTCTCGGCGAACATCCACGCCCGCTCGCTGGAGACCCTCCTCCAGGCGATGCAAGAGGGATGCCGTGGAGAGCGGCAAGAGACCGATTCCGGCCTTGCGAAGACGAATCTCGAGCACGTCCGGTCGCGTTAGTTGTGCGCGGACTCGAACCCAAAGCACGGCCGAGCGGCCTGCCCACTCGGTGCGGCAAGCGACCGTCAGCTCTTCTCGCCCGATGCGGATTCGAGGTTCCTGAAAATGGGAGGGCAACAGGTCGGGGTGATTCTTCGGCAAATCCACGGACAGCCACGCATTGACTTCGTCTTCCGTCAATCGCAGGTCCCAGCGTCCCTCGCGTTGCAAGTCGCCGGTCAGTGCGGAGGCCTTCTGTAGGAATCGATCATTGAGTGCGGCTTGGATCTTGGGATCCGCCTCCCCAGTGGGATAAAATACGGGCACGCGCGTTGCCAGGTGATAGATCACGGCCCCGCCGATCAGGAGCAGCAGCAAGATGCCGACGAGCGTCAGGACCCCGTACCAGATCAGCCGTTTAACCACATAATTCTCCATCTTCCGTTAAGCTGCCGCGGCAAATCTCCGCACGGCTTCATCTTCGTAGGAAAGGGGGCGCGGCGTCAATGTGAGGAAAAGTCGGCGGCGGTGTTGCCGCGGGAGGGTGGGCGAGAATAGATGTGACTCGGCCCATCGCTACAGGGCCGATCGGCGCGGAGGGGGGCCGCGTGGCGTTGGGTCGTCGCGGCCTGGGCCTGGGATGCTGCCAAGGGCGACGCTTCTTTCATCAAGAGATGTTTTGCAACGGGAAAGGCCTTCGCATGAAAGCCCTGGTGTTGACGGAATACGGACGGTTGGAGATGCAAGACGTGCCGCCGCCTGAGCCCGCGGAAGACGAGGTGTTGATCCGCGTCAAGGTCTGCGGCATTTGCGGCAGCGACGTGCACGGCATGGACGGGAGTACGGGCCGACGCATCCCGCCGGTCATCATGGGGCACGAGGCGGCCGGGATCGTGGAGCGGACGGGATCGCGGGTGAACGGTTTGGCGCCCGGCGATCGCGTGACGTTCGATTCCACGATCTACTGCGGTCGCTGCCGGTTTTGCCTGCGCGGCCGGGTCAATCTTTGCGAAGACCGGCGCGTCTTGGGGGTTTCGTGCGGCGAGTATCGACGGCATGGGGCATTCGCCGAGTTGGTGGCGGTGCCGGGGCACATCGTCTACCGGATTCCCGATCCCGTCACGTTCGAGGAAGCGGCCCTTATCGAACCGTTGAGTGTGGCGATTCACGCGGTGGATCGCGTCCGGCCGCGACTTGGTGATTTGGCGGTCGTGGTCGGCGGGGGCATGATCGGGCAGCTTGTGGCGCAAGCGGCTCGCGCGGCCGGCTGCCGAGCGGTCGCGGTGGTGGAACCGGATGAATATCGCCGCAGGTTAGCCCAAGAGCTGGGGGCCGAAGCGGTCTTGTCTCCTGCGGAAGCCTCGCCGCAACGTTTGAAGGATTGCTTCGGCGTATCGCTCGCCGAGGTCGTTTTCGACGCCGTGGGAACGGCCGAATCGCTCGCCCTTTCGCTCAGTTTGTTGGAAAAGGGGGGCGCGTGCGGTTTGGTCGGCAATCTCGCCCCACAGGTGCCTTTACCGCTGCAAGCCGCGGTCACCCGAGAGTACACCCTCCTGGGGTGCTGCGCATCGCAAGCCGACTACGCCCGGTGTCTGAAACTGCTGGCGGGTGGCAAAGTCAACGTAGCCCCGCTCATCAGCCGGACGGCTCCGCTCGAGGAAGGGCCGAAGTGGTTCGACGTCCTCTACCATCGCCGCGAGCCGCTGATGAAGGTCTTGCTGGCTCCGTGATCGTTTGCGACGGGACGCAATCGCCGCTCAGTGCGTCACGGCGTAGACGATGGCGTTCGCGCCGATTTGTAGGGCAGCCTCGTCCTTCAGGCCGTATGAGTACGCATGCGGGAATTGCTCCCAGCCGTTGCCGAGGTCGAATCGGCTGTAGATCACGGCCAAGCGACCGTCGATGCTGATGCCCTCCAATTCCGGGGCTTCGAGTGAGCCGAAGTCCTCACGCACCCGCGGCGTGTACTCCACGCGCCGGATATCGAACAAATTGTGATAAACAGGGTGGTCGAGCGGGATGCGTTCCAGGCGGGCATCGGGAAAGACCTTGGCGATTTCGCGGCGGAAACCGAGGTCGAAGGAGACGCGACCGCAACAAGCATCGGCCAAGAGCAGTCCGCCGGCCTTCAGGTATCTTTGCAGCATCGCCACTTCTTCGTCGCTCCACACGAACTCGCGGTGGCCCGTGATGTAAAGCATGGGATAGGTCGCCACCCGCGGGTCGTTCAAGCGGACGTTTTGCCGCTTGAACTTGACTTCCAGCGTGGAGTTGTCGCGCGCGAATTTGAGCACGTTGTGCACGGCGGAGGGGTCGGGGTCCCAGTCCCCGTCGTGCATGATCTGAGCGAAGACGAAATCGTCACGCGATGGGGCGTCGGCCTCGTAATACACCTTGGTCGTGCTGAGGAATCTCGCCAATTGATAGGAGCCGAGGATATAGGTGATCAGATTGGCACCGACCTGCCGTGCGACGTCGATGACCAATCGCAGTCCCCGCGGGTGGTCGTGGCCGTCCCAGCCGCAACTCATGTCCGCCGGCGAGAAAATGACGCCGCTGCGGCAGCCGAAATCGATCGACTCCAAACAGGGAGAGTCATCGTACTGCGAACCGTCAGCCTTTTGATACGTGAAGGAGCCGAGCCGGTAGTACGACGAAAACAGCGGTTCTTCCGGCAGCATTTTGCGGAGCGGACGGTCGGGGAAGATCAGCTCCATCTCACGGCGGAAGGATTGGGCGAAGTCGTCCCATCCGCAGCAGGCGTCGCCGATGATCGTGCCGCCGTCCATGACGTAACGGGCCAGCTTGGCTCGCACGTCGTCCGATAATTGGAAGGAATTGTGGCCCGAGAACAGTAAGGCCGGCAATTCCCGCGGATCATACGAGAAGTGGGCGAAATCGGTTTCCATCGCCCGATAGTTGATGCCCAACTTCTCGTTGGTCCATTCCAAGAGCGTGGTTACGTCGGCGGGATCGGTCATCCAGTCGCGATACATGACCCGTTGACCTTCGCGGGTGACCCAGCGGACGGGACCGAGGGCCATCTTTCCGACCAAGGCCGGCGGGCTGGGCGGCCGCTTTTTCTCCGAGCGCCGCAGGGGCGTGACCGGCAGCGGCAGGGGAGGGAACGATTCGCCGCCCGTCCGGTGCTGCGGAGCGGCTTTGGGGGGAGGACCGCAATCGATGGGGCCGGAATTCTCCTCCCCGAACAAGAGACTGGGCACGCCCAGTCCTCCCGCCTGGCCTACCGCCCAACTGACTCCCATGGTCTCCAAAAACCGGCGGCGTGAATGCTTGCGGTCTCGTGCTTCCAACATGGCTTCACCTCTTCTAGTAATTCCGGATCGGTCTGGGAGCGTCTCACGCTATCGTTTGCCAGCCGTGGATCCCGCCCCCGGCTGCGGTAGCGGAGGCACGGCGGGGCTTTCGCCGACCAGCAGTTCCAAATGCTTGCTAAATACGTCTTCTCCCACCATTCCATTGTAGAGAACGATCTCGTCGATGGCGCCGGGAAAAGCGTAGGCGTGGGCGCCGGCCGAATCGAAGCCCTTCCCGATCGCCAGTGGACCGGCCGCCGGTCTACCCACGGCCTGACCGCGGTCGAGGACGAGACGCAATCGCCGCTCTCCACGGCTCAAGTCGGCCAGCCAGGTGGTCACGATCATGCGATCATCGCGCTCGGTGAAGGCCGCGGCCGCGTAATACCAGTGACCCGGTTCCAGGCGGCCGTCCGTGACCAACCAATTTTCGCGGGCATCGAAGAGATGCATCAGGGTGCCGTCCCCGGCCGTAGCCAGGAAGAAGCTTACCCGGTCGGAATTCCATCGCGTGGCAAGCAGGCTTCCCACGGCGTCCGCGCCGTCGCCGGCGGAAAAGCCGTCGTAGCGGAAGATCGCCTCGAGGGAGAAAAAGCCGGGCGGCGTGAAGACGCTCTCCGTCTGGAGGGCCGCCCCGACCGCGTTGTTGTTTCCACGTTGGATCCGCACGGCCTCGGCGCCGCCACCCCAACCCGGCACGAGGCTGAGTGCCGTCGGGTCGCCGCCTCCTTTGAGAACGGTTCGCAGCAGCGGTTCGCCCGTGATGCGTTCCCGGAACCGGTCGTCCAAAGACTCGAAGGAAAACACCCGCAGCACGTGTTCCGCGCGCAGGGCGGCAAATTGCAGCGTGCCGGAGCTTCCACGGCGAGGCAGTTCCCGGATGAACCGGCCGCCGGCGAAGGCGATCGGCCGCCGGCGTCCTTGCGCATCCAACCGTACGGCCTGGCCGGCGCGCAGCCAATCGTCCTGGGGGATCCCGCCGCGGACCGAGTCGTGGGCGACGCCTTGCGATCTCGCATCGGACTTGGCGCGGTCGGCGGCGCCTAAGTTGGAACGGCACTCCACCGCACCCGCCAAGACGTGCATTTCCGCCCCCGTTTCGTCCACGGCTACGGCGAACGAAGTGCCGCGATCAATGAAGCAGCCGAACGGAGTCTCGACGCTGAACCCCTCGCCGGGCGAAACGATTTGAAAAACGGCTCGACCTTGTTCCAGACGCAGCCGAGTTGGGGTTTCCAGAACTGCCGCAGCGGGACCCTCCAAGATCCAGCCATTGCCGTTGGGTAGGTTCCATGCGGCCACGCCCCCGCCGATGCGTTTGGTCTCGCCGTACGCCCAATCCGACAGGGCGGCGGGACTTTCGATCGAATCGGGCGCGGAGAACGAGCCTAACAGGCGAGCGGCCTCCGCCGCGGGCGACGACGGCGAGCGGGGCGATGTCCACCACAGGACGGCAAGCATGACCGCGGCCGCCACGGCCGCAACGCTTGCCGCCACTCGCCGAACAACGCGGGAACTGGAATGAACCGCTGCGGGTTCGAAAGGTTGAGAAAGCGACGGCGGCTGTTCCGTACGGTCGGCCCCGGTTTTCGGCCGCGCCGTTCCCACACTCGACCAGTGCAGTTCGCCGACCAAGATCAGGTAGCGGCTTAGAAACGCGAGGGCCTCCGGATCGCGCGTCAATTCGTCGAGGCGCAGCAAGTCTTGGGCCGTGCATACGCCGTCGCACAAGGCGGCGGCGAGCCGACCTAATTCTTCGTGCGGCGATGGCTGCCAAGCCTGCCTCGTCAAGACTCGAGTCCCTCCATTCACGACGTTATCAGCGGGATCGTCGCCGGTGGCGGCGACTGCTTCGGTGCCTGGTGAGGCGTTAAGCCTCTTCGTGGGCCAGTTTGCGATCCATGCACTCCAGCAGCCGCATACGGATGCGATGGAGGGTCCGGCGAATGGCATCCGCCGTTCGGCCCAAACGGACGGCCAAGCCCTCGGGACGGCAGTCCTCTTCGTACCGCATCCGGATCAATTCTCGGTGCCGGGGTAGCAGTTCCTCTAAACATTGCTGCAAGGCGTCGCGGCGGCGGTCCAAATGGTCGATTTCGCGGATCGTGGCGGCCGACAAGCGCTCAACCAAATCGTCGGACATCGACAAGACGGCCTTTCCCCGCTCGTGACGGTGCTTTAGGACCTCGTACCGCGCGATGCCGCACGCCCAGCGTGTAAAATCCTGATCGCGTCGATACTCGGAGAATTTCCGCCAGAGCACGACGCTCGTCTGTTGCAGAATCTCCTCCGCGTCGGCCAAATTATGGACCAGGGCGAAAATCGACAAAAAGACCTTCCGCTGAGCGACCGTCCAGAGCCGCACGAACTCCTCGCCTGCATCGGCGGAATCGCCTGGTTCACGTATCTCCATGGGTGGACGGACCGCTTGGGAGGTACTGTTCCGGCCCCTATACTCTTATCCCGGGTGGGAGCGAAAAATCGGACACGAAATTTCGGAAGCCCCGAAAAGATTGTGGCTTGTTACCCGAGGCTATTCAACGAGATTTCGCGGAGATTTCGCGGCAGGTCGCTATCCCAGAGCGGCGAGACAAAACGTTAGAATGGAGGGAAACCGGATTTGACGAGGATCGGCTAATCGTTTTCGGCGGCGGAGCCGGGCAGACCAGGCGTTCCGCGGAGCGATCGCGCGATCCCCCGACGCTGCACTCCGGAGCGGCTTGAGAAGAAGGCGGCTTGAGAAGAAAAAGAAAAGCGGTTGGAGTGAGGGACGGTTACGATGGCCGATTCTGTAGACCGCATCAACCGTACGACCGAACGGTCACCCTTGCGCGTAGCTTTTCTGATCTCCGGCAGCGGTCGTACGCTCCATGATCTATTGGATGATGTGGACAACGGCTTGATCGATTTGGATGTCCGCTTAGTCCTTGCCAGTACCCCAAACGCGTCTGGACTGCAACACGCCGAATTTCGGGGTATTCCGGTGGAGGTACTGGAGCGGACGGGTTTCCTCGACGGCGGCGAATACAGCAAGGCCATCTTCGGTCTGTGCCGCGACAACGAGGTGCAGATCGTGGTCATGGCCGGTTTCAGCGTCCATTTGACGATTCCGGAAGATTTTCAGCATCGAGTCATCAGCTCGCATCCGGCCCTGGCTCCCGCCTTCACGGATCGAACGCTGCACGGAAGACGCATCCACGAGGCCGTACTGGCCCGCGGCGTCAAAGTGAGCGGCTGCACGATCTTTTTTGTGGACCAGTCCTACAATCGGGGTCCCGTGATTCTGCAAAAGGCAGTACCGGTTTCCGTGGACGACACGGTGGAACAACTCGAGCGCCGCATCCTATACGAAGAACGGCTGGCCCTCCGCGAGGCCCTGCAACTATTGGCCGAGGATCGGATTCGCGTGGAGGGCCGTCGCGTGCTGACCGTAGCGCATGGGGGCGGCGCCCTGCCGGCGTAGTCGCGGCGCTCCGTGTCGGTGTCGTCAACCATTCAAGGCGGCGGCGCCGGCCAAGGCCACGGCATGATCGTCTTCCACGGCGCTGCCCGACACGCCGATCGCCCCGATGATGCGCCCCTGGGCGCCTTTCAGAGGAACGCCGCCCGGGAAGGTGATGAGTCCGCCGTTGGAGTGTTCGATATGGTAGAGGGGGCCGCCGGGTTGGGACAATTTGCCGATTTCTCCGGTATTCATGTCGAAGAATCGGGCCGTCCTGGCCTTGCGAATCGCGATGTCGATGGAGCCGAGCCAAGCGTCATCCATGCGGGCAAAGGCTTTGAGGTTCGCGCCCGCATCCACGACCGCAATATTCATCTTGACCCCCATCTCTTGGGACTTTTTGAGGGCGGCGGCGAGAACCTTTTGGGCCTGTTCCAGGGTGATGTCCGACATGCGTGGAAGCTCCTTTCGTTGAGGGGTGCGGATCGCAACCGAAATTGTTTCTCATCCGGGGCCGACGTCATGATCGAGACGTCCAGGCGAGAAGTGAGACTCTTTATCATAGGGCGGCGGGCAAGAGGGATCGGCGGAAAAGTTGTCTACCGAACGGCGG
>Ga0067045_1003048_pt1 | contig 34651 bp, 36 predicted proteins | sample TerdegcTABiofilm_FD_59184 | JGI IMG/M metagenome (GOLD analysis project Ga0067045, IMG submission 59184) | Combined Assembly of (Gp0054472, Gp0054536) Wastewater bioreactor microbial communities from Singapore -Terephthalate degrading...
ATCCGACTGCCGCGAACACGGCGCCCGCCGCTTCCGACTCGAGCGGCGTCCACTCTGCTTCCAAGCCCCTTGTGCGCACCTCCCGCCTAAGCCCCGACCGCCGCGAGTATCGCATGCTCAGGCTCCGTACCATCGTCGAATTTGCACAGACCGTGCCGCTGGAGAGGGTCGCCGCCCCAATCCGCCGACAGATCGAGATGAACTCGGCAATCGCGGACGAAGGGTTGGCAAACCAGTGGGGAATGTCGGTCGGCAAAACGCTTTTGTCTCAGCGCGACCCCACCGATGTGCGCATCCGAGCCCGAGCTCGAGCTGCGGCAGGCAGCGATGCCCGCATGGCAGGCTGCGCCTTGCCTGTGGTGATCAATTCCGGCTCCGGCAACCAGGGGCTTACCGCTTCTTTGCCGGTCATCGAGTATGCTCATACGCTGGGCGCCGACGAGGAAACACTCTTTCGAGCCCTTGTGATCAGCAACCTCGTCGCGCTGGAGCAGAAAGAATACATCGGCAAACTCTCTGCATATTGCGGCGCGGTGAGCGCAGCGGTCGGCGCTGCGGCGGCAATCGCCTGGCTGGAGGGCGCGGAGTATGACCAAATCGCGGCGACGGTCACCAACGCCATCGCCACAGCCGATGGTATCCTCTGCGACGGCGCAAAACCCTCCTGCGCAGCCAAGATCGCCACTGCCCTAGAAGCCGCTATCCTTGCCAAAGAACTCGCCCTCGCCGGAGGCCGTTCTTTCTCCCCGGGAGAAGGCCTCGTTGGTTCCGACGTCGACCAGACGATCCGCAACATCGGCATTGTCGGCTCGGAAGGTATGCGCCCGACCGACAAACAAATAATCAGGATTATGCTCGGAAAAAACTAGCGACGCAAACCTATCGCCTTCTCCTTCCTAATTTTCTTGCACAAGGTTGAGAGCACTAAGCATTCCGTCTAATACAGAAACCCGAAAAGCCACAGCGGAATTTTCCTGTCAATTCCATACTCCAGGTTGTCCGCAGCGATATACGCATCGGGGACGCCCTGTATCTGTCTGCGGGTTTTATTTTTGCCGCCGACTTCTATAGTGAACTGTCCATCGACGAAAAAATCACCCGATCTTGAAAACTCCAGTCTATGCGCATAGGAAAGCTGGTTTGCGAGGAATGTTTCCCGGAGGTTGCCCGCGTCGATCTCCCTTTCCTTGAACAGATACATCAAATTGGTATTTTCCAGATACAGTTTGTCCGGTTTCTGAAGAATGGTGATACCGTGTATGTCTCTATAGAGGGAATACGTCAATTTCGCGTCGCTTAGGTATTGCAGGTATGTAAGGAGGGTATGGCGATTGAGTCCGATTCGGTCGCTCAGTTTGGAAATATTGGGTATGAATGGTGCCGATTCGGCGATAATGCTCAGAAGTTGCCTGAGTTTGGGAATGTATGCCATTTCGACATGTCTGAGCTGTGGAAGCTCCATCTCCAGAATCATCTGTACGGTTTCTTCCAGACGCGGGGCATAGATATCAAGTCCTTCTAGAAAATAGGGGTAATATCCGGTCTGTAAATAGGTAGGGAAATATTGGAAGGGATGAATCTCGCCAACGATATCCGCGGATATCGCCGCATGGTTTTGCAGAATTTCCTGCATCGAAAATATCGGGAAGCGCTTGCCTGTTTGAAGATTCAGGAATTCCCTGAAGGATAATCCCTGCATCGTATAGACAACCGCCCGTCGGCTTAGATCCGCCTGGGCGTTCAAGATTTGCAGTAACGATGAACCAGTGAATACGATGTGCAGATCGGGGTAATCATCGTAGAGGTTTTTGATAACCAGCGACCATTGGGGATATTTGTGCACTTCATCTAGAAAAAGGTGAGTGCCTCCGCGTTTTACAAAGGTATCCGCCAGCTCAAGCAGGCTATGTTCCGCAAACCACAGATTATCCAGGCTGACATAGAGCGCGTTGTTCAGATTGTTGCCAAAAGCGTGCTTGATATGCTGGAGCAGCAGCGTCGTTTTTCCCACACCACGCGCTCCACGTATTCCCACCAGACGGGCGTCCCAGGCGATGGTCTCCGCGAGAGACCGAACGAACTTTTTCTGGGTCGCGGCGATCTTATGCCTGTAGAGTTCTATAAGTCGTTCCATACTCGAAGTATAACACGTTATTAGGATAATTGTATAGTAGAATAACCAATATTTTGTAAAATATGGTTATTCTGGTAACCATTCATTCCGTGATCCTGTCTATTACTTTTCGATATACCGAAAACTGCTAGGTATTTTCTATTGCGTTTTCGATATACTAGAGGCATTCCCCCCCTCCCGGATGCTTTCCATCAATGTCGAATCCGGCTCAGACCCGACGGTGCGGGGCCGGGAAGCTGTATATCCAGGTGGATGAGCTGGACCTAAGCAGGAACGGCATCCGTCACATGAACATCCGCTGCTTTCTTCTCGAACAGTCGTGGGCATGAATCTTTACTCCCATTCCGGCCGGCGCTATACTTCACATGTGTTCACTAAAGAGCGAAAACTCGAACTTCTCGCCGGAATCGCATGGGACTACGATATCGACCCAGAGACTCTTCTTGACGTTCTCGAGGACAGACAGGCGAATGTGGCGGGCTTAAATAAGTCTGCAATATATAAAAGGCTTCTCCGCGCGCTTCCATGGCAGAATATTGTCGGTATTATCGGGGCAGAGCAGGCGATTGCGTTGCTCACCACCGAAACCATCGCGAACCTGTGGCCGAAAGAGCTAAAGGAGCATTATGAGCGACTACGAACAATTCTACGAGGAGAGNCTGTATCCCCTTCAGAATGGGATTCTCCGGACGCTCGCGCNCGTTTGCGGCAGCGTACTTTCTCTCACCGGTGGTACCGCGCTCAGTAGGTTCTCTATGTGATCGCCTGTTCATACCGATTCNTCACGCCGGTCCCAACAGCCTTGCAAAGTGAAAGAAAGTATACCAAATTTAATGGAACGCCGGAATCGCGGCGGAATACCCTCTACCGCAATCCCTTGGTCGGCCCTCTGATTGCTGATTTTTTCAAATTTGCATGCATATTTAAACTAAATGGAGTGCCTCAGGCGGTGATTCAAAAGCGAGGCGCTCCGAGAGGTGATGTTCTTTGCGCAATGTGCGGTATTGAAATTCATCCAGTATGTCGATATGCTGTCGACATACTGGATAAAATATGAGATTTGAGTTGCCGGAGATAGACTACCAGACCCTCATGCAGGCCCTTTCCGGGTACGCCTATCCCCGTGACAGGGTAACTAAGCTGCTCCGTTCCGGAGAGCTGGTCCGCGTCAAAAAGGGGCTGTACGTCACCACCGATAGCCGGGACTGGTATTCCAGAGAGGTGCTTGCCAACCTTATCTACGGGCCGTCATACGTTTCCCTTGAGTATGCCTTGCGGTACTACGGTCTGATACCAGAGGCGGTCGAAACCGTTACGTCCGTCACGACGCAGAGAAGGAAGCGGTACGATACGCCGCTTGGACGGTTTGAATATGAGCATCTTCCGGTGCTGTCATACGCCCCCGGAGTTTGCTATACAGCAGTGGACGCACGCCGTGGTTTTCTGATCGCATCGCCTGAAAAGGCGCTCATCGACACCCTTGCGGTGCGGACCCCGGGCCTAAAGCCGGAGGAGATCGGTCAGCACCTGTTTGATAACCTCAGGGTGGACGAAGCGGATTTTCCCCGTCTCAATTTTTCGCCCCTAGAAGCGGCGCTTGGCGGCAGGGTTAGCCCATCGGTACGCTCGCTCTTTGCATATCTGGCCAGGAGGCGTTCGTCATGAATGATGTGTTGTCGACTCTCGTGGCGCGGAGGAACCCCAGGAGCTTTGAAGAGTATGACCGGGCTCTTAGGGAGGTCGCGCAGGAATTCATGCTGCTTAGCCTCTGGCGCGGAAAGTTTTTCGAAAAAGCCGCGTTCTACGGCGACACGGCCCTGCGGTTTTTATATGGGCTGGACCGCTTCTCCGAAGACCTCGATTTTTCCCTGCTGAATCCCGATCCGGAGTTCCGTTTTGATCCATACTTCGACGCCATTAGCCGGGAGCTCACTGCGTTGGGTCTCGATGTCGAGCTTGAACGGCGCGACAAGGAAACGTCCATCGAGTCCGCGTTCCTAAGGATGAATACCAGGGAGGCACTCGTCCGTATCGGGGTGCCTCCTGCCCTATCTGCCTCAATAGCGGGCAACAGGCTCATCCGCGTCAAGTTCGAGGCGGATGTCGACCCGCCACCCGGGTTTGGAACCGAGGTTCGCCTCTTGTCCGAACCGTCGCCCATAGGGATTCGTGCCTATTCCGGGCCCAGCATGTTCGCAGGCAAGTTCCACGCTCTTCTGGGGCGCTCATGGGAAAATCGCGTCAAAGGACGCGATTGGTACGACCTGGTGTTTTTCACTGGCAGGCGCATTCCCCTAGACCTGAGCTATCTGCAAAGCCGCCTGACCGCATCGGGCCTGTGGCCTGGCGGAGCCATGACCGTCGATGACGCTCGCGCGTTGTTGCACCGCAAGATTGACACACTGGACGTTGACGCCGCGCGCGAAGATGTTTCCAGGTTCGTTCCCGTGCCTTCGGACCTGGACCTGTGGTCGCGGGAGTTTTTTCACCAGATTGCCGACACCGTGCAGGGCGTCTGAATAGTAATGCATCCGGCCGCAGTATAAACCACTAGAATGTAATGCGCTTTCTTGTATACTGAATAGCCATGGTGTATGATACCGCTTGTTCAGAAATTGAACATTCCGATTATGAGTATTGCAAAATAAGGTTTACCTTTGTAAAAATAGTAAGGTGCTTGGGTAAAGAAAACAGGATGACAGGATGGAAGTAGTAGGTATATAGCCTATGCGCTTAACTGAAACCGAAAAGAAAGTGCTTATCGATGCGATTCATGCCCAGGATCCTTCCGCGTCCGTCTGGCTGTTCGGTTCTCGAGTCGATGACCAAAAAAAAGGCGGAGATATCGATGTGGCGATCCAATCCAAGCGAATCGGAATAATGGAGAAAATCCTCATCAGGCGCATCGTTACCGATGCCCTAGGTGAACAGAAGATTGATATCATCGTTTCTCCGGATGGGGCCGATCCTTTTTTTCGTCTTGCTATGGAAAAAGGAGTGCGTATTGATGAGTGACCATGTCATTGAAGTGCTCAGGAAAAATATTCAGAACCTTAAATCCAGCATACATTGGTTGGAACGATCCTACGAGCAGTGCCGGCACATAGGTATCAAGCCGGAATATACAGAGAGGGAATTCGATGATTTCGAGAATCTCACTTCCCGTTATGCGCGGACTACGGATCTGATCATCAATAAAATACTGCGCAGTATCGATGCGGTGGAACTCCTTGAAAGTGGAAGCGTAATCGATGCGGCCAATCGGGCTGAAAAGCGGGGCCTGATAGATTCTGTAGGCCAGCTCAGGGACCTGAAGGACCTGCGCAATGAAATTGCCCACGAATACGAAACAGATGACTTAAGTGGTCTCTTTGGTGCTGTCCTCCAGCGAACACCGTTACTGCTTGCGACCGCGCAACGGATAGAGGACTACTGCGACCGGTACCTGCGTGGGCAGGATGGGAGAGAACCTCAGGCTCATGATCATTGAGCCGATTCGCCAAGTTGCCCGCATCAGACAGAGCCTTGAGTGTTGGGGAAAATACTAAACGCCCACGCCCCGGAGTTCTTATTTTCTTTCTTCCCCGCAAAAGTCTTAGCCTGTCCATCCTGTCACGAAATCCACGTGGATAAAAGCTCCTCGAGGATATGTTTTTCGGTTTTACCGTATTGACAATCATGACAAAAGGCAGGTCAGGTTGAAGAGACTGTTAGGACAATATTCTTAATCCATTTTCCTTGTATTTTTCAATTTCTTCATCTACGGTAGCGAATAACAAATCAGATTGAATACACTGCCAAATCATTAACCTTTCGAAAGGATCTCGGTGTTCAATTGGCAGTTTATAGAAGGTTAATAATTCATTGTTTTCTAGTTTCTTACATTGGAAGAAACTATCCTCTATTTCAGCATAAAGTTCTTCAGGTGTTACATTATTGAGTATAATTTCCCCTAGATTATATTTAATAGAGATTTCCCACAAACTTGCTTGGCTATAATAGACTGTGTTCTCTTCATTCAGAAGTTCGGAATAAATCGAAGGCTTAATTTTATCTATATCAAGAAACGACCAGAGTAAATAATGTGTGTCGATAAGAATATTCATGAATGAAGAAATTCCTCATCCAAGATTTTCCATTCACCTTTGAATGCAACAGATGCTTTTCCCTGTAAAGTTCCAAGCTTTCGCGTCTTCATTCTCTTGTATTCTTCAATTGGAATAATAACGGCTATCGTCTCTTTCTTGCGTCCAAAGGATATTCCAATCTCACTGCCGGATTCCACTTCCTTTAAAAGAGAGGAAAAATTTGTACGAACTTCGGCAACTGGCAGGGTCTTCATGGAGAAAACGATACAAAATTGTACAAATAAGTCAAGTTGTACGTATAAAGCCGAAACGTATCGTATTCGTATTACTGCCCTGCCTACATGCAGAACACGGCATACAGAGGTACGGATTTTATGCCATTCTCCAGCCCGAAATTTTTCTGTGAAATTCTGACGGCATGCGCTGGCGTATACCTCTCCCGATAGACCGCAAGGCTTCGCGATTTCGTATGGATTCCGGTCTTCACTTCGACCGGTATGATTTCTTCGCCGCGCTGAAGGATAAAATCGATCTCTGCGGTGCCGCCGGATTCCCAGTAGTACAGGGGATATCCTTTCGCTTTCAGGCTGATCGCCGTGTAATTTTCAGCGATGGCCCCTGAAAAGGTATTGTTTTCCCATCCTGTGAGCATTATTGACGCCGGTATTCCCGATTTCAATACCAAAAGGCCAGTATCGGCCATGTAGAGCTTGAACGCGCTCACGTCGAGATGAGCGGCGAGGGGCATGAAAGGTTGTTCGATTTTAGCGCATTTTAGCACAATGCCCGCCGCGGTAAGCCAATCGATCGAGGAACCGAAAAGGGTAGCCGAACCTCCTTTTCGGACGATCTTGTACTGAAATTTCCGGTTTTCTTTCGCCAACTGAGCGGGGATGCTGTCAAAACATGCCATGATTTTGGTGGTTTCAGCCGGGGATGCATATTTCGACATGTCGGCAACATAACTGGAGAGAATGAGATTCTGTACGGATACCGCATCGAGCATGTGGCGCTCCTTGAGATACGCCCACACGGCACCCGGCATGCCCCCCACCACAAGATAGGTTTTGTAGAGCTCGAGCGCCTTTGCATGGAGCGCTTCGGGGAGGCCTGAGTCTGCCGCATACGCTTCCCGTATTGTCGAAACGAGCGCATCTTCCTCCAGGGCGAGAAGAAATTCTTCGAAGTCCATAGGGTACAGTGTGAGCATTTCCACTTTGCCGACAGGAAAAGAGTGTTGATTCCGGTTGACGGTGACGCCCAGCAGGCTTCCCGCTGCCACAATGTGATACTGTGGAACTCTCTCGCTGAAATACTTAAGGCTTGTCAGGGCCCGTTCGCAGGCCTGAACCTCATCCAGAATGATCAGTGTCGAATCCGGATCGATCTTCTTGTTGAAAAAGACTTCAAGCGTAGTAAGCAGATGAATAGGGTCGATATCCCGAGAGAATTCAGAAGCCAGAACGGCGTCGGTCTCGAAATTTATATAGATGGTATTCCTGAAGTATTGTTGCCCAAATTCCTGAAGAAGATAGGTTTTCCCCACTTGCCTGGCGCCGTAGAGCAAAAGCGGCATACGGGACGCGCGTTCTTTCCATTCGACCAATTTTGGCATCAAGGTTCTTTGCATAGAGAGTGCTCCTTATTGTTCTTAGTATGAGGCGAGATGATAGATAAGTCAATAAAAATAATAGATTATGATATTTTTTCGAGGTTAAGTATCACTGAGCGCCCGTTTGCGGCAGCGTACTTTCTCTCACCGGTGGTACCGCGCTCAGTAGGTTCTCTATGTGATCTCGTGTTCATATCGATTCGATTGGGACATCGCATTGCAGGAAGCAGAAGCGAAGGAAGCCGGAATCGATGCCGCGACCATCGCGCTTCCCGGCCTTTTGACAAGTAGCTATTATATCCTGTAATAATAACAATAATTGTTGAAAATACTAGGAAAATATTGAATAATCAATTTCATGAAACGCTTTGCTCTCGATTTTCTTTCGCGGTGGCGCGTAAGACCCGATAGAAAACCCCTCGTCATACGCGGCGCGTGCGCAGAGTAGTCTTTTACTCACCTACTATGCCGATTTCAGTAAGTATAAGCGAAAGGTCGATGTACCGATGTTGCAGGCGGTCTTCGAGAACATTCCCGCTACGATCGGAATGGGTTTGCGTCTCTATGCAGCCCCGCTCGGCGATTGAGGCGATCCGGACGGGAACCTGGCTTTGCCTTTTCCTGACCGCAATCCCCTGGTGGGCTCTCTGATGGCTGATTTTTTCAAATTTACATGCATATTAAAACTAATAAGGTTAACATGATAATGACTCAGACGTGATTGCAGATAATAACGGTGCGCCTACCGTTCTTTTTACTCGCGCGGAATTTTTTCAAGTTGTTGCAGGAAAAGCTCACGGCTCCAGAAAGGCAAAATCGAGATCCTCCGAAAAGCGGTCAAGGTCATAGAGAACCCGAAGGCATGTCCCTCCCTGAAACGCCGCTTCCCTGAAAAAGTCAGTGCGCCCCAGTGCGGCAAGAACAAGTTCTTGCGTAATTTCCCGCACAGCATGTTCTTCTTCTAGTTCCGATTTGCAGTCATACGTGGCCAGTCGGTCCCGAATAAGCGCAATGCTCATGCTAAAATCTCCTTTTTCAGTCCCGCTAGAAATCGCTGTACGCGCCTACTGGAATAGTTCTTTTCCAGTTCGTCAAAGTCGGCGTGCGTAATTTCGGAAAGCTCGTTTTCTTCGATCCGAAGGGAGTCGATCAGAGGATCCTTTGATGTCCAGTCAAGTTTGTGACAATAGACATAGTCAGAAAGAGCTTTCAGCGGCGAAGCAATCAGCCAACACTGGCCTTCATCGTCGGTACTGCGGGTGACCCCGGCATAAAGGGTTTTTTGCGGTATGCGTATATAGGAAAAATGTCCTATTGGCGTATCAAAATTCTTGGGCGGACGGAGCGTGACACTGGTAATATCCCTGACTTCTTCAGGGATCCAGCCATGCACGCTCAATGCGGTTTCCAGACTGATATAGGAAGGTCCATACACCAACTGGGCAACTGACAACGGATTAATGCCAGTTTTTCGGTACAGTGGGGAGAGCGTATACAAACCCCGCCTGATTTTGAGTATATCTCCATCGGCGAGAGCGCGTTTGACCAGGGCATAGCGTACATTGTCGGAAGATGGTTCAAGCACGACGAGTTCCGTTGCCGTAAAAAGAGGATTCGGAATATGGGCGATGATCTTTTTTGTCAGTCTGTTCATAGAAGACCTCAAATTATATCATAAAACTGTCATATTTTGACAGTTTTATGATAAAACGTAAACCACTAGAATACAATAGTTTATTGGGGAAATACTAAACGCCTGCGCCCCGGAGTTCTTCTCTTGTTTCTTCCCCCAAAAGTCTTAGTCTGTCCATCCCGTTAAGAAATCCAACAGGTACGCAGGTATCACGAGGGCACCATCATTGGAAAGTGTATCTCTTAATATGATGATTCCCTTCCTTGCTTCCTTATATGCCGCACGGAAATTGCGCATGGCGACAGGCTCGGTAGGCTTGGCCGCGGTGAACTTGACCTCGACGGGGAGCAGTCCTGTGCCTGTTTCTATAATAAAATCGACCTCGGCTCCACCTATGGTACGCCAGTATCGAATCTTTGAGGATATCGACTCGAAGCTCCGGAGGCGAGAGGACTGGTCCGGGATACGGACAAAACGCCGAACATCTTTTGCGACGGTGACCACAAGATACGTTTTGTGGAGCTCGAGCGCCTTATTGCGAAAATTATCCGGATAAATTTCACAATACCGTGAAAAATATCTTTTTATAGCCTTATTCATGTAAAAATTAAAACGGTGATGTTCTTCGCGCAATGCTGTCAGTCCGTTCAAGACGTGTGTTCTCCACGGAACAATGCGCCCTCTTGTACGCTGGAAGGGCATGGTGTATGCTACCGCTTGTTCAGAAATTGAACATTCCGAGAAGTGTTCTCGGCTGTCAGCCATCTGACAGCGGGGGGCTTTTTCCACATACCCCGCAGGTTCATCCGGGAGCGTGTTTCGGCCGCCTCGCGATGGGGCGGGGGTGAGCTTCCTCTTTCTATGCCCCGGCGCCGGCGGAACGGCCGGCAGGGCGGGGGTATGCGCGGATTGGTCTTCTACAAATTCAATGTTCCTTGGAATAAGTATTGCTCAATACCATCAAAACAAAGATTCACGCTCTTTCCTCTGACAGAAAGTCGGTGCTGACGCTTGTCGGCGGCACGACCATTGCACAAGCGCTGAGCTTTCTTTTTTCCCCCATACAAACAAGGCTCTTTAGCCCAGAGGTGTTCGGCGAGCTGTCGGTATTTACATCGATAACGGGGATTGTGGGCATAATAGTCTGTCTTCGGTATGAACTTGCGATTGTACTGCCCAAGGATGATGATGAAGGCTTTGCGCTCTATAAGCTTGCCCTGCTTTTTGCAGCGATTGTTTCGGGGTTAGCAGGCATCGTTTTTTTTCTGTGGCGTACTCAGATTTATACAAGCTTCAATGCCGCAACGCTTTCACAGTATTGGTATTATGTCCCTGTAGTGCTGTTTCTGACAGGTGCTATCCAGGCGTCGAATTACTGGCTGATCCGTCAAAGAAAATTCAAAGTACTGTCGATCAATAAAGTTGCACCGGTTATTGCTACAAATGTACTATCAATTGGGCTTGGGCTCGCGGGGAATGTCGATCTTGGCGCCCGTCTTGTGGCGGTACTTGTGGGGAACATCGTCAATATTGCCGTCATCTATTCTTCCATAGCGCCGGAATTAAAAAATGCTCAAGAAAAAAAGCGGTTTAAGAATACAGTTCTACTGAAAAATTACAAGAATTTTCTTGTCTATGATATTTGGGGAGCATTGATCAATAACCTTTCGTGGATGATTGTGCCCATTCTGATGAATTCGTATTACGGGAGCTTTGCCGCGGGGCAGTATTCAATAGGGATGAGGGTGATTCAAATCCCCGCAAGTATTATTGGTGCATCGATTTCTCAGATTTTTTTGAAGAACGCCAGCGAGAAAAAATATAATGCTCAGCTTTATCCCTACTCAATTTCTATAATCAAAAAACTTCTATTGTATACAGCACCTCTTTTAATTGGAGTTGCAGTATTGGGTAGGCCTTTATTTTCTTTTATTTTTGGCAATGAATGGGTAGTTGCCGGCATTTATACCCAAATATTGGCTCCTTGGGCATTGCTTTGGTTTTGCGCAAGTCCAATGCACAGCCTTTTTACCATAACCCAAAAGCAAAATGTATACCTTGTTTTTTCTGTCATTAATCTTGGAAGCCGTTTTGTGTCGCTTTACTTGGGAAAGATGCTTCATAGTGATTTTTGGGGTCTAGGATTCTTTTCGATATCTGGCTTCGTTGTCTATGGTATGAGTCTTATTCTAGCTCTCAAACTCGCCCAAAGAAGCGATGAGGAACAGAAAGATAACCAAAAAAAGTAAATACATGATCTGGATAAAGGAAACTGCTACATGTCTACTCAAAAAACAAAACAATCGATCGCCCTCATCGGCTGCGGCCGCATAAGCTATAAGCACATAGAAGCCGCGATTAAAAACCAGAATCGTATCGCGCTTGTTGCTTGCTGTGATCCCGTTCTTGAACGGGCAGAGCTGCGGGCGCAGGAGTATAAAAAGGCGCTTCCCGATGCTCATGTAGGTGTGTACGCCGATTATCGCGAGATGCTGGAAAAAGAAAAGCCCGATCTCTGCGCCATCGCGACGGAGTCGGGGTACCACGCAAAAATAGCGATTGACTGCTTCAATGAGGGCTGTCATGTCATCGTCGAGAAACCTATGGCGCTGTCGACTGCCGATGCAGATGCAATGATCAGTGCCGCAGAAGCCGCTCACCGAAAGCTGGCTGTGTGCTTCCAGAACCGTTTCAACGCGCCGGTACAGCGTGCAAGGGCTGCGCTCGAGAAAGGCCGTTTTGGAAGGCTCTTGCATGGCTCGATCCAGGTGCGCTGGAATAGAGATGCCTCCTATTACGCGCAGGCTTCATGGCGCGGTACCTGGGAACTCGATGGCGGCACGCTCATGAACCAGTGCACGCACGGAATCGACCTTCTGCAGTGGATGCTTGGTGAGGATGCCGTCCGCGTCCAGGCGGTGACGAGAAGGTTTTTGCGGCCTATCGAAGCTGAGGATTTTGGCGCGGCCATCGTGGAATTTAAAAATGGCGCGGTCGGCATCATCGAGGGGTCTGCCGATATTTATCCCACCAACCTCAATGAAACCTTGTCCCTGTTTGGAGAGAAAGGCTCGGTGGCCATTGGTGGTCTTGCGGTCAATAAAATCGAAACCTGGCGTTTTGCGGATGCCGAAGCGGTTGGGGATATTGAAGACAAGGTGCTCAATCCACTAGAAAAAGACCCTCCGACGGTCTATGGTTTTGGCCATTCAGCCCTGTATGCTGATGTCCTCGATGCCATCGAGCAAGGGTGCGAACCACTGGTTTCAGGCGAAAAGGGCAAAAAAGCGCTGGAGATTATCCTTGCAATCTACAAGAGCCAGAAAACGGGTCTGCCTGTGGAATTGCCGGTCGATTTTTCCACGCTGGAGATGAAAGGAACTTTTGATGCTTAAACTGATGACCGTCGTCGGTGCTCGGCCACAGTTCGTCAAGGCTGCCGTGCTTTCCAGAAAGCTGCGCGAGAGGGAGTATACCTCACAGATTCAGGAAATTTTGGTGCATACCGGCCAGCACTACGACGAGAACATGTCCGATGTGTTCTTTCGGGAAATGCAAATTCCAGCGCCTGACTATAACCTCGAAGTAGGCTCTGGCACTCATGGTGCAACAACCGGGGCCATGCTTGCAGGAATCGAGGGCCTTATTCTCCAGCATAAGCCTGATGTTCTGCTTGTGTACGGCGATACAAACTCCACGCTTGCGGGGGCCTTAGCCGCTTCAAAGCTGCATGTACCAGTTGCCCATGTGGAAGCCGGCCTCAGGTCGTATATGATGAGTATGCCCGAGGAGCAGAACCGCCGTCTTACCGACCACCTTTCGACATGGCTTTTCTGTCCTACCTCTGCTGCGGCAGCAAATCTCAAAAAAGAAGGAATTCCATCAATTGCAAGAACCAAACCCAGTGCCGATGAAAAAAGCGTGGTGCTCTGTGGGGACATCATGTATGAAGCCTTTCTTTTTTACCGTGCGCTCGCTCTTTCTTTAGAACTGAAAATTTTAAAGGATTTCCCTCCTCAATTTTGTCTTCTTACGCTCCATCGTGCTGAAAATACCGATAACATCGAGAGGCTTTCCGCAATCGTCCATGTGATCAATAGACACAAGGAATTATCCTTTGTTTTCCCCGCTCACCCCAGGACAAGAAAGCTGTTGGCACGGTACAATCTGTCGTTTGCAGATCATGTGCGAATCATCGATCCTGTGGGGTACTTCGATATGATTGCGCTTGAGAATGCCTGTAAATTTATCATGACCGATTCCGGAGGCGTGCAAAAGGAAGCGTATTTCTTTGCAAAGCCCTGTGTCACGTTGCGCGATGCCACGGAATGGGTCGAGCTGGTTGCTGCCGGCTGGAATTTCCTTGCAGGAGCGGAAGAAGCAAGGATTAGCGAGGGAATTGTCTGGGCAGGGCATCTGGCTCGTCATGGGCGGGAACACCCGCTTTTATATGGAGATGGAAATACGGCATCGATGATTGCCAATGAGATACGCAATTCTTTTTAATAATTGCCACAAGAAGGTAGTATATGACTGTTCCATTCTACACGTCCACCCGCGAATATGAATCCCGCAAGCAGGAATTCGATAAGGCCCTCCAGCAGGTTATTGCAAGGGGCGATTTTATCCTCGGCGCTGAGGTTGCCGAGTTCGAAAAAGAAGCGGCGAGCTACCTCGATGTGCCCTATGCGGTCGGGGTTGCATCGGGTTCCGATGCGCTTGTCATTGGCTCCGATCTTTTGGGGTTTAAGAATGGTGCGGAAGTTCTTACTCCTACCTTTACCTTTTTTGCCTCCACTTCCTGTGTTGCGCGCCTAGGTGGCACGCCTGTGCTGGTCGATCAGGATCCTGAAACCCTCAACATGAGCCTAGAGGATGCAGCCAGCAAGGTGAGTTCAAAGACTGTGGGGATTATTCCGGTGCATTTGTTCCTCCAGCCGACACCTATGCAGAAGGTCATGGATTTTGCACGGGCGAATAAGCTTACGGTACTCGAAGATGCGGCGGAAGCCTGGGGCATGGAAAGCTCTGTCGATGGAGCCTGGAAAAAGGCGGGGACTATCGGCGATATTGGCATCTATTCGTTTTTCCCCACGAAGACCCTGGGTGCCTGGGGAGACGCGGGGCTCATGGTGACCAACAGTGAAGAGCTTTACCAAAAGATAAAGAGCTACCGTGTTCATGGCTCTTCGATTAAATACCACCATGACTATATCGGCTATAACTCCCGCCTCGATACGTTGCAGGCGGCGATCCTCCGCGTCAAGCTTCAAAAAACCGAAGAGTCCATCGTCGCGCGGGCTCGCCATGCGGCGCACTATATTGAAAGGCTGAAAGAAATCCCGGAAGTCCGCATTCCGAAAGTAGCCGAGGGCAACCGTGGGGTCTACTATGTGTTCAATATCCTTGTGCCCAAGAGGGATCAGCTTGCCGAATTCCTGAAAGAAAAAGGAATTGGCTACTCTATTTACTACCCCATACCTTTGCATTTACAGAAATGCTTTCGCTACCTTGGCTACAAAAAGGGCGACTTTCCGGTAGCTGAAAGGACCTGTGAGGAGATCATCGCACTGCCCATGTATCCGGAGCTGACCGACGACGAGGTCGACTATGTCTGCGATGCGATCCAGGGATTTTATCTATAAAATGGCCCACTATTCACAGGTTTCTACATAATGAACAGATGTATGCGGAAAATAATTGCATATTTCCTCCAATAAGTATATATTTTTATTACTTGATGGAGAAAATATGCAAGTTCAAATGCCTGACATCGTTGATACACTCTGGTTTGCGAGGAAGGGATCTGGTCTGCGATATCCCAAGGCGGCAGCGAGTCGCCTGACGCAAAAAGGTGTGCTGATTCGACTTAAACAGGGGCTCTATCTCCGGTCTGGATTGGAACATGACGCATATGCTCTTGGTAGTGCTGCAAATCGTATGTACGGGCCCTCGTATGTTTCCTTTGTGTGGGCACTGCGATTCTATGGGCTCATTCCCGAAAATGTCCCTCATATAACCTCTGCCACGTTTAAGAAGGGCAGATCGAAACGCTTTGATACGCCCGCAGGCAGCTTCTTTTTTCACGATGTGCCGCCTGCGGCGTACCCCCTGTCGTTGACATTTCTGGGGGATGAAAAGCGGCGATTTCTTGTTGCCTCTCCCGAAAAGGCTTTGTGCGATGAACTTTACCTTACATCGCAGGTCCGTGCGCTCAAAGAAATTCCTGCATTGCTTTTTGAGGAAATGCGCATCGATGAAGAGCAGTTTTTTTCGCTCGATAGAGAACTCCTTTGTTTTTTGGCCCCTGTATACAAAAATACAACCCTGCATACTTTGATACGGTTTTTGGAGAAAGAAAAAAGTGATAGAAGCTGCAGTACAGTTGTTTGAAGATCGTGTTGAAAAGAATGGTGGGCTTTTGGAGCGCGCTCTGGCCGAGACGATTCAATATATTGCGCTTTTAGGGCTATCAAGGAGTGATTTTTTTTATAAAAGCGCCTTCTATGGCGGCACAGCTTTACGAATTCTCTATAATCTCGACAGATTCTCTGAAGATCTCGATTTCTCTCTTCTCAATCCAGACAGGAATTTCTCCCTTGATTCCTATATATCCTTTGTTCAAAATGAACTTGACTCCTATGGGTTTCATACTGAAGTGTCAGTAAGAGAGAAGAATATTCAGACACCGATTGAATCGGCATTTATAAAAGCAGGCACGAAACTACATATTGTCGAGGCTAGGGTGCCCCCATCTTTGACACGGCGCATTGCAGGCAATGATGTTTGCAAAGTCAAATTTGAGGTGGATACCGATCCTCCGGCCGGAATTGAAAGCGATATCTTCTATATAGATTCACCTATATCTTTCCCTGTAAGGGTATGTGATGGGCCTACGCTTTTTGCAGGTAAGCTATCGGCATTGTTGACACGAGGATGGCATCAGAGAGTAAAAGGCAGGGATTGGTTCGACATGGTGTTCATGATAAGTAGGAATATTCCAGTGTCTCTTTCCCATCTTGAAAGCAGACTGAGGCAGACGGGATTTTACACAAAAGAGACCCATTTGAGCGAAGCGGCACTGAGAGAACTCCTGGAAAAACGTATCCAGGATGTCGATATAGAACTTGCAAAAAAGGATGTCATTCGTTTTATACGCAACCCGAAAGATGTGGATGTGTGGAGTAAGGATTACTTCAGATATGTGGCAAGTAAACTGCGCGTCCAATAGCCTTCAAAAGGCGACCCCATGTCGCACATCGCAGGTACATCGTATGGAAAGGAGCAAGCATTGAGCAATGAAATCATTACTATTCCCTGTTCTGGGGGGACCTATACAAAGCATGAGTCAGCCTATGTGGATGAAGGGGCCGAGGTGGGCGCGGGGACGCGTATCTGGCACTTCTCCCACATCATGTCAGGTGCGGTGATCGGTAAAAAGTGTTCGATTGGTCAGAATGTCAATGTCGGTGGCAAGGCGGTGATCGGCAATGGCGTAAAGATCCAGAACAATGTTTCGGTCTACGACGACGTGATCATCGAAGATGAGGTATTCTGCGGGCCGTCGATGGTGTTCACGAATGTCATCAATCCGCGGGCCTTCGTCGAGCGCAAGCAGGAGTACAAGAGGACCGTGGTAAAGCGTGGAGCCTCGATAGGGGCCAACGCGACGGTAGTCTGCGGGGTGACCTTGGGGGAGTACTGTTTTGTGGGCGCGGGGAGCGTCGTGACAAAGGATGTGCCGGCATATGCGCTGGTCTACGGCAGTCCTGCGCGGCAACATGGGTGGGTGTGCAAATGTGGGGTTATCTTAGATGAAACACTAAAGTGCCCGGAATGCGGCAAACAGTATAAAAAAATAGAAGACAATGGAAAAAGCAAAATACAAGAGGAATAAGTGATGAGTAGGCATGCTGAATTATTAAAGAAAATTGACGATAATTCTGTTATCGTTGGCGTCATCGGCCTTGGCTACGTAGGCCTTCCGCTCGCGGTAGCTTTTGCAAAAAAAGGAATAAAGGTTATAGGTTTTGAAAAGAGCCAGAAGAAAATCGACTTAGTGAATACTGGTAAAAACTATATCGGAGATATTGTCGATGAAGAACTTGCGAGGGTTGTAAAAGACCAGTATCTGTCCGCGACTAGTGATGTATCGAGCATTCGCGAGTGCGATGCGGTGATTATCTGTGTGCCTACGCCGCTCGACCGCTTCAAAAAGCCGGACATGAGCTACATTGAATCGGCATGCATCGATATTGGGCGAAATATGAAGCCGGGCACCTTTGTCAGTCTTGAGAGTACAACATATCCGACAACTACTGAAGAATTCATGAAGCCGATTTTAGAGCGAGAATCGGGCCTGAAGGAAGGAGAGGATTTCTGGCTCTGTTTCAGCCCTGAGCGGGTTGACCCGGGTAACAAGGATTATAAAACAGAAAATACGCCAAAAATTGTTGGCGCTTTTGGCGAGGAGGCGCAGGAAATCGCCATGGCACTGTATGGTAAGGCGATTCAGAAGCTCTATCCAGTGAGCTCGCCGCGGGCAGCGGAAATGGTGAAAATTCTTGAGAACACCTATCGACTTGTTAATATTTCGCTTATTAATGAGCTTGCCTTGCTGGCGGGGAAGATGCAGATCAATATTTGGGAAGTTATCGAAGCGGCCAAGTCGAAGCCCTATGGTTTCCAAGCCTTCTATCCTGGCCCCGGTATTGGAGGACACTGCATTCCCCTCGATCCGTTCTACCTGGAGTACATAGCCAAGGGCTTTAATTTTGATCTTACCATGATCGATACGGCGGGGCGCATTAATACGCTCATGCCCCATCGCATGATGAACAAAATCGCCTATGCGCTCAACCGACACGGCAAGCCCATGAATGGTTCAACGATTCTCTTTTTGGGGGTTGCGTACAAAGCAGATATCGATGATGCGCGAGAAAGCCCTGCACTGCGCGTTATGGAAGAGTGTGAACGCAAGCGGGCAAAGGTGCTCTATCACGACCCCTATATCCCAGAAGTAATCGATGATAATGGCAAGAAATGGGTAGCAGTGCCGCTTAACGATGAGATCATCTCTCACGCTGACTGCGTTGTCTTTACAACCGCCCATTCATGCTTCGATATCGAGCGGATTGTGAAAAAGGCGCATCTTGTGGTGGATATGAAGAATGTGGTGAAGCATATCCATATTGAGAATGAGAAGGTGTTTAAACTGTAATCTCAAAGGGAGCTAAGCAATAGTTATGTATATTTTGCTTGTTGCAGGAGGTTTTCCTCAGAAACGATATCCGCTTAATGGAATATTTGAATTTGATCAGGCTAAAGCACTTGCTGCTGTTGGTCATAAGGTCGTGTTTGCTGCCATCGATTTGCGTTCTATCCACCGCTGGCGGAAATGGGGGTATGAAAGATTTGATCGGGACGGCGTACTAGTTCGGATCATTAACATTCCAGTTGGCGCTGTACCTAAACCATGGTTAGACACAATTGGGAAAATAACTTTTAAACATTTATATAGTCGAATCGAAGCGGAGTTTGGTAAACCAGACATTGTACACGCACATTTTTTTGAAGTATCATTGATGGTGGCTGATTTTTGCAAGAAAGAAAAATTGCCACTTGCAATAACGGAGCACTCGTCAAACATTAATACTTTAAGGGCGACTAAAAATGATATTGAAAGAGCGAAACGAGCTTATTCAGTTGCAGATAAAATAATAGCGGTTAGCAATGCACTTAAAGAGATGATAAAATTCCATACAGGAATTGAAGTTCTTGTTGTGCCAAATGTTGTTGATCTAAAAGCATTCACCTCCTATACATCTACAAAAAGAAGCGATAGAGAAATCAATAAATTTCTATTTGTGGCAACTGGGAATCTGATCTTGTCAAAAGGATTCGATTTATTAATAGATTCATTTTTTGATGTTGTAATGACTTACCCAAACACATTTCTATATATTTTTGGAGATGGACCAATGCATAATGAACTGGTTTTGCAAGTAAAATCATTGCGGATCGAGAAGAATATCACCTTTATGGGCAGACGGCCACGCGAAGAACTTGCCAAAGTATACTCAATCGCCAATGCTTTTGTTCTCCCTTCACTGTCTGAGACATTTGGTGTTGCCTATATTGAGGCTATGGTTTCTGGCTTGCCTGTTATTGCCACTCAATGCGGCGGACCAGAAGACTTTGTGACACCTCAAACAGGGCTGCTTATTCCTATAAATAACAGAAAGGCATTAACTGACGCAATGATATACATGATAAATCATCGCTTAGAGTATCATGGGGAAATAATATCGACTTATGCATTAAATAGATTCTCTCCAGAAAATGTTGCATCGCAATTAACGGAGATTTATAACAATATAGTAAAAACAACCCTGAAGAATAAGAATGTTATATGAATCGAATTGCACGTTTACTTTTGTATTTTGCAATATTTACTGCGCCAATGGGAGCGAGTTTTTTTAACTTTAATATAGGTGCTTTTCAGATGTCTCCATTCAGAATGGCTATCATTTTGATTTTGTTGCTTGGTATATTGGAAGCTAGAAGCACCTTGCTTATCCCAAGCGGTGCGAATCGAAAGACAGTAATATTTCATCTGATGTGGCTTTCTTATGCAATCCTTTCTGTAGCATGGTCAAAAAACATACACGGCTGGTTTAAATCTATATATTTTCTGTTCATAGGTGTTGCATCAATTATTATCTGTATAAACTTATTAAGGAGGATTGAAGATATTAAATGGGCTTTTCTTTCGTTTCAGCTCGGTATAATGATCCAAGCTGTTATTGGCTTTTATGAAATATTAACTAGAAATTATCTATTCAAAGAAATGAATGGAATGAACTACAACTTGTATATTAAAGGTCCATTGCGTATTCCTATTGCAATGCTAGATAATCCAAACGATTTTGCGACATTAATGTTCTTTGGGGTGTTCATTTCTATTATTTGTATTGCATTTTCAAAAAGCAGAACTGCGAAAGCTTTACATACATTGGCTTTATTTGCCTATATTATATTGTTATTTATGACAACATCGCGAGCTAACATAATTGGGTTAATTATTGCGATTGGATTTATTTTCCTTATTAACGAAAGTATTAAAAAATTCAGCATTCTAGTTCTATTACTCTCAATAGCATTTTTTGCTATTCCAAATATATCTAATTTTATAAGTGATATGTTATTTTTCGATTTTAATTCAGCAAGTGGCTCAGATGTTATTCGTTTAGGATTAATTAAAAATGGTTTTCAGTTTCTTATATCTACATTTGGCTTTGGCGTTGGGAGTGGTCAAATAGAGTATTGGATGGAATATAATGCAACTTTTTATCATGGGGAAATATTGAATATGCATAACTTTTGGGTGGAAATACTAACAGCTTATGGAGTGTTGATCTTTTTGGGATATCTACAATTTTATATTCAGCTATTTGTTTTTTATTTTAATCAGCGGAAACAAGATAGAGTAATTCAAAGTATTGTCATGAAAAGTATTGGTTCTTCAATGATTGGTTTCGCTATTTCTTCGATAAGCTCGAGTTCTAATCTTAATAGTGAGTGGTTATGGATCTGCTGGGGAATATATGTTGCATTTTGGGGAATTCTAAAAGTTCCTAATGATAAGTATAATCAAATTTTATTAAAATAAATTAGTATGAAAAAGGGAATATTATAATATGCCGCGAATTATTTTTATCACGACATTACCAATATGGTCGATGGGGAAAGGAAAGGGCGCTGTTGCATTTTTTAAAACACTAGAGAAATATATTAATGTTGGCTGGCAAGTGTATCTTATTTCTGATGCGGAAGCCAATAAAGATTATCCTTATTTAGATAAAGATCAAAATATAGTTATTAAATCCACTCCATTTAAAAAATTTGGAGCTCTAAGAAAAATTGGATTAGCTTTTCGCTGGTTAGATCATTTAATTATGACAAAAAAATTTATTAATACTTCAAAAAAAATTATATTGTCTAATATTAGCAACAAAACTGTTCTGTATGCATATGAGGTTTTTGGAGTAAAGGCTTGCCAAAAGTTATCAAAAGAATTTAGCCTACCGTTTGTAACGAGATTTCAAGGAACCATTCTATCTCAGTACCGAAATAATTTTATAAATCGTATTAGGAATTATCCCCATTATCAAGCATTGTCACAGAATGCAGACTTGGTCATTATGACAGATGATGGTACACAAGGAGAATTAGTGCTAAAAAGCCTGAAGAACAAAAGCAAAATACTTTTTCTTCGAAACGGTTTAGACTTAATTGATAAAGATTTATCTTCATTATATTCTTCTTTTGACTATGATTTTTTTAGGGCTAAATTAGGGATAAAATACACGGACTTAATGTTTCTGACAGTAAGTCGATTAACTGGCTGGAAAAAAATTGACCGAGCAATTGATGGTTTTGCGAAGTGTATTAAAAAATGCTCTAATGCAAGATTGGTTATTGTTGGAGATGGCGATAAAAGAAACTTTCTTGAAAATAAAGCAGTTCAACTTGGCGTTTCTGAATTTGTTGTCTTTGCTGGATCTGTATCTCAAGATCAAGTATATAAATATATTATGGCGAGCGATGTGTTTTTATCATTATATGATCTTTCAAATGTTGGAAATCCTTTACTAGAAGCAATGACACTAGGTAAATGCATTGTGACTTTAGATGTTGGAGATACGAAAAAATTAATAATTAACAGAGAAAATGGAATTCTTTTAACATATGAGACATTACCTTCGCTTGGTGATATTTTGATAGAAATTGCAGAGAATGCTACATTGAGAATGCGCCTTGGCGCAGCCGCAGCAGCATATGCTAGAAAGCATTTCTATTCATGGGAAGAAAGATTAAAAATTGAATATATGGAAGTTGAGGCTCTCATAAAAAAAGAAATTTAGTCTTTCCAATTTAAGACTCCTCTGAAAATGGCTTAATTACTTAATTTAAAAATGATAGAATGTTCTGGCTAGTTTTAAACGGCATTTCGACCTGCTGGCGTTGTATTACGAGAAGAAAGTGCTTCAGATGAAGGAGCTTGCTACTGCTTTTGATGTTAGTGGGTTGTGGCAACCCGTTTTTTCTATGCTAATTTAACAGAAAATAGTTGACTTTATCTACAGGTGGCTAACATGCAAAATACGCGATCAATGATAGCAATCATTGACTATGGAATGGGCAATGCGCCGTCAATAGCAAATATGATACGCAAAGTCGGTGGGCATTGTATTATAACTCCCAATCCACAAGATGCTATGCAAGCAGAAATACTAATACTCCCTGGTGTTGGAGCGTTTGACAACGCGGTGAGGCAGTTACGTGATAAAGGTTGGTTGGAAGTTATTTTGAATCATGTCTATCAATCTAGGAAGCTAATTGGTATTTGCCTTGGTATGCAATTGCTATTCGAAACCAGTCAAGAAGGTGTTTTACCGGGGTTGGGGCTCATCAAGGGAAAAGTACAGCGGTTCGAGTTTGATCAGACCAAAATCGCAACTCTAAAAATACCGCATATGGGCTGGAATACCATAGACTTCACACATCGTCATTATTTGTCGGCTGGGTACTCTGAGCAACCGCGTTTCTACTTCGTGCACTCTTATCATGCTGTCTGTGACCAAGGAGCTGATATTGTCGCTATCACGAATTATGGATACCCGTTTCCAGCAGTGGTAGAACATAAGAATGTATTGGGTGTGCAATTTCATCCAGAAAAGAGCCACGTCTTTGGTCTACAATTCTTTAAAAACGTGCTGGAACAATAATGCTGCGAGTACGAGTAATTCCAACTTTGCTCTTGCGTAATTCGGGACTTGTAAAAGGAAGTCGATTCAAGAACCATAGATATGTAGGTGATCCAGTTAATGCAGTTAAAATATTTAACGACAAACTTGTCGATGAACTCGTTTTACTGGATATTGCGGCAACAGAAAGTGGCCAAGAACCAAACTTCAAACTATTAGCCGATATCGCCTCACAGGCGTTCATGCCGCTTGGCTATGGTGGTGGCATTCGTTCAGTTGAACAAATAGAGCGGCTTTTCAGGCTTGGCATCGAAAAGGTCGTGATCAATACCGCGGCGGTGGAGGTTCCACGTCTAATCGCAGACGCAAGTTCAATTGCTGGTTCTCAGAGCATTGTGGTTTCTATTGATTCCAAACGGGATGTCGTAGGTGGTTATCATGTTTACACAAGAAGCGGTACACGAAAGATGAAGTTGAATCCAGTAGATTTTGCTCGCCGAATGGAAGATAATGGTGCAGGTGAAATACTGTTAACCGCGATAGATCGTGAAGGAACAGGGAAAGGCTTTGATTTAGACCTAATTTATGATGTTGCTTCGGCAGTTTCAATTCCAGTTATTGCAAACGGGGGAGCTGGTTCTCTGGAGGACTTTCGGAGCGCTGTAGTGGTTGGTGCATCAGCAGTAGCAGCTGGTGACATGTTCACATTCCGAGGTAAGCACAAAGCGGTTCTGATCACATATCCTCCATATGGTCGACTTGAAGAACTATTAAACGGAGTTTCAAAATGAATAAAATTAATACACTAAATTATCAGATATGTACCCGTTGTGTTATGGACACTTCAGATCCGGAAATAGTCTTTGATGAACACGGAGTCTGCAATCATTGCCGTGAGTTTGATGAAATCACTAGGAAACGATGGTTTCCCAACAAAGAAGGAGAGCGTAGGCTTAGTGAGATTGTTGAGAAGATTAAGTTTTTAGGACGTAACCAAGCTTATGATTGTATTCTTGGCTTGAGCGGAGGTGTTGATAGCTCTTATCTTGCTTTAAAGGTGAAAGGCTTCGGGCTACGGCCATTGGTTGTGCACGTTGACGCCGGCTGGAACAGTGAGCTTGCCGTATACAACATCGAGCAAGTAGTAAATTACTGTGGTTTTGAGCTCCACACCCATGTTATGGATTGGGAGGAAATGAAAGACTTGCAGGCCGCCTACCTGAGAGCTGAAGTTGCTAACCAGGATGTACCACAAGATCATGCTTTTTTTGCTTCGCTTTACCACTTTGCCGTGAAAAACGGAATAAAGTACATCCTGAGCGGGGGAAATATCGCAACCGAAGGTGTATTCCCAACTGCGTGGCTGCACTCCGCCATGGATGCTAGGAATCTACATGCTATCCATCGAAAGTACGGAAAGTTACCTCTACGTCAATACAAAACAATCAACATTGCCCAGTACTATTTTATTTATCCGCTGATTCTAAAAATGAAGACTGTGCGGCCGCTGAACTATATGGAATACAACAAGGCCGCAGCACTAAAATTGCTTAAAGAGACTGTAGGTTACAAAGAGTACGAGCGAAAACACGGAGAATCACTATTTACCAAATTCTATCAGAATTATTATTTACCTAAAAAATTTGGTTTCGATAAGCGTAGGCCCCATTTGTCAAGCATGATTTTGAGCGGGCAAATATCGCGAGAAGAAGCATTAAAAATACTTGAACAGCCGTTATATGATTTGCAGGAATTGGAAAGCGATATGGAATACGTCGCAAAGAAACTTGGGTTTACTACGGATGAACTAGAAAAACTCACTGAGCCGCCGGGGCGTCATTATTCTGAGTACCGAAATTGGGATAGAACCTATTACTTACTCAAGAAAATTCAAGGGGTTATGGAAACAAAGCTTGGTCGGCCATTTAGGAACTACTCGTAGTCTCATAGCAAAGTTTAACACTATGGTACAGAAAGTCTGCCACCTCACCTCCGCTCATCCTCGCTATGATACCCGAATCTTTCTCAAACAATGCCGCTCGCTGGCTGTTGCGGGTTATCGCGTAACTCTGGTGGTGGCTGACGGAAAGGGCAACGAAGTTCGAGAAGGCGTGGAGATTATCGATGTGGGAGGTCGGGAACATAACCGTCTAGCCCGAATGACGAAGACTGTTTCCAGGGTCTACCGGGCGGCACTTCAAACGAACTCCGTCTTATTCCACCTTCATGATCCGGAGCTGATGCCCATTGGTCTCAAACTGAAGCGGCGCGGATATGCGGTCATCTTCGACGCCCATGAAGATGTACCAAAACAGTTGTTGTCAAAGCCGTACTTAAATTTACCCATCAAGTGGGTATTATCAAAATCTTTTGCAGTCTTCGAGCGATTTGTTTGTCGTCATATAGATGGTATTATTGCCGCAACACCCTATATTCGTGAAAAATTCACCTCTATGGGAGACTCAGCTGTCGATATCAACAATTATCCTCTTCCTGAGGAGCTGAGATCCGGCAAAATTGACTGGAAAAGTAAACAGGCTAAAGTAGCTTATGTTGGTGGAATCTCAAAAATACGTGGCATTATACAGATGGTAGAAGCTATGGGTCAAGTAAAAACTGATGTTAAACTGCAACTGGCGGGTACTTTTGAAGATGAAGAGACTGAACAAACAGCACAAAGTATAATTGGATGGGGAAATGTTGAACCGCTAGGTTTTTTAGGGAGAAAGGAAATACGAGATCTATTGGCCCAGAGTGTGGCAGGTTTAGTAACATTTCTCCCAGCTCCAAATCACATAGATGCACAGCCAAATAAAATGTTTGAGTATATGTCTGCCGGTTTGCCTGTTATTGCTTCAAATTTTCCTCTCTGGAAACAAATTGTAGACGGGAATAAGTGTGGTTTGTGTGTCGATCCATTTGATCCCAAAGCCGTAGCTGATGCTATTGATTACCTTGTTTCTCATCCCAAAGAAGCCGAACAAATGGCGAAAAATGGCCAAACAGCTGTTCTTGAAAAATATAACTGGAACATTGAAGAAAAGAAGCTGTTTGAATTTTATAATAAAATAATCGGAATTGAATAATGAATCCACTCTAAAAAGGCCCAGAACCTAACGCATTATGAGAAATATAAGCACAGGGAATATGCTAAGCATTTTAATTCCCAATAAAAATGGATCTAAAACAATAGCTAAATGCGTCAATTCATTATTGAATAATATATGCGAATTTTCATATGAAATATTGGTGATAGATGGAAATAGTAAGGATAATTCAAAAGAAATTATTCGCGAGATATCAAAAAATTATCAACAGGTTAAACTTATCGATAATTTACATGAAACCGTTCCTTGGGCACTTAATTTGGGAATTAATAATGCAATAGGAGACTATATCCTAATTGCAAGTGCTCATTCTGAATACCCCAAAAACTATATTCAAACGCTTGTCGAATTATGTATTAATACAAAGGCCGATTGTGTTGGTGCTATCGGAAAAACATTGCCACGAGATCAAGGTTTAATAGCTGAGGCAATTTCGTATGTGCTTTCTGATAAGCTTGGTGTAGGTAATTCAACGTATAGAATAGGTGTCGAAGGAGTTAAAGAAGTAGACACTGTAGCCTATGGTTGCTATCCTAGATCAACATTCCAGAAATATGGCTTATTTGACACTCGGTTAGTAAGAAATCAGGATCTTGAATTTAATAAAAGAATTATTAACAATAGCGGTAAGATTCTTTTAACCCCAAATACTTATTTTATTTATTATTCTAGAAGTAATTTTAAAGATCTATTTCAGAATAATTATGGTAATGGCTATTGGTCAATAATTACTCCATTTTTCTTAAAAAGCTTTAAGACCGAAAGCCTGCGTCATTACGTACCATTTATCTTTGTTTTATCTCTAATATTGTCGATTATTTTTAGTTTAGTAAATACATCTTCAATATATTTAAGTTTTGCCATTGCATGCATATATTTATTTATAATAGTGATAAGATCTATTTTTATCGCAATCAGAAAGGGAAGAATTGCCTTAATTATTCCATTGATTATATCATTTATTGTACTGCACTTCTCATATGGTTTTGGTTCACTTTATGCCTTTTTGATAATTCTATTTAATAGAAAAAAATTAGGTTTAAATTAAGTTCTTATTATAATTGGATTAACATTATGAAAAACAACTCAGTAATTGAAAATATATTCAATATTGATTCTATGTTCTTATTTTACAAAGGACGCGTTGCCCTTTATGCTCTTCTTCATGAAATGGGAGTTGGCCCGGGCGATCAGGTTATAATACCTGCCTATACCTGCGTGGTGGTTCCGAATCCTGTTTTATATTTGGGAGCAGAGCCAGTCTATGTAGATATCGAGCTATCCTCATTTTCTGCAAAACCAGAGCTTATTAATAAAGCAATTACTGATAAGACAAAAGTAGTACTCTGTCAGAACACTTATGGCCTTTATGCTCATGTGGATGAAATTGTTGACCTGTGCAAACAAAGAGGCATCTGGACCATAGAAGACTGTACCCATGGCTTTGGCGGAACCTATAAAGGCAAGCCCAACGGTTCCTGGTGTGATGCCGCCTTCTATTCCAGCCAGTGGAATAAGCCATTTTCAACTGGTCTTGGTGGCTATGCGCTTGTCAATAATGCTGCGCTGGAACCAAAAGTACGGGCATTTGCCGAAAAGCTTCAGCAACCTTCTTTTAAAACACAGGCAATGCTGTGGCTTCTGCTCAGGGGCCGGTCTCTGGTGGCTCCTTCTACCTACTATGCGATGGTTGGAGCCTATCGATGGCTCAGTAAAAAGAATATTGTTGTCGGGTCTTCATCAGGGGAAGAAATAGAAAGCACTACCATGCCCGAAGATTATCTTCTTGGCATGTGTGGTTTGCAGAAAAAAGAAGCAGAAAGAGCCATAAAAAAGCTTCCTGAGCTCAATGTACTCAGAAAAGCCAACGCGGTAGTCTATACGCAATATCTTGCCGAAAGAGACTTTAATCATGTACATCCTCAATACCATGAAGATCATTTATTCTTGAAATACCCTCTACTTGTAAAAGATAGAGAGGCTTTTTTACGCTATGCGAAGGAATCCCGAATTCCGTTGGGGGACTGGTTTGTGTCCCCTTTACATCCAGTGACCGGTGAACTCTCACCATGGCACTTTGACCCGGCACGCTATCCCAATGCCGTATTCGCGGCAGACCATGTCGTCAATCTCCCCACCGATACAAGACAGCCCGAAAAAGTTTTACAATTTTTACAGGCTCACGAAGACCTGATTTTCGATGCCCATCTTGAAGGGCGCATGTAGGAAATAAACAAGGAGGCACCCGCATGTCTAATCTCATTCAATGGAAAGTCCAACTTTTCAAGCTCAATTACGATGAGCGCGAATATACCGCAGTCATGGATACCCTTAAATCTGGCTGGATCACCATGGGCCAGCGGACCATCGACTTTGAGGAAGCCTACGCGAAGGAGCTTGGGGAAGGTACGCAATGTCTTGCGGTGGCCAACGGTACGGCAGCGCTGCACATTGCCGTCCTGGCCTGCGGTGTTACGCCTGGAGATGAAGTCATTGTTCCTTCGCTTACTTTTATTTCCGACTTGAATGTCGTGAGCGTTTCAGGCGCAAAGGTTGTGATAAGCGATGTCTCTTCGTTCTCCGACTGGACAATGGATCCTGCGGACATCGAGGCGAAGATTACGCCGAAGACTAAAGCAGTAATGATCGTCCACTATGCTGGCTATGCCTGCGACATTGACGCCATTGTCGACATCTGCAAACGCCACAATCTAAAACTCATCGAGGACTGCGCCCACGCGAACGGTGGTACCTACAAAGGGCGAAAGCTCGGCACCTTCGGCGACATATCGGCGTGGAGCTTCTTTTCCAATAAGAACCTCGCTGTGGGCGAGGGCGGCATGGTGGCAACAAGGGATCCAGCACTCTACAAGACCTGCAAAAACCTGCGCTCCCATGGCATGACCGTCGCGAGTTTCGACAAGATGAAGGGGAGGGCTGCGACCTACGATGTCCTAGAGCCAGGCTTCAATTACCGCATCGATGAGGTGCGCGCGAGCCTTGGCCTTGTCCAGCTTGCGAAACTGCCCGAAGCAAACGCTTCCCGCACGGCACGCGTTGCTCGCTACTTCGCCCGCCTCGACCGCATGCAAGACTACCTTTCGGTTCCCTTCCGCCATTTTGACCGCGGAACGCCGACCTACCACATCATGCCCATACTGCTCCATGAAAACATTGACCGCGCAAAACTCATTGACCTCATGAAAGAAGACGGCATCCAGACATCGATCCACTATCCATCCATTCAGAGCTTTACTGCCTATAAGGACCGAGTTGGCCCCACCCCCAAAAGCCAGTTTATCAGCGAGCATGAGCTCACACTTCCCCTGTATCCCACCATGACCGACGAAGAAGTAGATCTAGTGTGCGATTCGCTTGAGAAAAATCTGCCCTTGGCTATTGTATGAGTGACAATTTTGCGCAGTGAGGGAAAAGAAATTCCCCTTCCATGCGACTTTTCCCAGTTCCAATAAGAGAACCGGCACGTTCTCCGATGCAAGGATGCAAAAATGTCTATAGTTCTTATTCGCTTTTTCGATATCCTCTTTTCCTTCACCGCGAGCGTGGTGCTGTTCCCCTTCATGCTTCCCATCTTGCTTGCGCTCAAGCTGACGGGTGAGCACTATATTTTCTACCTTCAGCCGCGGGTGGGTAGGGGCGGCAGGGACTTTTCTGTCTTCAAGTTTGCGACCATGCTCAAAAATAGCCCAAATATGCCCGGCGGCTACCTGACCCAGAAGAACGATCCGCGCATTCTGCCCATGGGCAGATTCCTGCGCAAGACGAAGATCAACGAACTGCCCCAGCTTATCAATATTTTCCTAGGGCAGATGAGTTTTGTGGGGCCGAGGCCCCAGGCGCGGGTGCACTATGAGCTCTACAACGAGAAAGTAAAGAAGGCCATCGACCAGGTACCGCCGGGGCTGACCGGCATTGGTTCGGTTGTGTTCAGGGATGAGGAAGCCATTCTCGATGAGATACCCGAACACCGCGATACCTTCCACGATACAGTCGTCGCTCCGTATAAAGGCGAGCTGGAAGTGTGGTGGACCTACCATAGAACACTGGTGAACTATTTCAAGATAATTGTGCTGACTGCTTGGGCATTGGTGAGCCCGCGCACCAAGGCGTGGAAGACCTGGTTCAAAGACCTGCCTCCTGTGCCGGGAAAACTTCAGAAATATCTCTAAAAGAAAAAGGAATCCGCATGGATCAAGTACTCAAGCTTATCGGAAGAACCGAGCCGCTTTTTAAGGTGGATGTCCAAACATATGACGCCGACTTGTGCAAGATCGTGGCCGGCTCCCGCTTTCTTGTCATAGGAGGGGCTGGTTCCATAGGGCAAGCGGTGACGAGGGAGATCTTTACCCGCGCGCCGAAGTGCCTCCATGTGGTCGATATCAGCGAAAACAACATGGTCGAGCTCGTGCGGGACATCCGCTCCTCCCTGGGCTATATCGAAGGCGAATTCGCGACCTTTGCCATCGACGCAGGCAGCGATATCTTCGATGCCTTTATAGCCAACGGCCAGGGCTACGACTATGTGCTCAACCTCTCGGCGCTCAAGCACGTGCGCAGTGAAAAAGACTCCTACACCCTCATGCGCATGATCGATGTCAACATCTTCAATACCGACAAGACCATGCGACAGGCTAAAGAAAAGGGCGCGCACAAATATTTCTGTGTCTCGACCGACAAGGCCGCCAACCCCGTCAACATGATGGGCGCCTCGAAGCGCATCATGGAATACTTCCTCATGCGCCGAAGCGTGGAACTCCCTGTCTCGACCGCGCGCTTTGCCAATGTTGCCTTCTCTGACGGTAGTCTTCTCTATGGCTTTAACCGCAGACTGGAAAAAGACCAGCCACTTTCCGCACCGAACGATGTGCGGCGCTATTTTGTCACTCCCAAGGAATCGGGCGAGCTCTGCCTCATGGCCGCCCTGCTTGGCGAAAACCGCGATCTCTTTTTCCCGAAGCTTGATCCAAAGGCGCATCTTCTGACCTTTAGCGAAATCGCGGTGCGCTACCTGGTTTCCCGTGGCTACGAGGCGGTCGAATGCGCCTCCGAGGATGAGGCGCGCGCCAGAGTTCCCGAATTGAAGGCCCAGGGCAAGTGGCCGGTATATTTTTTTAAGAGCGATACGACAGGAGAAAAAGATTTCGAAGAGTTTTACACCGAACATGAAACGCTCGATATGGACCGCTTCGCTTCGATTGGCGTCATCAATAATGAGCCCAATTTTGATGCCTCCTCGCTCGAGCATTTTGAAGCTTCGATACGACAGATGCGAACGCGCGGAACATGGACCCGAGCCGAGATAATCGATCTTTTCAATGCAATGATTCCTGAATTCGCGCATAAAGAGACGGGGAAGTTTCTGGATGGTCGAATGTGATACTTATTGTAAAGACTCGAAACTCATTACTATGAAGAGAAGAAGTAGTATAATGAGTGAGATGCTTGCGAATCTGTATTGCCAGCAGGGTTTAGCATAGTGACACCTATAAAGATGGATGTTTATTAACGAGAGACTAGAAAGATGAATGAAGCGTATATTACACCGAAGCTTATTTCCTGGGCGAGAAATAGGGCACATGTAAGCATTGATGATCTCGCTAAAAAACTGAAGGTTTCTTCTGCAAAAATACAAGAATGGGAACAAGGTGATTCCAGACCCACTTTGAATCAAGCCGAAAAAATCGCAAACAATCTTCATATCCCATTCGGATATCTCTTCTTAAAGAATCCCCCTGAAGAAGAGTTACCAATACCTGATCTGCGAACAGGAAGTAAGGGGAACATCCGCGAAATTAGCATTGATTTAATCGATGTAATAAACGAGACACGGCGAAGACAGGATGCCTATAAAGAAATAATGATCAATGAAGATATAGAACCTCTTTCCTTTATTGGAAGTCTTCATGATATAAACGACCCCGCAACCATAGCCAGAAATATGCGAAGCATATTAAAAATAGAAAGGTGAGTTCTTTAGTAATATTACGCCGATCATTCGAAATGAATTTTATTTCTCAGTCTCAGTTCTATGAGAATCTCGAAATCCTGAAAAATGAAATTGCGCTTCATGAAAGAAAGCCAAAAGGAGAAGGCGGTGATTTCTATAAGACGTTTAACACGAGAAATAGTCTAAAATTCTCTAGCACTATTCTTGAAGCACTTGTCGATGGAAGTATGCTCTATAGGGAAGCGGCAAATCTTCTCAATATCCATGTCAGTACATTACACCGAAGAATCATTTGTTGCTCCCGATAAAGAAGTTCAGGATATATTCAGCAAGATCGCTGAATATACAACAAAAATATATCCAAGCCATCAAGCATCGAATTTTTTAAGCGGTGCTGATCCTTGGGTAATTGCACAAGCAAAACGAGATGAAACAATATTAGTCACCCAAGAAAAACATGCAGATGAAAGATCAAAAAAGCCCAAAATACCGAACATTTGTGATTTTTTTGCTGTAAGATATATTAGACTTTACGAGCTTTTAAGAAGAAGAAAGGTTAGATTGAACTAACAAGAAAAAGAATAAAAGCTCGTCGAGTGAATTTACTGATTCAAAAATCCGCCGGGTATCCATATCTACAATTATATTGATAAACTCGGCTTCGATATGAATACCCCCGGCCCCATCGAGGGCCTTGTCATTATCGAACCCCGCGTCTATATCGACGACCGGGGTTTTTTTATAGAATCCTTTAAGGCACGCGATTTTGCCGCAGCCGGCATCCGCTGGAACCTAATTTCCCGCAAAATTATAGCTAGGAATTGAATAAATCAATACAAAATATGCGAATAGCCATTGACAGAATCATAAAACATAGCTACAATTACAGCTATGAAAGCAGGGATTCGTTCATGGCATATCGTATACACCACCTAAACAAGAAAACCGGCGTGACCTATGTCTATGAATCAGTCGCTCGCTGGGATAAAGAAAAAAAGCAGGCACGAAGTACGCAAGTGTGTATCGGTAAACTTGATAAAGAAACCGGTACTTTTATTCCTTCAAAGCGCATAACGCAGCGTACCGCGCAGCATAAAGAATCTATCGGTACTGCGACTGCAACGATAGTAGGGCCATCGTTGATCCTTGATGCACTGTCAAAGCGCCTAGGTCTTTCAAAGCTTTTAAAAGCGTCCTTTCCTGAATACTACCAACAGATCCTCACCATGGCGTACTACCTTGCCTGTCAGGGCGGTCCGTTATGCCAGTGCGAATCATGGACCAAAACCCATGAGCAACCGGCAGCAAAGCCACTTACAAGCCAAAGGATTAGCGAGATTCTTGGATCCATTTCAACAGGGGCAAAGCAGTCGTTTCTCTCTTCATGGATGGATAAGGTGCTGGAAGACGATTATCTCTGCTACGATATCACCAGCATTTCATCCTACAGCGCATGCAATGAGTACATCCGCTATGGTCACAACAGGGACAAGGAGAAGCTTCCCCAACTTAACCTCGCAATGCTGTTCGGCCAGAAAAGCACATTGCCAGTGTATTATCACAGGACCCCCGGCAATATCACTGACGTACAGACAGTGCATAATCTTCTCGCGACCTTCAATAAACTGGATATCAAGAATCTCCACTATGTGCTGGATAAAGGGTTCTACAGTAAGAAGAACGTCGATGAGTTACTCAAGCGAAACGACCATTTTACACTATCAGTCCCTTTGAATAATCTATGGGTCCAGAAAGCCATCGATGAGATCTACGACACGATTCAGGGACCAGAGCACTACAGGATAATCGACGATGAAGTGCTCTATGTGCATTCACAGCTCTATCCCTGGGGAGAAGATCATCGACGCTGTTATCTGCACCTCTACTACAACGCCGAAATGAGAGCCCATGCGATCGATCGGTTTAATAGGGAACTCATTGCCTACAAGGAAGAACTGGAGTCAGGCAAGCGCAACGCTGAACACAAAGAACAGTATGAGACCTTTTTCATCATTACCACGACACCGGTGCGGGGGATGAAGGTTTCCTACAACAACGACGCGGTACAGCAGTATATCAAACGCTATGCGGGATTCCAGGCCATTTTTACCACAGGATTCAAGGATCCTGTCGAGGCGCTTCGGGTATATCGGAATAAAGATATCATCGAGAAGTGTTTTGACGATCTGAAGAATAGCCTTGATATGAAACGCCTACGGATGCACACGATTGAAACGGTCGACGGCAGGCTCTTTGTGCAATTCATTGCGCTCATCCTCACGAGCGCGCTCCGAAGAGAGATGCAAACATCAAAACTCAGCGAGAAATCTTGGAGCTCTT
>Ga0067045_1028391_pt1 | contig 34647 bp, 24 predicted proteins | sample TerdegcTABiofilm_FD_59184 | JGI IMG/M metagenome (GOLD analysis project Ga0067045, IMG submission 59184) | Combined Assembly of (Gp0054472, Gp0054536) Wastewater bioreactor microbial communities from Singapore -Terephthalate degrading...
CTCACGACGGTCTGAACCCAGCTCACGTACCACTTTCATCGGCGAACAGCCGAACCCTTGGGAGCTTCTCCACCCCCAGGATGTGATGAGCCGACATCGAGGTGCCAAACCGCTCCGCCGCTATGGACGCTCGGGAGCGATAAGCCTGTTATCCCCAGAGTACCTTTTGTCTGATGAGCGATGACCCTTCCATACGGGATCACCGGATCACTAAGCCCTGCTTTCGCATCTGCTCGACTTATCAGTCTCGCAGTTAAGCACCCTTCTACCTTTGCGCTCGACGCCTGATTGCCAACCAGGCTGAGGGTACCTTTGGACTCCTCCGTTACTCTTTTGGAGGAGACCGCCCCAGTCAAACTGCCCAACTGACATTGTCCCCCGCCCGGATTCACGGGAATCGGGGTTAGAACTAAAGTGCATTCAGGGTGGTATTTCAAGGTTGGCTCCACCGGAACTGGCGTCCCGGTCTCAACGCCTCCCACCTATCCTACACAAAATGAACCACAGCCCAATATCAGCCTACAGTAAAGGTTCACGGGGTCTTTCCGTCTAGCTGCGGGAACGTGGCATCTTCACCACGACTACAATTTCACCGGGTCACTGGTTGAGACAGTGCTTCTATCGTTACGCCATTCATGCAGGTCGGAACTTACCCGACAAGGAACTTCGCTACCTTAGGACCGTCATAGTTACGGCCGCCGTTTACCGGGGCTTCGGTCGCCAGCTTCGCCTTGCGGCTAACCGTCTTCCTTAACCTACCGGCACCGGGCAGGCGTCAGACTCTATACATCCTCTTGCGAGTTAGCAGAGTCCTGTGTTTTTGATAAACAGTCGTAGAAGCCGATTTACTGTGGCCCCCAGAGGCGTGAACCTCCAAGGGCACCCCTTATCGCGAACTTACGGGGTCATTTTGCAGAGTTCCTTAACCAGTGTTCTCCCGAGCGCCTTAGACTACTCGTCTCGCCTACCTGTGTCAGTTTTAGTACGGTCGCCAAAGTTTCAAACCATAGAAGCTTTTCTTGGGCGTCGTTCGGATGACATCCAAAACATAAACGTTGTTAGCCCAATCTTGAAGCCTGGTGCTGCGGATTTACCTGCAGCGGCCTCGCAATCAGGCCAGGGACATTTCTAACCGTCCCCTCACCCTACAGACGCCGTCCCTCCATAGGTCCGCTTTAGCGGCGCAGGAATGTTGACCTGCTATCCATCGTCTACGCCTTTCGGCCTCGACTAAGGTACCGGCTAACCCTGGGCGGAATTACCTTCCCCAGGAAACCTTAGGCTTTCGGCGGGCAGGATTCTCACCTGCCTTATCGTTACTCATTCCGGCATTATCACCTGTGGACCCCTCCATCGCTCCTTACGGTACGACTCGTATCTGATCCACAGCGCTCTCCTACCGATGTACTTGCGTACATCCCGCTGCTTCGGTGCAACGCTTACTCCCGTTCATTATCGGCGCAGGGTTGCTCGGCCAGTAAGCTGTTACGCACTTTTTAAATGGTGGCTGCTTCTAAGCCAACATCCTGGCTGTCTCAGCAACCCAACTTCCTTAGTGACTAAGCGTTGCTTCGGGACCTTAGCAGACGATCGGGGTTGTTTCCCTTTTGACCGCGAAGCTTATCCCTCGCGGACTGACTCCCGAGATAGTCGCAACGGTATTCGGAGTTTGGTTCAGCAGGGTAGCCGGGAAAGGCCCCCAAACCGATTCAGTATCTCTACCCCCGTTGCGTAGTTGCTCGAGGCTAGCCCTAAAGCTATTTCGGAGAGAACCAGCTATCTCTGCGTTTGATGAGACTTTCACTCCTCCCCACAAGTCATCCCCTCGGTTTTCAACCCAAGTGGGTTCGGTCCTCCACGCGGTATAACCCGCGCTTCAACCTGCTCATGGGTAGTTCACGCAGTTTCGGGTCTACCACCGACGACTCTAATTCGCCCTATTAAGACTCGGTTTCCCTATGGCTCCGGCCCGGAAGGCCTTAACCAGCCGCCGACGGTAACTCGCCGGATCATTATGCAAAAGGCACGCCGTCACACATTGCTCCCGAGTTGCCTCAGGTGCCATAGTGCTCCGACCGCTTGTAGGCACATGGTTTCAGGTTCTTATCCCTCCCCTAGCAGGGGTTCTTTTCATCTTTCAGTCGCCCTACTCGGTTCACTATCGGTCGTCAGGAGTATTTAGCCTTACGGGATGGTCCCCGTAGATTCAGTCGGGATTCCACGTGGCCCGACCTACTCAGGTACCTTTCGGTTGGCCATGCCGCTTTCGTGTACGGGACTGTCACCCTCTATGGTCTGCCTTTCCAGTGCAGTTCTACTAGCAGATGGCTTTCCATGTGAAAGGCCCTACAACCCCGCAGGGAAAATCCCCGCGGTTTGGGCTGCTTCCTTTTCGCTCGCCGCTACTGGGGAAATCGAGGTTTCTTTCTTTTCCAGCGGGTACTGAGATGTTTCAGTTCTCCGCGTTGGCCACATGCACCTATGAATTCAGTGCATGCCAGTTCGGGAATCCCGGGATCAAAGCTCGTTTGACAGCTACCCCGGGCTTATCGCAGTCTTCCACGCCCTTCAAAGCCTCCTAACACCAAGACATCCCCCATGCGCCCTTAGTAGCTTGGCCACATGAATCCAACCCTCCCCACCCAGCCTTCCACCGGAAAGCACGGCAAGTTCGACCGGATTCATAATCAAGCTACCGGATCCAATCGGCCAGCCTCGTGCTAGTACGAGGCCACCGCTTGACCCAAGTAACGATAGCTCTTTGACCTCCAGACAGCTCGACCCAACGGGCCTTGCCATCCTTCAGTCGCTTAGCGCTCTGCCGCTCCAGCCGATCCAAGGACCGGCCAGCTCGGCACATCGTGAGATGCCACTCAAGCCACAACCAAATTGTCAAAGATCAGCCCGACACCTCAGCGCTGGCGCACCAAAGGTCGCTGTCGAAATAGACAGGGGTCGAATTCTTAGGTCCTTCGACCACTCGAACGGACCAGAGAACCCGTCCCCTGTCTATCCCCCCAGCTCTCGCTCCGCTCTGTTCGGAACAAGCTCGTACTGGCGAGAAAGGTGAATATATCAGTCGGCCGAAAGCTTGTCAAAGGTCAAACGCAACTCTCACGGATTTTTTTTTGAGTTGCCCAATTCCTTGACTCGTAACGGCTTATGTGTCTGTAAAGGCAAACTCTCGCTCACCACTCCCCTGATTATATCGCCGGCCGGTTGCGCGACAAGGCACCCCGGACGACAATTCCAGAATCACAAGACAAGCCAGCAGGGGGGGTTCGCAGGCAGAAACGCCGTAACACGTCAGCCGTCTGAAGTTGCCGGAATGAGGAGAAGGAAGAAGGAAAAAGACCCCGGAATCGCCCGAGACCCCATACCCCAACGGGGTTTTATCAGGACCTCGCGGGCTGCAGGAGCATGGAATCCAAATCGACGAGCGCTATGGGTGGGATGGAAGGTCCGACCGATTCAACCCCCTCGGGGTTGACGGTATCGTTCCTGTACGCCACCCAGGGTAGCCGCTGCGCGGCAACCCTGGGCTATGCCATGGAACCGCTTCGCGGTTCACCCGATGGACCCTTGTCGGAACAGAACGGGCAAATGCTCTCCAGCCCAACATGCCCGTTTTTCACCCACCCACCACTAATCCATATCCCGGAACTGCCCGGAGAAACGGAGTCGGGCTCTGCTCACGACGCAAGTGAGACGAGGGATATCCAGGCTCCGGTGCGTCCATGGCGCGTCAGGCCCCTGACAGCCAATGCCGTCGGGGGCCGCTTCTTTCCTCCCATTGGACACCGGACCTATGCCTTAGAAAATCCTGCGGCGCAGCCGCACTTTGGCCGACGTCGTCGGCCCAGGTACGCTTCAGGCGGATGAACCGAAATTGTCTGATCGGGGCACGGTTTCTTGCCTTTCCCATTTTCCTGGGATTGTCCCTTTTCCCTTCCTGTATTCGCACTTCATTCCGCTGAACACTTACAAAACACCAAGGGGGGGGTACCGCGTCCTCGCACTCCGATTTGGAGAACACCCGGCGAGTCCTGCCCCCGGGGCGGCGGGGTGGCGCGAGACGTGCGGAACGTCGTAAACCGTCTTTCCGTAACGGGTTAGTAGTACTGTGGGAGCATTCGGCACGCTTTCTGGGGTCCTGACGTCCCGGGAGATATCCGAAGTCTCCAAGACTTCAAGGTGTCTTGGCAGGGGCCTCGGGTTCTGGCGGTCCTTCTTTCGCTCGGCCACACTGTCCGTGCGGCGTTACGACGCCGAACGGATCTCGACCTTCGTTGCGTCGCCGGTGAATTCAGCCACCGCGTATTCGCCGCGTCCTCCAAAACCGCAATTGACGACGGTTGTCTTCCCGCAGGTTTCGATTCCTCTTCCCTCGTGGATATGCCCACAAAGAACGAGGGCCGGCCCGGTTTGGTCCACGAAAGCGCGGACCGCCGTGCTCCCCGCGTGGATCCGGAGGAAGGTCCGGTCGGCCTTTGTTCCGCGGGGAGGCACGTGGGCCAGGAGGACGTGTTGCGGGGCTTCTTGGATGGCCCGGCTGCCGCTTTCCAGGGCGGCCGTCAATTGCTCCTCGGTGAGTTCATACATCCCGCGTTTCCACGGCGGAATCGCGGAAAGCCCGTGAATTCCGACGTTTTCATGCAAGACGCCCCGGGCGTGCAGCGCGACTCCCAATCGATCGAGCTCGTCGTCGATGGCCGCCGAATCACAGTTTCCGGCCACGGCGAGCACGGTCGAGGCATACTGCTTGGCAGCCTGAATCACGCGAGCCACATCGACGGGAGACCCGAAGTTGGTGATGTCGCCTCCCAGCAGCAGGATGTCGTGAGGGCCGGCGTTCTCGAGGATGCGATGCAGGGCCTCCATCCGTCCGTGAAGATCCGTGATACATACGATGTGCATGATGGGCAAGCAGAATCCTGCGAATGGTCTTGAGCGTGTTGTGGGGACGGTTCCGCGCCGTCCCATCGGTCCGTCTCCCTGTCCGGTCAGCCGGGGTGTGTGCGTCCAGTCCCAAGGGGCGTCGCTGCCGGGGACCCGCTTGCCAAACCGGCCGGACCAACGGAGACTGTATTGTATGAGACCTACGCTGTCGGCCACAGGATATCAAGCTCCCGACTGGGAGACGGTCTACCGGGAGACAACCCCGCCATGGGAGACCGGCACGCCGGCGGGCGAGTTGGTGCGAGCGGTCAACGACGGGGCGCTCAAGCCGGCCACGACGCTCGAGTTGGGTTGTGGCACGGGAGCCAATGCAGTCTATCTTGCCCGCCGGGGTTTCGAGGTCACGGCCGTCGACGCTTCCCCAACGGCGATCGAGCGTGCCCGGACCCGGGCCGAACAGCAAGGGGCGCTGTTGCGTATCGTGCTCGCCGACGTTTACGACTTTGCCCGGACGGCCGGGACGTTTGATCTTGTCGTCGATGCTGGTTTCTATCACTTCATGCGGAGGACGGACTTGTCGCGTCTGGTGGACCTGCTGTGGCGGGTCACGCATCCCGGTTCGTATTATTTTGTGTTGGCCGGCGCGACCGGGGAAACGGCTGAGGGCGGACCGCCTCAGGTGTCTGAGGAGGAGGTCCGCAGCGAGCTTGGGCGGCTGTTCGAGTGGGTAGAGTTGCGTTCGTTCCGGTTCGAGAGCCCGCGCCGCAAAGAGGGGTATCTGGGCTGGTCGTGCCTCATGCGCCGGCCCGTGCTCGGGGACGCTCCGAAATGACCGCCGACCATCCGAAGAGGACCTTGCTAACCTTCAGAGAGAACGGAGGATCCCTATGAGAAGGACGATCGCAATCGCGTTGGCAGCGGCGTTGCTGTTCGGGGCTTGGGGTTGCGGAAAGAAGGACGCGGACTCCGCGCCCGCCTCGCCGCCGCCGCCGAGCGCTCCGGCGCCGGACACGCCGGCTGCTCCTCCCGGGGCTGCAGCGCCCGCCGCACCCGCATCGCCCGGGGCGCCGGGAATGCCAGGGATGCCAGGCGTCGAGGCCCCTGCGGCAGGTTCGGCGTCGCCTGCTCCTGCTGGGGCTGCCAAGCCTGCCGAGCCGAAGGCGCCGAAGAAGGACGATCACTCCGACGACCCGTTCAGTTCCGGTTCTAACTCCGGGGCCGCCGCAAGCCCCGGCATGGGCAGCGACAAGCCCGGCAAGACGACCACGGCCGGTGCCCTGGGCAGAGCGCTGTTCAACGCCGGGCGCTCCGTCATCCCGGGTGCTGGCGGGGACAAGGCACCGAAGTAGGAGCGAGTGGGTTGCAGGGGCCTTCGCAGCCGGACGGTTTTCTCGCCGAGGCCTCCGTCCCAAGATCACGCAAGGTCATTCAGTCCTGGCCCGCTTTGATGCGTGCCAGTTCGGCCTCGGCGGCGGCGAGTTGCTGTTGGAGTGAGGCGGCCTCGGCGGAATCGTCGTGCTGGCGTTTCGCCCCGGCCAACTGTTGGCGCAGGCGCTGAATCCGTTGGTTGAGCGAGTCTACCTTCTTCCTGATTTTCTTGTCCATCGACCTCTATCCCTCAAGGTTGCGTCGTGAGCCGGTCGGCCAGTTCGAGGGCCTCGGCCGGAGAGTGAATTTCGCCGTCGAGTTGGGCATCGCGGAGGCGCCCGAGGAGGGCCCGGTACACGGGGCCGGGCGGGACCCCGTGCCGCAGCAAGTCGTCGCCGGTAACCAACGGCGGCGGATCGAGCGTCGCGCGGGGCTGCGCTGCCAGCGATCGGCACCACGCCGCGTGACTTGCATCGCGGGCCTCGGCCCGTGAGATCGCTTCCTCCAACGCGATCAGGTCATCGGCCCCCTCGGCCACCAGGAGCGGCTGCAACTGCGACCACCGCATGGCCCGGGCCTCGCGCAACGCGCCGTGGTGTTCGACGAGCCAGGTGGTCCGTTGCGTCTGACGGTTCGAGAGCCGCCACCGCCGGCATACCAGGGCGGCCCCCTCGGCGTCGACCCAGCCCCGCAACAGGGCGGCCAATGCGAGCGGGAACTCCGGCTCGGCCAGTTCCCCCAAAACAGCCAGGCTCCCTTCGAGGTCGGACGATCTCTTCGGATCCGGTGCGACAATCTCGGGCAGGACTGCGGCGGCCAGCCCCGTCTCCACGAGAAGCCGCACGGCGCGGACCCGATGCCGGTCCACGAGCATGCGTTCCATCTCGGCGGCAATTCGCTCCGCGCTGACCACGGCGATCTCGGGAGCCATGCGGCCGAGGGCCTCTCGGGTGCGGTCCTCGATCGCGAACTCCAGCGTGGCGGCGAATCGGACCGCGCGCAACAGTCGCAGCTTATCCTCCGCGAATCGCGCCTGCGGGTCGCCGATGGCACGGAGGAGCCGCCGGTCGAGGTCGTTCTGCCCGCCGACGAAGTCGAGGACGGTTTGCTCAATCGGGTCGTAGAAGAGGCCGTTGATCGTGAAGTCGCGGCGTGCGGCGTCTTCGGCGGGGGTGCTGAACGTGACGCCGTCCGGGTGGCGGCCGTCACTGTAAGGCGAATCGCAGCGGAAGGTGGCCACTTCGATCTGTCCGGCCCCCTTCGGCCCCAGCACGGCGATCACTCCGAACGCCGCCCCGATGGCGATCGTCCGTCGGGGGCCAAGCAGCCCTCGGACTTGCTCGGGCCGGGCGTCGGTGGCCACGTCGTAGTCCTTTGGGGTCCGGCCCATCAACTGATCGCGGACGCACCCGCCCGCCCAATACGCCTGGAAGCCCTCGGCGCGGAGCCGTCGGACCAGATCGGCGGCAAAACGGCGCTGGGCGTCGGGCGAAAGCGGTGGCATGGCGAGCGACAGGCGGAAGGCCTGTTCAGGGGGCTTACGAACCATGGGGGACGGCTGCATCGGCCTACCGGCAGGTTATCCGACGACGGAGACGATGGCAATTGCGCTTGCGGCCACGTTCGCATTTCTGAAAGTGTTCAGCGGAATGAAGTGCGAATAGGGGAAGGGAAAAGGAGAAGATCTGGAAAAATGGGAAAGGCAAGAAGCCGCGCCCCGATCGCACAGCTCTGAATGGGAACCCTCTCCTGTTCTTCTCCCCTTTTTCCTCGCTTTTTCCTTTCTCCTTCTCTTCTTCCGACAACTTCAGGCGGCTGAAGTGTCACGCATTTCTCGGGTTTCCCGCCAAGCTCCCTGGGGCCCAGCCGTCCCCGGCTGGGTGAAACCGGGAGACGGCGTTCCCTTGGCGTCAGGCACAGCCGAGGCGGCTGTGCCCCATGGCCGATATCCCTCCTCTAGAGGGAATTCTCCATTGACTTTGACGGTCCCGGAGACTGGCAGCTTGCGCCGGGACCAGGCGGAAAGGATGCTTCCGCCCCATTCGGAATATGTTTGACACGGCCAAGTTGGGCAATATACAATCCGAGGGAGTCTGAGGGAGTCGCGCTCTCGAAATGCCATTCTCGATCTTATGCCGTGAGGAGGTAAGTCATGGTGTCGCGAGTTCTCAAGCGGGGATTCACCCTCGTCGAGTTGCTGGTCGTGGTCGCGATCATCGCGCTACTCATCGCCCTTCTGTTTCCCGCGATCCAATCGGCCCGGGAGGCCGCGCGTCGATCGCAGTGCATCAACAAGCTCAAGCAGATCGGGTTGGGGTTTCACAATTTCCACGACAAGCACAAGCGTCTGCCGCCCTCGTGTCACGTGACCCGTCATCCGATCACCAGCGAGATCACGAGCATGGTGGGTTGGAGTTGGGTGGTCGATCTGTTGCCGGACCTTGAACAGGAGGCCCTCTGGAAGACCCTGGATACGACGAAGACCTGGCCGTTCGTTACCCAGGGCGACTTGAATCAGTCCAATTCGCAGGTCGTCCAGAATCAGATTGCGGCCCGGAGGACGGTGCTCCAGGAACTGAGCTGCCCGAGTTACTCGAACGAGAGGGTCGTTCTTTCGAACTGGGGCGGGTTCGAGATGCCGGAAGCGATCACGAACTACAAGGTGATGGGCGCCACGCACTTCCAAAGCCTCTGGATGGCGGACACCTACTGGCAATCGCAGACGACGGAGCCGTGGATCGGGAAGCATCCCAACGGGGCCTGCTTCCCGGGCTCCAAGCTCACGTTCGCCAATTTCAAGAGCGACGGTTCGGCCCACACGATCCTGGCGGTCGAGACCATCGAGCCGCGCGCCGCGCGATGGTCGCTCGGCTGGGAATCGACCCTGGTCGGGCTGCCGACGCAGGTCCCGGGCTACACCCCGCCCGACGCCGTGACCTTCCGGAACACTTACGATTACGGCCGCTACTGGCACCCGACCGGATTCAACGGGAAGTTTGACGACGAGAGCACGCTGGTCACTTCGTTCCGCACGTTCCTCGGGCGGACCGATTACCAGAACTGGTGGTATCTCGCAGAAAGCTGCGACCCCTACAGCTACAAACAGTACGGCCCGCAGAGCCAGCACCCCAGCGTGACCAACCACCTCATGGTGGACGGAAGCGTTCACACGCTCTCCAATACCATCGACGTTGCGGCGTACATGTTCATGATCACGCGGGAGTCGGGCGACCCGGCGCCGGCGTTCGATCAGTGACCTACAGCGCGGCGGCGATGTCGCGGCGTGAAAAGACGATCGCCGCCAGCACGTAGGCGGCCAGGCCGAGGCCCAGCAGGGCGCCGTCGTACTGAAAGGCGGTGGTTCTCGTCCGTTCCGGGTCCAGAAGGATCAGCTTCTGGGGCTCGAACGCGGTGAGAAACGATAGGTAGCCCAGCCACGCTCCGGGCGTCCAGAGGCGGGCGATCATCTTCACGACCATCGAGACGGCGAAGAACCCGCCCGCCGTGAGGATCGTGTGCCACCGGTTCCGGCCGCAAGCCGAAATCAGAGACGTGATGCCGGCCAGGCAAAACGTCATCGAGAAGAGATTGACGACGCCGGGCAGGAAGCGGAGGGGCGGAACGGTCTCGGGCAGCGTCACGACGTGCATGCCCACCAGGCTCCCCGCCCAGATCGAAGCGGCCAGCACGGCCGCCCCCAACCCCGTGACGACGGCCGAGGACGCCACGATCCAGTAGCGGCGCACCGGAAGCGTGGCCAGGAGGTCCATCGTGCCTCGGCTGATCTCGCCGCTGACCACGTCGGACCCTCGTCCCACGGACCAGCCCAGGCAGATCAGGACCGTCACCAGGTGGACGTAGAGCACGCTGATCCGCCCCGCCACGGTGGCCAGCTTCGCCAGCGGCACGCCCAGAAGCGTCTCCACGAAACTCGGCAAGAAGTCGAGAATCGCCGTGATCATCCCCGGCTGAAACTGGCTCATCAGCCAGACGAAGCACCATCCGAACAGGATCAGCAGCAGGCTGCTAATCGCCAGTTGAACCCATGTGTCGCGGAATGCTTTGCGCCAGAGGGCGGAGTTCATGGCCTCTCACCGGTCAAACCACTTCTTCAGCACATGGAACGTCGCGGCGCGGCCGGCCCGGGCAATCGACGTCGTCAGCGGGATCTCTTTGGGACATACCCGCACGCAGTTCTGCGCGTTGCCGCAGACCTGGATGCCGCCCTCGGCCACGAGGACGTCGAGCCGCTCCCGGGCATTCATCTGGCCGATCGGGTTGGTATTGAACAAGTCGACCTGCGCGATCGCCGATGCGCCCATGAAACTCCGGTCGAACGCGGCCCTCTCACGGCGCCCGAACTCCTCGTCGGTCTCGCCGGGGGTGCGATCCAACTCGACCTTCAGGTACTGCGGGCAGGCTTCCAGGCAGCAGCCGCAGGTCATGCACTTGCTGAGCACGTAGGCCAATTCCTGGTTGTCCTGCGATTGCCGCGGGCCGGAGCCCATGTGCAGATAGCTATCGACCGGGAGCCACGCCCGGACCTTCTTGAGCGTCTCGAACATCCGCGACCGATCGACCACCAGGTCGCGGACGACGGGGAACTTCGACATCGGGCGAAGCTCGATCCCCTCGGGCCGTTCTTCCAGGAGGCGATCGACCAGGGCCGTGCACGCCTGGCGCACGTGCCCGTTGATGACCATGGTGCACGCCCCACACACCTCTTCCAGGCAATTGCACTCCCAGGCCACGGGAGCCACCGGCTCGCCTTCTGCGGTCCGTGCCGTGGCCGCGATCTTCTCTAGCGCGCTGATCACGTTCATGTCGGCTTCGTACTGGACCCGGTGACGTTCCCAGTAGCTCGGCTCGCCGGGCCCGTCCTGGCGGAGGACGACGACGTCAAACGTCCGCTCCTTGGCCGACGTGCTTTGCGGAAACAATGTGGTGGACATGAGATCGCGGTATCCTGCCGAAATGCTTGGTTGGGTTCAGGGTTCAGGGTTCACGATTCAGGGTTCAGGATTTCAACACTTCAGCCCTAGCGGTCGTCCAACCACAACTTGTGGCACAGCCGCCCTCGGCTGTGCAGACTCGCGGACAGCCGAGGGCGGCTGTGCAGACTCGCGGACAGCCGAGGGCGGCTGTCCCACATATGCCGAACTCGTTCTTGAGCGCCCGCCCAGATTCCCCCCGAAGTCCTGAACCCTGAACCCTCTCCCCACAAGACCCATCAAGTCGCCGTCGTCCCGGCCGCTTGCCGTTCTTTCCACACCTGCTCGATCACGTCGCCTCCGACGAGGCCGTAGAGGCGAGGGCGGGGCGGGATGAGCGAGGTATCGACCTCTTCGTAACTCAACTGCGGCTCGCCGTCGGGCGAGAGCGCGGCGATCGTCGACTTGAGCCACGTGCGGTTGTTCTCCTCGAAGCGGTCGCACCACGCCTCGGCCTGGCGGCGCTGGCCGGCGGCGTCGCCCGGTTGGATTTCGGGCATGGCGAACTCGGGCTTGTAGTGCGCGCCGCGGCATTCGTCCCGGGCCCGGGCCCCCTTCAAGATCGTTTTGGCCAAGGGGAACATATCAAGGAGGGCACGAGCAAAAAGCACGTTCTGATTGGTCCAGTTCCCCGCGTCAGAAAGTGCGCACCGCCGGGCCCGCTCCTCCAACTCGCAGACCTCGCCGTAGGCCTTGTCCAGATCGTCGTTGTGGCGCACGACCGTGGCGGCCCGGGTCAGCACGCGGCCCAGGTCCGCGTGGAGACGGTAGGGGTTCTCGCCATTGCCGGCGCGGGAGAGGATCGCCTTGTATCGGGCCTGGTGGTCGCGGAACGCATGCTCGTGGAGCGCGGCCGGCTGCTCGGAGGCCGGGTCGCCGGGCAGCGCGTCGAAGGACGCGACCACGCCGGGCGCCACGATCAGCCCGCTGAAAATGCAGGCCACCAGGGAATTGGCCCCCAGACGGTTGGCGCCGTGGTAATGGTAGTCGCACTCGCCAACGGCGAAGATCCCCGGGATGTTGGTCTGGTGGTTGCGCGGCGAGCCGACCCGGAGTCCCCCGCCGGCCGACCGCTCGAAATCGACCCAGAGTCCGCCCATCGAGTAGTGGACCGCCGGAAAGATCTTCATGGCCTGGCGGCGCGGATCGACCCCCTGGAACTTCTCGTAGATTTCGAGGATTCCGGCCAGTTTCCGGTCGAGCAGTTCCCGCGGCAGGTGGCTCACGTCGAGATAGACACAGTGCCGGTCCCGCTCGACGCTCAGCCCCTCCCGGGTGCAGACGCTGAAGATTTCCCGCGTGGCGATGTCGCGGGGAACAAGGTTGCCGTACTTCGGGTAGCGGTGTTCGAGGAAGTAGTAGCGATCCGATTCGGGGATCTGGCTCGGGTGACGAGGGTCTTGCGGTTTGCGCGGGACCCAGACGCGGCCCCCTTCGCCCCGGGCGCTTTCGCTCATCAGGCGGAGCTTGTCGGCCCCGGGGATGGCCGTGGGGTGGACCTGGATGAACTCGGCGTTGGCGTAGCGGGCCCCGGCCTGGTAGGTGCGGCTCACCGCGCTGCCGTTGCAGGCCATCGACATGGTCGAGCGGCCGAACAGCAGGCCGCACCCGCCGGAGGCGATCACCAGGGCGTCGGCCGGAAACGCCCGGACCTCCATGGTGACCATGTCCTGGGCCACGCAGCCGCGGCAGACGCCGCGATCGTCGAGCACCGGGCCGAGGTAGTCCCAGAACTCGTATTTCTTCACCTTGCCCGCCACCTCCCAACGCCGCACCTGCTCGTCGAGGGCATAGAGGAGCTGCTGGCCCGTGGTGGCGCCGGCAAAGGCGGTGCGGGCGAACAGCGTTCCGCCGAACCGTCGCTGGTCCCGGAAACCTTCCGGCGTGCGGTTGAACGTGACGCCGAGGCGGTCCATCAGGTCGATGATCCGCGGGGCCCACTCGGTCATCTCCTTGACCGGCGCCTGGTGCTGGAGAAAATCGCCGCCGTAGACCGTGTCGTCGAAGTGCCGCCATTCCGTGTCGCCGAGTTGACGCGTCAGTTCGTTGACGCTGTTGATCCCTCCCTGGGCACAGCAACTATGGGAACGTTTGACGGGAGTGAGACTGAACAGATCGACCTCGACGCCGAGTTCGGCGAGCTTCATCGCCGCCGACAATCCGGCCAACCCTCCGCCGATCACCGCAACCCGACGACTGGCCATCAGGGAAAGCCTCGCAACCCAAGGGGATCTCGTGCAATGCCGCCTGGACCGGCTGGGGCGAGCGCCCCCGGTGCCGTCCTGTGGGCTGCCAAGAGAGCCGCCGCGGCGGGTTCCGGAACGCCACGGAGGGCATCCGCTACAGTGGCTTCAGCATGCGGAACGGGTCTTTTCGCCTCGGCCATGCCGACGATCGCCGCCAGGCCGGCCACCGCCAGGAAGATGCCGACGGCCGCGCACGGGATGTTCGCCCATCGCTGGGCCCGGGGACTGGTCCAAATGCCCCACGTAATGCCCAAGGTCCACAAGCCGTTGGCCAAGTGATAGACACACGCCAGCACGCCGACCGCATACAGAAGTTGAATCCAAATCGAGGCCTGGATCGCCTCGGCGGCGGTGAAGGCGGACCGCGGATCGAACTTCCCGCCGCCCAGGGGCCGCACGACGTGCTCCATCCACCATGGGTTCTTCAGCCACCCGTGCATGTGGAACACGTGCCAGAGAATGAACACAAAGGCGATCACTCCCGTGGCCCGCTGGAGCGTGTAACGAAGGTTGCCCATGTACGGGTAGTTCGTGAGATTCCGCTTTCCCCGGCATACGATTGCCAGGCCGAGGATGCCGTGGAAGAGGATCGGCAGGAAGACGACCGGCCATTCCAGCAGGAGCACGACCGTGGTGACCCCCAACGCGTGGATTTGATCCGCGCGCCGCTGATACACCTCCACCCCGTCGACGATGGAGGCGTTCGTGAGAAGATGGAACGCCAAATAGCCGCCGATGGGCATCAGGCCGGTGAGCGAATGGAGCCGCCGAAGGACGAACTCATACCGGCCTAGCGAGGGGGCACAGTCCGACATTTCCAGAGCTTCTCCTTCGCGATCCGGTGCGGCGACGTCGTTGCCGAAGGGAAAACGGCGCAGCCCAACGGTCCAAGGCACGGAAATCCGATGCGATTTTAGAGACGTGCCCAATCGCAGGCAAGCGGATGCCACGGCACGACGGGGCTCGCCAGGAGTCCGCATGCTTGACGGCGCGGAAGGCCCTCCGACGGGCAAGACGACGCTGTCATGCACTTAACCCCCTGTCAAGTTGGCAGTTGTGACGGCCCGTCAAGCTTGCGTCCGTGCCGAAACGGGCCGCCCCGTTTCCCTATCGCGGCGTTTGGCTCCGCGAGGTAAGATATTCTGTGGTAAGCAGTTGGGAGAGCCGATCGGCGAACGCGGGAAGGAACTCGCCGCTTGGCATCCGAATTGCACGGGTCGGCAGGTAGGTCGCAGCCAGCGAGGTCGCTGGAATGGTCATCGAGAACCCCTCCCTCCTCATCACCGACGACGATTCAGCGTTTCGTGAGACCCTTCAGCGGGTCTTCGAGCCGCGTGGCTACCGGACGCTTCTGGCCGGCGACGGCGAGGAGGCCGTCCATATCGTCCGCACCCAGGTGGTCCACCTCGCCCTGCTCGACATGCACATGCCCAAGCTGACCGGCTTGGAGACGCTGCGCTTGGTGAAGCAGTTCAAGGCGATTCTCCCCTGCATCCTTCTTTCGGCCGATCTGGACGAGACGATCGTCGAACAGGCCCGGCGCGAGCACGCTTTTTCCGTGCTCCGCAAGCCCGTGGCCCTGATGCAGATTATGGGCGTCGTGCGTCAGGCCCTCGAAGCGACCTACAACTGGCACACGTCGGAACGGCGCCTGTGGAACCGGCCCAAGTAGCCGGCAGGCGGACGAAGTGACACGCTTGCCCGGGCTCGTGTCCCACATTTCGAGTGGGCGTTCAAGAACAACTTCGGCATATGTGGGACAGCCGCCCTCGGCTGTCCGTGATTCCGCGCAGCGGCTCTCGGCTGTCCGCCATTCCGCACGGCCGAGGGCGGCTGTGCCACATGTGCCACAAGTGATTATTGGACGACCGCCAAGGACACGTTCGGCTCGGACGCGTCGACGTTGCCTCTCTGCTCCAAGAAGCAACCCACGAACGGCCCCGCTTCATCCCTCATCCTTCATCCCTCACCCCTCTTCCCCCTTCGCCCGCCCTTCCTCACGGACCTCAACCGCCAGCGTGCCGGCGTTGTCGTGGAGTTCCGCGCCCGAGTCGTTGATCCGCAGGAACAGGGTGCCGGAATGCTGCGGGCTGAGCGTGGATTGCAGGCCGACGGGGACGGGGACAATCAACGGACACGGGCCGGGTGCCGGGGCGTCGGGGAGCACGGCGCCCAGGAGGATCCCGAGCGGCTGGCCCCGATAGTACCGGATCGAGACGCCGTTCGGCTCGCACCACCAGGGCTTCGGCTCGGCGGCCACCTGGTAGCGGCCCGCCGCCAGGAGCCGATACGTCGTGCCGGCCTTCAGCGCAATTCCCGAGTTCTGCCAGCCGCGATCGGCATGGATCGTGGCCCGGCCCCCGGTCGGGGCGATCGGCCGGCCGGGGCCGAAGTCGATCGCCGTCCGCTGGAAGTCGTAGCCGTAGTCCACGTCGGCCACGAAGACCTGCCAGTCCTTGTCCAGATGGTCCCAGTCGGGCCCCAGGAGCCGTCGCAACTGATCGGTGAAGTCGGGCCGGTTCACGAGCCGGGGAAGCGTGCGGAATCGCGCCTGGTAGCGGGGGTGCCCGTCCAATAGCGCGGCGATCGCCCAGCACCAGCCGTAAGGCTCGCGGCCCGGCTGCGTGGCGGGGTTGTAGCCGAACACGTCGGGAAGACGCCGCGCGCGGCGCTCGGCGAAGGCGTCGCGCACGATCTTGATGCGGCCCCACATCGGCACGTCGTCGCGGTCGGCGGGAAAGTAGCCCAGCGTCAGCCGGCCGTCACGCCAGCGGTGCGTTCCCAGGAGTTCCGCCATCCCTTCCGCGTGCCATGGCGGGCCGCACGAGCCCAGCACCGTGTTCATGAAGCTGTGGACCCCCTCGTGCAGGAGCAGGTGCCGGCGGTAGTAGTCGCTCGCCTGCTCGCAGACCCACAGGTCGTAGTTGTACGAGAAGCCGGTTTCAACTCTCAGAACTGCGTCGGGCAGCAGCCCCGCCCGCTGAAAGAGCGACTTGTCTTTCATCAGGCAGCCGGTCACATGCCAGCCGACGTGCTCGTCGGCGTTCACGCCGAAGTACTTGCACCATTGGGGAAAGGCCAGATCGAACACGTGGGGAAGCTCGTCGACCGCCGGGGCCGACGGGAGGTCCGTCAGGAGCGTGATGCGTTTACCCGGCAGTTCGCGGATCCCCGCGGCCTTGGCCGCCGGGGTGAGCCGCAGCGTCGGCTCTCCCGCCACGGCCAACGGACCGTTGGCGAGGAGCAGGATGCAGAGGGCAGAGGAGAGAAGGGAGAGGGCAGAGGGGAGAAGGGAGACGGGAGACGGCGAGGGGTGGCATGCCGTCACTCGGCGCAGCCGAGGGTCGGCATGGAAGCCCTCGTGGCGGCGTCCATGCTCGCTCCTCTCGTTCCCACGCTCTGCGTGGGAACGTCCGCTCGGCGACGCTCTGCGTCCTTTCCCGTCCGGGCCGCAGAGCGGCCCGGGTGTGCGTTCCCACGCGGAGCGTGGGAACGAGGAAGAGGAATGAGCATCGTCACTACACCGTCCGTTCACGCATCTCCTCCCAACTCCCAACTCCCAACTCCCAACCCCCAACCCCCAACTCCCAACTCCCAACCCCGTTGCACCGACCCCATCGCCCCACTACCCTATATTGTACATCGCCGGTGGCCGGTGTGGATCGAGAACGACGCAGGCAGGAGTGTGCCATGAATACCACGTGGAAGGGCATTGGCGGGGGCATGTCGTTGGTCGCAGCCTTATGGACGGCCGTCGCGGCTCGGGGCGACGATTCCGCGGCCGTGAAGAAGGTGTTTTTCGACCCGCCGCGGCAGTACGCTTCCGCCCCGCTCTGGGTCTGGAACGACATGCTCACCGAAGAGCAGGTGCGGGGGACGCTCCGCGACCTGGCCGGGCAGAAGGTCAAGCAGGCCTTCGTCCATCCCAGGCCGGGCCTGATGACCCCCTATCTCGGCGACGACTGGTTCCGCCTCTGGAAGGTCGCCCTCGACGAGGCCGAGCGGCTGGACATGAACATCTGGATCTACGACGAGAACTCGTATCCGTCCGGGTTTGCCGGCGGATGGGTGCCGGAGTTGATGCCCGAGTCGCGGGGCCGCGGTCTGGCTTTCCGCGAAGTCAAGAGCGTGGAGAAGCCGGGGCCCGAGGTCCTGGGCGTGTATCGCCTGACCGACAAGGGGTGCGAAAACGTGACCTCGCAGGCCCGCTCGGGTGCATTGAACCAGGCCGCCGGAAAGGCCCGGTACCTGGTCGCCCATGTGATCCGGGCAAAGGACTCCCCCTGGCACGGCGACCGTTGCTACGTCGATCTCATGTATCCGGGCGTTACCGAAAAATTCCTCGAAGTGACCCTCGACGCCTACAAGCGTCACCTCGGCGACCAGTTCGGCAAACGCGTGCTGGGCTCCTTCACCGACGAGCCGAACATCCGCCCGGCCGGCGGACTCCCCTGGACCGACCACCTGCCGCAGGCGTTCCAGAAGCGTTGGGGCTACAACCTCCTGGACCATCTGCCCAGCCTCACCCGGCCCGTGGGCCCATGGAAGCAGGTCCGGCACGATTACTTCCAGGTCCTCCTCGAGCAGTACATCGAGCACTGGGGCAAACCGTATTACGACTATTGCGAAAAGCTGGGCATCGCGTTCACCGGCCACTACTGGGACCACGAGTGGCCCAACTGCGTCGGCGTGCCCGACAACATGGCCATGTCGGCCTGGCAGCACATCCCGGGCATCGACTGCCTGATGAACCAGTACCGCGAGGATACCCACGCCCAGTTCGGCAACGCGCGCATGGTGAAGGAGGTCAGCAGCCTCTGCAACCAGCTCGGGCGCAAACGCTATCTGTGCGAGCTCTACGGGGCCGGCGGCTGGGACCTGCGGTTCGAGGACATGAAACGGATCGGCGACTGGCTCGAAGTGCTCGGCGTGAACCTGCTGGACGAGCACCTCTCCTACGTGACGCTTCGCGGGGCCCGCAAGGCCGATCATCCGCAGTCGTTCTCCTACCATGAGCCGTGGTGGGATTCGTACCATACGATCGCCGGCTACTTCGCGCGGCTCACGGCGGCCCTCTGCCACGGCGAGCAGATCAACCAGGTCCTCGTGCTGGAGCCGACCACCACGGCCTGGATGTATCAGGCCGACCGGACCCACGCCGCCCAACTGAAGGAGGTGGGCGACGCCTTCTTCAACCTGGTCATGGGCCTGGAGCGGGCCCAGGTCGAATACGACATCGGTTGCGAGGACGTCATCGCCCGGCACGGCTCGGTGGAGGGCGACACGCTCCGCGTCGGCCAGCGGGCCTACGTGCTGGTGGTCCTGCCGCCGAAGACCGAGACCCTGGATGCGAAGACGATGGCGTTGCTGGAGGCTTTCGCCAAAGGGGGCGGGCGGATCCTTGCGTGCGATGTCCCGCCGGCCATGGTCGACGGCCGCCCAAGCGACCGCGGCCAGAAGCTGGCCCAAAGCCCCGGATGGCAGCAATTCCCGGCCGCCTCGATCCCCGAGAAGCTGGCCCCGACCCTCGGCGCCGACACCTTCGCCGTGCGCCGCTCCGCCGACGACAAGGGAATCCTCTTCCATCAGCGGCGGCAGTTCGACGACGGCGACCTGGTCTTCCTGGTCAACACGAGCATCGAGGCGCCGTCGCGCGGCTATCTCGAATCGCGCCGCGGCGCGAGTGCCGAGCGGTGGGACTGCCACACCGGCCGCGTCGTGCCCTTCCCGTTCTCGCCTGAAGGCGGCTACATCAAGGTGCCGTTCGAGTTGCCGCCGTGCGGCAGCCTTCTTCTGTTCCTCTCGACGACGAAGGCCGCGCCGGTGAAGGCCGCGGCAGCCAAGGCATCGGCGATCGCGCCGCAAGGCCCCGTCCAAGTCCGCCGCCTGGAGCCCAACGTGCTCACGCTCGACTACATGGACCTCACCGCCGGCGGCGAGACCAAGAAGGACCAATACTTCTACCGTGCCAATCAGGCGGCTTGGGTCGCCAACGGCATGAAGCGCAACCCGTGGGACAGCGCCGTGCAGTTCAAAGACGAGTTGATCTCGAAAAAATTCCCGCCGGAGAGCGGCTTTTCGGCCACGTATCGCTTCACGATCGAAGGGGACGTTCCCAAGCCGCTTTGGATCGTGATCGAGCGGCCCGACCTGTACAAGATCACCTGCAACGGCACCCCGGTGGCCGCGACCAAGGACTCGTGGTGGCTCGACCGTGCGTTCGGAAAGATCGACATCACCTCCGCCGCCAAGACCGGCGAGAACGCGGTGACAATCCAGGCGTCGCCCTTCACGATCTATCACGAGCTGGAGCCGGCCTACGTGCTGGGGGATTTTTCTCTGAAGCCGGCCAAATCGGGCTTCGTGATCGCCCGGAGCGAGCCGCTGGAAGTCCTGCGGGGAGAGGGCCATGGGAATGAGCCCGAAGGGCTGCACTGGCTCAGCGCCGGCGTCGGCTATCGCCGCGACGCCAACAAGAAGGAGGGCAACGACTTCGCCCCCTGGGTCATCTTTGATTTGGGGCAGAAGACCGACCTGGCGATGATTCGCATCTGGAACTACAACGAGGTGAACATCACCAGCCGGGGCGTCAAAGGGCTGGAAATCACCGGCTCGGCCACCGGCGCCGACGACGCCTTCACCGTGCCGATCGGCTCGTTCGAGCTTGCCCCGGCCCCCGGGACGACCGGATGCGACTACTCGGAGCGGCTGGCCGTGGCTGCCCAAGGCGTTCGGTTCGTCAAGTTCCGCGTGCTTTCGAACCATAGCGGCGTGACGTATCCGGCCAAGCGCGGCACGGCGGAGTCTGCCTTCGCCGGACTGAGCGAAGTGCAGTTCTGGGCACCTGCGATTCCCCGCGCGAGGCAGCTCGCGCCAGTCCGCGGCGTCAAGATCGCCCGGGTATCCAGCGAACTGCTCGGCGGTCACGACCGTCGGGCTCAGCACCTGGTGGACGATAGCGGCCTGACGCAAAGCGGCCTGGGCTGGAACCGGCAGGGGCACCCGTTCTACTCCGCGGGCGTGTCCTATGCGGAGACGTTCGAGGTCGCCAAGCCCTCCGGCCGGTACTGCGTCGCGGTGCCCTCCTGGTATGGCAGCGTGGCCAAGGTGTCGGTCAACGGCAAGCCCTGCGGCCATCTCGTTTCCCAGCCGTGGGAGTGCGACGTGACCGACGCGATCCGCCCCGGTCCGAACACCGTGGAAGTCGTTGTGATCGGCACGCTCAAGAACACCCTCGGCCCGCACCACGCGGGCACGGGCGTGGGCAGCGCCTGGCCGGGCATGTTCCATCAGGGCCCGGTGCAAGGCCCCCCGCCCGGCAACGCCTACCACACGCTCAGCTACGGATTGTTCGAGCCGTTCGTACTGAAACGAGTGGGCGACTGAACCCAGTTGCGGAGTTGTGCAGGGTCGGACGAGCAGCGCAGGGTGGGACAAGCGAAGCGCAGTCCCACCGTGGAGACTCCGGTTGCACTGTGTGAGTCCTCGGGTGACAATGCTGGATAGACAAGGTGCTTCTCCGTAGTACTACGAGATCCGGATGACAAGTCCTCGCACGCCCCGGCCCGCGTCGGTCAAATCGTCTCGCCGACTCTCGCCTCTCCGTTCGGCAATTCGCCGGATGGCGCGACAGATCGTCGAGGCTTTTGATCCGGATCGGATCGTTTTGTTCGGTTCGCACGCTTACGGCCGGCCCACCTCGGAGAGCGATGTGGACATCCTGGTGGTGATGCCCACCACGAATCCGGTGGGCCAGGCGTGCCGGATTCGCCTTGGGGTAGAACACCCCTTTCCGCTGGACCTGCTGGTGCGTCCACAGGAGGAACTCGATGCGAGATTGAGACTCGGCGACTCCTTCTGGCGCGACGTGCTTTCCAGGGGCAAGGTGCTGTATGAAAAAGTTGACCGCAGAATGGGTACGAAAAGCCGAGGCCGACTTCGCGGCGGCCGGGCGATTGGCCGGCGCAAAGCCCGCCGTGCCTGACCCGCTCTGCTTCCACTGCCAACAGATCGCGGAGAAGTACCTCAAGGCTTTGTTGGAAGAGCAGGGAATCCCTGTTCCGAATGCCTCGCGAGTGCGCGAACATGCACGTCGCGCACTTGGACTTCGTGTTAGAAAGCGTTGACGAGTCCTGTCATCTGCGGCAACTGCTGGGGGAGCGTGCGGACGCCCCGAAGCGGCCAAGCGGGGCTCCATGCTGGTCTTCAGAGAAGTGATGCAACTCGACACCATGACTACTCCTGCGAAGATTACCGCCATTCTCGGCACCTACCGCAAAGGCGGCGTGATCGACTCGGCCGTGGAGGAGATCCTCGTTGCGGCCAGGGAAGCCGGCGCGGAAACCGAGAAGATCTACCTGCTCGACAAGCGGATCGAGTTCTGCACGAACTGCCGCGCATGCACGCAGCAAGAGGGGCAGGGGCCGGGCCAGTGCCGCACCGACGACGACATGCGCTCGATCCTCGACGCCGTCGAACGGTCCGACGCCCTCGTGCTCGCCTGCCCCACGAATTTCGGGACCGTGACGGCCTTGATGAAACGGTTCATCGAGAGGCTTCTCTGCCTGGCCTACTGGCCCTGGGGAGCGCTCATCCCGAAGGTCCGAAGGCCGGCGGGCACCAAGCGCGCCGTCGCCGTTGCTTCCTCGGCGGCGCCGGCGATCATGGGCCGGTGGCTGGACCCGACGGTCGGACTCCTCAAGAAGGCCGCACGTCTGACGGGGGCCAAGAAGGTGGACGTGCTCTTCATCGGCCTTGCCGCCGGCCAGCAACGCACGGACATCGGCCACCGGGCCCGATCCAACGCCCGACGCCTGGGAGAGAAACTGGCCTCGCATCGGGCCCGGTAGGCAATCGATCGTCGGGGGCGACGCCGATCCTCAAGTGGAGACCCGCGGTGAATCGACGGATACGTTGTCTGCTCCTGATCGGGGCTGTCTTGGGCGCATGCCTTCTGGCCTGGCGGATCGCCCTGCAAGCTCCCACGCTTTCGAAGGAGAGGGTTCTCAACGCATTCCAGGAAGGCGCCGAATACGGCCCGCTGACGATTCGCTATCCACTTAGCGGGACCGTGTTTCCCCCGGAGATGATTCCTCCCGTCTTTCGCTGGGAGGACGGCAATACCGAGTCGGACGCCTGGGTCCTGGCGATCGACTTCGCGGACGACCAGGACGGCGTGAGTGTCGCTTGCCTCGACAGGGAGTGGCGACCGTCCGGCGAACCATGGGAGACCATCAAACGCCGGTCCGTGGAACAACCGGCCCGGGTGACCGTTCTTGGGGTGAATCGACGGGCGCCCGAAAAAATCCTCTCGGCGGCGACGGTCACCATCGCGACCTCCAAGGACCCCGTCGGAGCACCGATCTTCTACCGCGAGGTGGATCTGCCGTTCGTGACTTCGGTCCGCGACCCGGCCTCGCACATCCGCTGGCGGTTCGGGGAGATTTCCTCGGAGCAGCAGCCCCCGATCGTGCTGGAGCGGCTCCCCGTCTGCGCGAACTGTCACTCCTTCTCGGCCGACGGAACGGTGCTGGGGATGGACGTCGACTATGCCAACGACAGGGGTTCCTACGTGCTCGACGCGGTGGCGAAGGAAATGGTGCTCGAGCCGAGCAAGATCATCACGTGGAGCGACTATCGGCGGCAAGACGGGGAAGCCACGTTCGGTCTGCTTTCGCAAGTCTCGCCCGACGGCAGGTACGTCGCCAGCACCGTGAAGGACCGGTCGGTCTTCGTCCCCAGGGAGGACCTGGCATTCAGCCAGCTTTTTTTCCCGATCAAGGGGATCCTGGCGATCTATGATCGGGAGCGAAAGCAGTTCCAGGCCTTGCCCGGCGCCGACGACCCGCAGTTCGTTCAGTCGAATCCCTCCTGGAGCCCGGACGGCAAATACCTCCTCTTCGCCCGCGCCAAGGCGTATCGACCGAATCGCCCCTTGCAGCGGAACGCCGTGCTGCTGCGTCGCGAGGACTGCGAGGAATTTCTCGACGGGCGTCAGACCCTTCAGTTCGACCTGTACCGGATTCCGTTCAACGACGGAAAAGGCGGCAAGGCGGAGCCGCTTCGAGGTGCCTCCCTGGACGGGATGAGCAACTACTTCGGCAGGTATTCTCCGGACGGCAAATGGGTCGTCTTCTGCAAGGCGAAGAGCTTCATGCTGCTTCAGCCGGACAGCCAGTTGTACATCGTTCCGGCCGAAGGGGGCGAGGCGCGACGGATGGAGTGCAACACGTCCCGCATGAACTCCTGGCACAGTTGGTCGCCCAGCGGCCGTTGGCTCGTATTCTCGTCGAAGGTGAATTCGCCCTACACCCAACTCTTCCTGACCCACGTCGACGAGCACGGCCGCAGCACCCCGCCCGTGCTGCTGTCGCAGTTCACCGCATCCGATCGGGCAGCGAATATTCCCGAGTTCGTCCATGCCGGCCCCGGCGCGATCGAGAGGATCCGCGAGCAGTTCATCGACGATTCCTATTACGCGAGGAACGGGTACCTGTCCCACTTGAGGGGAGAAAACGAGATCGCGCTGCGCGAATACCGGGAATCGCTGAAACTGAACGAGGAGAACGTCGCGGCACACCTCGGCATGGGAGATGTCCTGCGAGAGCTGGACCGATGCGACGAGGCCAAGGCCCACTTCCTCCGGGTAATCGAGATTGAGCCGAACAGCGCCGCGGCCCACGAGGGTCTGGGCCGCGTCCTGGGCCAGCAGGGTAAGTTACAGGAGGCGGTCGCCTCCTACCGCGAGGCCCTCCGCCTCCAACCGTCACTTTTCGCGGCCAACTTCCACCTGGGCGTCGCCCTGCTGGACCTCCACCAACTCGACGAGGCCAAGCGGCACCTGGCCGAGGCGATCCGCCTTCAGCCGACGATTCCCCACCCGTTCTGCGTTCTCGGCGTGGCCTTGTCTCGGGAAGGAAAGGCGGCCGAGGCCGTCGCAGAGCTTCGCCGCGCGCTGGCGCTGGAGCCCAATCTGGTGCAGGCGATGGGAGAACTCGCTTCCATCCTGGCCACGAGCAGCGATCCTGCCCTGCGCAACGGCAAAGAATCGCTCGAACTGGCCACCCGGGCCGACGAGTTGACCCACCACAAGGACCCTTGCGTCCAGCTCGTGCTCTCGGAGGCCCTGGCCGAGACCGGCCGCTTCGGCGACGCCGTCTTCATGGCCCAGCGCGTGCTCCAGACCGCCGCGGCCCACGGCGAGCAAGGCCTCGCCGACTCCGCCCGCAATCACCTGGAGTCCTACCGCCGTGGCGCCGCGTTCCGCCAATCGCGGCAACCCTGATCCGGCAAGCGGCCCGCAGCGACCAGCTTGCCGTCTTCTATGGTCTTCTGCGATGCCAGGGGTCAGTTGCCCAAGCTCATCCGCCAGGCTTTGAGGCTATCGGTGGCCAGCCAAACGCTGACGCTCGTACCACGCATAGGCATCTGCGACATCTTGCTCCGCCTCGGGCGAGATGACCAAATCAGCGACCATAGCGGCTGCGCACCCTGCGTTTGATCTCCTCCCAGGAAAGCCCCGAGGCGGGGTGCTTCATAAGGTTCGCCTTGCGCCGGGCGAGTTCCGCCTTCTGCCACTCGTGGACCGGCACGTTCTCCGAACTCGCCGCGAGATCATCCCAGAGGTCCTCCACGAGTTGAAGCTTCTCTGCGGGACTGAGGTCAGATATGGAAATCATGTCCGTGCTCACTTAGCGCCTTCCTCCCAGAAGAGCCACCCCGGTGCGACCTGCCGTCCGGGACACCATCTCCAGTCTACGCGCGATGTACGAAGCCAATCAACTCCGGCCCCGCATCCTCAACCCACGATCGGGCCTCGCCTCAGGCGGCACGCTTCCCTTTCCGCTACCCGCCCGAAGCGGTAGAATCACACTCTGTACGTTGAAGAACCCGTCCTCGGTGGGGTCGAAGATGCCTCGTTACAATCCCGCGGTCATCGAACCGAAGTGGCAGAAGTTCTGGGAAGAGCATTGCACGTTCAAGACGCCGTCGCTCCCCAAAGGCGAGAAACTCTACGTGCTGGACATGTTTCCATACCCCAGTGGCGACGGGCTGCACGTCGGCCATCCGGAGGGGTATACAGCCACCGATATCGTCTGCCGTTACCATCGCATGCGGGGCCGGACGGTGGTACACCCGATGGGCTGGGATGCCTTCGGCCTGCCCGCCGAGCAGCACGCCAAGAAGACGGGCACCCATCCGCGCGAGACCACCGACAAGAACATCGCCAACTTCCGCCGCCAGTTGAAGATGCTCGGGTTCAGCTACGACTGGGACCGCGAGCTTGCCACCACCGACGTCGAGTATTTCCGTTGGACCCAGTTCATCTTCCTCGTGCTGTTCGACACGTGGTTCGATCCGGAGCAACAGAAGGGGCGCCCGATTGCCGAGTTGCCGATCCCGGCCGAGGTGACTGCGGCCGGCGAAGAGGCCCTGCGGCGCTACCGCGACGACCACCGTCTGGCTTATCAACTCGAAGCCCCGGTCAACTGGTGCCCGGCCTTGGGCACCGTGCTGGCCAACGAGGAGGTCCAAGGCGGGGTGAGTGAGCGGGGCGGCCATCCCGTGGTCCGCATTCCCTTGCGCCAGTGGATGCTGCGGATCACCGCCTACGCCGACCGCCTTGAACGAGACCTCGACGGGCTCCAGTGGCCCGAGAGCATCAAGCTCTTGCAGCGGAACTGGATCGGCCGGAGCACGGGCGCCGAGGTCGATTTCTTCATCGGCACGCAGACTGCCGACGACGGCATGCCGTCGCAGGAGGAGTTTGAATACTGCGTGGTCGATCGCATCGACAACGGTTTTGCCAAGAAGCCCGGCGACAACGTGCTGCGGATCTACACGACCCGACCCGATACGCTCTACGGGGCCACCTACATGGTCATTGCCCCGGAGCACCCGTTCGTCAAGCGGCTCACCAAGCCCGATCAGGCTGCGGCGGTCGAGGCTTATTGCCGCGGCGCGGCCTCGAAGAGCGACCTCGACCGGACCGACCTGGCCAAAGAGAAGACCGGCGTCTTCACCGGCTCCTACGCCGTGAACCCGGTGAACGGCAAGGCGATCCCGATCTGGGTGGCCGACTACGTGCTGGTGAGCTACGGCACCGGCGCGATCATGGCCGTCCCCGCCCACGATACCCGCGACTACGAGTTCGCCCAGCAGTACAGCCTCCCGATCGTCGCCGTGGTCGATCCGGGCGAGGCGGCGGGCGTGGATCGTCAGGCCGTGCTCGAAGGGCGCGAGGTGTTCATCGGCGAGGGCACGGCCGTCAACTCCAGCCGCTTCAGCGGGCTCCCGACCGCCGAGTTCAAGCAGCAGATTGCCGATGACCTGGCCAACAAGGGGCTCGGCCGGGCCGCCGTGAACTACAAGCTCCGCGACTGGCTCTTCAGCCGCCAGCACTTCTGGGGCGAGCCGTTCCCGATCCTCCACGAGCTCGACGCGGCGGGCAAGCCCACCGGCCTGGTCCGCGCGTTGACGCCCGAAGACCTCCCGTTGGACCTGCCGGCGGCCATGACGTTCGACTCGAAGCACGACTCGCCCGAGCCGCCGTTGGAAAAGGCCCCGCACGACTGGCTCTTCGTCACCCTCGATGGCAAGCGGTACAAGCGTGAAACGAACACCATGCCGCAATGGGCCGGCTCGTGCTGGTACTACCTGCGGTTCCTCGACCCGCGGAACGCCAACGCCCTGATCGATCCCGAGATTGAAAAGGCGTGGATGCCGGTCGATCTCTATGTAGGCGGGGCCGAGCACGCCGTCTTGCACCTGCTCTACGCCCGGTTCTGGCACAAAGTCCTCTTCGACCGCGGCTACGTGACCACACGGGAGCCCTTCCTCCGGCTCGTCAACCAGGGAATGATTCTGGGCGAGATGGAGTTCACCGGCTATCAGGACGCCACAGGCCGCTGGGTCAACCCCGGGGACTCCGCCTCCAACCCCGTCAAACTCACGCCCGACCAGGTCGAAAAGCAGGGCGAGGCGTTCGTGCTCAAGGCCGACCGCAGCATCAAGGTCGAGAGCCGCGCCTACAAGATGTCGAAGAGCCGCGGCAACGTGGTCAATCCCGACGCGGTGGTCGCCGACTACGGGGCCGATTCCCTGCGGCTCTACGAGATGTTCATGGGCCCGCTGGAGGCGGTCAAGCCGTGGAGCATGCAGGGGGTCGACGGCGTGCGGAGCTTCCTCGACCGCGCGTGGCGCATGGTGATCGACGATCGGGCGGAAGAGGTCCGGTTGAACCCCGCGGTGCAGGACTGCGAGCCCACGCCCGAGCAGAACCGCATGCTCCACAAGACGATCCAGGCCGTGACCCGCGACGTGGAGCAACTCTCGTTCAACACGGCGATCGCCCGGATGATGGAGTTCACGAACTTCTTTCTCAAGAGCGAGACGCGGCCGAAGCGGGCGATGGAGGGCCTCGTGCTCTTGCTCTCGCCGTTCGCCCCTCACATCGCCGAAGAACTCTGGCAGGCCCTCGGCCACGCGACGACGCTCGCCTACGAGCCCTGGCCCGCCTTCGACGAGGCCATGCTCCGCGAAGACACGATCGAGATCCCGGTGCAGATCAACGGCAAGCTCCGGGCCGTAATCCAGGTGCCGGCCGACGCCGACCGGGCCGCCCTGGAACAATCCGCCCGCGCCCAACCCAAAATCGCCGAATCCCTCGCCGGCAAGACGGTCCAAAAAGTGATCGTCGTCCCGAATCGCATGGTCAACTTCGTGGTAAGGTAGCTGGGGAAGACCGCGTCGAGATGGGGCAAGATGTAGGGCGGACGGAGCAAAGCGACGCCCGCCCGACTCGGCTCGCTTGACCACGTCCCAAGCCCACGGGTTGCCACCCGTGGGCTTCGTGGGACAACGTATTGGTCACGTCATCGTGTTGTATCGCGCCAGTTCGCCTTCCACTCTTCGAGCCCTCCGGGCCTTCCTCAGGCTGATGAGCATGGCGACAACGAACGCTGCCAGCGCGGCCAGGAGGTAGCGCAGGCCGGGCAGCGTGCGTTGCACGCGAGCGTAGAGGCTGCCTCCACGGCCGAAGCCCCAGCACACGGCCGTAATCGCCGCCACGGCGTAGTAGAGCCGGTTCCTGAGCAGGCGGGCCAGAAGCACCGCCGCGGCAATCGCGAAGGCCGGATAGGTCTGAACGACCGCGACCGAGACGCCGCCGATGCCCAGCTGGCCCGGCCCGATAAGACCGATGGCCGGCGAAGAACAAAGCCTCGCTCACGCCCGGGGCAAGCGAGGCGCTATGATGGAGGAAACCGCACTGATCCCTCGTTCCCTCCCTGAGAGTGCGATAATCCGCTTCCGGGCGGAATAATGAAACAGAGAAAGATGATCGAACCGATCACGACCTTGGATTCCTATTCAACATCGACGGGTCGACGATGTCAATCCCTGTCCCCGCCGTGCGCGTCGAATCGCATGGATCGGGGGCTTCCGCATTGCGAGGAGTCCCGTTCTCCCCATTGGTGTCGGGCACGTCTCCTCGCTTGCGGAGGCTGTAGGAGACGAAGTAGCTGTTCAGCCCGACGGTCAACTTGCTGCCCGGCCAAAGACACGCCTCGCGCACCCGCGATTCGTTGACGAATGTCCCGTGTTTCGAGCCGAGGTCGCGGACCACGAGCACCCCATCCTCCTCGTCGATGCGGCAGTGGTACGGACTGACGGTACAGGCCTCCGGGGTCAGAGGCCGACGGGCCGGGCGGGCAAGGATCACCGGAAAATGACGGATGAGGATCGCCTGCCGTTCCTGGCCCTGTTCCAGTGGCATAAACGCGGCTTGCATAGACTCTCCCTCGGGGTCGGAAGCGGGCGGATAGGACTCACCCCCGTGCCAACCGCCACTTCTCCCGCGGATGCAACCGACGTGCCAGTCCCGGCGACGTTTTTCGACGATTGTCGCAAGGTGCTTTCGCACAAGCACTTCCAGCACGGGCCGCATAGGCACTGCGGACGTCGCCCGTTTCCTTGCTGGAGCAAGACGCCGCAAGGCGTGCCAAAATGCAACACCAGGCGAAAGCGACGCCGGAACCCCGTAGGGTGCTCTGTGAGCACCACAACTGGCAGTGCCACGGTGCTCACAGAGCACCCTACGCACTGGCTGACGCGCTGGGGAAGCCCCCGTCCATCCTCTCAAGGAATCAGACCCTTCTCTGATTGCCCGCGGTCTGCAATACTGCGTCGGCGCCTGCTTCCCTTGGCTTTCCCTCAGTGCACCCCCGATGATGATGGCTCCCAGCATTTCCCCGATCGAGGCGGTCTACCAGCAGCGCGTCGAGGCGTTCTCGGCGGCGGAGTCGCGGTGGGCGGGGCGGGATCGTGTGCTCTCGCGTCTGCGGCTGGCGGCCTTCTCGGCTGCCGTGGCGATGGCGGTCTTCGGGTGGCAGGGCGGACAGCGAGGGCCGTGGTACGCCGCGGCGGGCGCGGCACTGGGTGGGTTCTTCGTGGCCGTGGCCTACCACGAGCACGTCCGACGCCAGATCGAACGCTATCGTCTGCTGCAAGCGATCAACCGCCAGGCGATCGCCCGGCTGTACCGCGACTGGAAGACGCTGCCCGAGACCCGGGTCGCGGTGCCGCCGCAGCATCGGGCCGCGGCCGGCGACCTGGACCTGTTCGGTCACGCCTCGCTGTTCCATTTCCTCTGTTCGGCCAATACGCCGATCGGGATCCGGGTGCTCCGCGACTGGTTCGTGGAGCCGGCCCCGGCGGAGGAGATCGGGCCGCGGCAGCAGGCCGTGGCGGAGCTGGCGCCGCACCTGGACCTGCGTCAGACCCTGATCCTCGAAGGACGCCTGCTGGCGGACCGGGGGAGGGCCACGGAGCGGTTTGTCGAGTGGGCCGAGGGCGGCCCGTGGCTTGCCGCACGCCCGCGGCTCGCGTGGGCGTTGCGTGGGCTTTCGGCGGTGCCTGTGCTCATTCTCCTAGGGATCGTAATTCACGCGGTGCCGGTCGAACTCGGTGCGACGGTCCTCTTCGCCACGCTCTTCGTGAACGCCTTCCTGACGGCCTTTCTCGGGGGTAAGGTCCAGGACATTTTTGGGACCGTCAACCACCGGCGCGGCGAGGTGGCCCGCTACCTTCGCATCTTCCGGCTGATGACCGCCATGCCCGAATCGAGCGACGAGCTCCGTGCGGTGAAACGCGAAGCCACGGGCCAGGGCGGCGGCGTGCTGCTCCGCTTGCGGCAACTCAACCGGATCGCGGCCCTCGCGACGATCCGTCACTCGGCCCTGCTGGCCCTGTTCGTCTATTTGCCGTTGCAGTTGCTGTTCTTGTATGACTTCCATGTGCTGAGTCTGCTCGAAGCGTGGCAAACGCGCTATGGGAAGTACGCGAGGGGCTGGTTCCTCGCGCTCGGGAAGCTCGAGGCCCTCGCCTCGCTGGCGACCCTGGTCCACGATCATCCCGATTGGGCCATGCCGGAGGTCGGCACGTCGGCCGGGCGCTACGCGGCCGTGGGGCTCGGGCACCCGCTCCTGCCGGACCGCACGCGCGTGGCCAACGACGTGGAAGTGGGGCCCGCCGGGTCGTTCCTCCTCGTGACCGGGTCGAACATGTCGGGCAAGAGCACGCTCTTGCGGGCGATCGGGGTGAATGCGGTCCTCGCCCAGGCCGGGGCGCCGGTCTGCGCCGAACGGCTCACGATGCCGCCGGCCGTCCTGGCCACGAGCATGCGGATCCGCGACTCGCTGGAAGACGGCGTCTCGTTCTACATGGCCGAGCTGATGCGGCTCAAGGAGATCGTCGACCTGGCCCGCGACGCCGAGCCGCGCGCGGGCCGCATGCTGCTCTATCTGCTCGACGAAATCCTGCTGGGCACCAATTCCCGGGAACGCCATGTGGCCGTCGTGCGTGTGATCGAGCACCTGCTCCGGTGCGACGCGATCGGCGCGATCTCGACCCACGATCTCGAACTGGCCACAAGCCGCCCGCTGGCCGACGCCTGCCGCTGCGTCCATTTCGCAGAAACGCTTCACGGACAAGACGCCGAGCGGCCAATGACCTTCGACTACAAGCTCCGCCCCGGCATCGCAACAACCACCAACGCCCTGAAACTCCTGGAAATCGTCGGACTCAACGGGCCTTCATAGAAGCGGCAACGGCACGGAAATCGCGGGGTGCGCCCGGCGTGTTGCCTGGCAACCGGTTGGCGGCTAGAATCGCGCGCGGGTGCCACGGACGAAGGCCCGCGGGTGCGCATCGTCGGCGACGCCGGTGGTTTGTGTGGCACTGCTTGACCGGTGCCGGCACTTGCGTTGTGCCGTGACTGAGGACTCTCTGCCGGCAACGGGCAAGCAGTGCGACGAGGGCCGCAGCCGCTCGCTCGTCCTCACGGCTCGGCCGCTGCCGGCACCACCGATCCCCATCGTTGAGGCACTCTCCCGGCAGCGGCCGAGCAGTGGCACACCCTCCACTCCTGACCACGGGCACCCGCGCGCCATGGGCTACGATCTGCCGCCGCTAACGCGGCTCCGGAAGAGGCCAACTTCAGGGGAACAAGACCGGACACCCACTCACCCTTCCCGTTCAACCGGCCTTTCACCTTCCCAGTACTGTTCCAATATTCACATTGTCTTGTGCGCACACCGGTTACGCATTACAATCCCAATCGGAGTAGGAGGGATAGCTGGCCGAGTTAGCCCTGCTAAAGAATTGGCCGGGCCGCAGGCCGGCCGCAGAAATACAGGTTGGGCCGAAGCAGCACGATGAAAATCCAAGAAGCACCTCTGCCACCTGAGATTGAGAGGGCAATACCACAGTTGCTGCCAGAGGTCATGGAGTATCTGGAATTAGAGGACGCGGGATTCAATCCCAGAGATGTGAAGTACTCTTCCCACTTCACGGTAGACGATTCCGTCGGCTTTGTCGTGTTTGATTACACTGCCGATGACCACAATCGGCCTTTTGCCTTTGTCCAGTACTCGCTCAGTGCTGGATTGGCAGACTCAGCGTGTATTGGTTGCTGGCCACGCACTGAGAGCGAGACGCTTATTTGGTCAATCGCTGAGTATTTCGAGATGAATCCTATACGAGATGAGTAGAACTTCCAAATGGCCCAACCAACCGACTGCACCGAACGCCGGGTGCCACTGCTGGCTTGCCAGCAGTGTTGCCCTGCGAGAAGGCATGCACGACACGTCCGATCCTCTCGGACACCAGCACTGCTGGCAAGCCAGCAGTGGCACCCGCGCGCGGCTCGGGACGGTGGCAACAACCGCCCGGCCAAAGGTGCTGGGCTTGTGCCGATCACGCGATAGACCAACCGAACATCGGTCCCCCGGACGACACGAATACCGATGGCCCCCCCATCCGTCCGAGTCAAGAGCGTGTCCGAACCAAACTCGGTTACCGATTCGGTCTACAGAGGCACATCGTGATTCTGCGGGAGCGGCACCCGCGACTGAAAGATGCAGAACCGGCTCAAGAGGTGCTCGGCGTAGGGCGTGATCAACCTGCTTCGGCGAGAGACTTGCCCCAGTTCAATCCGGAAATAGACCTCGTCGGCCGGCACAGTGAAATATCGCTTGAAATCGCAGCCCAGGCAGGCAATGCCCTCGCCCGCCAGATCCAGACCCGGCGGAATAGCCTCGATACATTGATACCGCTCGTCCTTGTTCTGAACCACGCGCTTCCAGATATCCTTTCCCGGCGGGACCATTACCTTCAAGTCCGTCGTCACCATCGCTTCGCAAAACAGAACGTTCGCGAGCGGAGCCTGTCCTTGGATGATTCCGGTTCGCAGTTTGGAATCCTGCTCGAGATCGCAGTCTTGGGTCATGACGATCGCAAAGGGATGCACAATCTCATCAAGTTGTGGTGGCCCATCTTTCCCGATCGTCGCTAGACTTTGTCGAACCTGAATCAGTCCCTCAAGTATTTCTCCCTGATGAAGGCGCTCGCCAAGTTGAGCGGCGATGTATTTGGTGACCGGGTCCGACAAGGTTTCACTCCCCCTCGATCGCGAACGAAGGGCGAACCATCTGGACACCTCGGATCGCCAGACGTTCGCGCACTTCGGGCAGGCATCTCTGTGAGGCTTCGGCCGGCTTGTAGTAGTCGTAGAACTCTCGCAACGACTCGCAGACGTCTGGAATGCCTTCGTCAGAAATGTGATCGATCAGCAGGTGACACAGAAACCTCCAGGGCAACCATGCCTCGCCTTCGCGGTTCTCTATGTTGGGGCCAATGAGCCGGACGCCGTGAAACCAATGAACGTTTCCTTCCGGGCATCCATAGTCAACCGACCTCTCTTCCGCATCGGACCAGTCGTCTTCAATCCACGGGCTCAGGCTCCAATGCCTCGTGCAGACGTTGCTGAATCGACCAGCGGAAGAGTCGTCCTGACGTTCGATTGAAGGTATCAAGGACGTTTGCGACATCAGCCATCTCCGTTCGTTTGTGGGTGTGGAAATCGCTGTCAATCAGAAAGCAGAGTTCACTGCCCGGATCAGTCCGAGCGATGCCGGTCCTGAGGGTCAAATAGCAGTTGTCAGCACCGAGACGGCAATGCAGTTGGCGAGAAACAGCGTCAATGCACGTCGCGAGCTCTGGTGCGGATAGCTCTCCAGCGACATACGGATTCAGCAACTCAGACCACGGTACATCTACGAGGTTGAGCAAAGATCGTCGGATCACGTCAACGTATCGCAGGCCTAATCTTGCATAGAAGGCGGGCGTGTAAACCTGTTCAAAAGCTGCTCGCAGCTTGTTTCCGCGATCGCGGAATTCTTCCCATCGGCGGTAGGCCGTGCTCCGCAACTCAAGCGTCTCTCGAGTCAGTGCCACTTGCCAGTTCCGATCCTCTGCCTCAAACAAGTGACGCACAGGCCCCGAACGTAGCCCCATACCTTGGATTAGGCTTCTAATCTGCGTTGGGACGTTGGCCGGGATGGGATTATTCGTGGCAGCCAGACTATAGCGGGGGTAGTCAAAACGAATGACGTCCTGAAATGCTGCGGGCGGCTCGGAATCGATCTTCAGAATGGGAGGAAACCGTAACTGGACGAGGACCTCAGCCAACGGATTCTTGCCGTAAATAACACGCTTTGTTTCGGGAAAATCCATCCCAGGCTCAACCTTTGCCGTTTGGGCTATTACTCGGCCACCGGCAGGGAACAGACGGGAATCCGTCTGTT
>Ga0067045_1003033_pt1 | contig 34633 bp, 33 predicted proteins | sample TerdegcTABiofilm_FD_59184 | JGI IMG/M metagenome (GOLD analysis project Ga0067045, IMG submission 59184) | Combined Assembly of (Gp0054472, Gp0054536) Wastewater bioreactor microbial communities from Singapore -Terephthalate degrading...
CACATCCCAAACAATCGCTGTGCAGTTTTGAAGGTGCAAAATCAGAAGGCAGACGGCAGTTAGCAGTCGGCAGGGTATAAGGTAGTGCTTAAGGGTAAAACCTTTAAAAGCATAACCCGAACACCTGCGATCTGCGAACTGCGAACTGACCTGAAAGCATAACAGAATAAGCCAACAAAATCCGGCGGCAATGGCGGAGGGGCAACACCGGTTCCCATTCCGAACACACAGGTAAAGTCCTCCAGCGCTGATGGTACTGGGGTGGAGACGCCCTGGGAGAGTAGGTCGCTGCCGGGTTTTAATTTTTAAAGCAAGAATGAACGTTCCTCAGTAGCTCAATGGTGGAGCACTCGGCTGTTAACCGAGGGGTTGCTGGTTCGAATCCAGCCTGAGGAGCCATTCTTTTTTTGTGCTTTTTAATTGAATATGCGGGTAATTATATGCTATATTAAAAAAAGTATAAGTCAAATAGTATAAAGACAAGGTCTTTCTCTAAGAGCTGGGAATACTATTTTGTGAGGTGACATAATGAAATTAAACAGAAGACGTATAGCGAACATAGTATATTTCATCGTCGTTATATCTGCATTTATATTCATTGATATTAATGTTGACAGAGACATTTCAATTCCGGCGGGCGGTGAAACCGAAGAACAATACAATGCTGCAGATGTATATATGATGCAGCCTCAGATTGATCTCAGCAGGATGAGAGTGCCCGTCAAAGTAAAAGGAATATATCTTTCTGGCTATTCAGCGGGAGGCCAGAGGTTTTATCAGCTCTTGGATTTGATAAATAGGACTGAACTAAATGCTATGGTTATTGACGTTAAGAACGATTCCGGATTTGTCACTTATAAGTCGAGGGATGAGATGGTCCGGTTTGTCGGAGCCAACCAGATAATTCAGATTAAGGACATAGAAAAAAGAATGGCGGAACTTGAGAAGAATAATGTGTATTCAATAGCCAGGATAGTAACCTTTAAAGATAATAAGGCTGCCGGTATGAGGCCGGACCTTGCGATAAAGACAGCTTCGGGAGAAGTGTGGCGTGACAGGGCAGGCAATGGTTGGCTGAACCCATATAACAGGGAAAGCTGGGAGTACATTTTAAGAATAGCTGAAGAAGCGGTTGAGTTTGGTTTTGATGAAATACAGTTTGATTATGTAAGGTTTCCTACCGATGGAAACCGGAAAATAATCGATTATGGGCAGGCAGGAAAGGACGAAACGATGGAAGATGCCATAGCGGCATTTCTCAGGTATTCAACAGACAGGTTAAACAAAAAAGGAGTATACGTTTCGGCGGATATATTCGGTCAGGTGACAACAAATACCGACGATATGGGATTAGGGCAGCAGCTTGAGAAACTGACGGCAAGCACTAACATATTGAGTCCAATGGTCTATCCATCCCACTACTATCCGGGAGTCTATGGCGTAGCCTATCCGGATTATGAGCCCTATAAGATAGTTTTTACAAGCATGGACACCGCTTATAAGAGGATAGAAGAGCTTAACCATGAAGGAGATAAGGCTGTGCTGCGACCATGGCTCCAGGACTTTACGGCCAGCTACCTGAAACAGGGCTACCAGGTCTACGGTCCAAAGCAGGTTAGAGAACAAATCCAGGCGACTTACGATTCGGGAGTTGAGCAGTGGCTGTTGTGGAATGCCGGGAATTATTATACCGAAGGGGCTTTGTTGAAGGAGTAAGAGAAAGAAGGATGTTTTTGGTGAATACGATAAAAAAACTCCTCACGGGAAAAATAATATGAGTAATACTATCCGAGGAGGAATTGTTTTGGATAGAAGAAAAAAAGGCATGCTGGCAAAGGCAGCCGATAAGGCAAAAAAAACGGTGAAGGGTTTTGTTGAAGAATTTGCAGGGGAAAAAGAAATAGACCAGGATGTATATGCCAAGCAGGAAAAAATGGAGGAAAAATAGGGAGATATTTCTCCCTACTTTCATATTATTCGGTAAATTGTGCAAAGAAGATAAATAGGCAGTTTGACATGAAATTGCCGGAATGATACAATATTTTGTGCAGCAGTATTTGGATAAACACAATATGTAGTTTGGAGGTTTACATATGGGTCTTACGGCTAATGCCATCAAAGTGCTGGAGAAGAGATATCTCACAAAGAATGAAGAAGGGGTTGTGGTTGAAACGCCTGAGGAAATGTTCAGGCGGGTAGCCAGGTCCATAGCCATGGCAGAGAAGGCTTATGATTCAGGTGTATGCGCAAGTGAACTGGAAGAAAGGTTCTACAGTTTGATGGAAAATCTTGAATTCATACCGAACTCCCCTACACTAATGAACGCAGGGAAGGACCTTGGACAGCTTTCTGCTTGCTTTGTGCTTCCTGTTGAAGACTCCATGGAAGGAATCTTTGATGCAATAAAGCAGGCGGCAATTATACATAAGAGCGGCGGAGGNACGGGTTTTAGCTTTGCGCGGTTAAGGCCTGCCGGCTCCACTGTGCAGTCAACCGGTGGGGTTGCATCCGGCCCCATTAGCTTTATGAAGGTTTTCAATGCAGCAACCGAGGCGGTTAAACAGGGAGGGGTTCGTAGAGGTGCAAACATGGGAATCCTTAGGGTAGACCACCCTGACATCGTGGAATTCATCCAATGCAAAAAAGATAATAAAGAGATAACCAACTTTAATATATCCGTCGCCCTAACAGAGGAGTTCATGAAGGCCGTTGAAGACGATGACGAATACCCGCTGGTAGACCCCAAAAGTAAACAAGCTGTAAAATGGATCAGAGCCCGGGATATATTTGAGTTGATTGTTGAAATGGCATGGAAAAACGGGGAGCCGGGCATCATTTTCATTGATAGAATCAACAGGGATAATGTTTTATTCAAGATAGGCGACATTGAGAGCACAAATCCGTGTGTTGCCGGAGATACATGGGTACTTACAAACGAGGGTCCTAAGCAGGTTAATGATATTATTGGAAAAGCATTATGCCTGGCATTGGACGGAAAATATTATGAAACAACGCAGGAAGGATTTTTTGAAACAGGTACAAAGCCTGTAATTAGAATTTCCACTGACCGAGGATATGAATTGAAGGTCACCGAAGACCACTTGATAAGGACAGCCGCTAAAGTCACCCGCGATAAAGTATATGGACAATGGAAAAGAGCGGGGGAATTAAAAGAGGGAGAACATTTAATACTTTCCAACAACCGTGGGATAAAATGGGAAGGCAAAGGCAGCTATAATCAAGGGTATTTATTGGGGCTTCTATTAGGAGATGGTACCTTGAAAGATGAAGAAAACCTGGCTGCCCTTAGAGATTTAGCCGAAGAGTACGGAATGCTTCCGGGAGATAAGAAGATAAACGCGAAGATCGAAAAAACAGGATATGAGTTTCATAAAGGATTTTTAAGGGGTTTATTTGATGCAGATGGAACGGTAATCGGTACACAGAAAAAGGGCGTGTCAATACGTTTATGGCAGAAGGATATTGAAACCCTAAAGGCTGTTCAGCGGATGCTCCATCGTCTAGGCATTGCCTCAACTATCTACTATAATCGGAAAGCGCCTGGAGATAAGCTTCTGCCGGATGGTAAAGGAGGATATAAGGAGTATAAAGTACAGGCGGGTCATGAGATGGTGATTTCAGGAGATAATATAGCTGTTTTTTCTGATGTAGTGGGTTTTAGTAACATCAAAAAGAACAGGGTGCTTTTAGAAAAAATGGATTCCTATAAAAGAGATTTAAATAGGGAACGTTTTACTGCAACTGTTACAAAGTGTATGAGGCTAACAGAAGAGCAGGTTTACGACGTGCAGGTACCCCAAGTCAATGCCTTTGATGCTAATGGCGTTTATGTTCACAACTGTGGTGAACAGCCGCTCCTTCCGTATGAATCCTGCAACCTGGGTTCGATAAACCTCGTAAAGATGCTGAAGCAGGAAGGAGACAAACAGGTTATTGACTATGAAAGATTAGGGGAGGTTATAGATACTGCGGTTCATTTTCTTGACAATGTCATAGATATAAATAAGTATCCCCTTGAGGTAATCGAGAAAGCAACCAAGGGATCAAGAAAGATTGGCCTCGGTGTTATGGGTTTTGCAGACATGCTCATTATGCTGGGAATACCCTACGACTCTGATGAAGCGATACAGGTTGCAGAGGAAGTTATGGCGTTTATCAACAGGCGGTCAAAGGAAAAATCAAGGGAACTGGCTTTGGCTAAAGGGAAGTTTCCGCTTTACGAGGATAGTACATACGCCAGAGAGGGTATTGAATTAAGGAACGCAACAACCACAACTATTGCCCCAACGGGCACCATAAGTATAATTGCCGGTGTTTCCAGCGGTATTGAACCCCTGTTTGCAATCTCTTTTATCCGTAATGTGATGGATAAGGATCACCTGCCGGAGGTACACCCTATATTTGAAAAGGTTGCCCGGCAGCGGGGATTCTACAGCGAGGAACTTATGAAAGAAATCGCCCGCAAAGGGACCCTCAAAGATATTGAAGGCGTGCCGGAGGATGTTAAGAAAATTTTCGTGACTGCCCATGATATTAGTCCCGAATGGCATATCAGAATGCAGGCAGCCTTCCAAAAGTTTACCGACAACGCTGTATCAAAGACAGTCAACTTTTCCCGCTCTGCTTCCAGGGAAGACGTGAGGAAAGCATACCTGCTTGCATACAGGCTTGGGTGCAAAGGAATTACCATCTACAGGGATGGGAGCCGTGAGGAGCAGGTCCTCAATATTGGTCAGGTAAACGACAAGGTCAAAGAATCTGAAGGGACAAGGAAGGAAACCATAGCGCCTAGGGTGAGGCCGGAGATTACAAGGGGAGTTACCGAGAAAGTGAGGATAGGCTGCGGGAACCTATATATAACCGTGAACTATGACGATAGCGGCATATGCGAGGTGTTTACAAACCTTGGCAGGGCCGGAGGGTGTCCCAGCCAGAGCGAGGCCACCAGCCGCCTGATTTCCATAGCGCTGCGTTCAGGCATGGATGTAAAGTCAATAGTTGAGCAGTTGAAGGGAATACGCTGCCACGCAACTATTAGGCAGAAGGCCAACGGTAACGGAGTTAAGGTTCTATCCTGCCCTGACGCAATAGGCAAAGCCCTTGAAAGGGTAATGAAGATGGACACCAGACTTGATTTAACGGTAGAGAACGATACTTATTGCTGCAGCCAGGAACAACAGGGTATTGGCAGTGAGGCAGTATGTCCGGAATGCGGCAGCAGGCTCGAACATGAAAGCGGATGTGTTGTATGCCGGGGCTGCGGTTTTTCCAAGTGCGGTTAATAGATAGAAACTGGATTGATACATTGTGTACAGCAAAATATGCAGGAATTTTGCGGATAACGTATTTACCAATTCGCTCTATTGTGTTATACTAAGACAGATAAAACTGAATATATGGGGGACATTCTTTATAAGTGTGTCCCCTGGCCTTAATAAAGGGGAGTAACTCGCCATTTTATATGGCTTTACCGTTCGTCATCACGGTATCCAGGTACCCGGGCGGTAATCTGAACATGAGAGTAAGACCTTTATCCATGGTTTTTGGATAGAGGTCTTGTATTTTTTGTACCAAAGATGATAATAATTAAATTGCTTCTTGGAAAGGAGGAAGTTTTATGGCAAAGCTGGAATGGTATACGGTTGAAAAAGAGATTGTAGCGAAAGAGCTTTCCACGTCACTGACTCAGGGACTAAGTGAAAGAGAGGCCGAGAAAAGGCTGGAGGAATATGGGTACAACGAAATTCAGCAGAAGGATAGAAAATCAATTCTTCAGATGTATGCTGACCAGTTCAAGGATTTTATGATAATAATACTCATAGTTGCTGCAATAATCTCAGGCTTGCTGGGAGAGCTGACGGACGCTATTGTAATACTGCTGATAGTTATATTAAACGCGGTTATGGGTGTGGTACAGGAAAGCAAGGCCGAGGAATCTTTATCAGCATTGAAAAAGATGGCAGCGCCGCACGCAAAGGTGCTGAGGGGCGGGAGTCATGATGTAATACCCGCAAGGCAGTTGGTGCAAGGGGATATTGTAATCCTCGAAACCGGTGATTTAGTTCCGGCGGATCTTAGACTCTTCGACACCTCGAATCTCAAAATCCAGGAAGCGGCACTGACCGGAGAGTCGGTTCCGGTGGAAAAGAACAGCAAGGCACTTGATAAAAAGAATATTCCCATTGGAGACCGTGTGAATATGGGGTATTCGGGAAGCATAGTAACCTATGGGCGAGGTAAAGGTATTGTAGTAGGAACAGGCATGAATACGGAGGTTGGGAGAATAGCGGAGATGATACAATCTGCCGAAGAAGTGGAGACACCCCTTAAAAGAAGGCTGCAGGCGCTGGGGAAAACCCTTGGTATCGGAGCTCTTGCTATTTGTGCGGTTATCTTTATTGTTGGGATACTATATGGAAAAGAGATATTTGAAATGTTTCTTACAGCGGTGAGCTTGGCTGTGGCTGCCATACCCGAAGGGTTGCCCGCAATTGCCACCATAGTCCTCGCTATAGGGGTACAAAGAATGGTAAAGCGGAATGCTATTATAAGAAAACTGCCCTCGGTGGAAACCCTCGGAAGCGCGACTGTCATATGTTCTGACAAGACCGGAACCCTGACACAGAACAGAATGACAGTGGAAAAGGTGTTTTACGAGAACAGGCTTTATGACGTTGACCAGGGGATTGGTGACGTGCAAAATCACAAACAATTCGAATTACTTGTTATGGCGGGGGTATTGTGTAATGATGCAAAGCTCCGACTAACAGATGGAGAGGTCAAGACTTTTGGGGACCCGACCGAAACAGCGCTTCTTGATTTGAGTATAAAAGCCGACATAAGCAAGGATGTACTGGATGCAAATGAGCCAAGGGTGGATGAGATCCCCTTTGATTCAAAACGAAAACTCATGACCACCGTACACAGGACTGAAAACGGCTACCGTGTATATGCAAAGGGTGCAGTGGAGGAATTATTGAGAAGATCCAGCAGGGTTCTGCTGGATGGACGTGCCATAAAGCTGGATGATCACCACAGGGCCAAGATATTGGAAACAAATGAAGCTATGGCAGCGGATGCCCTGAGGGTACTTGGCATGGCCTATAAAGATATTAATGAAATTTCACGGTACAACAAGGGAGAAGTATATGAAGGGGACCTCATATTTATAGGAATGGTGGGGATGATAGACCCCCCAAGGCCGGAGGCCCGGGAGGCAGTAAAGCTGTGCAAAAGGGCAGGGATTAAACCGGTTATGATAACCGGTGACCATAGGATTACAGCTGTTGCCATCGCCCGGGACCTGGGTATATTAGAGAAGGATGAGGAGGCGATAACCGGGGCACAGTTAGAGGATATGAGCGATGAAGAGCTTGAACAGAAAGTATGGCAATTCTCGGTATATGCCAGGGTTTCCCCGGAGCACAAAGTAAGGATAGTGAAAGCCTGGCAGTCCCAGGGCCAAATAGTGGCAATGACCGGGGATGGGGTTAACGATGCCCCTGCGCTGAAGATTGCCGATATTGGAGCAGCTATGGGTGTTGTGGGTACCGATGTGGCAAAGGAGGCCTCGGATATGGTTCTGACCGATGATAATTTCGCGACCGTAGTTGCAGCGGTTGAGGAGGGCAGGACAATCTTTGCCAATATACTCAAAGCAATACAGTTCCTGCTTTCATGTAATGTGGGAGAGATACTGACACTTTTCATAGCAACCATGCTCAACTGGGATGAGCCGCTGCTTCCCATTCATATACTCTGGGTTAACCTTGTGACCGACAGCCTGCCTGCCCTGGCCCTTGGCGTGGACCCGGCGGAGAAGAATATAATGGACAGGAAACCGAGGGATCCTAAACAGAATATTTTTGACAAAGGAATGATAAGGAGAATCGCATATCAGGGTATAATGGTGGGAGTTTTGACCCTTGCAGCCTTCATAATAGGGAGTCAAAGGAGCCTGGAAGCAGGCAGAACAATGGCCTTTACAGCATTGGCCCTGAGCCAGCTTACCCATTCGTTCAATATGCGCTCTAACAAGCAGTCTGTGTTCAAGGTAGGACTTGCATCAAACAAATACCTGTTAGGGGCTGTGGGAATATCCGCTCTGCTGGTATTCATAGTACTTGAGGTGCCTTTTCTCTCATCGGTGTTTAAGCTTGTTGCACTGCACTCCAACGAGTGGACGGCCGTAGGTTTGCTGGCGCTGACTCCTATAGCTGTTGTGGAGACTGTAAAACTGCTGAAGCTGAATACCACAAGCGAAGAGCATAGCGTATAGAGCAAGCAGGGCTTTTGCCCTGCTTTTCCTTCAGTTCGCCCGACATGGGCAGCAACTAGGCGGTGAAAGTCCGCTATGGGCTTGGTAGTGGGAACCATTAGCTAAACAGCAAGGGTGTTCACCGTGAGGTGAAATCTGAAGGAAGCTGCAGGCAAAGTCCCGCACCGACGGACAGGAACTGCATACAAGGCATATGTGGAACGGACGAGTTTGCTGAACAAAACGAAGTCCAACACTACCCGAATTCCACGGTGTAAATGCAGCGGTGACATGGGATGAAAGTTGCTGCTCTTAATCGGGGAGGTCTGGCAGGTACGTCAGGCAGGGAATGAATTTTCCCCATGACAACCCATGCAGTGATGTATGGCTGAACTGTCAGAAGTCAGCAGAGGTCATAGTACCGTACCGGATATATACGGCATGGGAAGGACCGAACGAAAGGATGGTTTTGGGATTTTGAGGTACACTACGGAATGCAATGAGTGCAGCCAACTTCATATTGAAGACTACCTGTGTGAGAATAGGGTGGAACCCGAAGGCAGCGCAGGAGTGCAGAGTATTTCGTTTACGTCTTCCAAAGACCAAAACGATGGCAGTGAATATGCCGGAAGTCTGCTTGATAAAATACTTGACCGAAACAACATGAACAGGGCATACGAGAGGGTTAAGTCAAACAAAGGCAGCCATGGAATTGATGGGATGACAGTGGATGAACTTCTACAGTACCTAAAAGAAAATGGTGACCAAATCAGGCAGTCTATCCGGGAGGGTACGTATAAGCCAAAACCTGTGCGGCGGGTAGAAATACCAAAGCCGGGCGGAGGCAAAAGACTACTTGGCATACCAACAGTAGTGGACAGAGTGGTACAGCAGGCAGTAGCCCAGGTATTAAGTCCCATCTTTGAGAAGCAGTTTTCAGAAGGAAGCTATGGATTTAGGCCAGGAAGGGATGCAAAACAGGCTGTGTTAAAATGCAAGGAATACATAGAGGCAGGTTACGACTGGACTGTTGATATTGACCTTGCCAAATACTTTGACACCGTAAACCATGACAAGCTGATGGGCCTAATCTATAAAACCATCAAGGATAAGGGAGTGATATCCCTTATCCGCAAATTCCTCCAGATAACCTTTAAGTCCGCTACTATCCAATATCATGCTAAACGAACTGGATAAGGAACTGGAGAAAAGGGGACTTAAATTCTGCAGATATGCCGATGATGTAAATATCTATGTCAAAAGCAAAAAGGCAGCGGATAGGGTAATGGCCAGTATCACACGGTTTATTGAAGGCGAGTTAAAGCTTAAGGTAAACCGGGAAAAGAGTGCTGTTGACAGGCCATGGCGGCTGAAATTTTTGGGGTTTTCCTTTTACCGCAAAGATACTGGTATAGGGATAAGGGTACACCCGAAGTCACTGGCAAGGTTTAGGGCCAAGCTAAAGGAGATAACCTCAAGGAGTAATGCGATGAGCATGGAATACAGGATATACAAGCTGAACATAAGCATTAAAAGTTTAGGCCTAAAGTCGATATCCGAGAGATATTCATTAGTCCATTAATATCTTTTCGAACCGCCGTATGAATCGAGAGGTTCACGTACGGTTCTGTGAGAGCCTGCAGGTGAAACTCCTTCGGGCTACTCGACTGAGAGGACGGGGGTTAATCACCCCCTCCTACTCGATTGGTTCCGCTGCTCGTCTTTTCAGACCCATCCTTTTTAGGATTTTACTTTATTGGAGGCCTTGTATTGCTGGAAAGGGGAGAATCCACCCTGGACTATATAATAATTACCCCGCTGAGGATAAGAGAGTACCTGATTTCAAAGGTAATTACCCTGACTTCCCTAGCGCTGTTGACAGGAACAGCTATCAGTGCCATGTCGCCGTTATCCGGGTTCAATGTGCCGCTGTTGGTAACCGGTATAGCGCTTACATCGGTGCTGTTCATTCTGATAGGGTTTAGGGCAGTTGCACGGTTCAGGACGGTTAATGAATACATGTTGACCTCACTATTGTATATTTCAGTTTTTTGTCTCCCTATTCTGGATTATTTTGGTCTATACCGCAGCTGAGTTTTCTACCTGTTCCCCACGCAGGCATCCCTGGTTCTTATCCGGGGAGCCTTCGAATTGCCGGCAGCCTGGCTGATCTTATATTCTATTAGCTATTTGATTATCTGTATAGCTGCGGCCTTCCCCTTTGCTTACAGGGCATTTTACAGGTTTATCGTATTAAAGGAGGGGGAGAGATAAAATGAAAAGGTACTATTTTCTAGCCAAAAACGATTTTAGAAATATAACCAGGGAATCCATGCTTGCTATTATATCCCTTGTATATCCCTTGGTCCTGTCCTCGCTTTTACAGCAGTAAGATTCATAATTCCGTTCCTTATGCTTAAACTGAAGGGTTATATTGACCTTGAGGAATATTATCCGTTGATTACAGGTTTTCTACTGCTTCTACCTTCTCTTATGGTTGGCATGGTCACAGGATTTCTCCTGCTGGACGAAAGGGATGACCGTATATTGACCACTGTTGCGGTTACCCCCATAGGGAGATCAGGGTATATAAAGTATAGGATGCTTGTTACCGCAGCACTTGGGCTTATTTATGCCGCAGCAGTATTCCCGATGATAAACTTCATGGGAGTGGCGCTTAGGCTGGTAGCCCCCATTGCTCTGGTGGCTGCCATGGAGGTTCCGATAACAGCTCTGTTTCTGGCAACCTTTGCCGGCAATAAGGTGGAAGGCCTGGCACTGTCAAAGGGACTGGGGATTTTTATGATAGCGCCGGTAATAGCATATTTTACCGAGTGTCGATGGGAAACCCTTTTGGGTGTAATACCGTTCTTCTGGCCGGTTACGGCATAGACAAACCTGGTACTGGGAAAAGGGGCATACTGGTTATTTATATTGCTGGGTACAGCGGTCCACCTTGTATATATATGGGTATTTTATAGAAAATTTATCAAAAGTATTGACTGAATTATATAATCTGCATACTGAGATTGAAATAGTATAGTGCCTATGTACGATAATAGGAAGGGATAGAAAGGTCGCCGTAAATCAGAGCAGGAGGGTTTTGACATTCGAAGGCGGTACATATATAATGTATATGTAGTGATAATAGGTATCATTATCATTTGAACAACTGTACATATAAGGAGCTGGTGTTGTGGATACTATCGTAACCATAGTAATGATTTCTGCGGCTGCACCTATTATTGGCTCCCTTATCGGAGTTCTTAAAAAACCCTCGGAAGGCTTTATGTTCACCATGTTATCCTTTGCGGCGGGAGTTATGATGGCAATATCCTTCCTTGAACTGATTCCCGAGAGCATAAATTATTCCAGTGAGTTGGTCAGCATACTCGGTATTATTTCAGGCTCTCTGGTTATGTATGCGGTGGACCGCTTGATCCCCCATACCCATCCGGAATTCTGCGACCACAGCCAAGAGTGCAGCCTGAAAAAAACTTCTATATATCTGATTTTCGGGATATTTTTGCACAATTTCCCCGAAGGGATGGCAATAGCCATAGGAACGGTGTCACAAACCAAGATCAGTTTGATTATCGCCTTAGCAATTGCAATACATAATATACCGGAGGGCATTTGTACGTCCGCTCCGTATTATCACTGTACGGGAGACCGGTTGAAGTCCTTCCTTGTCTCTTCGGTTACGGCCGTACCGATACTATTGGGATTTATTGCTGCCTATTACATCTTCAAAAATATATCCATGGTTCTCATCGGGTATCTCATCGCATTTACGGCAGGGATTATGATTTTTATATGCGTGGATGAACTAATACCTACTTCATCGCGGAAGGTCACCAACCACGGAACTATATTCCCATTCATTATAGGGACGCTTTTTGTTATGCTTCTGGAAATGCTCTAAATTTAATCGAGTATTGCTGCTGTATATCAAGGGGACGGTTCTCTTGATATATAAAAAACATCGCCCGTAAGAAGGCGATGTTTGCTATTACAATTATTGAAATGTCATATCATTTCCCGTTTCTATAAGAGAATTAATCGGCACATCTATTTTTTCATCCGATGTTAGCAGCCTAACGCTTGCGGTTTTTCTGGCCTCATCAACGTCGTCAATCCACACAGGGATGTTATTGTAAAGCACCTCTATGCTATCCGGAGATTTGAGAATTTCGTATACTCTCTCCAACTGCATGGAAACACCTCCTCGCTAAATTCTTTGATAGTAGTATTTATAAAAAAGAAAAATATATTCGGTTTCCAACGGGTACAGATATCAGATATAATAGGTTGTAAACTTGTATATATGATAGAATTATACGTGAGGAAACGATAACAAAAGCAAATCCAGTTATATTTCCGGGCAAAGGAGGGATTAGCATGATTTTATGTCCAAAATGCGGGTCCAAGTATCAAGAGGGTCCCGAAGGGTGTCCAATTTGCAGCAGAGGCGTCGACCGCATGGGAAATAACGATGTGGAGGATACCGAGGAGTGGGCTTTCCTGATGAACGTGTACAACGATACGGAGGCAGAAATTGTGAAGGGTATGCTGGAAGCCGAGGGTATACCTGCGGTTATAAGGTACAAGGGAATGGGTACCTTTCTGAAGGTATACACCGGTACCGTCATAGATGTGGACCTGTATGTACCACGGGACAGGCTGGAGAAAGCACGCAAACTAGTTGGACATATGGATTCCGGGGTTAGTGAAGAAGAACAGCCTGCCGAGCCATTTAGAAGAAAGGCAGCCAGGTTTTATATTATATATAAGATACTTGCTGTTCCTATAATAATTATGGTTATTATTAGTCTAATTAGGGCATTGAGGTAATGCTGAAGAGATATAATGGAGGTTAGGATGAAAATAAACACAGTATTATTCGACTTTGACGGTACTTTGGCGGATACATTTCCCATAATCATATATTCATTCAGGAGGGTGTTCTCCGAATATGAGGGCAAGGATTTTACGGCCGACGAAATCATAGGAATGTTCGGGCCGGGGGAAAACGAGATTTTCAGGAAACATATTTCAAAGTATAGCTGTGTGGAACCGGCTATAGAAAGGTACTACTACATTTACAAGAACAAGCACCGTGAGCTTGCCAAAAGTTCTCCGGGCATCTACCGGATGCTGCAGATGTTTAGGGCAAGGGGAATCAGTCTCGGTGTGGTAACCGGTAAGGGCAAAAGGAGTGCAGAGATATCCTTGAGAGAACTGGAGATGCTGCCCTATTTCGATGTGGTAATTACCGCCGATGATGTAGTAAATCCGAAACCGGACCCGCAGGGCATACTGATGGCTGTAAAAAGGATGAACACATCAGTAGAGAGAACGGTGTTTGTAGGGGACAGCAACGTGGATATAAAGGCCGGTAAGCAGGCGGGAGTGATTACGGCAGGGGTTAAATGGTTCAGGCCCGCCGGTTTCAGTTTTGATGTAGAACCCGATATGAGTTTTGATAGCATTGAAGATTTTATGGAATATATTAAGGGGACAGTTTTTTGATATATCAGAAGAACCGTCCCCTTGATATACTTGATATATTATTTTCCAAGGACTTACTTTAACAAAGCAATAACTCTTTCGTTCTGTTCCATTGTGCCTATTGTAATCCTTATAAAGGTTTTGTTTATAGGCCTTATAATCATTCCACGCTTCTGGAGCTCGACAAATACTTCATTGCAGTCCCTTTGGACATCCACGTATATGTGGTTTGCTTCGGTTGGGACATAGGAAACACCCATTTCGTCAAAGGCTTTGTAGAAAAATTCTTTTCCCTCTTTATTCAATTCATATACTTTTTTCACAAAAGCCTGGTCCTTCAGGGCAGCTATGGCTGCAACCTGAGCCAGTCTGTTTACGTTAAAAGCTTTTCTTATCTTGTTGATCTCCTGGAGGATTTCTTCCTGGGCAAGGCTATACCCCACCCTTAAAGCCGCCAATCCGTATATTTTTGAGAAGGTCCTCATAACTATCATATTGGGGTATTTTTGATACAGCTTATAACTTTCGCTGGGATAAGACGGGTCGGTAACGAATTCGTTATAGGCTTCATCATAGACAACAACTATATTATCAGGGACTTTTTTCATGAAATCGTGAAGCTCTTGCTCATTGAACATTGTACCAGTCGGATTATTGGGGTTGCACAGCCATATAACCTTTGTTTTCTCGGTTATCGCGTTGGCCATGCCATCAAGGTCCAGTTTGAAATCCTTCAAGGGGACCACAACCGGGGTGGCACCCATCATATTCACGGCTATTATGTAACTTGTGAAGGTAATATCCGCCTGTATTGCTTCATCACCAGCATTCAGGAAGGTCTCTGCAATGAGGCTTACCATCTCATCCGAACCGTTTGTGGGCATCACTTCGGTTGTCTTTACTCCATAGAACTCAGCAATAGCCTTTTTTAACTCCGTAGCATTACCATCAGGATATATCGCCAGGTTTTCTGCTTCCTTCCTGACGGCTTCTATTGCCTGGGGGGAGCAGTTAAGCGGGTTTTCATTGGAAGCAAGCTTATCAACATGCTGCAGGCCGTATTCTTTTTGAACGTCTTCTATGGGCTTGCCCGGCACGTATGGCTTAATAACTTCCAGTTCTTTTCTAAAGGGCAGTTTCATTTTTCTATCCCTCCAATGTAGTCTATTTTGTAATATTATATCATACAAATATATGCGATTCGTTGTTTTTTTAAAATACATAGAATATAAATAGCATAAAAAGGAAGAATATTAGTGATATGCCAAAGTTTGATTATAAGCAAAATTATGATAGAATCTAAAAGGATTTTAACTGTATTAATAGAATATTAATATGTTAAAACAATAGTAGAAGCAAGGGGGAGAATTAATGAAAGTTTATCAAACGGATAAAATAAGGAACGTTGCTCTTATAGGCCATGGTGGCAGCGGGAAAACTACCCTGGCCGAAGCAATGCTTTACAATGCCAAGGCTATCGAAAGGATGGGCAAGGTTGAAGAGGGTACTACTGCAGCGGATTTTGACCCTGAAGAAACCAAAAGGCAAATCTCTATAAGCTCCGCTGTATTGCCCTTTGAGTGGAACGATAAAAAGGTTAATATATTGGATACGCCGGGGTATTTCGATTTTGTTGGAGAAGTGATTGCGAGCCTTAGGGTCGCAGAAGGGGCTATATTGGTAGTGGATGCTTCTTCCGGGGTGGAAGTAGGTACCGAAAAGGGCTGGGAATACACCAGCAAAAGGGATATGCCCAGGATAATTTTTGTTAACAAGATGAACAGGGAAAATGCTGATTTTTTTAAGGTAGTAGATCAGCTGAGGGAGATGTTCGGAGTTAGCATAGCCCCCTTCCAGATTCCGATGGGCTCAGGGGAGAACTTCAATGGAATAATAAACGTGGTGGATATGAAGGCCAGGGAGTATATAGGAAAGGCCTGCAAGGACGTTGAAATCCCGGCAGGATATGAAGACAGGATTAAACCGATAAGGGAAATGGTTATGGAGGCAGTCGCCGAGACCGACGACGAGCTTATGATGAAATTCTTTGATGGTGAGCCATTTACCGAAGAGGAAATCAGAAACGGTTTAAGGAAAGGTGTGTTAAACGGGAAAATAGTGCCGGTACTCTGCGGCGCGGCGGATATGAATATAGGCGTTGAAACCCTGGTTGATATGATGGTCGACTACCTGCCATCGCCTAAGGATGCCGCTGATTTGAAAGCTGAGGATGCAAACGGAAACCCGGTGGACAAAAAGCTGAGCGCTGATGGTCCGTTCTCAGCGCTGGTGTTTAAGACCGTAGCAGACCCCTACGTAGGGAAGATTTCTATTTTCAAGGTTCTAACAGGCGTCTTTACACCCGAGACGGCGCTTTACAATGTAAGTAAGGATGAAAAGGAGAAATTCGGCAACATATTCCTGGTGAGAGGCAAAAAACAGATCAACGTGGATAAGGTTGTTGCCGGCGACATAGCAGCGGTTGCAAAACTCCAGCATACCGTTACAGGGGATACCCTCTCGGAAGGCAAGACAAACTTCGTATATTCGGCAATTCAGCTGCCGGAACCCTGTATTTCAATGGCTATAGTTCCCAAAGCAAAGGGGGACGAAGAAAAGATAAGCGGCGGTCTTCACAGGCTGCTTGAGGAAGACCCGACCTTTATGGTTGAGAAGAATAGTGAAACCGGGGACCTGCTGGTATCCGGGCAGGGTGAGGTTCATATCGAGGTAATTACAAAGAAACTGGCCAGCAAGTTTGGAGTAGACGTTGAGCTTAAGGACCCCAGGCTGCCCTATAGAGAAACTATAAAGGGAAAGGCAAAGGCGGAAGGCAAGCATAAGAAACAATCCGGCGGCCGGGGACAGTACGGACACGTGTGGATTGAATTTGAACCAACCTACGATTTAAGCGTAGACATGGAATTTGTCGACAAGATTGTCGGCGGCGTTGTTCCAAGACAGTTTATTCCCGCAGTGGAAAAGGGTCTTAGGGAAGCCATAAAAGAGGGCGTACTTGCCGGATACCCGGTTGTAGGTATTAGGGCGACGCTGTATGACGGTTCATTCCATACAGTGGACTCGGATGAAATGTCATTCAAGATTGCAGCAAACCTTTCCTACAAAAAAGGAATGAAGGAATCAAACCCCGTACTGCTTGAGCCCATAATGAGGCTTGAGATAGTAGTACCCGAGGAGTACATGGGTGATGTAATAGGTGATATCAACAAAAAGAGGGGAAGAATACTCGGGATGGAACCCAAGGATGGTAAACAGCTGGTAATTGCAGAAGCGCCGCTGGGAGAGATGTTCAAATATGCTACGGACCTGAGGTCTATGACCCAGGCAAGGGGCAGCTTCACGATGAAATTTGAAAGGTATGAAGAGGCTCCGCCGATGGTAACAGAAAAGGTTATCGCAGATGCCCAAAAAGAAGAATAATTATAGATGCTAAAAAGAACCGGAAAATCCCGGTTCTTTTTTTAGAATAAACGGCCTGTGGATACAAAGAATAATACTAGATACTGGTACGCTTCGGGGAGGTGAAAAACCTGGAAAATAAAGAGAACAGAAGAGGAAATAAGGTAGAAATGCATCAAAGGGATTCTGAAGAAGAGGATGCCCTTATTGATAAAACTGCTTACGGTGAATTTGTGTCAACATTTCACGGTTGGGTAAGTTTTGAGGAACAAAACAAAAAGGCCAAACATATAGTCAGGATAACAAAGGAGTGAACTACCGCCACTTATAGAAGTGGTTGGCTTCATGTTTCCTAGAACCAATTGTAGTTCTCCACAGGCTTTACTTCGGGCAGTCCCTGCCCTAGATGTCCGTTGTACGGATTCTTTAGTGCCTTGGATATTTTACGCATGGAAGGCTAACTCATCGCTTGGTTTTCGCATTCAGAGTTTTTCGAGTTCTCCATGCAACCTCATATATCCAGTTGTCAAAGAACGTTGATAACTTTATTGTACCATAGAAACAAATGTTTGCCAATTCATCTCGTCATCTAAAAAGGTGGGAGACTTTTTGGCAATTAAGATTAAAAAGACAGGGGACACACCTTTAGATGACAGGGGACACACCTTTAGATGACAGGGGACACACCTTTAGATGACAGGGGACACACCTTTTGCAAAGGAATGTCCCCTTTCGACTTAGGAATGTCCCCTTTCGACTTAGGAATGTCCCCTTTCGACTTAGGAATGTCCCCTTTCGACTTAGGAATGTCCCCTTTCGACTTAGGAATGTCCCCTTTTGATTCCTGATTTAAAAATAATAAGATAGGGAATAAATATAAATATGCTATTGAAAATATTTTGAAATTTTACTATAATATTAATAGTCAAAGAAAGTCAAAGAGGTGATGAAGTGTTCCGGTTAAGCGATATCATTGAAGAATTTATTAAAGAGCTGATGAGGGGAACAGGGGCCGATACACTTGAAATCCAGAGAAATGAACTGGCTGAGCATTTTAACTGTGCGCCATCCCAGATAAACTACGTGCTTTCCACCCGGTTTTCAATCGATAAAGGATACTATATCGAAAGCAGAAGAGGGGGAGGGGGATACATCAGGATACAAAAGCTTGAGATAGCAAGAAAGCCCTATTTGAGCCATTTGATATTTGAGCATATAGGCGACAGTCTAACCCAAATGGATGCTCTAAGGGTTCTGAAAAATCTGGAGGAAAAGAACATTATCAGTTCCAGGGAAAGGGCTATTATGGAAGCGGCGGTTAACGACAAAAGCATAAACGTATTCTCGCCTCCAAAGGATGCAGTCAGGGCGAACATCATGAAATCAATGCTCTCAACCCTTATAAGGGAGTAAGAAAAGGAGGAGATTGCATGCTGTGCCAAAAATGCGGGAAGAAACCCGCGGTAATACACAGGATCACGAATGTCGGCGGAAGCAAGCAAGAGGTACATCTGTGCGAGGAGTGTGCAAGGGAGGAAGCCAATACATTTATGGACGACGCATTTTCCATTAATGCGCTGCTGTCTTCCCTGCTTAACATGGGAATAGACACTCCGATTAAGGTTGAAAAGATGGAAACCATAAAATGCGGTGCATGCGGACAGAGTTTTGGGGAATTCCGTACAACAGGGCGGTTGGGGTGCGATCAATGCTATACAACTTATAAAGACAGGCTGGCCTCTTTGCTTAAGAGCATACATGGAAACAACCAGCATTCCGGCAAAATTCCAAAGAGGGTCGGAAGCTCCCTCAGAATAAGGCGGGAAGTCGATAATTTGAAGACTGAACTGGAAAAAGCGGTCAAAGCTGAGGAATATGAGAAGGCTGCCGAGATCCGGGACAGGATCAAGAATCTTACCGGAACGGCGTAACAGGGGGGAGATATTATGGATGATTGGATAAAGGGAGAAGGACCTCACAGTGAGATAGTGATAAGCTCGCGGGTGCGGCTGGCAAGAAATATCGCCGGTATGCCCTTTCCGGACAGGCTTAATGAGCAGGGTGCCCAAAGGCTGGTCACTACGGTGGAGAAAGCCATTAAACGTAATCCGGTGCTGTTTAAGGATTTTGATTTAAGTATACTGAAAGGGATGACACCCCTTGAAACAAGAATATTGGTGGAAAAACACCTGATCAGCCCGGCCCTTGCCGAAAGACATGACCAGGGAGCGGTTTTTATCAGCAAGAACCGGCAGATGAGCATAATGGTGAATGAAGAGGATCATATCAGGATACAGGTCCTCCTGCCCGGCCTTCAACTGGATAACGCATGGGACCTTGCAAATAAAATAGACGATGTCCTGGAAGAAACGATAGATTTCGCCTATGACGAGAGATATGGATACCTTACAGCATGTCCGACCAATACGGGTACAGGCATGAGGGCATCGGTCATGGTACATCTTCCGGCTTTGGCGCTTACAAATCAGCTCAAGAGGGTGTTTCAAGCGCTGGGGCAGCTCGGGCTTGCTGTCAGGGGCTTATATGGAGAAGGAACCGATATTGTGGGCAATATGGTTCAGATTTCTAACCAGCTGACCCTGGGCCAGTCCGAACAACACATAATAAAAAGCCTTAAAGGTGTGACGGGAGAGATAATAAACAAGGAAAATCAGGCCAGGGAAGCAATGCTGAAAAATAGCAGGATTGCACTGGAGGACAAGATATGCAGAGCTTACGGTATATTAACCGAAGCCAGGATAATATCCTCAAAGGAGTTTATGGAGCTGCTGTCCGATGTTAGGCTGGGCGTTGATACGGGGATATTAAAGGGTATTGATAGAGCGGTATTGAATGAGCTGATGCTGGAATCCCAGCCGGCTTTTCTCCAGAGTATAGCGGGAGCACAGCTTAACGATAGTGAAAGGGACGTTTTCAGGGCACAATTGATTAGAAGGAAAATGAAATAGGGAGGGATAAATATGGATATATACGGAAGATTTACAGAAAGGGCACAAAGGGTTATTTTGATTTCACAGCAGGAGGCAGCATCTATGAATCATCCCTATGTGGGTACCGAACATCTGCTGCTTGGCCTTATCAAGGAAGGCGGAGGAATAGCCGCGCAGGTGCTGAAGGGGTTAGGAGTTGACTCCGCAAAGGTTGTAGAAAAGATTGAAGAATACACCGGCAGGGGTGACGATAGCTTTCAGGGGCAGGTAATGGACCTTACACCAAGATCCAAAAGGGTACTGGATCTCAGCTATATGGAAGCGAGAAGGATGAATCACAATTACGTAGGCACAGAGCATATATTGCTTGGACTGATTAGGGAAGGGGAAGGCATAGCCGCAAAGGTGCTCAAAGACCTCAATGTTGATTTGAATAAAGCCAGGGAAGAAACGCTGAAGATGTTGAGCACGCAGGCGCCAAATTCGTCGAGCATGGCTACCGCCAAAAATGACACTCCCACCCTTGACCAGTTCGGAAGAGACCTTACACAGACAGCAAGGGAGGGCAAACTGGACCCGGTTATAGGCAGGATTAAAGAAATAGAGAGGGTTATTCAGGTGTTGAGCAGGCGTACCAAGAATAACCCCGTGCTCATCGGTGAGCCGGGCGTTGGCAAGACCGCCATAGCGGAAGGGCTTGCCCAAAGGATAATAGAAGGGGAAGTCCCTGAGATTTTAAAGGAGAAACGTGTTGTAACCCTTGATCTTGCATCAATGGTGGCAGGTGCAAAGTACAGGGGAGAATTTGAAGACAGGCTGAAAAAGGTTATGGGAGAACTGCAGCAGGCAGGGAACGTAATCCTGTTCATCGATGAAATGCATACGATAATCGGTGCCGGTGCAGCCGAGGGGGCAATTGACGCATCCAATATTCTAAAGCCGGCTCTGGCTAGGGGGGAAATACAGGCAATTGGAGCAACCACCCTTGACGAATACAGAAAGCATGTGGAAAAAGACCCTGCCCTTGAAAGGAGATTCCAACCGATTATGGTAGGAGAACCTACGGTGGAAGAAACAATAGGAATACTGCGGGGCTTAAGGGACAGGTATGAATCCCATCACAGGGTTAAGATAACCGATGAGGCGATTAAGGCAGCGGCTAATCTGTCAGATAGGTACATTTCGGATAGATTCCTTCCCGACAAGGCCATTGACCTTATTGATGAAGCAGCTTCCAGGGTAAGGATTAAGAGTATTACGGCTCCGCCGGAACTAAAAAGCCTGGAAGAAAAAATCAACGAAATCAAGAAGGAAAAGGAAGAGGCCATTAGCCATCAAGAGTTTGAAAAAGCGGCCGCATTGCGGGATGAAGAGCAGAAGCTGAGACAGGAGATGGCCGGATTAAAGGAGAACTGGGAAAAAGACAGACAAAAATCAACCGCAATAGTGGATGAGGAAGGTATAGCAAGGATCGTATCCGACTGGACCGGTATACCCGTAACCAAGCTTGCGGAAGAAGAGACACATCGTCTGCTGAAACTGGAGGAGGTTCTCCACCGAAGGGTCATCGGACAGGAGGAAGCCGTCAAAGCCGTTGCCAAGGCTGTGAGGAGAGCAAGGGTCGGTCTCAAGGACCCGAAAAGGCCGATCGGGTCGTTCATATTCCTGGGACCGACAGGAGTAGGTAAAACGGAGCTCTCGCGGGCTCTTGCGGAAGCGCTGTTTGGCGATGAGGATGCTATGATTAGGATAGACATGTCGGAGTATATGGAAAAACACTCTGTTTCACGGCTGGTTGGGTCGCCTCCGGGATATGTGGGGTATGAAGAGGGCGGACAGCTCACTGAGAAAGTCAGAAGACGCCCCTATTCAGTGATTTTGTTTGATGAGATAGAGAAAGCGCACCCCGATGTATTCAACATTCTCCTGCAAATATTGGAGGATGGGCGTCTGACCGATTCCAAGGGTAGAACAGTGGATTTTAAAAATACGGTTGCTATAATGACTTCGAATGTGGGCGCGCATACCATCAGAAAGCAAAGAAGCCTTGGCTTTGCAGGTGTTACCGACGATAGCAAGAAGGATGAGTATCAAAAGATGAAGGACAAGATTATGGACGAACTCCGTAAGACGTTCCGCCCTGAGTTTCTCAACAGGGTTGATGAAATTATCGTATTCCACCAGCTTGAGGAGGAGCATCTGATAAGCATTGTAGACCTTATGCTGAGAAGTCTGTCGGACAGGCTGCGTGACATGGGAATTGAGATTGAAGTTACCGAGGACGCGAAGAAGCATATAGCCAAGGAAGGGTTTGACCTGACCTATGGGGCAAGGCCTTTACGCAGAGCGATACAGAATATGATTGAGGACCAACTGTCTGAAGAGATGTTGGGAGGAAAAGTCAAGGAAGGCGACAGGGTTGTTATAGACGTGAAGGATGGGAAAATTGCCATAAGTAGTAATTGATCATAGGGTGGTGCTGCGGCACCCCCTTAATTCTATGCCGCTATATTTATAAATATTGAAACATTGGCAAATAATAGATTTAACAGAGGTCACTGTTGGGATATAATTTAATAAACAAAAAGTAAAGGAGACTTTTATGGTGAAGGTAAAAAGTATATATATATGCCAGAACTGTGGATATGAGAATCCAAAATGGATGGGCAAGTGTCCTGGATGCCATGAGTGGAATACAATGGTAGAAGAAATACAAAATAAGAAGTCCGCGGAAAAAGACTGGAGAACCGGCAACTCAAAGCCTATACCTATAGACCAGATCGACCTTACCCAGGAGCCGAGGCAGCATACGGGTATCAATGAACTGGACCGGGTGCTGGGAGGGGGCATCGTTAAAGGTTCCGTAACCCTGGTAGGCGGTGACCCCGGCATCGGCAAGTCAACGCTGTTGCTGCAGCTTGGAGGGAACCTGGCACCCAAGTATAGAGTCCTGTATGTTTCAGGCGAGGAATCCGTTAAGCAGATAAAAATAAGGGGAGAGCGGCTTGAAGTTAACAGCGAGAATCTCTTTGTTCTTGGGGAAACCGATATAGATATGGTCATTGAACAGGTAGATAGACTTGCACCTGATGTACTAATAGTCGATTCGATTCAGACCGTTTATACAAATGAAATTTCTTCAGCTCCCGGGAGTGTTAGTCAGGTGCGGGAGACCACGGGCAAACTGCTCAGAATGGCAAAACACACGGGGATTCCAACGTTCATTGTAGGTCATGTGACCAAACAGGGAGCCATTGCCGGCCCCAAAATCCTTGAGCATATGGTAGACACCGTGCTTTATTTTGAAGGAGAAAGGTACCAGAGCTACAGAATCATAAGGGCGGTCAAGAACAGATTTGGCTCAACAAATGAAATAGGAGTTTTTGAGATGAAAGACATAGGACTGAAAGAGGTTCCGAACCCCTCTGAACTGATGCTGGAGGGAAGACCGGTAGGCGTGCCGGGCACCGCCGTAATATGCAGCATGGAAGGGACCCGGCCTATGCTGGTGGAGCTTCAGGCCCTTGTAAGCTTATCTAACCTGGGAATGCCCCGGAGAATGGCCTCGGGCATTGATTACAACAGACTGTCTATGCTGATGGCGGTGATGGAAAAGAGGCTGGGCATGCAGCTGCAGGGACAGGACGCATATGTCAACGTTATTGGAGGACTGAAGGTGGATGAACCGGCGGCGGACCTTGGTATTGCAGTGGCGGTAGCCTCAAGCTTCCGAAATAGGTACGTAAATGAAGACAGTGTAATAATGGGTGAAATTGGCCTTACCGGCGAAATAAGAGCGGTAAACTCCATAGAAAAAAGGGTAAAGGAAGCCCAAAAGCTGGGGTTTTCCAAATGTATAATACCAATAGACAATATGAAGCAGATAAACCATTCTCAAATAGATGTTATTGGTGTGAGGAATCTGGCGGAGGCTATAGAAGTAGTATTGGGAGGATAGTAGATGGCTGAAATAAGACAGAGAGATGATGGAATCCTAAACTCGATCAGAATGATTGCTCCAGGGACTCCCCTGAGGGAAGGACTGGACAACATTTTGAGGGCGAAGACCGGAGCTCTTATAGCGGTAGGAGATAATCCGGAAATAATGGCATTGGTGGATGGAGGTTTTTTTATCAACAGCGAGTTCACTCCTGCTCACTTGTATGAGCTTGCAAAGATGGACGGCGGCATCATTCTTAGCTATGATACAAAAAAGATATTGTACGCAAATACCCAGTTTATACCTGACCCTTCCATCCCCTCTTCTGAAACAGGAATCAGGCATAGAACCGCAGAGAGGGTTGCCAGGCAGACAGGTGAAATGGTGATTTCAATATCCCAGAGAAGGAACATCATCACCCTGTATAAAGGATATTCAAAGTATATCGTGAAGGATTCCAGCTCTATTCTGTCCAAAGCAAACCAGGCTATCCAAACGCTGGAAAAATACAAGGCTGTTCTTGACAGGGCTAAGGTAAACCTTACCTCCCTTGAATACGAAGACCTGGTTACTATACTGGATGTAGCTACGGTAATCCAGAGGACGGAGATGGTCTTGAGAATTTCACATGAAATTGAAAAATATCTTATCGAGTTGGGGAACGAAGGCAGGCTTATAAGTATGCAGATGGAGGAACTGGTTGCCAACGTCAGGGAAGACGGCACAAATATCATAAGGGATTACAGCCGGGTGCAGGATGATGAGAATTATAACGCGACGGGTAGGGCTATCAGAAACCTTTCGTCGGAAGAACTGCTTGACCTTGCTCAGATATGCAGGCTGCTGGGCTATGAAGGGGATTTGAATTCCCTCGAGACACCCGTTTCTCCGAAGGGCTACAGGTTGCTGAGTAAAATCCCCAGGCTGCCTGCCGTTGTTATTGAAAACCTGGTAAAGGAATTCGAAGGGTTAAATAATATAATGACGGCATCAATACACGACCTTGACGAGGTCGAGGGAATTGGTGAAGTGCGGGCGCATATAATCAAGGAGGGCTTAAAAAGGCTTCAGGAGCAGGTATTGCTGGATAGGATTATCTAGAAAAATTAAAACCTGCCGGAGGGCAGGCTGTATGCATTACAGCAAATTGAAAATCCCAAGGGTTTTCAGCTTTTTATGCTCGTTTAATGCGGTATCATAGAGGCTCATGTCCAATACATTGCATATTGCCGCTAAGTAGAAAAGGTTTGCGCCGAGTTCCTTTTCAATAGCTTCCCGGCAGCTTTCACACAGACTTCCTCTTATATGGGTATCCAGATACTCGCTGAGTTCTTTCAATGAAGCGTCTGAGGGAGTAGTCTGCCTTTGAGCTTCAACTTTTAAACATCCACAGCTGGTAACAGCCTTAATAATCGCCCTGTTAACCCTTGCGTTAGATTCCTGAAACTTTGTCATAACATCCAAAACGCTTTTATGCCTAACAAGCAGTTGGGACACTGAATCCTGGAAATCATCAAAAAGGATATCTTCCATACAATCACTCCCTTGACCGTTTTGGGGCTAATACTATTATAATGGCATTAACGGTTATTTGCAATGTGTTTATTGGGTTTTAAGCGGTTTCACCAGTCAAAACAGATGAATAGTTATGAGTTCAAGTAATAGTTGACATATATCTAATATATGTGTTAAAATATTTGTTTCATTGACATGCAAGCCCTTATATAGTAGAATTAAATTAATGACGTAGGTGTTATTGGAGGTATATGGATGTTTAATATAGGAGATAAAGTAGTGTATCCGATGCATGGTGCAGGAATCATTGAATCAATAGAAGAAAAAGAGATTTTAGGAAACAAACAGAAGTATTATATAATGAGGATGCCTATAGGAAACATGAAAGTCATGATACCGCTTGAAAGCGTTCAGGATATAGGCCTTCGGGAAGTCATCGACAAGGAAAAAGTAAACACTGTTGTTGAAGTACTGGGTGGGTGCAAAACAAACATGCCCAGCAACTGGAATAGAAGATACAGGGTAAATATGGATAAGATTAAAAGCGGAGACATTTTAGAAGTTGCCGACGTAGTCAGAAACCTTATGCTGAGAGATAGGGAGAAAGGGCTGTCTACAGGTGAAAGAAAAATGCTGAATAACGCCAAACAAATACTTGTTAGCGAGTTGGTGCTGGTAAACAACATGGATGAGAACGAGATAGAAAGCATGATAGAAGATATTATCGGATAAAGCGTCGTATTCGACGCTATATTTTTGTTTTTTTATTGCATAAGAAAGAATACTTTCCTATGCAATAAAAATGGTATAATAATAGACGGACTTTTTACGTTTGAATGTTGAGCAATAACAAAATAGGTTATAAAATAAATATATAATGGTGATAATCAGATGAAGGAGGTGATTAAAATTAATGGTAAATAAGTTGATTCGGGGACTGTTAACTGCAGCGGGAGTTGTAATTGGATACCAATTAACTCTTGTGCTGGCAAATATCATGGATATTGGTGAGATTTTTGGATTTACACTTAACGGAACAACTCAGATTATTATTTATGCTATAGGAGCAATTGTTTTCGGTCTCATATTTTTCCTTATATCGCCGTGGCTCATAAAACTGGGATGGAAAACTACGGATATAATTGAAGGGGCACTGCAAAGCGTGCCGACAAACGATATTATACTTGGAACTGTGGGGCTGATTTTTGGGCTTGTTATAGCTAATCTTCTGATAAGACCTTTAGCCATAATTCCTATTCCTTGGCTCGGCAGCATTGCCATGGTGCTTGCCAATATTGCCCTTGGCTATCTCGGCATAAGGGTGGCAACGAGGAAAGGACAAGACCTTGGCGGGGTGATTTACTCGCTGAAGAAGCTGGGGACAAAGGATAAGAACATAAAATCAGAGTATTCGGCAAAACCGAAGATTCTTGACACAAGCGTAATAATTGACGGTAGGATAGCGGACATATGCAAGACAGGTTTTATAGAAGGCCCGCTTATCATACCGGGGTTTGTCTTGGAAGAACTCAGGCACATCGCTGATTCCTCCGATACCTTAAAAAGAAACAGGGGCAGACGGGGACTGGATATATTGAATAAAATACAGAAGGAACTTGATATACCGGTTCAGATATACGATAAACCCTTTGACGACACCCTTGAGGTTGACACCAGGTTGCTGAAACTGGCACAGCAGCTGAAGGGTAAGGTTGTTACAAACGATTTCAATCTGAATAAGGTGGCTGAGTTTCAGGGTGTTCCTGTCCTAAATATAAATGAGCTGGCTAATGCAGTTAAGCCGGTGGTTTTACCCGGTGAAGAGATGGTAGTTCAGGTCATAAAGGACGGTAAAGAGACCGGACAAGGTGTGGCTTATCTCGACGATGGAACCATGATTGTTGTGGATGGCGGCAAAAAGCATATAGGTGAATCTATAGGAGTAATGGTAACCAGTGTCCTCCAGACAGCTGCAGGCAGGATGATATTTGCAAAACCTAAAAATATTATGGATAACAAGGCAGGATAGAAACGCAGCCTCCACCCACGCAAGGGTGGAGGTTTTTCCTGTATACTTTTTGGAGGAATCGCGGCTTTAATGACGAATTGTTTGTGCCAGAGGTGACATATTATGTATAGAAAAAAGAGAATAGCTGCAGTGGTGGCTGCAGCTGGCAAAGGAAGCAGGATGAACGGAACAATCAATAAGCAGTTCCTTATGCTGGGAGACAAGCCTATACTGGCCCATACCCTCCGGGTTTTGCAGGGATGCAGCGTTGTCGACGAGGTCATTGTAGTGGCGGCCAAGGATGAGATTGAGTACTGTTATGAGCATATAATAAATCCATATGGTTTCTCCAAGGTGCGGGATGTGGTTGCCGGAGGAGCAACCAGGCAGCGGTCGATGGCAAACGGGCTAAACACAGTCCACCCTGATACGGATATAGTCGTATTGCATGACGGAGTAAGGCCCTTTTATTCATGTGAGCTAATCGAGCAGGGTGTCAGGATAATAGTTGAGGGCAGAGGAGATGGAGCGGTGTGCGCTGTTCCGCTGAAGGATACGGTAAAGGTTGTTGGCGAAAACGGGGAGGCTGCTGCGACCCTGGACAGGTCAAAGCTGCAGGCAGTACAAACGCCTCAGTGCTTCCGGTATTCTAAAATTCTGGAAGCGTATAGGATGGCGGAACGGGAAGGGAGAGAAGCCACCGACGATTCAACGCTGCTTGAAGAATTCGGAGGCAGGGTTGTGCTTTATCCCGGAAGCAATAGGAACATCAAAATCACGACGCCGGAAGACATGATTATAGCAAAGGCGTTTCTAAATTGGGGGGACTTGAATGAACAGGGTAGGCATTGGGTATGACGCCCATAGGTTTATACCGGGAAGGAAGCTTGTAATCGGAGGTGTTGCAATAGATTATAGTCGTGGGCTGGAGGGGCATTCCGATGCGGACGTCCTGATACATGCAATCATGGATGCGATGCTGGGAGCAGCAGGGATGGGGGATTTAGGAACTCATTTTCCGGATAGCGATCCAGCCTATAAGGGCATAAGCAGCTTAAAACTTCTGAAGGAGGTCGCGGGAATCATCCGGGAAGCCGGCTTTGATGCGGTGAATATTGACGGTATTATCGTTGCCCAGGAACCCAGGATGAGCCCGTATATCGGAAAAATGAAGGCAAATATAGCAGATACCGTGGGGCTGCACCCTGCCCGTGTCAATGTGAAGGCTACCACGACCGAGGGAATGGGCTTTGAAGGAAGGAAAGAGGGCATCGGAGCGCAGGCCGTTGTTCTGCTTAGTGAGAGGCAACACAGCACGCTTGAAGAAAAAGGAGACGCAATGTTATAATATAGCATAATTAAATATATTGGGGAGGCAAAAGCAATGGCAAGAGCGAGATTTGCACCAAGCCCAACGGGACCAATACATATAGGAAATATCAGAACGGCCCTTTTCAACTACCTGTTTGTACGAAGCAGCGGCAGCGGCAACACGATGGTGTTGAGGATAGAAGATACAGACGTCCAGAGGTCATCGGGAGAGTATGAGAAGCTTATATTCAACGAACTCAAGTGGCTGGGAATAGAATGGGACGAAGGCCCCGACAGAGGAGGACACCACGGTCCTTACCGGCAGAGCGAAAGGCTGGAAACATATAGGAAGTACATAGAGAGTTTGATAGAGGAAGGCAAGGCATACTATTGTTTCTGTACTCCGGAGGAGCTTGAGGAGGACAAGAAAAAAGCCCTTGAAGAAGGAGATATTCCAAAGTATTCCGGTAGGTGCAGCAGACTTGCCCCGGAGGAGATAGAACGGTATATAAGGGAAGGCAGGCCTGCAACTGTGCGATTTAAACTGCCCATAAACAAGCCGGTTATTTTTGATGATATGATCAAGGGAAGAATAGAAATCAATTCGGATACGCTGGGTGGAGATCTTGTCATTCTGAAGTCGGATGGAATGCCTACGTACAATTTTGCCGTAGTGATAGACGACCATCTTATGGGAATAACCCATGTCATCAGGGGAGAGGACCACCTTTCCAACACGCCGAAACAGATCCTCCTGTATGAAGCCTTGGGGTGGGAGAAGCCCCTGTTTGCCCATGCACCGCTCATACTGGGCCCGGACAGGACAAAATTGAGCAAGAGACACGGGAATACCTACATAGGGCAGTATAGGGATGAAGGCTACCTTCCGGAGGCGATGTTCAATTATCTTGCGCTGCTCAGCTGGTCCCCCGACGGTGAGAGAGAGCTTCTCACCAAGGAAGAGATAATACAGCAGTTTAGGATTGACAGGGTTAACAAGGCTAATCCTGTATTCGACATAGACAAGCTGAACTGGATCAATTCCCACTATATCAGGCAGTCTCCGGCGGAGAGAATTGTTGAACTGGCTATTCCGCATCTTATAGAAAGCGGGCTGATGACCGGGGAAGAAGCCCGGGAAAGGCGGGAGTGGGTTAAATTGGTGGTGGAAGCGGTCCAGGAAAGCCTTGTTAAGGTTTCGGATATAACCGATAGAGCGAGGATTTTCTTCGAAAACAGCCCGTCTCCGAAAGACGATGAGGCGATGGAAGTTCTGCGGGGAGAGCATGTAAAGGGGCTTCTGCAGCTGTTCAAGGCAAAGCTGGAGGGCGTGGAGGAAGTTGATGAAGAAATCTGCTCAGGGATTTTCAAAGCCATCCAGAAGGAAACCGGGATAAAAGGGAAAAGCCTGTTCATGCCGGTGCGGGTGGCAGCAACAGGCCAGTGCCACGGTCCTGACCTGATGAAAACCCTTTTAATTCTTGGCAAAGACAGGCTGATAGCGAGAATCGGATATATGCTGGATAACTATGTCCAGGGAAAGGAGTAAGGGCCATGAAACTCTATAACACCCTCACCAGGAAGAAGGAAGAATTTGTGCCTCTTGAGAAGGGTAAGGTAAGGATGTACGTGTGCGGCCCGACTGTTTACAACTACTTTCATATAGGCAACGCCAGGCCTTTCATTATCTTTGATGTTCTGAGAAGATATCTGGAATACAAGGGGTATGAGGTTATATTCGTTCAGAACTTCACGGATATTGACGATAAAATGATAAACAGGGCAGCGGAAGAAAACATTACGGTAGAAGAACTGGCCGAGAGGTTTATCCATGAGTATTTTATCGATGCGGACGGCCTGGGCATCAGGCGGGCCACCGTTCATCCCAGGGCCACCTGCCACATAGGGGAGATAATCGAGATCATAGAAAAACTGGAGCAAAAAGGACTGGCCTATGAAGCGGACGGGGATGTGTACTTCAGCGCCCAGAAATTTTCGGGATACGGAAAGCTGTCCGGGCAGAGCCTGGATGAACTGAACGCCGGTGCCAGGATAGAGGTAAACGAGGCCAAGGAAAATCCCGCGGACTTTGCTCTCTGGAAGAAGCAAAAGCCCGGGGAGCCTGCCTGGGACAGCCCATGGGGCAAAGGGAGGCCCGGATGGCACATAGAATGCTCGGCAATGGCAACCAAATACCTCGGGGAGACCATAGACATTCACGCCGGCGGCCAGGACCTGATTTTCCCACATCATGAGAACGAGATAGCCCAGTCGGAGGGCGCTTCGGGAAAGCCCTTTGCAAGGTACTGGCTGCATAACGGATACATCAATGTGGATAATGAAAAAATGTCAAAATCCCTCGGCAACTTTTTTACCGTTAGGGACATCAGCAAGGAATACGACCTGGAGGCTGTAAGGTTCTTCATGCTCTCGGCCCACTACAGGAATCCCGTAAATTTCAGCAGGGAAATGATGGACCAGGCCAAGAGCGGCTTGGAGAGGCTGTATAACACAAAGGGCAACCTGGAGCATATAGCCAGAAACGCGCCAAGCACCGAGCCGGCTCGGTGGGAGGAGCAAAAGCTGAAGGCTCTGGAGGATTTCAGGGCAAAATTCGAGGCGGCTATGGAAGACGACCTGAATACTGCGGACGCAATTGCAGCTATATTTGAGATGGTGAAGGAAATAAACGTAATCGTAAAAGAGGATGTTTCGGCGTGGTTTGCAAAAGGGGCCCTTGATATTTTGCTCAGCCTTACCGGGGTTTTGGGCCTGCTGACCCGAGAGGACGATGGGCTTGATAAGGAAATTGAAGAACTGGTGCAAAAGAGGGAACGGGCAAGAAAGGAAAAGAACTGGTCCGTTGCCGACAGTATCAGGGACCAACTGAAGGCAAAGGGAATAGTCCTCGAGGATACGCCCCAGGGGGTAAAATGGAAAAGGATATAGGGATTGCTTTTGCCCGGGGAAATACCCTCGGACAAAACTTGACTTAGGATGGTGCAGGTGATGAAAGAATACGCTAACCAGCTGTCGGACAGGTTTTGTGGCGCCGATGTAAAGATGCTGTCCCCCCTTGTACTTGCGTACCTGGGGGATGCCTGCTTCGAGCTGTATATAAGAAGCAGGATAGTCAAGGATAACAGCCAGCTGCCGCCGGATAAGCTCCATCGCCTGACCGTGAGCTTTGTAAGGGCTTCGTCCCAGAGCGATATCGTGCATGGTATCTGGGATGACCTGAGCGAAGAGGAAAGGGCTGTTGTTAAGAAGGGGAGAAATGCAAAATCCGGGACATCACCGAAGAATGCCGATATTACACAGTACAGGTATGCTACGGGCTTTGAAGCGCTGGTGGGGTATTTGCTGCTGGCGGGCTCAAATGACAGGCTGATGGAAATCCTGGACATGTCGTATAATCAGGTTGGATTTGATATGGATATGTAAATGCGAACAGGGGGTCGGAAAATGACAAAACTAAGGGTAAAGCTGGTCCAACATACTCCGGAACCGGACAAGCTGGTTTCTGCAGCTGCCAGGCTGTGCTATTCAAGGGTCGGTGTGGAGGAGATTATGGAGAATTTCACGGACGAAGGGGTAAGCAGGTTTCTCAATATATTGATGGAAATGGGGCATCAATCCCCCATCGAGCATGCATCCTTTACCTTTGCTGTGGAAGGTGTCAGCAGGGTGTTGACCCATCAGCTGGTCAGGCATAGGATAGCCAGCTATTCCCAGCAGTCCCAGAGATATGTGAAGCTGGACCAGTTCGACTACGTAATCCCGCCCGACATAGAAAAAATCCCCGAGGCAAAGGAGATATTTGAAAGGGCGATGCGCGAAGACCAGGATTATTATAACAGCCTGGTGGAAATTCTATATAAGAGACACTATGATGAATTAGTCCGCGGAGAAGGGCTGAATGAAAAGGCAGCGCAGCAGGCCGCAGAGAAAAAAGCCATCGAGGACGCCCGGTATGTGTTTCCGAATGCGTGTGAAACAAAGATACTATTTACTATGAACGCGAGGTCTTTATTCAATTTTTTCAGCCTGCGGTGCTGCAACAGAGCCCAGTGGGAAATCAGGGACCTTGCAGTTGAGATGCTGAGACAGGTAAGAAAAGCAGCTCCTATACTGTTTAAGAACGCCGGACCCGAATGTCTCAAGGGACCCTGTCCGGAAGGCAGGATGACCTGCGGAAAAGCAGAAGGAGTCCGGGATATGTTCCGGAATTTATAAAAAGCGAGTGGAGGGCAAAGCCCATGGTTTTAACAGGGAATAATGGGGAGTTCGATTTGGTGGAAGGCAGGAACCCGGTTATGGAGGTTCTGAAATCCGGAAGAGAAGTTGAAAGGATATATGCCGCAAAAGGCTTGCAGGGAGCGGGTAAGAGGATAATAGAGCAGGCGCTGGATATGGGTGTGAGAGTAGAGTATTCAGACAGGGGAATGCTGGACAGCATTTCTGTTACCGGCTCGCACCAGGGAATTATTGCGGAGGTGTCAAAATTCCGGTATTCCGAGGATTTGGAAGGTATAATAAACGGTGCAAGGGAAAAGGGTGAAGCGCCGCTTGTTATCATTCTTGATAAGATTACCGATCCCCATAACCTGGGCGCGATAATCAGGACGGCCAACTGCTGCGGCGCCCACGCAGTGATAATTCCCAGGAGAAATTCCGCAGGGGTCAATTCAACGGTTATCAAAGCCTCCGCAGGAGCCGTGGAGCATATTCCGGTTGTGCAGGTAACCAACCTGGTTCGGGCGATTGAAGAGTTGAAGGGTATGGGTCTGTGGATTGCAGGGGCGGATATGGAAGGCGAATCAATGTACAATGCAGACTTAAAAGGCGCCCTAGGTTTGGTCATAGGGAGCGAAGGCAAGGGCATCAGCCGCCTGGTTAAGGAAAAATGCGATTTTATTGTAAGCATACCTATGAAGGGAGAGATATCATCCCTGAACGCTTCCGTAGCAGCCGGGGTTCTGATGTATGAAATATTGAGACATAGGCTTCAAAGTAAATAACGGGTGAAGGGACTATGAAGGAATATTTGATTGTAGACGGGTACAACATAATAAATGCCTGGCCGGAGTTAAGAAGCCTATTCAGGGATAATATTGAAGCCGCCCGGGACAAACTAATAGAAATAATGGCGGGCTTTCAAGCATATAAAGGTATTAAGGTGATTGTCGTTTTTGACGGGCACCTTGTCAAGGGAAATACTGGGACGCTCGAAACGGTGGATGGCGTACAGGTTATCTATACCAGAGAGCATGAAACCGCCGATAGTTACATAGAAAAGAGCATTAAGGCCATGTCGAAAAAGGGGCTGGTGCGGGTAGCAACTTCCGACTGGACAGAACAGCAGGTGATTATGGCAATGGGTGGGATAAGAATATCTGCGAGCGAACTGCGGGGGTTGGTCCAAGTATTCGATAAGGACATTAAACGTAAGTTTTTGGATAAAGGCAAAGATAGGATTAATACCGTTGACAGCAATTTATCGCCGGATGTCGCGAGTAGATTGCAAAAATGGCGGAAAGAGAGATAGCTTGGCTTGACTAATAAAAAAAAATTAATATATAATAATTGTATGGTTCAACGGGGCAAAAAACCTTTGCTGGAGGCGATGCTTGTGGGAGCAAGAGGCCGTGATGATTTAGCTTATAAGCACTATGAAATGATGCTCGATGAGGAAATTG
>Ga0067045_1003231_pt1 | contig 34591 bp, 29 predicted proteins | sample TerdegcTABiofilm_FD_59184 | JGI IMG/M metagenome (GOLD analysis project Ga0067045, IMG submission 59184) | Combined Assembly of (Gp0054472, Gp0054536) Wastewater bioreactor microbial communities from Singapore -Terephthalate degrading...
ATGTGCTGCAGGAGTACAACCCGCAAGGCATCCACCAGGCGATCCGGCTGCCAGGGCAGCACCATGACAGGGAAACGGGGCTGTATTACAACCGGCATCGGTATTACGATCCGGTGGTGGGGAGTTATGTGAATCAGGATCCGATTGGTTGGTTAGGCGGAACTAATCATTTCAATTACCCTGAAAATCCATTGAATTGGATAGATCCGATGGGATTACGCTCAATTGGTCCCCCTGCGGCGGGAACATACTATCCACGAGGACAAATACCAAGACCTATTCCTCGTAGCGATCTGCCTCGTCGTGCAGCATATGAGGCTGCCGCGAACATGACGCAAACGCCAAATCCGGGGTATCCAGGGGATCCGCTTGATCTTCCATGTGTTGAATGGGATTGTTCTGATAAAAATTCACTTGCTTGCAAATCTGGCGATTCAAAAAAATCCACAGACTTCATTCCCCCTGCAAATTCAACTGCAGATCCTCCACAGGGATGCCGCTGCGTATCTGCAGGTAGAGATCCAGCGTATCAAATGCCATTTGATCCAAAAGTAGATCCATTCTCCAATGCTTATGATGTTAAAGATAATTGGAAGAAAGGGTTAGGGATTTTTCGACTGGGAAGATAATGAAAAAATTACTTTTCTTAATTGGTTGTTTCTTTATTGTTGTTACACTTGGATTGCCCGATGGAGTCAATATTCATACAGGTGTAAAATCGTCTCCATTCTATTTTATTTATTGGTTGGCGTTTCCGATTTTAGATTTTTTTGGAGAATGTGGTGGTATATTTTTGGGTGTGGTATTTATTATTTTTGCTATTTTTCCAAAAAATAAAAAAAATAAGTTACAGAAGGATGGAAATAAAAATAAATGAATGCGTTATATCGGATTTTTGGCATGTTTTATTAATTAACGGCTTGCACGAAATTCATAGAAATGCACGGAGTACGCACCCCATCCAGCGTGTCGACACAAACTAAAGATCAGTGGCGAAAAAGCTAATGAGAAATGTCTTCTCGTACAGCCCTCACAGCCCAAATCGCTACACATTCGACAGCAACAATCACAGCCTGCACCAAGCGGAACACCTGGAACACAATGGCCAGCGGCGATCCCCAAGACGAGCCTCACCTGCCGGGGCAAGCCATGACTGCGGGCATGCCGCAGGATAGCGACGACGACCACTAGGCACCAGCCCTGGCCCTCATGCAAACCACCCTCAGCGACGTGCCGAGGGACATGCAGCAAGAGGCCGCCCGCCACCTGCGCCACACCCTGGAGCACAGCCTGCAGCCCAGCGTCCAGGCGATCCTGGGCGAAGAGGCCGAGGGCACCACACGCCTACTGAGCGGCATGCAGGCAAAACTGCAGGAACAGGAGCGGCAACAGCGCATCGCCATCTCACTACCACTGCGACCAACTGGGCACGCCAATGGTCCTGACGGACCAGACCGGCCAAGTGGCCTGGGTAGCAAGCTGGATCCCTGGGGCAATGTGCTGCAGGAGTACAACCCGCAAGGCATCCTCCAGGCGATCCGGCTGCCAGGGCAGCACCATGACAGGGAAACGGGGCTGTATTACAACCGGCATCGGTATTACGATCCGGTGGTGGGGAGCTATATCAATCAGGATCCGATTGGGTTAGCGGGGGGATCTCATAATACTTCATACCCAAAATCACCAACTATCGCTATGGACCCTCTCGGTCTTTTTGATATTGCAGGAGGCGCTTTAGATTTGTGGGGTGTTGTTTCCGGAAGGAAATCCGCAAAAAAGAGATCGTGTAAATGTGATGCAATTTTAAAGAGAAAGCAGGCATATGAAGAGTTGGTAGCAAAACTCTCGCGAGGTACCCCGATGAGTGAATGGGATAACGAGGCACTAAGATATTTAGACAAACAAAGAAAAATAGATGCACTCACGGCCGCAGAGATCGGGTTTGAGTTTGGCTCAGACGCATTGATCGCTGCGGGAACTTCTGGTGGATTATCGGGAGCGAAAGCTGTTGCCGCGGAATACGGCGCAATGGTTAGCGCCACACCCAAAGGTTATGACAATTCAGCTCATGCAGCAGGGCGAGGGAATTGGACCATTTCAACATCTGATGAATGTGAATAAAATGAAAAAATATATTGCTGGTATTTTGCTGACTTCTTTCACGGTCACGGGTGCTATATATTTCTTTTACTCAAATACCAAAACCTCCGAATTCTGCATACCCAATAGCAAAAAATGCATAACCGTAAAAGGCAAATGGACTCTGCCTACTCAATTCGCAGACAAAGAATCACTACTTATTGTGAGCACACCATTTTTCAGCAAAAAGAATAGAAAAACTCTCGATATATATTTTCCTGCAGGAGAATTTGGCGGGCTTCTTGAAAGAAAAGACGCATTGATTGACTACAAATCCTATGACTGGGGAAGAGTTATGCAGTTCAATTTAAAAAACGAAGCCGTAAAAAATTTTAATTCAAGCGGCTTCTTTGAAGGAAAATTTTATGTGAAAGACAAACACGTAGTATTATCGTGCAACAACAATGACTGCTTGAACGATATAGTCTCTATTCACAATCCGAAATTGACAAAATAATTAATCAGCCTGCCTTCGCTGAACAAGCCCCAAGCATTCCAGGATGAACATGCTAATGCCGCATGAACCTCAGTCATACAGTTGCCCAGCAAAAATTGCTTATCCATAACATACGCAATTGAATTTCTGAATAATTTATTTACCATGCTGGTCGATAATTAATCGCATGGAGCCTGATGCTCACCATTCGATGCCGAATTTATCTTGATGGATATATTGTCTTGAGAAAGACAAATATATCTAACATTGATTTTGAAAATTTTTGAATAACACATTCCATTTCCAAGAGGGACGCACATGGCCTCCAACCCCACCCAAACCCTGATCCGCATCCTGCTCGCAACCCTGTCTCTCTCCGCAGCCACTGCCACTTACGCCGCGCAGTGCCCGCTGATTCCCGATGGCAATGCCACTCTGGAAGAGTCCGAGAGGGCTGCACTGCTCAGCGAGTTCAAGTTCGAGGCGCTGGACAAGGAGCTGGCCCGCAAGCACAAGAAGAATCTTTCCTCCTCGGGCGGGGACTTGTTGACCATGCGGGATCTGCTGGGACTGCAGCAACTGAGCCTGCAGGAAGAGAACGTGATGCGCATGTGGGCGGATCAGCAGCCCAAGTCGTTCTTTGCCCAGCTCAATGCGGGCCTCTATTACGGCAACAAGGCATTTGGCGCGCGTGGCGAGGCGCCGGCCTCCAGGGTGACGGGCAGCCAGTGGAACAGTGTCAAGCAGCTCAGCGCGAAGGCCCAGCCGTATCTGCAAAAGGCCATGGCGCTGGATGCCCGCTCGGCCTTGCCGCAGACGATGCTGATTGGATTGGCCGCGATGGAAAACCAGGTGGGTGGGCGTACTGCGGCGCAGTGGCTGCAGGCGGCCGATCAGGCCGATCCCAAGAACCTGGCGGCCCGCGTCAATGCCCTCAACTACCTGAGCCCGCGCTGGGGCGGGTCCTTGGAGGGCCTGGACCAAATGGTGTCACAGGCCGTGAAGTCGCTGCCATCGGCCAGCGCCGGCTATCTCCAATACAACCTGGTGCTTGCCAAGGCCAGCCATTACGAAGTCGTCGACAAGGACAAGAGCAAGGCCCAGGCCCTCTACAAACAGGCCAAGGACATGTGCGACAACTCGGAGGCCGCACGGGCGGGCATGGTCAGGACGTACCAGTAATCAGGAAACAAGGCAGGCCCAAAGGCCTGCCTTGTTTTATCGCCCACAGCCTGCGGGCACACACACCCTCAAAACGTCGCCGAAGGCAGATCCTGCCGACTGAACACCAGCGACACCTTGGCTTCTTCCGGAATGGGCGGCAGTGAAGCATCCCATTGCTGCCAGGCCGCGCGTAGCTCGGCCAGGCGCTGGGGCTCGCGGTCGCGCAGGTTGGCGCGTTCGCGCGGGTCCTGGGCCACGTTGAACAGGTATTCCACGCCTTCGATCTGCAGGTATTTCCAGTCGCCGCGCACCAGGGCGCGCTGGGCGCGGTGCTTCATGCGCCAGCACAGGTCGCGCTCGGGGTTCCAGGTACCGTCTTCCATCAGGGGCAGCAGGCTGACGCCGTCCAGCGGGTAGTCGGCGTGGCCGTCCACGCCCGCGGCGGCCAGGAAGGTGGCCGACCAGTCCATGGTCAGGTTGGGCGTGTCGCTGACGGCGCCTGCCGGCATGCGCTCGGGCCAGCGCGCCACCAGGGGCACACGGATGCCGCCTTCGAGCAGGTCCATCTTCTGGCCGATGAAGGGCCAGTTGTTGGAGAAACGTTCGCCGCCGTTGTCGCTGGTGAAGACGATGAGCGTGTTCTCGGCCATGCCCTTTTTCTCGAGCGCATCCAGCACCCAGCCAATGCCTTCGTCCATGTGGTGGATCATGCGCTGGTAGGTCTCGATGGTGCCGCCGTCGGTGTGCTTGCCGAAGCCGCCGATGCGCCGCGATTCCTCCAGGTCGTCGCGCGTGAGCCAGGGCCAGTGCGGGGCGCTGTAGTGCAGGGACAGGTAGAAGGGCTTGTCGGCCGTCTGGCGCTCGACGAAGTCCACGGCGCGGCGGCTAAGCAGGTCGGTGAGGTAGCCCTCTTCCTCGTGCGGCTCCTCGTTGATCCAGAAGTCGGGGCGGCCGCGCGGGTCGCAGTGGGCGAAGTAGTCGGCGCCGCCTGCGTGAAAGCCGTAGAACTCCTCGTAGCCCGACATGCGCGGGCCGAAATGCGGCGGGTAGCCCAGGTGCCATTTGCCGACCAGGGCGGTGGCGTAGCCGGCGTCGCGCAGCAGCGAGGCCACGGTGGGATGGTCGGGCGGCAGGCCCAGCACCTTGTCGCCGTGGACGCTGGCGATCGGCTCCTCGGCCGCGCCGCGCAGGCGGTACTGCCAGCGGCCCGTGGCCAGGGCAAAGCGTGTGGGCGAGCACACGGCCGAGTTGGAATAGCCGCGCGTGAAGCGCATGCCCTGCGCGGCCATGGCGTCCAGGCGAGGCGAGACATCGGTGGCGCGGCTGTGCGCATCGCGCGCGCCCGTGCAGCCGAGGTCGGCATAGCCGAGGTCATCGGCCAGGATGAAGATCAGATTGGGGCGCTGGGTTGCCATGGGAGCCAGAAGACAGTGGATGCGTTGGGAAAGGGAGTATCGCCAAAACGGCGATGCCTCAGGGCCACAGGCCCTGGTGGCGGCTTCAGTCGTTGGTCAGGTGGATGCGCTTGACCAGGGCGGCCCACTGCGCGGACTGTCCCTTGGCACGCGCCTGGGCCTCGGCCACGGTGGAGCCGACCATCTCGATGTCCAGGGCCTTGGCGCGTTCCTTTTGCTCGGGTGCGCGGATGGCCTCGTTCATGGCGTCGACAAAGCGCTTTTGCACGGCAGGCGGCACGCCCTTGGGTGCGGCCAGCAGGATCCAGAAGGTGCCGTCGAACTCGGGAAAGCCCGACTCGGCAATGGTCGGCAGCTCGGGCGCCAACGCCGAGCGCGTCTTGCCCGAGGTGGCCAGGGCGATCAGCTTGCCGCTCTGGACCTGGGGCAAGACCGTGGGGCCGGCCAGGAAGCCGCAGTCCACCTGGCCGCCCAGCAGGTCCTGCATGGCCGGCGCGGGGCCCTTGTAGGGCACATGGACCATCTTGGCGCCCGAGGTGGCCAGCAGCGATTCCATGACCAGGTGGCCCGGCGAGCCCGCGCCGCCCGAGGCATAGGTCAGCTCGCGCGTCTTGCTGGCGGCCACCATGTCCTTGACGGACTTGAAGCCCGTGCCCGGGCCGCAGACCAGGGTCTGCGAGAAGCGCGCGGCCACGACCAGGGTTTCCAGCGCGTCGGCCTTGTAGCCCATGTTCTTGTAGACATGGGGGTTGACGGTGAGCACGGGGTCCATGGCCCACAGCCAGGTGTAGCCATCGGGCGCGGAGCGCGCGACCTCGGCCGCGCCGATGTTGCCGTTGGCGCCCGGCTTGTTGTCCACGACCACGGCCTGGCCCAGCGCCGCCTGCATGGCGGCGGCCACGGGGCGCAGCGAGATGTCGGACGGGCCGGCCGGCGGATTGGGCACGACGATGCGGATGGGCCTGGCCTTGGGCCATTCCTGGGCCAGGGCGGGCGCCGCGCACAGGCCGGCGGCGACCAAAGCCAGGGCGGCACGCGCCAGGGCTGCGAGGGGGCTGGGCATACTTGTCTCCTTGTCGTTGTCTTGCGGCCAATGTACGCAGGCCGCCGACAATGCATCTAATCCATCATCCCTAGCGTAAACCCGAAACCGGCCCGCGAGTCCATGACCGACCTCCACCGCTGGCGCCACCCCGCCGTGCTCGACGACATGTTCCTCTACCACCTGGCGCGGCTGCAGGCGGCCGCTGGCAGCCGCGTGGTGCGCCTGTGCGAGGGCCGCTACGGCATCACGCGGCGCGAGTGGCGCATGCTCTGCCTGCTGGCCGAGGCCGGGCAGCTGCAGCCCTCGCAGCTGGCCGAGCAGGCGCAGCTGGACCGCACGCGCACCTCGCGCGCGGTCACGGCGCTGCTGGCCAAGGGCCTGGTGTGGAAAGAGAGCCAGGTGGGCGATGCGCGCCGCGCACTGCTGCGCCTGAGCGACACGGGCCGCGCCCTGCATGCCGAGCTGTTCCCGCAGGTGCAGGCCATCAACCGCGAGCTCATGGACGCCGTGCCCGAGCCCGAGCTGCAGGCCATGGCCAGCGCCTTTGCGCGCATCCGCGCCCGGGCGCGGGAGCTGGAGGCCAGCAGCCCGCCGCCCAAGGCGCCGCGCAACCGCAAGCGCACGGCCTCGACCTGACAGGGCCGACAGACAAGCATGCTCCAATGGCACGCAGATCAACTCTGCGGCCTTTCCCATGAAAGCTCTACTCCTCGGCCTGGCGGCCGCCATCTGCGCAAGCACCACCATGGCCGCACCGGCCACGGCCGTCCTTGGCGAAAAGCCGCTGCAGGCAACGGGGCCACTTGACCCACTGCGGGGTGTTCTGCTGATGCCGAGCCAAAGCGCGCCGCCGGTCGTACTGATCGTCCCCGGCTCAGGCCCCACCGACCGCAACGGCAACAGCCCGTTCGGCCTCAAAGCCTCGACCTACCAACTGCTCGCACAGGAACTGGCCACCCAGGGCATTGCCACCGTACGCATCGACAAACGTGGCATGTTCGAAAGCTACAAGGCCGTGGAGGACCCCAATGCCGTGACCATCCAGGCCTATGCCGAAGATGTGCACCACTGGGTGGACGCCATCCGAAGCGAGACCGGTGCCCAATGCGTCTGGGTGCTGGGACACAGTGAAGGTGGACTGGTCGCCCTGGAGGCTGGCCAGGGCCGCTCCGATATCTGCGGACTGATATTGGTAGCAGCTCCTGGTCGCCCAATGGGGCAGACGCTTCGGGAACAGCTCAAGGAAGACCCCGCCAATGCACCGATCCTGGACCAGGCGTTACCGGTCATCGAGGCTCTGGAAGCAGGCAGGCGCGTGGATACCCGCCAGATGGACAGGCCGCTCAACACCATGTTCCATGCCAGCGTACAAGGCTTTCTCATCAACACCTTCGCGCTGGACCCCGCTCGCCTGATAGCGGGCTATTCCAAACCCGTGCTCATCATTCAAGGTGAGCGCGACCTGCAGATCAAGCCAAAGGATGCTCAGCGTCTGGCCAAGGCTGCACCGAACGCCAAGCTTGTGCTGTTGCCCGCCACCAACCATGTGCTCAAGAAGGTGGAGACCAACGATCGCGCTGCCAATCTTGCAACCTATGACAAGGAGGGGCTGCCGCTAGTGCCCGGGGTTTCCAGCACCATTGCCCGGTTCATAACGTCAGCCACCGTGAAGCGATAGGCGAGCCGTTGGCTCACCCCTGCAGGTACACCACATGCGTGTGCGTGTACTCGTACAGGCCGTGCTTGCCATCAGCCCCGCCCACGCCGGACTTGCGCACGCCCGCATGGAAGCCCTGCATGGCCTCGAAGTTCTCGCGGTTGATGTAGGTCTCGCCGAAGTCGATCTCGCGCATGGCCTGCATGGCCTTGGACAGGTCACGCGTGTACAGCGACGAGGTCAGGCCGTACTCGCAATCATTGGCCAGGGCGATGGCCTCGTCCAGGTCCTCCACCACCTGGATGGGCAGCACGGGGCCGAAGATTTCCTTGCGCATGATCTCCATGCCGGCATGGCAGCCGGCCAGCACCGTGGGCTGGAAGTGAAAGCCCGCGCCCAGGTCTGCGGCCTGCCCGCCCGTGACCAGTTGCGCGCCGTCGGCGATGGCCTGGCGCACCTTGGCCTGTACGCTGTCCAGGCCCTTTTGGTTGATCAGCGGGCCCATTTCCACGTCGGGCCGCGCAATCGGGTCGCCGTAGCGCGTGGCGGCCATGGCTTGGGCGATGCGGGCCGTGAACTCGTCGGCCACCTGGCGCTGCACGTAGACGCGTTCGGCGCAGTTGCAGACCTGGCCGGTGTTGATGATGCGCGAGTCGCGGATGGCGCGCACGGCCAGGTCCAGGTCGGCATCGGCCAGCACGATGGCCGGGGCCTTGCCGCCCAGCTCCAGGTTGAGCTTGGTGATGTGGGGCGCGGAGGCTGCGGCGATGCGCTCGCCCGTGGCCACGCTGCCCGTGAAGCTGACCATGTCCACGCCCGCATGCCCGGCCAGCGCAGCGCCCGTGCTGCCCTGGCCATAGACCACGTTAAACACGCCGGCCGGCAGCTCGCACTGGGCCAGCAGCTCGGTGAAGGCGTGGCAGTTGATGGGCGTTTCCTCGCTGGGCTTGATGACGATGGTGTTGCCCGTGAGCAGGGCCGGCGCCATCTTGCGGGCGATCAGGAAGAAGGGAAAGTTCCAGGGCAGGATGCCCGCGACCACGCCCAGCGGCTTGCGCAGCAAAAAGATCTGCTCGTTGGCCCGGTCGCTGGTGATGACCTCGCCCTCGATGCGGCGTGCCCATTCGGCCATGTAGTCCAGNTAGTCGGCGGTGAAGTTCACCTCNACCTCGGCCAGGCCCAGGNNCTTGCCCTGCTCCTCGGTGATGGTGCGCGCAATGCGCGCGGCGTTGTCGCGGATGCGGGCCGCCACGCGGCGCAGGTACTGCGCGCGCTCCACGGCCGGGCGGCGCGCCCAGGCCTTGTGGGCGCCGCGCGCGGCGGCGATGGCGCGGTCCACATCGGCCTGGCTGGACAGGGGCGAGCGCGCCAGCACCGCGCCCGTGGCGGGGTTGGTCACCTCATGCAGTTCGGCGCTGTCGGTGAAGCTGCCGGCGATGAAATTGCGCAGCACGGTAGGGGATGCCATGGAGTTCTCCTTGGGTTCAGTAGGTGCGGAATGCAGGGGCCGCCTGGTCCGTGGCTTGCGTGGCGCGATAGCGCCCCAGATTGGCCAGCGCGGCCTGGCGCAGCAGGCTGATGTCTATGCCCACGGCGATGAAGCGGCAGCCCCAGTCCGCATAGCGGCGCGCATCCTCCTCGCGCGGCGCGAGGATGCCGCAGGCCTTGCCGGCAGCCAGCGTGGCCTCGACGGTGCGGCGTATGGCGTCCTGCACCTCGCCCTGGCTGGCGTCGCCCGCATGGCCCATGCCCGTGGACAGGTCGGCCGGGCCGATGAAGACGGCGTCCACGCCATCGACGGCCGCGATCTCGGCGGCGTTGGCCACGCCCCGGGGCGACTCGATCTGGACGATCAGGCACAGCTGTTCATGCGCCGTGCGGATGTAGTCGGGCACGGCATCCCAGCGCGTGGCCCGCGTCAGGCCGCCGCCCACCCCGCGCACGCCATGGGGCGGGTAGCGCATGGCGCGCACCAGCTCGCGCGCCTGTTCGGCCGTCTCCACCATGGGCACCATCAGCGTCTGCACGCCCACGTCCAGCAGTTGCTTGATGAGCACGGTGTCGCCCTGCACGGCGCGCACCACCGGGTGCGTGGCATAGGGCGCCACGGCCTGCAGCTGGCCCAGCAGCGTGGGCACGGTGTTGGGGGCATGCTCGCCATCGACCAGCATCCAGTCATAGCCCGTGGTGGCGATGATCTCGGCCGCATAGGGCGTGGCAAAGCCGGCCCAGATGCCGTACAGCGGCTCGGCGCGCCGCAGCGCGGCCTTGAAGGGGTTGGCAGGCAGTTGCATGGCGGGCTCCTTCAGTGCGTGTACGGGCGGTGCAGGGCGCACTCGGGATTGAGCTCCACGCCGAAGCCAGGCTTGTCCAGCGCCGACAGGCGCATGCGGCCGTTGACGGGCACGGGCTCGCCCAGCAGCTGCGGATGGAACATGGGCACGACCTCGTCGGCCTTGGGGGCCATCATCAGGAACTCGGCAAACGGGCTGTTGTGGCGCGTGGCCACGAAGTGGTAGCTGTAGACGCTGGAGCCATGCGGAATGACCAGGGCCTGGTGGGCATCGGCCAGGGCCGAGATCTTGAGCAGCTCGGTGATGCCGCCGCACCAGCCCACGTCGGGCTGGATGATGTCGCAGCAGCCCATCTCCAGCAGCTGGCGAAAGCCCCAGCGCGTGGCCTCGTGCTCGCCCGTGGTCACCAGCATGCCGGTGGGCACGTTCTTGCGCAGGGCCGCGTAGCCCCAGTAGTCGTCGGGCGGCAGGGCCTCCTCGATCCACTTGAGGCCATGGGCCTGCGCACCCTGGGCCAGGCGCGTGGCGTAGTTCACATCCAGGCTCATCCAGCAGTCCAGCATGAGCCAGAAGTCCGGGCCCACGCGCTCGCGCATGGTGGCCAGCTCCTGCAGGTTGCGGCGCAGGCCCTCCTCCCCTTCGGCCGGGCCGTGGTGCAGCGGCATCTTGCCGCCGATGAAGCCCATCTTCTGCGCCAGGTCGGGCCGCGCGCCCGTGGCGTAGAACTGCAGCTCGTCGCGCACGGCGCCGCCCAGCAGCTGGTGCACTGGCTCGCCGCGCACCTTGCCCAGCAGGTCCCACAGCGCCAGGTCCACGCCCGAGATGGTGTTGATGACGATGCCCTTGCGGCCGTAGTACAGGGTGGACAGGTACATCTGGTCCCAGATGCGCTCGATGTCGGTGACCCGGGCGCCTTCGAGGAAACGCGCCAGGTGCTTTTCGACGATGTAGGCCGCAGGCTCGCCGCCCGTGGTCACGGCAAAGCCCACGCGTCCGGCACTGTCCTCGATCTCCACCACCAGCGTGCCCAGCACGTTGATGCCGAAGCTGCGGCGGCTTTGCCGGTACTCGGGGTACTTGGCCATGGGCGTGGCGATGTGGTCGTCGATCCAGTGGCCGTCGGACTGGTCGTGGTAGTCGGCGCCGCCGCCCTTGAGCGTGAAGGCGCGCACCTGCTTGATGGTGGGGATCTGTGTCATGGGATGGTTGTGCTCCGTGTGCAAGTGGTTCAGGCGGCCGACGGTGCGGCCAGGGCCGGCGCCAGGCGTGCACGCACGCCCAGCACCAGGGCCGCAGCCAGCAGCGTGGTGCCGGCCAGCAGGTACAGGCCGGCAGCCGGGGAGTGGAAAAAGCCCTCGGCCCAGTTCTTGACGATGGGGGCGATGAAACCGCCCACGGCGCCGAGGGAGTTGATGAAGGCGATGCCCCCAGCGGCCGCAGCGCCGGCCAGCGTGTTGGCGGGAAAGGTCCAGAACACGGGCTGCACGGCGATGAAACCGGCCGCCGCTAGGCACAGCGCGGCCACACCCAGCAGGGGGCTGGAGAAACTCACCGATGCAGCCATGCCCACGGCAGCCATCACCAGCGTCAGGCTGGCGATACCGCGCGGCTGGCCTGTTCGCTCGGCATGGCCGGGAATCCACCAGGCGGCCAGCAGCGCGCACAGCCAGGGAATGGCCGAGACCACGCCCACCAGCAGGCCCACCTTGGTGCCCAGCAGGCCCGCCACCTGGCTGGGCAGATAGAACACCACGCCATAGACGCTGGCCTGGATCAGCAGGTAGATCAGCGCCAGGTAGAGCACGCGCGGCTGGCACAGCGCGGCCAGCAGGCTGTGGCCGTGGCCGCCCTTGGCGCGCTCTTCGCTGTCGAGGATGTCCTGCAGCAGCGCCTTGTCCTCGCGGCTGAGCCAGGTGGCGTCGGCGGGGCGGTTGTCCAGGTGGAAATACGCCCAGATGCCCACGGCCACCGCCATCAGCCCCTCCACCGCGAACAGCCACTGCCAGCCGTGCCAGCCACCGATGCCGTCCAGCTCCAGCAGCAGGCCCGATAGCGGGCTGCCGAAGATGAAGGCCAGCGGCGCGCCGAAGTAGAAAAAGCCCATGGCCTGCGCGCGGTGCGCTGCCGGGAACCAGTAGGTCAGGTACAGGATGACGCCGGGGAAGAACCCCGCCTCGGCCACGCCCAGCAAAAAGCGCAGCACGTAGAACGTGGTCTGGTCGTGGGCGAACATCATGGCCGCCGACACCAGGCCCCAGGTGACCATGATCCGGCACATCCACATGCGTGCACCCACGCGGTGCATGATCAGGTTGCTGGGCACCTCCAGCAGCGCATAGCCCGCGAAGAACACGCCCGCGCCAAAGGCGAAGGCCGCATCGCTGATGCCGGTATCGGCCTGGAAGGCCACCTTGGCAAAGCCCACGTTGGCCCGGTCCAGGAAGGCCATGATGTACATGAGCAGCAAAAAGGGCAGCAGGCGCCAGGAGATCCTGGCGAGCAGGGGAGCGGGGAGTTTTTTCATGACTTTCCTTGCAGGCAATGAGAGGCCGTCACGCCCGGTCGCCCGGAGCGCTGAAGGCGTGCTTTGTGAAGGTGCGAGCGCGGCCGCGGCGTTGGTGCCGGCCGCGTCGGCGCGTCATGAAACAGGCGATGGGCTGTGCATGTCTTGTCTCCTGGATTGGATCTGTTTTTTCTTGTCGCAGGGCGAATGTACGGCGCATGATCGATGCTCAACAAATCGAATTTCGGTCACATCCGATACCTTGCGCTTATGCCTGACAAGCCGCCCGAATCCACCCCGCCCGTGCTGCACCGCAGCCTGCTCAACCGTCTGCGCTACAAGCACCTGCACATGCTGGTGGCGCTGGGATCGAGCCTGAACCTGCACCGCGCATCGCTGAGCCTGGCCATGTCCCAGCCTGCGGCCACGCGCATGCTGCGCGAGATCGAGGACATGTTCGGCTGCCAGCTCTTCGAGCGCCTGCCGCGCGGCATGCGGCCCACAGCCCTGGGCGCGCAGCTGGTGCGCTTTGCCGAGGCCTCGCTCAACAGCCTGGACCGCTGCGCCGAGGACCTGGCCGCGCGCCGCCAGGGCGGCTACGGCTACCTGTCCATCGGCACCATCATGGGCGCAGCACCCGACCTGGTGATGACGGCCGTGGCCCGCATGAAGGCGCAAAGCCCGCAGCTGCGCCTGCGCATCATGGGCGACACCAGCGACCAGATCCTGCGCCTGCTGGACCAGCGGCGCATCGACCTGGCCATTGCACGGCGCAGCCCCACGGCAGACAGCAGCGGCTACGGCTTCGAGGAACTGGGCAACGAGCGGCTGCTGCTCGTCGTGCGCAGCGGCCATGCGCTGGCGCGCCGGCGCAAGCTCGACTGGGAGGAACTGGTGCGCGACTGGCCCTGGATCCTGCAGCCGGCCACCAGCCCTGCGCGCATCGCGCTCGACCAGCTGCTGCAGCGCCTGGAGCTGCCCGCGCCGGCCGACATCATCGAATGCAGCTCGGTGTACTCCATGCAGCAACTGGTGCAGCTGACCGATGCCGTGATGCTGCTGTCCGAATCCGCGCTCAAGGACTATCTGCGCATGGGCCTGGTCAGGGCGCTGCCGGTCTGCATCGACGTGCCCATGGCGCCCTTCGGCATCCTCACCCGCACCGACGACGCGCCCACGCAGGAGCAGCAGCGCTTCATCGCGCTGCTGCGCGCGCAGGCCCGGGGGCTGGCTCAGGCCGGCTGAGCCAGCACCGCTCGCGTTTCGACCTGCAATCTCGCATGGCGCAGGGGAACGGCAGTTGCCGGGCCTGCTCGGCGGCCTGCTGTCACGCGGCCTGGGCTTCAACACCGGCGTGCAGTTCATGGGCTACTACACGGCCGTGCTGAGCGTTCCGGCGCTGGTGAAGCTGTTCTGATTTTTGCGCTGCAAGGGTCAGAACATTCTGAGATTTGGGTTCAGCGCCGCGCCCGCCGTCCACAAGGCCCAAGGCCGTTGCCATACTGGGTTACCGAAGCCGCCGCACCGCTGGCGGCTTCTTCCTTTGTGTGGCTTTGTGTCTGTCGTTCCTGCGAGGTGCCCATGGGTCTGGCCCTGGTTCAAAGTCGTGCGCTGCTGGGGCTGGCCGCCCCGCGTGTCACCGTGGAAGTGCATCTGGCCAACGGCCTGCCGTCGTTCACGCTGGTGGGTCTGGCCGATGTCGAGGTCAAGGAAGCGCGTGAACGCGTGCGCTCGGCGCTGCTGAACTCCGGGCTGGAGTTCCCGAGCAACAAACGCATCATCGTCAACCTGGCGCCCGCCGACCTGCCCAAGGATTCGGGGCGCTTCGACCTGCCCATTGCGCTGGGCATTCTCGCGGCCAGCGGCCAGATCAATGGCGATGCGCTGGCCGACTACGAATTCGCGGGCGAGCTGTCGCTGTCGGGCGCGCTGCGGCCCGTGCGCGGCGCGCTGGCCACGGCCCTGGCCCTGCACCGCCAGCAGGACGGCGCCCGCCTGGTGCTGCCGCCGGGCAGCGCGCAGGAGGCGGCCTTCGTGCCGTCGGCCCAGGTGTTCTGCGCGCACCACCTGCTGGACGTGGTGCGCCGCTTCATCACACGCTCGGCCAATGCCCTGGTGCAGGCGGAGCAGGAACCGGACGATGCCTGCTGCAGCGACGAAAGCGAGGACACCGAAGAGACCGACGAAACCGACGCCTTGCCGGCAGCAGGCGACACCCAGACATGCCCCGGCCCGGGCTGGCATGCGGTGCAGCCGCAGCCCGCCGTCGCCGTGCGCAGCAGCCTGGACCTGGCCGAGGTGCGCGGCCAGGCACAGGCGCGGCGCGCGCTGGAAATCGCTGCGGCCGGAGGCCACGGCCTGCTGCTGGTGGGGCCGCCGGGCTCGGGCAAGTCCATGCTGGCCCAGCGCTTTGCCGACCTGCTGCCGCCCATGAGCGATGACGAGGCGCTGGAGGCCGCCGCCATCGCCAGCCTGGCCGGCCGCTTCACGCCCGAGCGCTGGCGCCAGCGCCCCACGGCCAGTCCGCATCACACGGCCAGTGCCGTGGCCCTGGTCGGAGGAGGTTGTGGATTCCACCAAAAGACTGAACTACACAATAAAATTCTTAACTCGGGCGGAAGCCCACAGCACATTAGTTTTCCACACTGACCTGCTGTTTTTGCGGGGCAGCCGCGATGGACTGCGGCGAAGCGTTGCCTGCAGGCACATAGAACTCGCGGCGGTGCGTTGCCTGCAGGCACATAGAACTCGCGGCGGTAGGGCTGAGCTGGTCACCAGGGGCTGCCTGGCGTGAGTGGGTCCCACGCATCGAGACCACCCGAGGCCTCGGCGTCGAAGGCATCCACGCTGAGCTGGCCGTACAGGGCGAATGCGCTGGGTCGGGCGCGAACGAGGAGCGAAGCCTCGGACGTTGATCAATGCGGAGTGGGTTCGAGTGCTCCGCCGCCCTACCGCACTGGCGCACTGGCGCGATGAGGGGTGAGCATCGTTTGGATGGCTCAAATCGAGCCTGAGTGACGCGCTCCCGGGGACTTCGCGGCCACCATGCTGCTCCCTACAGGGAGGCTTATTCAAAACACCGAGGGCGCTGAGCGCTCCGTAGAAAGGCTCGCCCTCGCACAAGGACAGCTGTCGCCCAGGAGCGGGCGCCTGCTAGGTTTGCGAGCTATCCGCTCTGTTATCGTAGAACTTCTGATGCTTATCTACAGATAACGGTATACACAACATGCCCGATACGATCACCTTACTGGGGAAACGCGGCGAGTACGCAATTGGGAGCCAGCTTTTACGCCCGTTAAAAGACGGGTCTCACCCGATATTTGATCCGTGCCACCTTGGGGAAAAGGCGGAGTTACTCGACTTCGTAGTGCGGCTTCAAGAAGACGGACATCCTTTTGGTCCCTATTTTTTCTTGCAGGTTAAAGCGACCGGCAACAAACCTGAAGGAGGTTCCATACGCGCGGATTTCTCTCAAGAGGAAGTCACACGAGCCCAAGCAATGAAAGCTCCTGTCTATGTCGCGGCGGTAGATGCATCCGAATGCAATCAGGAGAAGATCTACATCCAACCGATTTACAACGGAAGGAAAAAAGGGATATCTCGAATAAAAACGTCGAAGCCTCTTGCTGATGTGAATGTGCTTCTGGCACTCTACGAAGAGGTAAAGGCACATTTTGAGTGCTCAACGGCGACGTTCAATGCCCCTTCGGGCCATCAGGAAGAGATCGGTGATGAGGAGCAAGGCAATGGATGAGCGTAGTGCAGATCGATTCGCGACGTCTCTTGTTGCGCTTAGCTTGATCAGAGCTGGCTTTGAGGTCAGAGAGTCCGTGCGGTTTGGATCGAAAGTAATTGATATTCTTGCCAACCGGTTCGAAGACGACGGAAGTGAAACTATATTTGGAGTCGAATGCAAGTGGGTACGATTTCTCAACAACCTGCACAGAGAGAACTACTTCGCCCAAGCAAGCGCTTTAGCACTAAATAGCTTTCCCATCGAAGTCGCCGTCGTTATCGGTGACGGTGCCCAGATTCGCGTGACACCCGCCCTCCAAAAGCACATGGTTTTCGATGCCTCCGAGATGACTGTTGAACCCTTATAGGCGGAAGATATGCGAAGGCTTTTATCGCTGAGCGGCTGACTCTCAGTAGGTCAGAGCGCATTGCCGAACGTCCGCTCAGGGTCGATTGCTGGCCGACACGAACGACCACTGATAGGTCGCTCATTTTTGTCGCGCTGCCCCATCAAGTCTGCCCTCCGGCGACAGACCACACCCAGCCCAAAGCCGACGTGCTTGGCAGGTGGTCCCCGATCCAACGGCATCACGGCTCACGCCTCCCTATGTTCCAGCGAGTATTTTTATGGCACTGTCGACTGACTGCCGCTTCCTCCAGAATTCCCTCCAGGGATCTTCCTGCTGAAAACTCAAATACTCCCGCGCCGTCGCAATTGTCCACTGCGCGCCGCCCTTGAGCTCCTTGAGCTGCTCCCAACCCACCGGCATCGAAACCCCCAACCCGGGCCGCGAGCGCGCTGAGAAGGCGCACGCGGTGGTCTGCCCATGGCCGTTGCGAAGGTAGTCGATGAAGATTCTCCCGACGCGGTTTTTGCCGCCCATCACAGAAACGAACCGGCTTGGGATCACCCGCGCCATGTGCTTCACCACGGATTGCGAGAACGCTTTCACCTCGGTGTAGTCGCGCTTGGGCGTGATCGGCACCACTATGTGCAGTCCCTTTCCACCGCTGGTCTTGAGCCAGCACTCCAGGCCCAGCTCGGCGAGCATCACGCGGGTGAGCTGCGCGGCCTCCTGAAGCATCGGCCAGGTGACACCCTCTCCAGGATCAAGGTCCAGCACGAACCGGTCCGGCTGGTCGATGCGGGCGACCTTGGAGTTCCACGTGTGGAACTCAACCACGTTCATCTGCGCTGCCGCAATCAGCGCGTTTGCGGAGTTCACAGCCAACAGCGCCTCGTGACCGGGCCACAGGGCGGGGTCCAGTTCCTTGAGCCCCGGCATCTTGCTTTCTGGGTGCTTCTGAAAAAACAACTGCCCCGTAATCCCGTTTGGCGCTCGGACCAGCGATGCTGGCCGATCCTTGAGATGGGGCAGCATCCACTCGGCAACGCTTTCGTAGTAGCGCACAAGATCAATCTTGCGCAATCCCGTGGTGGGGTCAATCACCCGGTCGGGATGAGTGATCTTGACCTTGGAGATCGTCTGCGCTGCCTTGGACTCTGTCGCAACGGGGGCAAGCGCTGAGGCGGCTGGGTTCTTCACGCGCTCGCGGATGATCATCTTCGCCGGCTTGTCCGTGCGGATACCTCGGAACACCGCGTGCCGAATGCGTTTGTCGGGGGTCCATTCCCCAAACGCCACCTCCACCACCAGGGAGGGACGGACCCACCGCTCAGCACCGACCTTGCGCTTGGACCACCGGCCCGGCTTGAACTCGGCTGCGTCCAGAGGCGGGTCCGGAACTTCGAGCTTCACCAATCGGGCATGCAGTTCGGCCCCCGTCGAGGAACCCCATCCCGTGCCGACGGATCCGGCCGCCACAAGCTTCCCCTCCTCGTGATAACCCAGCAGCAGACTACCGACCTCTTTGGCAGCGCCAGTGCGGTCGGTGAAGCCCAGAACCACGAACTCCTGCCTGTGCTGGCACTTGAGCTTCATCCAGCTGTCGGTCCTCCCGGATTCATACGTTGCATCCGCCCGCTTGATCATCAGGCCCTCTAGCCCCATGTCGCAGGCGGCGCCCAAAAGCTGGGAGGGCGCGACCTCGAAAGCCTGGCTAAACCGGACGGTGCTGCTCTCGCGTTTGTCGAACAGCTCCTGGAGCAGCTGCCGCCGCGCTACCAGCGGTACGCTGCGAAGGTCCTGATCGCCCAGGTAGGGCACATCGAACACGAACATCACGATTTCCCGCGTGCGAGCGTTGTCAATCGCGTTCTGAAGGCGGTTGAAATCCGGGATACCGGCGTCATTCAGCACCACGATTTCCCCATCCAGCCAAGCGCGGGTCAGGCCAAGCTCCGCGATGCAATCGGCCACCTGCTGCAGCTTCTCTGTCCAGTCATTACCGTTGCGCGTATAGAGGCGAACCTCGTCTCCTTCCACGCGCGCAAGAATGCGATAGCCGTCGAACTTGGTCTCGATGATCCAGTCGCCATCAGGGACCGACGACACCAGCGTGGCGAGTTGCGGCTCCAGCTTGGCAGGAAGGCGGGACTTTTTGGCGTTCGCCAGCGGTTGAAATGTGGCGCCAAGTGCGGATCCCGTCGTGCCAACGACCGGCTCACGTTCCTCCGCGAGTCCCAGCGGCGTCTCGACCACGCTGTCGGGCAGCGCGGCGATGACGTCGTACTCTGTGCTCGGCCGTGCCCAGGCGTCGCCGCGTTTCTTGAACAGCATCCACTGATCCTGCTTTTTCTCGCCAGGCTTCGAGATGCGCACAAGTTCCCAAAGACCCGCAAGCTTTTGGCCGTGGAGGTGGAACATGATTTTGCCCTTGGCCAGCCCGTCGCGAGGATCGCCCACGGGCTCCCACGTTCCGCGGTCCCAGATGAGGACCTTGCCGGCGCCGTACTCGCCTTTCGGAATGGTCCCCTCGAAGGTGTTGTAGTCGGTGGGGTGGTCCTCGACATGAATGGCCATGGACTTGACCTTGGGGTCGAACGATGGACCTTTTGGTACCGCCCAGCTCACCATGACGCCGTCCATCTCCAGCCGGAAGTCGTAGTGCAGACGGGACGCCCAGTGTTTCTGGATCACAAACTGCAATGGCTCCGCCGCGCCCTTTGCGCGACGAGGGAGCTTCGCAGCAGCGCCGGGGGGTTCGGAAGTCTTCGTGAAATCGCGCTTGGCCTTGTACTGTGCGAGCGGTTCGGGAGTGGATGGGGGTTTGGCTTTCGCCGTCCTCTCGGCCTTCTTCGTGGCAAGCGATTTCTTGACAGCTATGGTCGGTTTGCGCACCGCTCGTGCTTTTTCGACAGTGAGCTCCGCCCACACCGGGGCATGGTCGCTCGGACTCTCCTTGCCGCGCTCCTCGCGTTCCACTCCCGCGTCCAGCAGCTTCAGCGAGTGTCCAACGAGAATGTGGTCGATGCGCAGCCCGGCGTCGCGTTCCCACCGCTTGCGCCGGTAATCCCAGAACGTGAAGGGCACCTTGCGATGGACCTTGCCGATGGCATCCGTCCAACCTTGCGCCAGGATGCTGGCAAAGGCGGCACGCGCCTCCGGCTGCAACAGCGCGTCATCGCGCCAAGTATCGGGTTTGTAGATATCTGCGTCCGTGGGCACAACGTTCCAGTCACCCAACAGCACCACAGGGTGCCCGGAATGCCAGAGCTCCTCGGTCCGGCGCCGTAGGCGCTCGAACCAGCGAAGCTTGTAGTCAAACTTGGGGCCCGGCTGGGGATTGCCGTTGGGCAAATACAGGCAGGCAAACAAGATCCCCGTGATGGCCGCCTCCAGGTAGCGCGCCTCCTTGTCTGTCGAGTCACCAGGCAACGCCGTGACGATGGGCAGAGGGTCCGCATTGCGGCTCAGTATGGCAACGCCGTTCCAGGTGCGCTGCCCCACCACCAAGCTGCTGTACCCGGCCTCCTGCAGCGCGGCGGTCGGAAAATCAGCCGTCGGGCATTTGATTTCCTGCAGCGCGACCACATCGGGCTGGGTGCGTTGCAGCCAGTCCACCAGCAGCGCTAAACGCTTGTTGACGTTGTTGACGTTCCACGTCGCGACGCGCACAGGCTCACCGGATGCCCTTCAGGTGTTCCTCGACAGCGGCAGCATCGTTGCCCACGGCGCGGACAGCGGCTTCGAGTTGCTCCGGCGTCACGTTGAACTTCTTCGCCCAGTCGCGAACCTCGTACTCTTGGGAGAGGCTGATGCGTTTGCGGTCCTGGCCGCCGGATTGGGATTTGTCGTCGGGCATGTTGGCTCCAGAGGTGGAAACTGTAGATCAAGCGGCTTTGCGTTCAGTACCGGACTTTCGCGCGGCAGACTTGGCCGGTGTCTTCTTGGCGGAGGCCTTGCTCGCCTGCTTGGCCGGGGCTTTGGTAGCTGACTTGTCGCTGGGCTTTCCGCCGCCTTTGAGGCTGCGCTGCAGCAACGCGGTGAGATCGATGACATCGGCGGACTGAGGTGCTTCCTCCTCAGGTTCGAGCACCGTCTTTCCTTCCCCTGCCTTGGCTTTCTTCTCGACGAGTTTCATGACCTGAATGCGGAACTCATCCTTGAAGTCGGCGGGGTTCCACTTTCCGGACATTTCTTCGACCAACTGGGTGGCCATCTTGAGTTCGGCTGCGCTCACAGACTTGCGGCCCTCCGCAGGGAGATCGAGGCTGTCCAGCGTTTTGACTTCGTCGCCCCAGCGCAGCAAAGACAGCACCAGCGCTGGTCCGGAAGGTACGAGTGCCGCAAGGTGCTGCTTTGTCGCAATCACCACTTTGGCCAAGCCGATTTTTCCGGTGGAGATCAATGCTTCCCTCAGGAGGGTATAGACCTTGTCACTCTTGTTGATCGGCGCGACGTAGTAGGGGCGCTCTAAGAAGACAAACGGCAGTTCGTTGGCTTCGATGAACCGCTCGATGGAGATGGTTTGTGTGGTCTTGGGAAAGACTGCTTCTATCTCTTCGGGGCTGATGATCACGTACTTGTCATCTTCGTACTCGACGCCCTTGACGATGTTCTCTTTGGTGATTTCGCGGCCGGTGCGCTTGTTCACGCGCTTGTAGCCCACCGGGTCCATGCTGCGCTTGTCCAGCCAGTCAAAGTCCACGCCTTCCTCTGTCGCCGCTGTGTGGAGGCCAACAGGGATGTGAACCAATCCGAACGTGATGGCACCCTTCCAGAGGGTGCGGCTGCCAGTGGCCATGGAGCTCTCCGCAGTTTGACTGCAGAAAGTTTGCTCGGCTGCCTTGTTGACGGATGTAGGCAGCGACTTAACGTTTCCGTAGGTTTGGGCACATTCCAGCACCAGTTGTCCGTGCCTATACTTCGGCATGGTCGATGTACTACGCCTCCTCGCCGTTCATGTTGCGGAGCCTGACCCCGGGATGTTTGAATGGGTCATCACTGAACGCGTGAACGAGGATCAATGGAAGGAAATCGATCGCGCCAAGGAAGGATACAAAACCTACAAAACCGCCATGGCCAGCGGACTGATGGCATTGGAAGAGATGATCGCCGACCTGGATGTGGGGCCGCGAAGAGACACTGAGCAGACCGACCGACAGCAGACCCCATCTGAAGGAAGGATTCAGCCAGCGACATCCGATGGGAAGGATGCTGCCTCGCCCAAGGGGCCAACGAACGCTGCCTACTTTGGATTCGGCCCCATCCGGTAGCTCCGGAATCCCATCCAGACGATGCTCACCCCTTATCCCGCCAGTGTGGCAGGGCGGCCGAGCGCTCAACCCCTGCATAGGTATTTTCTAAACTCCAGCAGCCGCTTTACTTGATCTCCGCCTCGAAGGCCTTCAGAACCGTTTGGCCGATTTTCTCATCTTGGTCCCAGCTTCCTCCGCCAACGCCGAACGCCCCAACGAACTTACCATTCACGAAAAGCGGGTAGCCGCCCGCGAACAGCACCACATGCGCGTCTGCGGTGTTGATCCCATACAGCGGTTGGGACGGCTGCGTCAGTTTTGCCTCGCCCGACGGCATCCGCATCACGGCGGAGCTGTAGGCCTTGTTGGGCACGAGCACAGTGGTGACCAGCATCGCTTCGCCGTAGCGCTTAAAGTACAGCGGCCAGCCCTTCTCGTCTGAGATAGCCCCCTGATTCCCCGGCCCCGTCCTAACGCTTATCTTTGAAGATAGGAACAGGACTGTGCATATGACTAGCCCTATGCGTGCGTTCTTCGATTGGCTTGTGAAGCAAGCACGCCTTTCTCAATAGGCATCCGACCAGCTTGGAGCGGTCGGCGGCGGGGAAGAAGGCCCTCCAGCCGCGTCGTCAACCTCGAGGCGGTCAAACAGGTTGGGGCTTGCACTGAAGCACCGAACACCCGCGCCCAGTGCGCAAGGTTCTTACGACCCGACCGATCAGCACATGGTTTATGCAGCCCGAACTCAACAGCGTTGACCAAAAGCCGCAGAACCCTAATCTGCACTACTTCGAAGGCGTCGCGAGCTCAGGAGCACGACACACTGGTCACCACGGGTAGCCGCTACTGCCGTCGGTGGTTTGCGACGCAGCGGCGGGGCGCCGGAGCACCAACTCGACGCCCAGGACACTAAGGAGACGCAGTAGGCGATCAGCGCTGACGTTCGGGGCGTTCAGTTCTAGGTGAGATAGCTTTTGCTGCGTCAGCCCCATGCGTGCGGCCACGTCGTTTTGCGTCATTCCCGACTCCTTGCGGAAAGCCTGAAGGACAGCCGTTAGCTGGCCAGATGTCCGAATTGGAAATTCAGCTGCCATGCCTAGTTCCTTGCCACTCTTTACTTGAATTTTTTGGTATTGACATTTTACCAATATACATTGGTAAACGTCAGCACGAACAGCCCACGGCAAGAAGGAACCAGCACGTTCTCGCCGTTGAGACAGGCCACTCGGAGCAAGCCTCTACCTCGCTCGTGTAGTTCCCGGGTTGGGTGTCTGGCGCACCTTGTGATCGCGTAAGTTGCTGCTGTACTTCCCGCTATTGGCCGTCGATGTCCTCTGCGAAGAAGCCTTCTATCAGGCGCACTCCATCGAGGCGCGAAGCTCTCAAGCGCGATTTCTTGACGTGCCTGCAGGCCGCGCAGGGCACCGAGTCCGACTTGGTGCTGGCCAGGGGGATCGCAAGTTCGCCCTGTTGGAGGTCAGCCCCAGGATCAGCGTGGCGCGCAACACACGCAATTCTCAGAAAGGCCTCCTGTGTGCACGTGACCTCCCGAGAGGACATGGGCAAACGTGCGGAGGGGCGGACAGTCTATCATCAGCGCGCCGAATACCGGTCTGACTACAGTCAGCTCCATCGACGAAGGCAGCGACAGGGCCATGTTTCGTACCAAGGTCAAGTAAGTCACAGGCCCCATTCGCTGGGCAGGACGGTGACTTAGGGCCCCTCCTGAGCGTCCTTGCAGGAGACATCGCCTTGAAAGGCTGCGAGGCTGGCGACACGCTATCCACGAAAACTCCTTCAAGGGCAGGAGACGCTACTGGGAGTAGCTCTCCTCTACCCTTGCCTGAGCGTAGTCTTCAAAAGATGTAGGCAGGGATGAGGAAAGATTCCTACTTGCCTAGACTTTTCTGCAGGTCCTGGGCATGCTCACGATGGTTGACAAGGGCAGGCAGCGTTTTGGCAGCAAAAGCCTTGATCTGCGGATCGTCAGCGTTCTTGCTGGCCTTCTCAAAAAGTTTGATGTCCTTGCGATGGTCATCAATGCCCACTTCCCGGATGAACTCCTTGTCGAAATGCTTGGACTCGGCGACCTTGGCCAAGCGGTTTTTCTTTTCTGCAGGCAACTCAGAAGGCAGGACCGCGCTCTTGCTGGTAGCCAAAGCCTTTAGTTCATCGTTCGCTGAGGAATGGTCCTTGACCAACATTTCGCCAAAGGCCCTGACATCAGATGAGTTCGCCTTTTCTTGGGCTAAACGTCCTGCCTCCACTTCATAAAGACCACCAACTGCAGCCTTGTTCAGGAACTCTTGGTCCTTCTTGCTGACTTGGGCGTTCGCACCGACGGAAAGGGCCAAACCAAGAATTGCGGCCACCATCACAGATACCTTTTTCATACTCACTCCTTTCAATATATGTATGGCAAGAAGTTCTGCCACACTCACTGATAAACGGATCCTTAACCAACATTACCGTTTTTCGTCATTCTTTTCCTTCCGCCAACTGGCGAAATCTTCGTTCTTATTCTCCGACGTATCTCCCCGCGTACGTTCGTTCTGCGCTGGGTCTTCGCTGTGAGAATGGTCAATTTTTCCTGCTTGCTTACTCAGAGAAGCATTCCTGGCGCCCCCAAAGCTACTGGGGCTGCCCGAAAAATAATCCCCACCTCTATTTTTCGGATCCGGCTCGTTTCTGACGTTTCTGGGCTCACCAATATTTCCGACAGAAGCTTTGTAGTTCGTCCTGCCATCAGACCCTTCTTTCATATATCTAGCATGCTCTTCGGCAGACGGGGGAGTTTTCATTTTGGTCATATCAAATTCCGATCCAACTTTGTAAAAAATCAATAGGCACAATTTTTTGCACTATAAGATATTTCCCTGTATGGTTGTCTTTCGTGCGAAACGCTTATTTACTGCGCACAGTCCATAAGCCTTGGAAAAATCGTCAATACTGATATGATGCTCCTTTCTTATCTGGCCGTCTCTGATTCGCCAAATATTTACACTCCCATCCAGGCTCTGAAAAATCTTCAGATTCCCAGCTGAAATTGACCGAATATCGAAGTCGAATCAATTGCAATACGCTTTATCGTCTCGGCTTGCTTGCGATTCAATATTCCGTCAGGGCGGCTGCCCATAGATCGCACATGACCTCCTTTCACGGACTCATAAGAATCTCAACTCCTATTTTCTATACAACTTTCAAGCCATTCACATATTCTTTGAAGCGCGTCAACGCGATGCGAAGGCCGCCCTGAGACAGAAAATGAATGATCAGCTCCAGGGTAGAGAACCATTTCCGTCTTAACGTTTCCAGCACAGGCCAATTTCACATAAAGCTCTTCCGTCTGTGACTTTGGACAACGCTCGTCTTCCATACCCTGTATGAATAGCGTGGGAGCTCTCACGTTATCCATAAGAAACGTTGGCGACAATCGATACGCAAGCTGGTGGAACTCAATCTTCTTCGCATCTATGGAGTAGGTGTCAGAATAATACCCACCGTCGGAAGTACCAAAATGAGACTCGATATTCCCGACCGGGGCGCACACAACAGCAGCGCTAATCCATTCACACTTTCCAATGCTATAGGCTGCCATGAAACCTCCATAGGAGGTTCCACTGACCGCGATGCTGTCGCCAACTACCCCCTCAATCTGCAGCTGCTTCACGATGGCCAGATGCTGCGGCAAATCAAGTTCACCCCATTTGCCGCGCAGCCTGTCCGAGAACTTTCTGCCATAACTGCATGATCCAACCGTGTTGGCTGACAATATCGTCCAACCAGCGCAGGCTAATATCTGCCAATAGGAATGGGCGGAAAACCTCAAATCTACGTAGCTTGCCGGCCCGCCATGGAAGTCAACAAGCAGCGGCCCCTTCGTTTTTCTTTTTCTCTCGATACCGCCTTGCAGTTGCAACACCCAGCCGTCTATATCCTCCGTTCCGCCATCGCCGTCAGGCGCGCAAAAGCTCCTATACATCACAGCCAGCTTGTCTCTTTCATTCCACCAAGCATTGAAGCTGCTGATTTTCTGCTCTTGCTCCCCGCCGATTGCCTTGTAATAGACTTCCTGCGGGCTTGCCGGATCTTCTGCCGTGTACACAAACCCATCCCCTAGGGCCAATGAATCCAGATGACGGTTGCCTTTGGCAATCACTTTGCATTGCCCCTCCGGCACCGAGATCAAAGCGGCGGACTGCACACCCTCGCGCGCCTGTATGAAACCGACCGAATTACCACTTCGGGTCCAGCACAGGTCTCCGGGAACCACCTCCAAGGATTCGGAGCCCAGCCCTTTGACCTCTTTGGTTTCCAGATCTATCAACCAGAGCCTACACTGGGGATCACCTGAATTCAGGGAGCCCGTAAAGACTATCCATCGGCCATCGGGCGACCAGCTGGGTGATGAACTGTTGGCCTGGTCAAAGGACATGCGCTCAGCCCTGCGCACGTTGTCGTTCTCGACATCCAGCACCCAAATATCCGTACAGTGATATTCATTGGGTTTTTCTCGGGTTCTGGAAATGCATATTTTCTTTCCATCCGGGCTCCACGCCGCACTGCGGACCTCGTAATCTCCGGAAGTGATCTGAGTCGTCTGCCCATCGTTCACATCGACGACGAACAGGTGACTGCGGGTGTCGAGGATGTAGCCTGTTCCGTTGAGCTTGTAAGGAAGCCTCCAGCACAGCTTCGGAGAATCTGGATCTGGCGCCTTGGCCTTGGCCCCGTCGTCCCGGACGCATCCTTCGTGACGCTGGTTGGGGTCAACGGTGACATTGCCTATCACCAGCAGCCTGTCCCCGGTGGGGCTCCAGCGCGTATCCGAAGCGCCGCGCGCAAGGCTAGTGAGTTGGCGAGGCTCTCCACCATTGCAAGGCAGGAGATAGACCTGGGACGAACCTTGGTTCCGGTTGGACAGATAAGCGATCTGGGAAGCATCGGGGGACCATCGAGGCCCGCTGTCAAGACTCGATCCCCAGGTAAGCTGTCTGGGCTCTTCGCCCACCGGGGAAATCAACCATAGACACGAAAAATACTCATCCTTTTCCCGGTCGGCTCCTTTCACGGAGCAGACAACTTGGTTCTCCGCGGAAACATCAAGTCCGGAAACAACTCTTTCAAGATACACATCTTCCGGAGTAAAGGACTGGGTCATGAAGGCTCCTACTAGGTTGAAAAGTGCTTGGCATATCAAAAGCCCCGCAAGGCATTAAAGCTACTCATTGCCTCTGATGGACTTGTCGTGTATTTCTCGGATTTTCCTGCAACGCCCCGGAATAAAATCCCAGACCATGATTCATGTTCTTGCGGTTTTGCTTTGACATAATCCACTCCTAGAGATTTCGGAAAAATCAAAAAGCGAGATGCACTCACAACCTTTGCGAATAATCTGCATAGGCAGAGTTACCCTGTCCGGCGAACTCTGTATTTCATTCGTGTTGTCATTGAACAGACTAAGGAGTTAGTACCACCTTGCGACAAGATTCTTCCTGCTTTTCGAATATTTCATAACCTTTGACAATCTCGCTCAAGTCCATGCGATGCGAGATAATTACTTCAGGCTTCATCAATCCGTTAGCAATGTGATCAAGCAGATCGGGGAGGTATTTCTGAACATGCGTCTGCCCCATCTCAAAGCACAGCCCCTTGTCAAAGGCATCTCCAAAAAGAAAGCCGTGGATGAAGCCCGCATAAACGCCGGGAACGCTGACCACACCGCCGCGTCGGGTAGCCGCAATGCACTGGCGCAGTGCCTTCCCGCTGGAGCCCTCGATTTTCAGAGTGGTGAGTACGGTCTCCACGGCGCTTCCCTTGGCCTCAAAGCCCACAGCGTCAATCGTGGCATCCACGCCTCGGTGGTGGGTATTTTCAAGAATAAATTCGGCAGGATCATCAATATCCGAAAAATTGATAGGTATCACGCCATATGTTTGTTTTGCAAATTCCAGACGGTCAACGTTATCGTCCACCATGAAAATCGTTTCAGCCCCCAGGAAGCGCGCACATAGTGCGCTCATCAACCCTACAGGTCCAGCACCAAATATAGCTACCGTGGACCCCTTGGAGATACGGGCATTGAGTGCCGCCTGATAACCGGTAGGCAAGATATCCGACAGAAAAAGCACCTGATCATCACCCAAAAAATCCGGTATCAGAATTGGCCCAGCGTTGGCCCGAGGAACTCGAGCATATTCCGCCTGTCCACCCGAGTACCCGCCGTACAGGTGGCTGTAGCCAAACAGTCCAGCTCCAGGCCTTGCAGACTTTTTGTTGATAATGGCCCCGCGCCCCGAATTGGTTTCTTCGCAAGCAGCAAAAAGTGATCTATTACAGAAAAAACATTCGCCACAAGCAATGACGAACGGCACGACTACCCTATCTCCCTTTTTCAGGTGCTTTACACCTCTTCCTGCTTCCTCGATCACCCCCATGAATTCATGTCCCAGAATATCACCGGTCTCCATTTCAGGAATCTTTCCACGATAGATATGAAGGTCTGAGCCGCATATAGCAGTAGCAGTTACCTTGATGATGATGTCCTCCTCATCTTGCAGTTGAGGATCTGCCACCGTTTCGTAACGAACATCCTTGGAACCGTGGTAGGTAAGTGCCTTCATCAGAATCTCCGTCGTTAGATTAACTGCCACTGAAATTGAGTTTCAACCTCAAGTGGTGGGGCAATTTTTGTGCCCGCAATGTCAGGCGAGTAGAACCCTACTGCCGAGCTTGCAGCAAGACTCGCGCGCCAGAAGAACGGCTGCGGAACTGTAGGCATTTGCCGCACGGACCCTGATTCAGACCTCCCCATGCATTTATCGGGATAGTGCCTAAGCTGCGACAGTCCAACAATTACAGAAAGATGTACAAAGTGCATCCTCAGCTGGAGAATCCAATAGCGCAACTGGAAATCCTGTGGTCTATCGCTTGAGCTGTTGACAGCCATCTCGTGATGTCTTGCCGAGGTACTGAGGAATATTTTCGAGCTTTGACAGAATTGAGCAATTTCTCTGAGATCTTAGAATTTCTCTATCACCTCAATGTCGTAGGCAGGTCTTAAGCTTGCACCGATTTGTTAATAATGGCAACAGTTGAAATAAATTGGGCACCGGTGAAACTTTCTCATCCAAATGAATGAGAATTTTTATTCTTGATACCTTAAGGGGGCAGCGTGCAAAATCAACCCGACACGAATGCAACGGATGAGGATCTAGGAGCGCTCCCCCTTTACGGCATGCGCATCTTGGTTGTGGATGATGACTCCGATATCGCTGAGACGATGGCAGCACTGTTGGAAATGGACGGCGCCGAGGCTTCGCCATGCACCAGTGCAAGAGAAGCCTTGAAAAAACTTGCGCAGGGTTCCTGGAACGTTGTCCTCTTGGACATTGGGATGCCTGAAATGGACGGAATGGAGGTGGCCCAAGTAATTCGAGACTCAGCGCTAGGCGCGCGCCTTTTTATCGTGGCCATTACGGGACATAGCCAGGCACAGATGCGGTGCCGCATAGCTGAGACAGAGTTCGATCTGATTTTTACCAAGCCAGCTGATCCAGAACATCTGTGTCGAGCACTTGGAGCTTGGTGGAACGCTCCTGCAAAGGTGTAATGGATGCTGGACCGATTCGATAATATTTCGCATGCACAGGAGCGAAAGTTACGGTTAACGGAGAGCAATATGAATGTTTACCAAACCCACGCCAAGAAAAATGCCAACTTGGCTGCTGCCCTTGAAGGGATGTCTTATCTTCCGCCCGGGGATGCACGTCCATCTCGTGACTATGTTGAGGGTCTCCCGAGTCCCGACTGCGAAATCGAAGTGGTCTTGCGAAATGCTCATAGCCTAGGCTCTGAGGAACTCAAAGCTGCTGAGCATGCTTTCAAGACAGCCATGTTGACCATCTTTGGCGGTACCTATGGGCTCTATGACGGGTATGTCGCCAGTTTGGGATGTACAGAAAGCGCCAAGGATTGGCGTGCCAAGACTGCGCTTGCACATGCAAAAGTCCAAGAGGTCATCGCGCATGAATCTGGTGAGGCATTGAGGCTCGGTCAAGCTGGAGGCGCATTTTTCCAAATAACAATCACGCACAAGATGTAGTTGACCTCTACACTGGTATGGCAAGGTTTTCCGCTGCTTCATCAGTGTCTGTACATGCTATCGCTTGCCGCGGTTCAGCGTGAGATATGGCAAGCTTCGCTATTGCATAAAGGATCAGGTCTTTAATCATCCCTCTCCATCCGCCCAGTTGATGCTCTTACAGAACACTTGAATGACTGGCGAAGATGCCGCAAAGCAAATGCTTTTCTTGAAGGATTTTCAGCTGCCGTACAATCGCTCGGCACCCACACGCTATATCCTGACATCCGTGCATCGGTGGCAGAAAGCATGACACACATATCGGTGGCAAATCCCACGATGATCAATTTCTCCGCTTCCATGCGATCGAGGAGATGCTGAAGCGGAGTGGAATGAAATGCCGAATGCTGGGGTTTCAATATCACGAGATCTGTCTCACTGGGGGCGAGAGTCCGCGCTATCTCGCCACGAGGTCCAGGCAACCCCATGCATTCGACAAGAATATCAGAAAACTCGCTCTGCCAAGTTCCATAGTTGTCATTAGCATAAATTGCCGGAATATTACGACTTTTAAGCTTGGCTTTAAGCTTCGAGATCCTGGATGCCGCTCGTACTGCCTCGCGAACCAAACCGCCGGCATTCGGGAATTTAAATGGGTTGATTACATCAACCAGCAACAGAACCACCGGACTACGAGGCACGTCGGTAGGCTTTAAAACCTGACTACGCGGCATTTTGGTCGTCAGAGCATAGATTTGCGCTGCTGCTCGGCACGCGATGCACCAATGGCAGTCTCCACTTGCTTGATCTCTTCAGGCGGTGGCAGGACGGCCGGCAGACCGAGGCTCTGAATGGCGAGTTCACGGCACCAGCCCTTTGTGTGATAGAGATGATGATCTTCATCCTTCTCCACCCGCGCATGCGCTTCCTTGAGCGCCTTACCTGTCTCACCGGTGGCCACTTCCGCCACCATGCCCAGTAGCTCCCAATTTGCGTGGTCCTTGGTCTCCGCATGCACCACACATTCGCAAGCAACTAGCTGCGCTGCACTGCGATCACCGGCAGTGAGCGCCAGTTCCATGGCCTTTACCAGCGACAATCCGATGTGCTTGACCACCTGGCGCGAAGGCGTCACTTCGTCCGCATTAATGCTCAGGAACTCACATGTCGTGCGGACAACGTTCTGGTGGCTTAACGTCTCTTCCAGATACTTTTCCCATTCCTCTTTCAGGTCCTCGTTGATGGCACATTGCAAAGCCGTCCGATAAACCTGTTCTCCGCCGAGCTCCGTTTCCATCATTTGCAGCAGCAAATCCTTGAGCTGGACTTCGTCATAGCGTGTCTTGGGCATCATCGTTCTCCAGGGCGAGTGATAGGGATATTGATATTCCTACCGATAGCCATTAATTTCTGTAGGCCTGCACGGACGATGATGTAGTATTTTTCAGAGAATTTCTGTATGAAGAGCTTGCGCAATTGGCGCGATCGGAATCTACTGCTCTCCCTTTGCACGACCAGATGCTCTCAAGATGCACCTGTTTCTACCCAAACGTTTCGCGGCATACAGAGCTTGGTCTGACAGGTCAATCAGCTTCTCGGAGGTCAAATTTGTGTCGTTCCAGTCTGCCGTTGCCACGCCACAGGAAACGGTAACTATTCCAATATCGCTGCCTGCATGGACAAGCATCAGACTTTCAATTCTTTCTCTCGCACTATTTGCCACTTCCAAGGCACCTTGCCCATCAGTATCCGGAAGAATTGCGAAAAATTCCTCGCCTCCGTAGCGTGCCAAGATGTCTCCAGGTCGCCGCATAGCTCCTGAAAGGGCTGATGCCACCTGTCTTAGGCAATCGTCACCGGCCAAGTGACCATAAATATCGTTGTAATTCTTAAAATGATCTACATCGAAGATTATTGTTGATAGTTTGCGCTGATACCTACGGCTTTGTCCAAAAATCTCTGCGAGCCGTATGTCGAACGCTCGCCTATTGAATATACCTGTCAGACCATCTTGATCCGCGAGTTCGGCAAGCTGTTGGTTTTTCCGCATGATTTGCTCATGAGCGTTATGCAGCGCACGGTCAGCCTCCCGACGGACCTTCATGCTACGGAAAACATAGCTTCCAGATAGCGCGATAACTGTAATTAGTAATAGTAAACAAATGGCTTGCACTTGGGTAGCGCTACGCCAGTGAGACAGAATTTCCTCCTCTGAGAGCGCTACTGTCACAAAGAGAGGATTACTTCCCAGATGCTCGAAGATGACGAGTCGTCTTATTCCATCGAAAGGGGACGCTAGCAATAGCATTCCGGCCCGTTCATTCTTTGCTATATTCAAGAGTGGATTATTTGGAATGGTTCTACCCAAATCCTCAACGGAATATGGTCGTCGTACAACGAGAATACCATCAGCAAGACTCAGTGAGATGGCGCCCTGTTCCCCGATATCGAATCCATCCAAAAGAGTCAATAGATATCCAACTCTAATCGTAGCAAGAACAACACCCGCAAATCTTCCGTTAGCATCATTGAGACGCTTGGAAACCGGAATAATCCATTCACCCGTGGAACGACTCTTCAACGGCTTACTGATAAGCACTTTTTTGCTCGGGCTATCGCGATGGCTTATAAAGTACTCGCGGTCTGAATTGTTTGCGTTCGGTGGTTGAGTCGCCTGTGTGTGTACGAGCCAATTTCCATTGGCATCATATACAAATATTCCATGCAAATAATCGGCGTTTCCTAGATGGTTGACCATCAATGGCTGAAGCGACTCAAGGGCCGACGGCTCCATATCTGCTTGCTCAATTATATATTCTATGGTGTTAAGTACCCGTGCGACCTCGCTGAACACACTGTCTAATTGATGTGCAACAGAATGCCCAAGATTCCGAGAGGTTTTTGCGGCCTGAGACCAGGCGTCTGCATGTGCACGCCATGCTAGCCATGCGTTGGTGGCGACCAACAGGAAAGTCAAAAGTCCGAGGGATAGTGCAGCAGCTAAGAAAGGGCGTCCAATCAAGCGCTGTAGTGGGCGCTGATGTCTCTCATCTTGAAAAGGAGGCGTCATACTGCTGATTTTAACGAGGTATCAGCCTAGTAAGATGAGCGCACAGACCACCATCTGATCAAAATACCTTGGCTTGCACAGTCGAGCATCCTAGGCGTAGCGGGAAAACCCGGCAATGGTGTTTTGACATATCGATTCAACAAGAGCGTTTACCCGCACACGGTTTATCTCCGCTCGTCGCGTGCGAGAAAAGAATTTCAAATGCATGAGCCGTTGATTAACTGTGACGGGAAATCAGGTCAAACTCGTGTTGAACCATGGATGCTGCGTGCCTGATAGCTGCCCGAAGCTCGGGGTCACCTGATTCAATGTTGACGACCCAATTGGACGCACAAGCATCTTGTTGCAAAGGTAGGGCCATTATCGAGATGCCTGGTAAATTCTTCACATGAAAATGGACAGAATACTGACTGCTAAATAGTGCTTGGTATATCGCCGAGATCAACTCCTCAGGCGTCTTTTCCTTCCTGGTCATAAAATCACCTCATGAAGGTAAGCGAAAAACTTTAGCCCCACCATGGTGCAAGAAATATCGCCACGTCGTATAGTTCAAAGACTATATATGCATTTATTGTTAAATCATTCTCCAAAATTAATTATTCTCAGGCCAACATTTATTCGTTTCCTGAAAATCAATTTCTAATGGGGCAACGGCAATCAGAAGCTCCCGAAGACCATCACCCACTCTTCAAAAATCCCTGCCACCATATTTACAATTTTTTTGAACACAATATTGCAATAGTTGGCGAGTTTTACATCGCAGAAATAAAGATCCTCAATTAAATCCAACCGATTTTTGGCTCTTACTAGGACCACCAACATCGGCGCGAGAAGACGATGCAATTTTACGCACCTATCCTGCGGTAGGAAAGGATTTTGTAAATAAACGATAAAGCCTCTTGAGAGGTCGCCACTGATAGCGCCCGATAATTTGTGTTGAAATGGTTCAACCTACAATAGTGTCATTAAAATCGAAGTTCGGCAGGATGGCGGGCACCAGAATATCTTGGAAGCTGTTTGCAATTCGGATTACCCGGGGGCGGAGATTTGCCCAGCTGTGTCAAATTACTTGAGTCTCTTTCCATCGAAACTGTAGGCTGCAACGATATCACCGCACCGAAAATAGTGGCATATGCAGTATCAGCCGCATCACGTCCTCTGCCGATCCTTATGAAATTCTTCGTATCTCCTGTGCTTATCGGATCTAACAAAACCCACCCACCGCTCAGGAAAGCCTCCACGCAGGCGTGGAAAGTTGGCATAGGTTGGCTTTGACCTTCTGTAAAACTTATGCCAGTGACCAAACGGGAAGGTATGTTAAGGATGATGTTCAAAACCCCGGTCAAGCCCGGATGGCGTAAGCGAAGTGCGGCAGGAACAATGGCGTCATGACCCAGCAAGAACTTGGCCTGAACCTGAGTACGCGGCGCACGCGCAAGGCGGTGTTC
>Ga0067045_1028393_pt1 | contig 34571 bp, 34 predicted proteins | sample TerdegcTABiofilm_FD_59184 | JGI IMG/M metagenome (GOLD analysis project Ga0067045, IMG submission 59184) | Combined Assembly of (Gp0054472, Gp0054536) Wastewater bioreactor microbial communities from Singapore -Terephthalate degrading...
GCTATGGAGAAACAGAGGGGGAGGTTTCCCTTTTAGGTGAGGATTTTGCAAAACTTACCCAGCTCAAAAAGGAGTATGAGACTCTCCTTAAAGCGGAGAAAAACAGACTCCGGGAGATGGATCTTCTCCAGTATTCCATCAAGGAGATCCAGGAGGCAGACCTTAAGATCGGGGAGGAAGAGGATCTGGAGCGGGAGCACAGCATACTTTCACAGTATGAAAAACTCTATCTTCTTGTGGAAGAGTTTACAGACCATGCCTCAAACCTGAAAACAGGATACCTGCCGGCTCTCTACAAGGCCAGATCCGCCCTGGAAGGGATTAGAGATATAAATCCAGAACTCTCCTCTCTTTCCAAAAGGCTTGAGGATTCCTATTTCGAACTGGAAGACATTTCCCAAACAGTCAAACAGTATCATCAGAATATGGTTTTTGATCCTGAAAAACTTTCTAGGTGTGAAGAGAGGCTTCACCAGATTCGTAAGCTGAAGAAGAAATATGGCGATTCCATAGAGGAGATTCTTAATTTCCTGGAAGAGAGCAAGAAACAGTACCTGGTTCTGGAAAATTGGGAAGAGGAGAGAGGAGAGCTTTTAGAAAGCATCACCAACCTGGAGAAAAAGGTTCTGGCCCGGGCAAAGGGGATCTCCCTAAAAAGAAAATCCGCAGCCCTTAGCCTGCAGGGAAAGATAGAGGAGAATCTTAGGGCTCTGGGTATGCCCAAGGCTATCTTTATAATAGAAGTAACCCAGAGAACTGGTGAATCTGGAAAACCGGCTTGCGGTCCTACAGGCATAGATCAGGTAGAATTTACAATCTCTCCCAATAGTGGGGAACCGGCAAAACCTCTGCGTTCCATTGCCTCCGGCGGGGAACTCTCCAGGATAATGCTTGCTATTAAGTCGGTGTTGGCAGAGAAGGATAGTATACAATCCCTGATTTTTGACGAAATTGACAGTGGTATAGGGGGAGAGGTAGCCCTTTCGGTGGGGGAGCATCTGCAGAGGCTTTCCAAACATAAACAAGTATTATGCATAACACATCTTGCCTCTATAGCTGTTCGTGCCGATAATCATATCAAAATTGAAAAAAGAGAAAGGGAAGAAAGAACAATAACAGAGGTTAGTTCCTTGGTAGGAGAGGAGAGGGAGGAGGAGATAGCCCGGATGCTTTCCGGTAAAAGCGCCTACGAGGTTTCTCTGGCTCATGCAAGAGAGTTGTTGATCCGGTATGGTCCCGATGGGTTATTTCTCAAATAATTTGGTAAGGGAAGGAGTTTCCTGTGGCAAAACTGAGCAGTGAAGCAAAAAAGAGATATTTTGATAAATTAAAAGAATATAAAATTGTGATTGATCAGATTGTACAAAGGGAAAAGACCCTCCTGCAGGTTGCGGATACCGATGAAAACGGCGGGAGTTTTAAAAAACTGATTCTTGCGGATGAAACCCTTAACCTTGTTTCCTATTTTATAATAATGAATGGAATCTCCGTTTCCCTTCTTGGAGTCAAGAATGAAGGTTTTCTTAATGATGCCAGAAAGGCTCTTTACAAGGCCCTCATCTATCTAGAGGAGGTTATAAGCCCCCTCATTGATGCTCCCTTTTCCGATTACGAGGAGAAGCTTAAGGCCTTGGAAGGATATGATGACGAAAAAAGGTACAATCTGCTAAAAAAGCTGGGATTTACCATAGACAGTATCAATGAAAGTTATGGGGATAATTCCAAATGGAAATGGTCCTTTGTGGAGATTGAAGGAAGATTTGCCGCCATTGCCAAGAATCTTTTGAATCTTAAGACCCTTGTAGCCGGACTTGACCCGAGGGTTAAGGGCTACGAGGCCCGGTTCCGGCATCTGGTACTGGTAAAAAAACTACTTCAACAATCAGCGGATAGATACAGGCAGAAATATGAACTTTCCACCCTAAGAATTGACGACTTCAAGCTTGCCATAAGCTATCTTTCCGCCTTAAGAAGGATCCATCAGCTTCTTGGGGAAACCAATGATGCCGAGGTGGTTAAAAAGAAGATGGAAATCTGGAAGGCAAAAATGGAGGCGGATCTTCGGAAATTGGAGGAGGATGCTAAAACCGCAAAACTTCAGAAATAGATCTGTCTTTTCTACTTTTTAAGCTCATGAAGAGCGTCGTAGGGAAACAGATCCTTCATAGTGGTTTCCACCACCTCGCCCTTTCCCCCGGTAAAAAGTATTGGGAAATTGGGGGGAACAAATTCTGAAATAAACTGACGACAGGCTCCGCAGGGGGAAACAGGATAATCCGCTTCGGGGCACACTACCGCTAAGGCTTCAAAATCCTTTATTCCCTTGGACAAGGCCTGAACAAAGGCACTTCTTTCTGCGCAGATGGTTAAACCGTAGGAACGGTTTTCCACATTGGTACCGGTTATTATTAATCCATTGGCACAGAGGAGTGCAGCTCCCACCCTGAAGGAGGAGTAGGGGGAGTAGGAGTACTCTGCTGCCTCTCTTGCCCTTTCTAAAAGTTCCTTGTAATTCATGGGAGCATTATATCATGGAGAGCTTAAAAAAGGAATTAAAGTTTTTGTTGCCAGGAATTGTTTTAAGCTTATCATTGACAGGCTGAAAGGCCTGGTATAGGATTCCGAAAGGGGATTCAATACCGGTAAAATGAAGAAAAAAATCTATTCTGTTCTATTTTTAATGATCCTTCTTGCCTATTTTTTTCTCTTTCCCGGCACAATTTCGAGGGAAACTCTCTTTAAGCCCCTCTGGGACACCGATATATCGGAGAAAACAAACCTCACCCTACTGCCGGGGAAAGGGGTTTATCCTTTCAAAATGGGAGATCTCTTTGGTTACCTGGATGAAAAGGGGCAGCCTGTACTGACCGGACGGTCCGCCTATGATGTAACCCTCTCTTCCTCCTCTTATATAAACTATTCCAATGTGCAGGAGTCCCTGGTGTTAAGGAACAGCGGAGGAGAGATTCTAGCTAACCTTAAAACCCGGGCTTATCCTGTTTTTATTAAGGAAAGACTTTTCCTGTTAGGCCAGGACAGAACTGAGGTCTCGGAAATCTCCAAGGAGGGAGAACTGCTTTGGAAACGATCCTTCAGCTCCCTGATTAGCAGTATGGATTCTAATGAGCAGCATACTCTCCTAGGGCTATTAAACGGCTGGTTCTTTCTTGTGGACAAGGAGGGGAGGGAGATCTTTTCCTATGAGCCCGGCGGGAGCAGGCTCTCTGCAATCTATTCCTGTGCCCTTTCTCCGGACTCAACTTATCTGGCTGCGGTGAGCGGTATCGATCCTCAGCGCCTGGTGGTGCTGGAAAGGAGAAACGAGGTTTACAGGGCAGTGGTAGTTTTCAATCTGGAGCAGTCAAGAAGGAGGAATCAATTCCTTGCCTTTTCCAGGGACGGGAATTTCCTTTTTTACGAAGGATTGGACAGGATCAGATACTTTGAAATAAAAGGCCGCAGAAAGGGCGAATTGGAATATCAGGGAATTATAACCGGTTATCATCTTCCCGGGTACGGAGAGGTTTCCGGTATCTCCTTTCAGAAGGAGAACACTGCAGGCTTTTCCTTCTTTTCCGCCTCCGGTGGACTTTTATTTTCAAAAACCATACCCGGAGCTAACCCCTATCTTTATGTCAAGGGTGATCTGATGATCCTTGGGGCGGATACCTCTCTTCTGGGGATAAGGGTTGTAAAGGAATAAGGAACAAAACAATGCGTAAAGCCTTTTTTGTCCTGGGTTTGTTTTTCTCCATCCTGGCAATGCCTGCCCTGGATTGGCCAGTTTCTCCCCTGGCTCTTATCTCCACCTTTGGGGAGAGCCAGAACGGTCACTTTCACAAAGGGATTGATCTTGCCGGTGCCGGGATGCAGGTTTATCCTGTAGATGCGGGGGAGGTGCTTTTTCTGTTTGAGGAGAAATATTCTCCTCTTCAGCTTCCTTCCGGATTGGGCAGTTTTATAGTCCTTGAACACAACCGGGAGCTAAGATCCCTGTATGCCCATCTGAAAAGCGGTAGTATTCCCCAGGATCCGGGAAGTATATCCAGGGAGATGATTTTAGGTATATCCGGAGACACGGGGAATACCACAGGACCCCATCTCCATCTCGCCCTTTTTGACATGGAATTTAATCAGATAATAAATCCTCTCCTTGCTCTTCCGCCACTTCTGGATACGAGGAGGCCAACCCTGGAGGCTGTTCATCTAAAAACAGGAACCCAGACAATAAATCTGCAGCCTTCAAATATTATCCCTTCCAGTGTGTACAATCTTATTGTAACTGCCTACGATGTAAGCGAGGAGGTTAAGTATTTCTGCCCCAGGTCTCTGTTTTCTCTGGAAGTTTATCTGAATGGAGAGCAGAAGTACAGGATAACCCATGAAGCCCTCAAGGAGAGGGATAATTCCCTGGTTTTAGTTCAGTCCCCTGCTTTGAGCTATAAGGATTATTATCAGGATCAATGGGAGATGAGCCCGGGAAGGATAACCCTTAATCCCGGGGATTCTAGACTGGAGATTGTTATCCGGGATTTTGCAGGGAATGAAACAGTGCGAACCTTCCTATTAAAGGTGCAGAATTGAGAATAAAAACCTTTTCCAGCGAGCCAGGCGGGGAGGCGACAAGGGAGATCCCTTGTCCCCTCTGTGGAAGCGCAGAATATAAGAAGGCCTGGAAGGGGGATGCCCTATTTGTACGTTGTCTGAACTGTTCCCTGGTTTATCAAAATCCGCAGCCCTGCCAGGGAGCGCTTGTAAAAAGGTACAATTCCAGCTATTTTTCCTATGAAAAGGAGAATGAGGGAACTTTTTTTTCCCTTATGACCCTGGGGCTAAAGGATCTAGACTTTGAAAAACATATACCCGCGGTTCTTGCCCTGGGAGGCAAGGTTCTTGATGTAGGGTGTGCCACTGGACTCCTTTTGGAGCACTTCCGGTCTCTGGGTTTTACGCCCCAGGGCGTGGAGGTGTGCAGGGAATCGGCCGAATACGGCAGAATAAATCGAGGCCTGGATATTTTCCCTGGAACCCTGGAGGATGCGGGCTTTGAAGCCGAAAGTTTCGCCCTGGTGCACTGCTCTCACTTGGTGGAACATTTGGCGGATCCCAAGGGTTTCCTGCGGGAGGTTTTTAGGGTACTTAAGCCGGAAGGCTTTTTAATCTGTTCCACCCCCAATATCTTGGGCTTTCAGGCTCGAATTACAAGGGCTGGTTGGCGTTCTGCCATTCCGGATCATATGGTTCTCTTTTCAAAAAGGACCCTCCCTCTCCTTCTGGAAAAGGAGGGTTTTAAAACCCTGTTGATCAAGACCTGGGGGGGGCTTGCAAAGGGATTAGCTCCGGGGTTCCTTAAAGGTCTGGCAGATCCTCTCTCCAAGGTTTTTGGTTTTGGGGATGTTATGATCCTGCTTGCAAGGAAGGGTTCTGTCCTTAAAGCTGAAGCAAGGATTCTTTAAGCCATTCCACATCTATCCCAAAGGTATCTCCAAGTTTGTACAGTCTTTTGATACCCTCCAGTCTTGCCAGTTCCGGAGGATAATTATTGTAAAGTTCCTTAAGGGCCGGGCACTCTTCCAGGGAGTCATCGGTCTGGCAGGCTAGCAACCTTTTTCCGGTTTCCTGGATAAACCTGAACAGGGCATTTTGAAAGATGGTTATATCCGGTGTAAGACCCTTGGCCTTCTCCAGATTGTACAATTCTATAAGTTCCTCTATTGCCCTGGTATCCAGAGAACTCCTTATAGGTTCCAGTTTTCGTTCATAGTGTTCTGCAAAAAGCCGGCTTAAGGTCTCTTTTTCCAGAATAATTCCATGAGTCTCTGCAAAGGTTAAAAGGTGTTTCAATTCCGGCAAGGATTTCTCTCCCTGGAAGGGGGAAGAGGCAAGGTTGCTTTTTATTCTGGCAGAGATTACAAAGCTGGCCAGACCTGTAAGGCTTTCGGGTACCCTGGTGTGGAGGTTCTTAAAAGAAGAGATCAGGTTTTCAATATCCTGATAGAGCTCTCCAAGTCCATCGGCTGCCTCTTCTTCTGTTTTTTCAAAGAGGACTTTTAAAAGCTCCGACCGGAGGGATAGGGAAAGGGAGGCTGGGTTGACTATCTTCTCCCTGCCCTCCTCGTCCCGGAGATATAAAATCAAGGCGAAACGGGAGGTTCTTTTTATTTTAAAAGAAAAGTGATACTCCTTGCCCGTGGGTTTGTGAATTATCAGGGCATTGCCGGTTTTGTCGTAAAAACTTCCGTTCATTTTTAGATTTCGAAGCTGATAGATGAACCAGGGATCATGGGGCAGAGAGAAAAATCTGCGGAGAATTAGTTCCGCTGCGGCGGTCTCAGATCTTATTATTCCAGGAATTATACGGCTTTCCGCTATCCGTCTGCCATTCCAGGCGGGATCCTCGTTACAGATTGCCTTTTCCAGTTCTGTTAAAAAATGCTCCTCCGTCTGGCTGCTTAAAAAAGGTTTGTAAAGCTCCAGAGCCTTAATAGCATATTGGATATTTTGAGTCGCCTCCAGACCACAAAGATCGGCAAAGAACCATCCGCAGGAGGTGAACATAAATTGTCCGAACCTCTGACCCTCCAAGAGGGTAAGGAGTTTTTGCCTGGCTTCCTCCCGCTGCTCTCCGTTATCCTTTAATAAGGAATCGGCAAATTCCCTAGGATTTTTTTCGCCTGTTAATACCTTAATATATCTGTTCCTCGCCTCCCAGGGCTCCTTGTCTGAAAGGGAGGAAAACTCTCTTTGGTAAATCTCAGCAAGGGATTTCTGAAGATCGTCCATAGCCTTTCTTAAGGGGGCCCTCCACTTCTGATTCCATCCAGGTTTACCGCCAGTAGAGCATCCGCAGTCCTTGTACCACCGGGATACACCGTGGGAGCAGCTCCAGGAAGTACCCCGATTCTCCTCTCCTCTGCGTAGTTTTATCCTGTCCTTTGGGGGAAAGAGCTCCAGATACCCTCCATAATTGATGAATTCCAAGGTTTTGCCCTTTTCCACCTTTCTTATAAGGGCGGCAAGGCACATGTCCCCAAAGGGCTCATGATGGCCGTAAACCTCCCCATCCGTGGCTACGGTAATAAGGTTGGCATTGTCCGAGGCCTTAAAATAGGCCAAGAGGGTGTTGTAAAGAAGATCGGCGCTCTTAAGAAGATGATCAAAGGAGATCCCTTGGGCAAGCACGGGATTGTAGAAGAAAACCGTTATTTCTCCTTCCGGAGTTTCCAGTAAACAGGGTCTTCCCGAGGGAGCAGGGGAGTCACCCAGGTCCTGGTAGGAATCCTCACCCTCCCTTTTAATGGCCTGCGCCTGCCAGGGGGAAAGGATGACGAATTTGACCCCCTGTTCCACAAGAATCTCCGCCGTGGCTGGATCCAGGGCAGTTTCCGGAAGCCAGAATCCCTCTGCCTTTCTTTTAAAATGGTATTCAAAGTGTTTTAATCCCCAGATAATCTGGGTTTTTTTATCTTCCTCCGCAGCCAAAGGAAGGATTGTGTGATTGTAGCCTTGGGCTAGGGCATTCCCATGGCCATTATACCTGGCAAGGCTTATCCTATCCGCCTCCAGAATTCTGCTGTAAACCCTCGGGGCATAAGCCTTAAGCCAGTCCAGGAGGGTGGGCCCCACATTAAAGGAGATGTACTGATAATTGTTAACCAGATCGGTAATTCTTCCCAGAGGGGAAAGGATCCTGGAATTGGCATTTGCTCCATAACACTCCTTGGCAATCCGGATATTCCAGTTTGTAAAGGGTCTTGCCGATTCCTGCACAGGGATGATACCAGTCCAGGGGTTCTCCCTTGGGGGCTGGTAAAAATGGCCGTGAAGGCAGAGGAAGTTTTTCATAATCTAATCTTCATATTTATTTTCCCTCTTGTAAAGAGTGTCCTCAGACCCAGTCCTTTACTTCCGGGCCTTGACATGAAAAGTTCATTTACCTAGGATAGGGACAATCTTAACCCAAGGAGGACCTTTTATGACTAAGGAGAGACTTTTAAACCTCTCTAAGGAGAGTCTGATTTCCTTGGCAGAGCAGGAAGATGTGGATTTTTCTCCCGAAGCAGGAAAGGAGGAATTGATTGAACTGATTCTTGAGGCTTTGGAGGAGGAAAGGTCAGAGCACGAAAGTTCCAATAATCCTGCCATGCGGGTTAAAGAAACAAAGTATGACATCGTCCTTGAGAGGATCATCTCCCTAAAGGAGGATGAATTTCCCATACCGGAAACCTACAATGAAACCTATATCAAACTGCTTATGCGGGATCCCTTATGGGCCTATGCCTATTGGGAATTGAAGGATTCGGATCTGGAGATCTTTCAGGGTGGTTTCCTGGCTACAGAACCTTTTATAAGGGTTTACGAGATTCAGGAATCCCTGCAGAATGCTCCAGTGAGCACCTCCTATTTTGATATTCCTGTAAAACTTTCCGACAACAACTGGTATATCAACCTGCCCAGGACTGGATCCTCTTACTATCTTGCCCTGATGTACAAATTAGGAAAAACAGAAAAGACTCTTTGTACCTCCAACACTATAAAAAGCCCTAATGAAACCTATGGCCTTTTAAAGGATGGAGGGGGAATAGCGGATGCAGGCAATGACCTTGTGCTTCTTTCCGGACTTTACGATTTTGAAGCACCCTCTTCAAAGAATGTAATTCCACAAAGAATCATCAGTTTTTTGGATGCTCAGTATATTCAATTGAAGGATTAATAAAAGGACTCTTTTATGTGCAAAGGATATCTATGTTTGGTTTTTCATGCTCATCTTCCCTTTGTAAGGCACCCGGAATACGAAAGTTTTTTAGAGGAAAACTGGCTCTTTGAGGCCATCTCCGAAAGTTATCTTCCCCTTTTACGGGTAATGAACAAATTAAAGGAGGATAGTATCCCCTTTAAATTGACCTTTTCCATCTCTCCCACCCTTGCCTCTATGCTCTCCGATGAACTTCTGCAGAAAAGGTATATAAATCATCTGAAGAAGATGCAGGACCTGGCGGCCAGGGAGGTAGACAGAACAAAAAGGGATTCCCAGTTTAAGCCCCTGGCCCTCATGTACAAGGAGCTCTTGGAGGCAAATTATTACGATTTTTGCGAGGTTTATAAAAAGAATATTCTTAAGGGCTTTAAAGCCCTGGAAAAGGACGGTTATCTGGAAATAATCACCAGCTCTGCCACACATGCCTTTTTGCCTCTTTATGACCAGTACCCTCAGGTTGTGGAAGCCCAGATAAACACAGCGGTGATCTCCCATGGCAGGCTTTTTGGAAAGGAACCTACAGGATTCTGGCTTCCAGAGTGCGGTTATTATCCAGGAGTGGAAAAACATCTTAAGGCCAACAATCTTCACTACTTTTTTACCGCCGCCCATGGAACTCTCTTTTCTCCCTCCCGTCCAAGGTACGGGGTTTATGCCCCCCTTTGCTGCAATAATGGAGTTCATTTCTTCGGCAGGGACCTCCAATCCTCCTCTGCCGTATGGTCAGGGCAGGATGGATATCCAGGGGATGCTACCTACCGGGATTTTTACAGGGATATAGGTTTTGATCTTCCCCTGGATTATATCCGGCCTTACATCCACGAAGGGGACATCCGGATCTTTACAGGCTTTAAATACTATGCCATTACCGGCAAAACCAACCAGAAAAAGCCTTACAACCGGGAAGAGGCTGCGGCAAAGGTTCGCGAGCATGCGGAAAATTTCCTGTATCAAAGAACAATGCAGGTAAAACGGCTCAGCCGGCTTATGAAACGCCCGCCTATTGTCGTTAGCCCTTACGATGCCGAGCTTTTCGGCCACTGGTGGTTTGAAGGTCCTCAATGGCTGGATCATCTTATACGGTTCTCGGCGGAACAGCAGGAAGTGGAGATGATTACCCCCTCAGAGTATCTCAAGCTTTATCCGGAGAATCAGATCGGCCAACCTTCCTACTCCAGCTGGGGAAACCGGGGTTATGCAGAGGTGTGGCTTGATTCCAGCAATGATTGGATCTACAGGCATATCCATAAGGCAATCGAAAGAATGACAGAACTGGCTATTCGATTTCCGGAAGAGAAGGGCTTAAAAAGAAGAACCCTCAACCAAGCTGCCCGGGAGGTGGTTCTTTCCATGGCCTCCGATTGGCCCTTTATAATGAAGAATGGAACCACCGTTCCCTATGCTGTAAGAAGGGTTAAGGAGCATCTCCATAATTTTAACAGAATCTACGAGAATCTCTGCAGGAACACGGTTAACACAGAATGGCTCACTTCGATAGAAAAGAAGAATAATGTCTTTCCAGATATTGATTATCTAATTTTTTCCAATGGTTAGGGAATTATAGACCAGCCATCTCCATAAGCTCCGGCAGAGAAAGCTGTTCCAGGTAGTAAAGGGAGGTGGTTTCTCTCCTCTCTTCCCGGTTGACGATTTTGGTTACCCTGTAAAGGATCATTTTATGGGTGGGCAGGGGAGGAAACACCGGGTTTCCGTTAATATCCACTACCTCGTTTATCTGTAAAGGTCTAAAAAGCTCCTGGGTATCCCCCTCGGGAAATACTAGGTATCGGGAGATCTCCGTCAAACCTTATCCTCCTTTTCTTCCTCCTGTCCCTCCATCAAGGTAAAGTTCCTTATTTTCGGTTTTGGCTGCTCCTCCTTAAACTCCTCGATAAGGGTGACGGTCTGAAAGGGGAGCATTATATGTTCTGCGGAACCGAAGGTTCTCTTTACCTCATCCTGGGAGGGATCGATGATCAGCTTCCCTCCCTCGGGGAAAACTAAGTCCCGGATGGAGACAAAATAGGGATGGGTCAGATCCAAGCTTTTTGCGGAAAGGGAAATCTCTTTTTCCTTCCATTTAAAATGAACCTTGTAGATCGACACGGGATACTCCTTAAATGAATAATCTCATATTTCCCCCGCCTTAACTACTTAACTAATGTAAAGATATTATTATCGGTAATACTGATTATTTACTTTAATGAAAAAAAACCTGGTTGACATCTGTACCGAATACGATAGTATTAGAATATGTGGGAAAATGTGGGGAATTTTAGTAAAAAGTGGTATAAGGTGTGATTACGGGGGAATATAAAAACACAGTGGATGAAAAAGGGAGGCTTCTAGTGCCTTCCAAGATCCGCTCCGCAATTACTGGGAATGTACTTATCATCACCCGGGGGGTGGAGAAGTGCCTATGGCTTTTCCCCCCGGAGGAATGGAAGAGGATTTCCCACCTGCTTCTCGATTCCACATCCCTATTTAAATCAAAAACCAGGCTTCTCCAGCGTCGGATAATTGCTCCTGCCCAGGAGTGTGAAATCGATAAAGCCGGCAGAATCAATATTCCCCCAACACTCCGGGAATCGATCGGCTTAACCAAGGAGGCGGTTATCCTGGGAATAGAAAGGTATATGGAGATCTGGGACGAAGGAGCCTACGAGGAGTTCCTTACAGATAGTGAAAAGGAATTTAAAGAGGCAGCAGAAGAATTGGGAGAGATCCTACAGTTATGAAGGGACTTGTAATGGAAACAGTTCATTATTCAGTAATGAAAAGAGAGATAATAGAATATCTAAAACCAGAAGGGGAGGAGGCTTTGTTTATAGACGCAACCTGCGGGGAGGGGGGACACGGAGAGGCGATGCTTTCCGAATTTCCCAGCCTTAAGGTTGTGGAGATGGATGCAGATGCGGTAATCCTGGGGGTGGCAATGGAGAGGCTTAAGCCCTTTGGCTCCAGGGTAAGGTTCTACAATACCTGGTTCAATCAATTTTTTAAGGATTATCCCTTGGGCGAGGAGAGGCCCAATCTGATTCTGTTTGATCTAGGAATATCAATGTTCCATTACGAACGGAGCGGAAGGGGGTTTTCCTTTCAAAAGAACGAAACCCTGGATATGCGACTGGGGGAGGGGCTTGAGACCTCTGCCTTTGACGTGATCAACCATTATCCCGAGGAGGAACTGGCCGATCTTTTTTTTAAGTTTGGCGAGGAAAGATACTCCAGAAGGATAGCCCGGGCTATCTGCGAAGCAAGGCACAAGACACCGATTGCCTCCTCTACCGACTTGGCCCTGGTTATCTGGAGGGCTGTTCCTGCAGAATACAGACATGGAAGGATCCATCCTGCCACCAGAAGTTTTCAAGCCCTGCGTATCTTTGTTAATGGGGAGCTTGTTCGTTTGGAAGCGGCCTTAAAATCCTCCTTTGATCTGCTTTTGCCTGGGGGAAAGCTTGGGGTTATCTCTTTTCATTCCCTGGAGGACAGGATAGTAAAGAGGTTCTTTATCGAGAAAAGCAAGGCCTGTATCTGCCCGCCGGAAATGCCGATATGTAAGTGTGGGGGAGAAAAACGGGCGGAGGTTTTAACCAGAAAACCGGTTTGCCCCACCGAGGAGGAGATAGAAAAAAACTCTGCTTCCAGAAGCGCAAAATTTCGGGTGATAAGGAAATTGAAGGATGAATAGATCCGGGGGCTCTGTAAAACGAATACTGGTCTTCTTTATTCTGGTTTCAGTACCAGCCTTGGTGTTTCTAAACCTCTGGCAGGTTTTTAATTACGATGCCTTGCAGGCTCAGGTGAATGCCCTGGAGAAGGAACAGCGGGACTGGCTGGAGCTCAACAAGAGGATGGTGGCCAATCTGGCTATTTACAGTTCCCCCGCCAGGCTGGATAAGCTTGCCCGGGAGGAGTTTGATTTAATAAAAAGCAACGGAGAAAAGAATATTCGTATTCTTTTGACTCACAAAAAGGAGTAAAGAAAGAGTCTTGAAAAAAGGGAGGGGGCTTTTCAATATTTCCGAAATTCTCGAAATTACAGGCGGAACCTTGATCCAAGCTGGTAAGGAAGGGCAGGAGATCCTGGGAGTCTCTATAGATTCCAGGGAGATGCAGGAATCTTTTCTTTTTATTCCTTTGCCTGGCGAGAATACAGATGGGCATCACTATATCCGGCAGGCGCTGCAAGGCAAAGCCTCCTGTGTTCTTATTTCCCGAAGGTGGATGGAGGATAAGGGGGAATCCACCCGTGCCCATTTAAGGGAGAGTGTAATGGCCTCCGCGGTGATGGTGGAGGAGCCCTTAAAAGCCTTGAAGGGCCTGGCAAAGAGATATTTAGAGGATAATTCCGATTTTTATAGGGTTGGAATTACAGGCAGTAATGGAAAAACTACTACCAAGGAGCTTATTGCCAATATCCTATCCCAGGATAAACCGACCTGGAAAAATCCTGGAAATTTTAATTCAGAAATAGGCCTTCCCCTGGCCTGTTTTTCGGTAAACCGCAATTATAGATACGGGGTTTTTGAAATGGGAATGAATCATCCCGGGGAAATCGATTTTCTTGTAGATCTAGTGGAACCGGAATTAGCGGTTATTACCAATATCGGGACAGCCCATATAGGTCTTTTGGGATCCCAGGATTCCATAGCCTGGGAGAAGAAGAGGATCTTCAGCCGGTTTACCGGGCAGCAGAAGGCTTTTATTTTTGAAGAGGACCCCTTTAAGGAGTTTTTAAGCAGAGATGTAAAGGGCAGGGTGTATGAATTCGGAAGAGGCAGTACACCGGGATTCCTTAAGGCGGAACCTCTCGGTATCAGGGGAACCAAAGTGATATTTAAAGAGGGGGAAATAATGTTTCCTCTTTTTGGGGAGCATAATCTCCAGAATCTTCTAGGTGCCGTCCGTGTAACCAGGGAGATGGGTCTTGATTTCGGTAAGATAAAAGCAGGAGCAGAGACGGTAAAGGGCCTTTTTGGCAGAAGTGAGGTGCTTGAGGGGGAGATAACCCTGATCCTGGACTGTTACAATGCCAACCTTGATTCCATGTTAAAGGCTCTGCAGTTCCTCCAGGAGATCCCATGGAAGGGAAGAAAAGTATTGATCCTGGGGGCTATGCGGGAACTTGGAGTAAGCTCCTCCTCCTTTCACCGCGCCCTGGGCGAGCATATTGCCCAGTATCCCTTTAGCGGGATATTCCTTTTTGGAGAAGAGATGGATTACACCCAAAAGATTCTTTGCGAACGGGGGATCCAGGGTGTCGGCTTTTTCCGGGAGTACAGTGAACTGGAGACCAGAGTTCTTGCCTTTTTAAAGAAGGGAGACCTGGTTCTTGTAAAGGGCTCCAGATACTTGGAATTGGAACGGCTTACAAGGCCGCTTAAAGAGGTTTTCTTGTTGGGGAGAGAGGAAAGTGTTTAAAGAATTGCTCGTGCCTCTGATGGATAAAGTATCGGTCTTCAATATTTTCAGGTACATCACCTTCCGCTCCGCCTATGCAGCGGTGACTGCCCTTTTCCTCTGTTTTATCCTAGGACCCAGACTTATAAGATATCTTCAAAAAGTAAAAATCGGTCAGTCGATCCGCGAGGATGGTCCCCAGACCCATCTTACAAAATCCGGTGTCCCCACCATGGGGGGAATCCTTATAAATTTCGCCATTATAGTATCGGTTCTCCTCTGGCAGGATCTGGATACTGCCTTTACCTGGCTGGCCCTGGCGGCAGTGGTGGGATTCGGGCTTATCGGTTTTGTGGATGATTACCTTAAGGTTTTCAGGAAGAATCCGGAGGGACTAAAGGCAAGATACAAATTCATCGCCCAGATAGTTGTTGCCTTAGGAATAATCCTGGTCATCTATTTTACTGGAAATGAAAAAACTACCCTCCTTTACCTCCCCTTTTTCAAGTATCCGGTGGTGGACCTTGGGGTTTTCTATATCCCCTTTGCCGTACTCCTCCTGGTGTACACCTCCAATGCTGTAAATCTTACCGATGGTCTGGATGGACTGGCTACCGGTCTTTTAATACTTGTGGGAATTGCCTTTGCCGTGCTTTCCTACCTGACCGGACGGGCAGATTATGCCTCCTACCTTGCCATCCCATACCTGCCTGGTAGCGGAGAACTTACCGTTCTCTCCTTCGCGGTAGTAGGAGCCTCCGTGGGATTTCTCTGGTACAATGCCCATCCTGCGGAGATCTTTATGGGTGACACTGGAAGCCTTGCCCTGGGCGGGGTTATAGGGGTAATAGCAATACTGATAAAAAAGGAGATCCTCCTAATAATTATCGGGGGAGTTTTTGTTTTGGAGGGGCTCTCGGTGATAATTCAGGTGGTATCTTATAAACTGACAAAAAGACGGGTTTTTAAGATGGCACCTCTGCATCATCATTTTGAATTGAGCGGTTGGGACGAGAGCAAAGTAGTGATCCGGTTCTGGATCCTGGGAGGGCTTTTTGCCATCCTGAGCCTTTCTACTTTGAAGCTGCAGTAAAAGGAAAGGAAAGAGATGTTTTCTGTGGAGAGGGTTGGAAAAACAAGGGGCGACTCTATACTTTTAGGCATACTCCTGCTTTTGGTTGGCCTTGGTCTCTCCGCCATGCTCTCTGCTTCCTATTTCCGGTCGGAACTTACCTTTGGAGATCCCTACCATCTTTTTAAATACCAGGCCTTTATCTCTCTTTTTGCCCTTATTCCCGGCCTGGTGTTTGCAAAAATATCCCTGGAAAAACTGAAAGCACTGATCCCCCTTATGCTTTTATCCGCCGCCTTCCTAATGCTCTTAACCTTTCTTCCGGGAATTGGGCACCCTATTCAGGGAGCGCAAAGATGGATAAGAATAGCAGGCTTTACCTTCCAGCCTTCCGAATATGTTAAATTTGTCCTCGTGATCTACCTTGCCCATATTTTCAGCAAGAAACGGGAGAGAATCCGGGATCTTATAAATACTGTAATCCCCCCACTTATCGTGGTAATGGGTTTTGTTTTCCTGGTTTACCTGCAGAACGATTTTTCCACCGCCTTCTTTATCCTTTTTGTATCCCAGGTAATGTTTTTTATAGCTGGAATTCCACTCCTTTATTTTTTCTTTCTTGGCGCTCTTTCGGTGCCCCTCCTCTTAATCATGCTTCTAACCAAGGAGCACAGGGTTAACAGGATAATCTCCTTCCTTAATCCGGAGGCGGATCCTGTGGGAAGTGGCTATCAGGTCAGGATGGCCCTGGAAGCCTTGGAATCCGGCGGATTCTGGGGAAGGGGATTCGGCAGGAGTTTTCAGAAGGTGGGGGGACTTCCCGAGCCCCATTCCGATTTTGTCTTTGCCGTACTGGCGGAGGAGACCGGATTTCTGGGAGTCCTGGTGATTTTAGGATTGTTCATAGTCTTTGCTCTCCGGGGATACACCATAGCCTTTGAAAACCAGGATCAGAACCGGCGGCTTTTAGCCTTTGGCCTTACCACCGCAATCCTTTACCAGGCTCTCTTTAACATCGCCGTTGTTGCCGGCCTGGTGCCGGCCACAGGAATTCCCTTGCCCTTTTTCTCTCAAGGAGGCTCTTCCCTTCTTATGACCATCACCATGACGGGTCTGCTTTTTAATTGTTCCCGTAAGGAGTCACAGATATGAGCAGTATAGCCCTTTCAGCTGTGCCCTCCCGGGATAAGCGGGACAAGGCAAGAAAAAAGCATATCATTGGCCGGATCTTTCTTTTTTCTCTACTAGCTCTGATTTTTTTGATACTTCTCGAACTCCTCTATCAGATTATTGTGCTTCCAAAACTGGTGATCAAGAATGTCAGCATCAAGGTGGAACAGGGAATTCCTATAACAGACGAACAGATCCTGGAACTTTCCGGTTTTAAGGCTGGAGAAACCTTTTTTGCCGCCAATGTAGACAGAATAAGGCAAAATTTGGAAGCCTATCCCCTTATTAAGAGCGCCGAAGTAACCAAAATATTCCCCAACACCCTTGAAATATCCATTATGAAGCGTGTACCCTTGGCCATGCTTCTTGTTGATATAGACCACAGGACCGTACCCCTTCTCTTTGATTCCGAGGGGGTTGTCTACGAGGTAGGGGCTTCCCTTACAGAGTTTGATCTTCCCGTGATCTCTGGAATAAAGATCCGGGAGATACAGTTGGGGATGAGGCTACCGTCGGAACTTTTAATATTCTTAAAGGACCTGGAACAACTTAAGGGAAAGAGCCCGGATCTCTTTAATCTTATATCAGAGATAAAATTCCTTAGAAAAAGAACCAGCGATTTTGAGGTATTACTGTTTCCCACTATCCATCCGGTAAAAATCCATATAGGAAACAGGATTGATGAGAACCTACTAAAATACATAATAATGATCCTTGAGGTAGTAACAAAAGAGGCTTTTATACCGAATCTGGAAGAGATCGATTTCAGAACCGGGGAAGTTGTTTACAGGATAAGGGAGGAATAGCCGTGTCCGCGGAGGGAATAATAGTCGGCTTGGATATTGGCACAACAAAGGTTTGTGCGGTTCTGGGGCAGTTCAATGACCGTGGCAATCTGGAGATAACCGGTGTGGGGACGAGCCCTTCCTATGGCCTGCGCAGGGGGGTGGTAATAAACATTGAATCTACCCTTAAGTCGGTAGCTCAGGCCATAGAGGCAGCGGAGATGATGTCCGGCAGGGAAGCCCAGTCGGTTTTTACCGGTATTGCCGGGTCGCACATAGAGGGGATAAATTCCCGGGGCGTAGTGGCTGTAACCGGTAGGGGGCGGGAGATTACCAGGGAGGATGTAAACCGGGTTATCGATGCAGCAAAGGCAATTGTAATTCCCATGGACCGGGAAGTTATTCATGTGATTCCCCAGGAATTCATTGTGGACGACCAGGGGGGGATTAAAAATCCTCTGGATATGATCGGAATCCGGCTGGAGGCAGAGGTGCATATAATCACCGGCTCTGTAACCGCTGCCCAGAATTTGTTGAAGTGCGTAAACCGGGCAGGGTTCCGGGTGCAGGAAATAGTGCTACAATCCATTGCCGCCTCCATGGCTGTACTCTCCAATGACGAGCGGGAGCTGGGAGTTCTTCTTATCGACCTGGGCGGAGGAACAACGGATGTTCTGGTTCACCTTGAAGGGGCTCCTTACCACACCAGTGTAATCGCTGTGGGTGGGGGGCAGGTAACGAGCGATCTTTCCATAATGCTTAAAACCCCCATAGAAGCGGCGGAGAGGATAAAAAAAGAGGCTGGGTGCGCTTATCTGCCCTTAGTGGATAGTGAGGAGGAGGTCATTATTCCCGGTGTTGGGGGATGGCCCGCCGCATCGATACCTAGGAAAGAGATCTGCAAGATCATTCAGCCCAGGGTGGCGGAAATTCTCACCTTGGTAAAGGAGCAGATGGTTAAAAAGGACTATCTTAGGCACCTGGGAGGAGGCGTAGTTCTCACCGGCGGCGGAGCCCTTCTTCCCGGCACATCGGAACTGGCCCGGGAGATCTTTGGCATGCCTGCCAGGATAGGGTATCCGGAAAAGCTTGGGGGCCTGGTGGAGGAGTACAGAAATCCTGCCTATTCCACCGGGGTCGGTCTTGTAATGTACGGAGCCGCGCAGCTTATGGAGGGCAATGGAGAGCGCTCTGTTATAAGCAAAAAGAATGATGGCCTGTTGAATAAACTAAGATCCTGGATGAAGGAGTTCTTTTAGAACCGATTTGGATAATAGTCCGGACCAGGGGAGTTAGGCCTCGAAATCCGGATCAATATAGTAAGGTTAAAAAATTTATGCTCTGGGAGGGGGCTATGCAGGTAGAAATAGTAGAGGATAAGGTAGTTAATCCTACCATCATCAAGGTTATCGGTGTTGGCGGCGGTGGAAGTAATGCCGTAAACAGAATGATAGCCTCGGGCTTAAAGAATGTTCAGTTTATTTCCGCTAACTCCGATATTCAGGCCCTTAAGTTAAGCCAGGCGGAGCTTCAGCTTCCCCTGGGCGCAAAGTTAACAGGAGGGCTTGGAGCAGGGGGTGATCCAGCGGTGGGGGAGAGAGCCGCCATGGAGAACAAGGAGGAGATAAAGAATATCCTGCGGGGTACGGATATGCTCTTTATAACCGCAGGCATGGGGGGAGGCACCGGCACCGGGGCAGCTCCTGTAGTAGCTCAGATTGCGAGGGAGATGGATATTCTGGTGGTGGCGGTGGTGACAAAACCCTTTCTATTTGAGGGAAAGAGAAAGATGCATCTTGCCGAGGAGGGGATCAAGAGGCTTCGGGAGGTGGTGGACACCCTGATCACTATTCCCAACCAGTATCTTCTTAAAATCGTAGAAAGACGGACTCCAATCCGGGAGGCCTTTCTTTTAGCGGATGATGTACTGCGCCAGGGTGTTCAAGGAATTTCCGAACTTATAACGGAACCCGGGGAGATTAACATCGATTTCGCCGATGTCCGCACCATCATGAAGGGCCAGGGCGATGCCCTTATGGGAATAGGGGTTGGAACCGGGGATAACCGTGCGGTAGATGCTGCAACCAATGCCATAAACAATCCACTATTGGAGGATGCGCGGATAGAAGGAGCCAAGGGAATCCTTGTCAATGTAACCGGCGGGGAGGATCTAACCCTTTCCGAATACGAGGAGGTTATAAAGATCATTACCGCCAATGCGGACAATGATGCCCTTATTATCCCAGGAAACACTATAAATCCCGGTATGAAGGATATGATCAAAGTCACCGTTGTGGCCACAGGGTTCAATATGGAAAAGGTCACCCTGCCCAAAGAGACGGAGGAGGCGGAGGGAAAGGACGAAACCATCCGCTACGAGGATTGGCGCAGAATGCGGGAGGGAATTCTCCGGGACACTCCCAACAGTTTCCTTTTGGGAAGAAACAGCCGGGAGAGCGATCTGGGTATTCCTACGGTTTTGCGGGACCGTAAGATTGTGGGCGATTCGGAGGGTTAAAGAGTAATGACAGAGACAAGGGGATTACTTAGGAGCTACGAGGATTATCTTTCTGTGGAACTCCATCTCTCCTCTCAGAGCATTGATACTTATGTTCGGGAATGCAGAGCTTTTCTTCAGTATCTGGAGGAATCCTCCCTGGATATTGCCTCGGTAAACGGCGTTCAGGTAATCACCTATCTTTCGGAAAAACAGTTGTCTGGGATCGATCAGAGGACCATCTCAAAGACCTTGAGTTGCTTAAGAGGTTTTTTTGATTATCTAGTGGTGGAACGAATAAGAGAAGATAATCCAACGAGGGTTATTGACGCCCCTAAGATCCCGATCAGGGTTCCCGGAGTTCTTACTGTGGAGGATGTGGATCTGTTTTTAGATTCCATTGACTTAAGCACTCCCTTGGGTTTGAGGGACAGAGCCCTGTTTGAATTGATTTATTCCTGCGGACTTCGGATCTCTGAAGCCGTGGACCTTACCACCCACAGCCTTTTCCCCAAAGAGGGACTTTTACGGGTTGTGGGAAAAGGAAACAAGGAGAGGCTGGTGCCCCTGGAGGGAGCTGCTCTTCTTTGGCTGGAGAGGTATCTAAGGGAGTCCAGACCTAGACTCCTAAAACCGGGCATCCCCTGCAGATATCTTTTTATCAATCACAGGGGAAAGGGGATATCGAGAAAGGGTATCTGGAAAAGATTCAAGGAGATAACGGAGAGGGCAGGGGTGGATGCCAAGGTTCACACCTTAAGGCATTCCTTTGCTACTCATCTTTTACAGGGAGGCGCCGATTTAAGGGCGGTTCAGGAACTTCTGGGGCATGCGGATATCAGCACCACCCAGATCTATACTCATCTGGAAAAGGAATACCTTAAGGCGCTTCATGGCCGGTATCATCCCAGGGGATAGAGGAAAGAGAATGGCGACAAGCAGGAGGGCAAAATACCCGTTATTAATAGGTAGAAAAAGGGGCCTAGGAATCGTAGTGATTCTTGCCCTGGCTCTGCTTTTTGTCCAAGGATGCAAAAGGGAAGAGAAGATAATGCTGGAAAAACTCCTCCATACGGAACCTGCCAGGGATGAAACGCGTATAGCGGAACTGGAGAGGGATATCAAGCTTCTCCTCTCCGAGGTAAAACGGACGGTGGGGGCAACAGAAAAGCTTGGCACCTACTACAGAATGCTCGCTGTGGAATTCATGGACCGGGATATGTTCGGACCGGCCTTGGAGAATTTCCGCAAGGCTATTGAGATCTACCCCGGGAATCATCAGCTTTCCTACTATGCCGGGGTCTGTGCCTCCCTGCTGGCAAAGGCGGAAGCCAGGGCAAAGGAGAAGGAGCAGCTGTTTGAAGAGGCAAGACAGCATTATCTTCAGGCTTTAAGATTAAGGCCGAACTTTGGGGAAGTGCTCTATGCCCTATCGGTTCTGTACATCTTTGAGATGGAGATGCCTCTGGCTGCCGAGCCGCTGCTCAACACTTTACTCTCCCAGGAACCGGAGCATGTTCAGGGTCTCTTCCTCATGGCCCGGCTTAAGGTACTTTCCGGCAGTATAGAGGAAGCTGTAGAACTTTACGACCGGATAATAAAAGTTTCCGAGGACAAGGAGGAGCAGGAAAAGGCCAGGGAAAACCGGCAGGCCCTTCTGGAGGGAGCCTATGAAAGATAAAACCCTTCCCCTGGCCTTGGCAAGGATCTCCTTTTTTAAACCCAGGGAGAGGCTTCTGCTTCTGGACCTTCTGGACAACAGTTCCGCTCTTTTGGACCTGAAAATCCAGGATCTGGAGGGGATGATTCAACGAAGGATCAAGAAGGGTTCCTGGAATCCTCTAAAGGCTCTGGAGGAAGGGGAAAAGGATTTCGAAAACTGCAGAAAATATGATATTCAGATTCTGTATTTCTGGGATTCCGATTATCCCCCCCAGCTGCGGGAGATCTATGATCCGCCGATTCTCCTTTTCTACCGGGGAAATCCGCCGGATTGTTCAAAACCTCTGGTTTCCGTAGTTGGTACGAGGATACCCAATGGTATCGGTGCTCAGGAGGCTTACAGGATCGCCTTTGATCTGAGCTCTCAGGGGATCGGCATAGTTTCCGGTTTAGCCCGGGGTGTGGACGGGAAGGCCCACCGCGGAGCTCTGGATGGGGGAAGCCCTACCTATGCGGTGTTAGGCTGCGGAGTGGAGAGATTTTATCCCGCCTCCAACCGGACCCTGGCTCGGGAGATCCTGCAGAAGGGTGGAGCGGTAATGAGCGAGTATCCTCCCTTAACTCCGCCCCTGCAGTATCATTTTCCACAGAGGAACAGGATAATCAGCGGTCTGGGCAGATGCCTTGTGGTGGTTCAGGCCCCGGAACACTCCGGTGCTCTGATCACTGCCGACTATGCTCTGGATCAAGGGCGGGAGGTCTTTGTATCCGCCCGATCTCTCTCCGGCAGGGAGGGGCTGGGAACCCGGCGCTTATCCGAGGATGGAGCCAAGGCGCTGCAGGAAGCCGGAGAGATCCTTGCCGACTGGCAGTTCCCCTTCCGGGAAAAAAGGGCTGCTTTACCAAAGCAGGTTCTTGAACCTGGGAAAACCCTTGCTGCTCTTATGGAGGAAGAGCTTTCCGGGAGGCTTATAAAATTTAACGGTGAATATTTCAGGAGAACTTAGAATGACAAAGAAGAATCACACCCTTGTAATAGTAGAGTCTCCCGCTAAGGCTAAGACCATAGAGAGGTATTTGGGACAAGGCTATGCAGTTGCCGCCTCCATGGGGCATCTCATAGATCTGCCCAAGTCCAGGATCGCTATTGATACGGAAAACAACTTTGAACCGGAATATATAACAGTCCGGGGAAAGGCAAAGATACTTAAGGAACTTATTTCCAAGGCTAATAAATCTCAAACTATTTTACTTGCCTCGGATAATGACAGGGAGGGGGAGGCAATCTCCTTTCATCTTAAAAACTCCCTGGAAAAAAAGAACAGTAAACTAAAAATTGAAAGGATTGTGTTCAATGAAATAACTCCCCAAGCAATCAAGGAGGCTGTGGCACATCCCCGGCAGATAGATCTTACCAAGGTGGATGCCCAGAAAGCCAGGAGAGTTCTGGACCGGTTGGTGGGATACAACCTCTCCCCTCTGCTTTGGAAAAAGGTAAAGAACGGCCTTTCCGCAGGTAGGGTTCAATCCGTTGCCTTAAGACTGATCTGTGACAGGGAAAGGGAGGTGGAGAACTTTATCCCCGAGGAATTCTGGACCCTGGAGGCAGAATTCCAGAAGGGAAAGAGCGCCTTCTCTGCGTCTCTTGTCCTCTACAAGGGGGAAAAGGTAAACCTGCCTTCGGAAAAGAGAATTCTGGAAATTGTGGAAACCTTAAAGGATCTTCCTGGTATAGTATCTGAGGTAAAGGAGACGGAGAAGAAGAGCTTTCCAAAACCTCCCTTTACAACCTCTACCTTACAGCAGGCAGCAGCAAACCGGTTGGGATTCACCTCAAGAAAAACCATGCAGATTGCCCAGCAGTTGTATGAAGGAATCAACTTAGGTTCCAGCAGGGTGGGTCTTATAACCTATATGCGTACCGATTCCACCAGGGTTTCAAACCAGGCTCTTAAAGATGTCAGGGATTATCTGGAAAAGAATTATCCCAAGTCCTTACCAGAAAACCCGATCCATTACAATGTGGGGAAAAGTGCCCAAGACGCCCACGAGGCCATCCGGCCTACCTATGTTGCCAATACTCCCGAGGAGATGAAGGATTACCTTAACAAGGATCAGCTTAAGCTTTATACGATTATCTGGGAGCGCTTTGTCTCCTCCCAGATGAGCAGTGCAAAGAGTAAAACCCTCTCTGTAGATATAACCCTGGGGGAGGCTGTTTTCCGGGCTGTAACAACAAAGATTGTTGAACCAGGGTATCAGCAAGTTCTGAAGCTTCTATCCAGCAAGGAGAGGTCGGAGAAGGTTCCTGCTCTTAAAAAGGACGAAATTCTTTCTGTAAAGGAGTTTATCCCGGAGCAGCACTTTACTACCGGACCTGCCCGATATACAGATGCCAGCATTGTAAAGGCTCTGGAGGAGAAGGGTATTGGGAGACCCTCCACCTATGCCCCGATAATTTCGGTTCTTCTGGATCGATATTATGTGGTCAGAAAGAAGAAACAACTTTTACCTACTCCCCTGGGAAGAATAATTAACGATCTTTTAATCGAATCCTTTCCCGAGGTTCTCGATGTAAATTTTACCGCAGAGATGGAACAGAGGCTGGATGATATCGAGGATGCTCGGGCAGATTGGGTGAGCATGATCCGGGAGTTTTTTCTCCCCTTCAAAGAGAAGGTGGAGCATGTAATGGAGACCCAGGAGTCGGTAAAGGGAGTTTTAGAGGAACCCACAGAGTTTACCTGTGAAAAGTGTGGAAAACCGATGGTAAAGAAACTAGGCCGCTTTGGATTTTTTCTTGCCTGTTCCGGTTTTCCTCAGTGCCTTAATACAAAGTCTATCCCCCTGGCAGACTGCCCGCGGCCAGGTTGCGATGGTAAAATAATTGCCAGGAAGAAACAGGGCGGCAGAGGGAAGGAGTTTTACGGGTGTACAAATTTTCCGGATTGTGATTTCATAACCCATTTTAAACCTACCTCGATGAAATGTCCAAAATGCGGGTACTTTCTTGTGGAGAAGAACGATAAAAAATTCGGTTCCCACAAGGCCTGCATCAATCCGGACTGTGATTTTCTGCATACCCAGGAGGAGGAAGAATGATAGAAGAGTATCTCTCCTACCTGGCTGGAATAAGAAACTATTCGGAAAAAACTGTGGCAGCCTATGGCGAGGATCTGGCCAAATTCCGGGAATTCTGTGCCCGGGAGGGGTTAAATCCAGAAGAGGCGGATTATCAGGATGCAAGGGGTTTCACCGCTTCCCTAACCCGGGAGGGACTTTCCGCAGCTTCGATAAACAGGATCATCTCCGGTGTCCGGGGATACTTCAAGTTTCTTATAAGGATGGAGAGGATAAAGAGCAATCCCTTTGATAGAATTAGGAACAATAAGAAGGGCAGGTCTTTACCGGAGTTTCTCTTTGAGGAGGAGATGGATACCCTTCTGGGGAGCCCCAGGGATGGCTTCCTGGGGGCCAGGGATAAGCTCCTTCTTGAACTCCTCTATTCCACCGGCTGTAGGGTTTCCGAGGCGGTGGGGATAAATCTGAGCGATATAAGCTTCCGGGACCGCACGGTTATGGTAAGGGGCAAGGGAAGCAAGGAGAGGCTGGTGTTTCTGGGAAGCAAGGCGATGGAGGCTTTAGCCGAGTATCTTCCCTTTCGCAAGGAGAGGGCAGATAAGGATAATTCCGATTCCCAAAAAGCTCTGATCCTGAATGCCGCAGGAAGGAGGCTTTCCGAGCGGGGGGTTGGCTATATAATTAAGGGCTACGAAAGGGCGGTAGAACTTGGAAAGAACCTACACCCCCATACCTTCCGTCACAGTTTTGCCACTCATGTTCTGGACCGGGGTGCAGACATCCGTACGGTTCAGGAGATGCTGGGGCATTCCAGTCTTTCCACAACCCAGGTTTACACCCATGTAAGCCTTTCCCGCTTAAAGAAGGTATATCATCTGGCACACCCCCACGCCCGGAAAGGGGGAGGGGTGGCCAGGGAAGGAGATAAGGTATGAATTTTCACGGCACCACAGTTATAGCTGTTCAGAAGGGATCCGCGGTAGCCATGGCCGGAGACGGTCAGGTAACTTTAGGCAATACAGTGATGAAGGGAAATGCCAGGAAGGTACGAAAGATCTACGACGGAAAGGTCCTGGTGGGTTTTGCCGGAGCAACAGCGGATGCCTTTACCCTTTTTGAACGCTTCGAGGGAAAACTTAAGGAATACAAGGGGGATGTAACCAGAGCTGCGGTGGAACTGGCCAAGGAATGGAGGACCGACAGAGTCTTAAGACGCCTGGAGGCGATGCTCCTCGTGGCCTGCAAGGATAAACTCCTTTTAATATCTGGTACAGGGGATGTGGTGGAACCGGAGACCGGTGTTGTGGCCATAGGTTCCGGCGGAAGCTATGCCTATGCGGCAGCCCTGGCTTACCTTGAGTCCTCCGGATTCTCCGCCCGGGAGATAGCTCAGAAATCTCTTGCCATAGCCGCAGGCATCTGTATTTACACAAACAACAATATTTCCGTAGAGGAGATTCTATGAGCCAGAATTTTGATCTTTTAACTCCAAAGGAGATAGTCAAGGAGCTTGACAAATATATCATCGGTCAGGATAAGGCAAAAAAGGCTGTAGCCATAGCCTTAAGGAACCGGGTGCGCAGGCAACGTCTGCCGGAGGAACTCCGGGAAGAGGTGGCTCCTAAAAATATCATCATGATAGGACCTACCGGGGTAGGAAAAACGGAGATTGCACGAAGACTGGCCCGGCTCTCCGGCGCTCCCTTTGTAAAGGTGGAGGCCACAAAGTACACCGAGGTTGGTTACGTAGGACGGGATGTGGAATCTATGGTGAGAGACCTGGTGGGGGTTGCCTTCTCTATGGTTAAGTCGGAGATGCAGAAGGATGTGGAGGAGGAGGCTAGAAAACGAACCGAAGATCTTCTCCTGGAGCTTCTCCTCCCCTCTCCGGGAAACTCCGCTCCCAGGGGTGCCCAGGGTTCTGCAGCCCAGGAACCACCTGCTGCTGCTTTGGTTTCTGCCGATACCAAGGAGAAGTTCCGACAGATGCTCCGGGATGGAAAGCTGGACGATAAGCTTGTGGAGGTCAGTGTAACTAGAAGCAACTTTCCCAGTATAGAGATCTTTTCCGGTACCAATCTGGAGGAGATGGATATCAACTTTGGAAATCTGGGTGGAATCTTTGGAGGAAAGAAGAAGAAGAAGCGGGTTACGGTTAAACAGGCCAGGGAGATCCTCTTTGCGGAGGAGGTGGATAAATTGATCGATACCGAGAGGGTTTCGGAGATTGCCCGGGATAGGGCGGAGGAGATGGGGATCATTTTTATAGATGAGATAGACAAAATCGCCTCCAAGGAGAACCGTATAGGAGCAGATGTATCCAGGGAAGGGGTTCAGAGGGATATACTGCCCATTGTAGAGGGCAGCACGGTAAACACCAAATACGGAATGATCGACACCTCCCATATACTTTTTATAGCAGCAGGAGCCTTTCATACCAGTAAGCCCTCCGACCTTATTCCGGAACTTCAGGGAAGATTCCCTTTGCGGGTCGAGCTGGAGGACCTGGATGCGGAGGATTTTGAAAAAATCCTTACCCAGCCGGAAAACGCTCTTATAAAACAGTATGTGGAGCTCTTAAAAACCGAAGGGGTGATTCTGGATTTTACACCGGAGTCCACAAAAAGGCTGAGCGAGATTGCTGCGGAGGTAAATTCCAGAACGGAGAATATCGGAGCCAGAAGGCTGCACACCATAATGGAGCTTCTTCTGGAGGAGGTATCCTTTCATGCCCCGGATCTTAAGGGTCAGAGCATCAGCATTACTGCGGAGTATGTAAACGAGAGACTTGGGGATGTAATTGAGGATCACGACCTTAGCAGATACATACTTTAGGTTTTTCTAAGTGAGGGGGGAAGATTGGCCGATTATAAGAAGAGAGAGATGGTATAGAGATGGTATTAAGGGGTTGAAGGATGTTTACGAATAACAGTTTTGGAAAAACCTTGGATCTGCTTCACCGCACCATGGATGTGACGGTTTTAAGGAGGCAGGTGATAGCGGACAATCTGGCCAATTCCGATACACCCCATTTTAAGAGAAGTGTGGTGAATTTTGAGTCGGAATTAAAGAGGGTTTTGGATTCCCAAAGGATACAAAAGCTGCCGGCTAAGCTCTCCGATCCAAGACACATACCCTTTGAAAGAGTAAGGGATTACCGGGAAGTCCGGCCAGTAAAGGTTCTGGATTATCTTACCACCTCCAAGAACAACGGCAATAACGTGGACCTGGAGGAGGAGATGATGCTGGGCCTTTCCAACCAGCTTAATTACGACCTTCTAAGCCGGGTTGTAGCCAATCAGTTTACTCAACTGAATATCGTTGTAAGGTAAGGGGGAGATAGATGGGTTTGTTCAGCAGCATAAACACAGCTGCCACCGGGCTTTCCGCTCAGAGGCTGCGGTTGGATGTTATAGCGGATAATATAGCCAATGCGGATACTACAAGGACAGCGGAAGGAGGCCCTTACCTTCGCAGCAGGGTAATTTTCCGCCCCAGGGTTTCCAAACCCTATTGGAAGAGCCCCTTTCTGCCCGAGGCCCTGAACAATGGAATCGGGGAGGGGGTAAGGGTTGTTACGATAGAGAAGGATAGAGATGCAAAGCCAAGACTGGTTTACGATCCTACCCATCCCGATGCGATTAAAAGCGGACCGCAGAAGGGGTATGTTGAGTTTTCCAACGTGAATGTAGTGGAGGAGATGGTGGATATGATCTCCGCCTCCCGTTCCTACGAAGCAAATTCGGCAATCATAAATGGTTCAAAGAGTATGTTTATGAGAGCCTTGGAGATAGGCAGGTAATAGATGGAATTTTTAAGTACAAGAGAGGTCTTTGGAGATTCGGTAGTCCTAAGGAAGATCCATCCTAACCACCTGGAAGGATTTAAGGAGGCATCCCTGGCGGGAAAGGCTGAACCTAGAACCTTTGGAGAAGTTCTAAATAATGCCCTTGCCGATACCAATGCCCTTCAGCAGGAGGTAACGGCTCTTTCTGAGAAGATGATAACAGATCCAGACAGTGTGGATGCCCATGATATTACCATTGCCATGGCTAAAGCAAATGCTGCCTTGTCCATTACAAAATCGGTAGTTGATAAGGCCCTGCGGGCTTATCAGGAGATAATAAATGTCAGATAAACTCTAGGAGGGTTTACAGAACGATTCGTGTAACTGGGAGGGGACATGAACGATTGGTTTAAGAAGATAATCCAAAGGGTAAAAGACCTTTGGGGAAAATGGACTGCGGTTCAGAAAATAATTCTATTCTCTATAATCTTTGTAATAATAGGAAGCGTGGTACTTCTTGCGGTAGTAAGTTCTGCTCCCAGTGCAATTCCACTTATCACTACGCCTATAACGAATGAACAGCAGAGACTACAAATTTCCGCCCGCCTGGATCAGGAGGGGGTGGATCACACCATCACTGCCGACGGGAGAATCCTGGTAAAGGATCTCTCCACTGCTCAGAGAATGCGGGCTATCCTATTCCGGGAGGATCTTATACCCAAGGAGGCTTCTCCCTGGGATGTATTCCAAATAGACCGATGGACTGTAACGGACTTTGAGAGGAATGTTAATCTAAGGCAGGCCATTACCAAGGATCTGGAGATGCACATCCAGGCCTTGGATGATGTGGATAAGGCCCAGATTACCCTGGTAATTCCAGAGAGGGTTCTCTTTGTGGAGGACCAGAAGCCTGTTACAGCATCAGTAATCATCACTCCGAGACCCGGTTCAGACATAGCCACCAGCAGGAAGAAGATAGAAGGAATCGTAAGGCTGGTAAAATTCGCTGTAGAAGGTCTTACGGACGAAAACATAGTAATTACCGATCATAATGGAATCGTTCTCAACAATTTCCAGGATCTTGCCGACTACGACCGCCTGGAGGTCTCCAAGCGGGAGATGAAGACAAAGAGTGATCTGGAAACAAGGTACAAAGAGGAGATTCAGAAGGAGCTCCAACAGATCTTTGGCAGGGAAAGGGTAAGAATCCTCCGGGTGGAGATCGATATGGATTATGGGAAAAGGACTGTTCAGACCAAGGAGCATTTCCCTGTGACCATGATCCAGGATAATCCAAAAACCCCCTTCGATGAAACCGAGGTTGCCCCTTCCATAAGACTCTCCACGGAAAGGATACTGGAGGAGTATAAGGGAACAGCCTTCAATCCCGAGGGTCCTCCAGGACAGGAGGGGCAAACCCCTCCGGCTTATAAGGATCTGGAGGGAATGGTCGGCTCCTATAAAAAGGAATCCTCCATAGAAAATGAGATGGTGAACGAGAGAAATATCCTGGAGGAGCGGCCTTCCTGGGAGATCCGAAGAATTACCATTGCTGTAGCTATAGACGGATTATGGAAATGGCAGTACGACGACAAGGGGAATGTTCAGCTTAATCCCGACGGAAGCATAATGCGGGAATATGTCCCTGTAAGTGAGGAGGATCTTGCCAAGGCAAAGACTTTGGTAGAGCATGCGGTGGGTTATTCCAGAGAGAGGGGGGACAGTGTCTCGGTTCAGCACCTCTCCTTTGACAGAACCACTCAGTTCCTCCAGGAGGATGCCAAGTTCCGCTCCAGGGCAAGGCTCCAGCAGACAATCCTCTATTCCGTCATCGGTTTGGGGGTCCTGATAATTGCCTTTGTGGTGTTCCGGCTGATCTCCCGGGAGATAGAGAGGAGAAGAAGGCTCCGGGAAGAGGAGCTGGCAAGACAGCACCAGGCAATGCGAGAGGCGGCGCTTAGGAGTGCCGAAGAGGAAGGCCTGGAGGTGCAGATGTCCGTAGAAGAGCGGGCAAGGCTGGAGATGCAGGAGAATGCAATAAACATGGCCAGGGAACATCCCGAGGATGTAGCCCAGCTTATCCGAACCTGGCTGATGGAGGAGTAGCACTATGGCAAAGAGACCTGCTGCCCCCGCAGCTTCGGCTGGTCCGGGGGTAAAGAAAAGCGGTGGACATAAGAGGGATTTAACGGGAAGACAGAAGGCTGCGATATTTCTGGTCAGCCTTGGTTCAGAGATCTCTTCCGAGATCTTCAAACATCTTCGGGAGGATGAGATCGAGGCTCTCACCTTTGAGATAGCCAGGCTGGATAGTGTGGATTCCGAGGAGAGGGACACGGTTTTAATGGAATTCAAGGAGCTTATGATGGCTCAGGATTTCATTACCTCGGGAGGCATAGACTATGCCAGGGAGCTTCTGGAAAAGGCCCTGGGTTCCCAAAAGGCAGTGGATATAATCAATCGTCTTACCAGTTCTCTTCAGGTAAGACCCTTTGATTTTATCCGCAGAACGGATCCTGCTCATCTTTTGAACTTCATACAGCAGGAACATCCGCAGACCATTGCCCTGATCCTTGCCTACCTGGAACCCAACAAGGCTTCTGTGATCCTTAGCAACCTGCCTACAGATATTCAGTCCGATGTGGCCAAAAGAATCGCCACCATGGACAGAACCGACCCGAATGTTCTTAGGGAGGTAGAGCGGGTTTTGGAGAAGAAACTTTCCACCCTTTCCAGCGAGGATTATACCGCCGCCGGAGGAGTGGAGAGCATAGTAGAGATACTGAACATGGTAGATCGTTCGGCAGAAAAGGCGATCATTGAAGCCCTGGAGGAGGAGGACCCCGAACTGGCGGAGGAGATCAAGAAGAGAATGTTTGTCTTTGAGGATATCGTTCTTTTGGATGACCGAGCTATTCAAAAGGTTCTGCGGGAGGTGGATACGGCCGAGCTTGCCAAGGCTCTGCGGGGTGTAGATTCCGAGGTTCAGGACAAGATTTTCCGCAACATGTCTAAGCGGGCCTCTGCCCTGCTTAAGGAAGAGATGGAGTACATGGGCCCGGTAAGGATAAAGGATGTAGAGGAGACTCAACAGAAGATTGTGGCCATTATAAGGAAGCTGGAGGACGCAGGAGAAGTGGTGGTTGCCCGTTCCGGCGAAGAGGAGATGGTAATATAACCGGCGGGGTAAGGAGGATCCGGTGGCAAAGAATGTTTTTAGATCCCAGGAAGTTATTCTTAAAGCGGACAGGGTTTTTATAGAACCTCCCAGGAAGAAGGAGCCGGTTCTGGAGATGGTAGAGGAGGTCGAGACCTATACAGGACCCACTCTGGAGGATCTCCGCCGGGAAGCGGAGGCTTTTAAAAGGAATTTTGAGGCGGAAAAGGCGGCAATGATCGCCGAGGTCAGGGAAGAGGCAGAGTCGATAATTAAAAATGCCCAAGAGCGGGCCTTTGATGAGGTTAAAAGAAAAAGCGACGAAGGAGCAAGGATTAAGCAGGAGGCGGAGGAGAAGGCGGAAAGGGTTTTAGAGGAGGCTCTAAGGGAAGCCCAGAACAAGGTTGAGGAAGCCCAAAGACAGGTTCAGATTCTTGAAGAGGAGGCGAAGAAGAGGGGTTATGAATCAGGCCGGGAGGAGGGTTTTCAGTCGGGAAAGCAGGAGGTGGACCGGCTTATCGAGCTTCTCCACTCCATAGTCAACAAGGCCATAGAAAAGAGAACAGATATCCTGCAGGAAACAGAAACCCAGCTTATCAACCTTGTGCTGCAGATTGCGAAAAAGGTTATTAAGGTTATATCGGAAAACCAGAAGAATGTGGTGATAAACAATGTGATCCAGGCCTTAAGGAAATTGAGGAGCCGGGGAGACGTAGTGATCCGGGTTAATCTGGAGGATCTGGAGCTTACCTCGGAGCACATAAAGGAATTTATGCGCATGGTGGAGAATGTAAGATCCATCACTGTGTTGGAGGATTCCACCGTAGATCGGGGAGGCTGCATCATAGAGACAGATTTTGGAGAGATAGATGCCAGGATCTCTTCTCAGCTTAAGGAGATCGAAGAGAAGATTATTGAATTGGTCCCCATAAAGACCAGGGAGAAGTAGGGGTGGAGATATTCGAAAAATACACAACCCTTTTGGAAAGGACCGATCCTATTAAGTATACCGGCCATGTTCAAAAGGTTGTGGGACTGATGATCGAAAGCCACGGGCCTCAGGCTGTGGTGGGGGAACTCTGCCAGATCCTGATCCCTAAGGGGAGGGGAGTAATTTGGGCAGAGGTGGTAGGACTCCAGGGAAACAAGGTAAGCCTCATGCCCTACGAGCCGATGGAAGGGATAGAGGTAGGATGCTTGGTTATCGCCACAGGGGAACAACTTTCCGTTCCGGTTTCCATGGATATGGTGGGAAGGGTTCTGGACAGCATGGGACGGCCCATGGATGACAAGGGGGCAGTTACTCCCGAAGCTTGGTACGGAATAAACAACTCCCCGCCAGATGTACTTAAGAGGAAGAGGATTGACGAAAGAATAGTCACCGGTATCCGGGCTATTGATGGACTTCTGCCGGTGGGCAAGGGCCAGAGGCTGGGTATCTTTTCCGGAAGCGGAGTGGGAAAATCCACCCTTTTAGGGATGATTGCCCGGAACACCTCGGCGGATATAAATGTTATCGCTCTGATAGGGGAGAGAGGAAGGGAAGTTCGGGAGTTTATCGAGAATGACCTGGGCCAGGAGGGGCTTAAACGCTCCGTGGTGGTGGTATCCTCCTCCAACACCCCTCCCATCTCCCGCCTGCGGGGAGCCTATGTGGCTACTAGCATTGCGGAGTTCTTCCGGGACCAAGGTAAGGATGTAATGCTTCTCTTTGATTCTGTTACCCGTTTTGCCAGATCCCAGAGGGAGATAGGCCTTGCGGTGGGAGAACCTCCCGCAACCCGGGGATTTACTCCCTCGGTATTCTCTACCCTTCCTAAGCTTTTGGAAAGGTGCGGAACCTCGGAAAAGGGAACAATTACAGGTTTCTATACCATTCTTGTGGAAGGGGATGATATGGATGATCCGGTTTCTGATAATGTCCGCGGAATTCTGGATGGTCATATAATCCTTTCCAGAAAACTTGCCCAATCCTATCACTATCCGGCCATAGATGTGCTTAGCTCCATCTCCAGGCTGGGCCTCAAGGTTTCCTCCCCCGAGGAGAGGGATGCGGCAGGAGAGGTGAGAAGGCTTTTGGCCCTTTACACAGAGGCGGAGGACCTTATCAATACCGGAGTGTATGTTAAGGGAAGCAATAAAAGCATCGACGAGGCGATTGATAAAATCGAGGCCATAAGGGAATTCCTCCGGCAGGGAATTACGGAAAGGGCGGAGCTGGAATCCACTTTGGAGAGGGTAACTCTCCTTTCCGAAAAGAGGAAAAAGGGATAGTAGGGTAAGGGGATGAGACGATTTCAGTTCCGATTAGAACAGATTTTGAAAATCCGGCGCTACAAGGAGAGGGAATGGGAGATGAAACTTTCCCGGATAACAGGAATCTGTATGGATTTGCAAAACCGGATAGATTTTAAGAGAGAAGAGATAAAAAGATCCTTTAAGATAAAGGGAAAGGGTGTGGACGTGCATCAGCTTGCTGCCGGCGAACTGTATAGAACCAGACTCCTAAAAGAGATAGCGATGCTTTCCCTGGAGCTAGAGCAGCGGGAGAGGGAAAGGGAAAAGGTTAAGGAGAGTTATCTTGTAGCCTCCCGGGAAAGAAAGGTTCTGGATAAGCTTTCCGAGAGGAAGGAGAAGGAGTATTACACCCGGCAGTTCCGGGAAGAGATAAAGGTTATAGATGATCTTGCTGGGGGTGTAGCGGCTCGCAAGAGCCTTTTAGCAGAGGATTCAATTTAAGGAGGGAGGTGTGGCACAGAGAGGCACAGTGGCAATAAAAATAATAGTTCTTTTTCTTCTCATCGTTGCCTTGGTTTTTGGAGGGCTTCTCTGGTTCGATTATCTTGGACTTATGGATGTAAAGGAAACCCTTTCACCGGTTCTCTCTATTTTTGGTCTAGGAGTTCCTAAAAAGACTACGGTTGCGGAGGTTCCTGTAATTCTGGAGGAGGAGAGACTTGCAGTACAATGGGAGGCCTTAAAGATCCGGGAAGAGGAACTGGACCAACGGGAGCTTGAAATCAAAAACAAGGAGGCAGAAATCCTCCAAATAAGCGAATCCCTGGCAGAAAAGGAGCAGGCTTTAATTGATAGAGAAAAATCATTTAACGAAAGGGTAAAACAATACGACAATAGAAACGCGAACCTGAGAAAAATCTCGGGGAATTTGGTGGGAATGCCCCCTGTAAAGGCAATAGAG
>Ga0067045_1003022_pt1 | contig 34556 bp, 27 predicted proteins | sample TerdegcTABiofilm_FD_59184 | JGI IMG/M metagenome (GOLD analysis project Ga0067045, IMG submission 59184) | Combined Assembly of (Gp0054472, Gp0054536) Wastewater bioreactor microbial communities from Singapore -Terephthalate degrading...
ATATTAATTCTTATGATTATATTGGTATAGATGAAGGGCAATTTTTTAGCAATCTTGCTTTACATGTCAATAAATGGGCTAATATGGAAAAACATATTATAGTCGCTGGACTTGATTCCACAAGTGAATTGACTCCATTTGAAGAGATTCTTCAATTGATCCCTTATGCCGAAGAAGTTACAAAACTAAATGCGGTTTGTACAAAGTGCGGTTCGGATTTTGGTGCCTATACAAAATTTGTTGGCGAACAGAAAAAAGACAAAATTCTAGTTGGTGGCAAAGGACTTTATGAGGCAAGATGTAGAAAATGTTGGAATTTACCTTAAAATTAAAAGTTAAATTTTTATTTTAAGATAAATGATTAATTTTTAAGAAATTAATTGGTAATAATAAAAAATAAAAATAAAGGGGTTAACATGAATGTTTTAGTTTTGAATTGTGGTTCATCCTCGATTAAGTATCAAGTCATCAACATGAAAACCGAATCTTTGATGGCAAAAGGTTTAGTCGAAAGAATAGGTGGTGAAGAGACTATTTTTAACTATCAAAAAACTGGAAGTGAAAAGATAAAAACAGTTTCCCAAAACATCAACTATGAGAAAGCCATCAGCATAATCCTAAATACAATTTGCGATAATCAGATTGGTGTCCTTTCAGATATTCATGAACTAAATGCAATAGGACATAGAGTTGTTCATGGTGGGGAATATTTTTTTGAATCAAAACTTATAACAGATGATGTTGAACAAAAGATTGAAGAATGCATTGACCTTGCACCACTTCATAACCCAGCTAATCTTGAAGGGATAAAAATTCTTAGAAAAATGCTTCCAAATGTCCCAAATATTGCAGTTTTTGATACTGCATTTCATCAGACTATGCCAAAAAGCTCTTTTATCTATCCTCTTCCATATAATCTTTATACCAAATATAAAATCAGAAGATATGGGTTTCATGGTACATCTCACAAATATGTTGCAGAGCAAGCAGCAATTAAACTTGGCAAGCCTCTTAATGAATGTAATTTAATTACCTGCCATCTTGGGAATGGTTGCTCTATTACTGCTATTAAAAATGGAGTTTCTGTCGATACATCCATGGGTTTTACCCCTTTAGAAGGCTTAATGATGGGGACAAGATGTGGAGATTTAGATCCATACATAGTTTTATATCTTATGGAAAAAGAAAATCTTTCAATAGAGCAAATAAATTCATTGATGAATAAGCAATCTGGTCTTCTTGGTATATCTGGTATATCCAATGATATAAGGCTCATCTGGGAAGAAGTAAAAAAAGGAAATGAACAGGCTCAATTAGCGACAGAAATATTTATCTACAGATTAAGAAAATATATTGGTTCATATATGGCTGTTTTAGGAAGAGTTGACGCAATCGTTTTTACAGCAGGAATAGGTGAAAATGATGAGCATGTTAGAGAAAAAGCATTATCTGGCATGGAAGATCTTGGGATTTCAATAGATCTTGAAAAAAATATCGAGTTAAATAGAAAAGAAGGTGAGATTTCAAAACCTCAATCGAAGATAAAAGTATTCATTATTCCGACAAATGAAGAACTTGCAATAGCTAAAGATACGAAAAAAATAGTTGATTCTCTTTAAGTGAAAACTTAAAATAGCAATTTCTTGACATATTTTATTATTATACTATTTTTACTTTGTAAGCGCGAGTAGTTCAGTGGTAGAACATCAGCCTTCCAAGCTGATTATGTGGGTTCGATTCCCATCTCGCGCTTTTTTTATTTCCCCAAACAAAATTTACTAAAAATACTTTCCAACAATTCTTCTGTATATTCTTTCCCTGTCAATTCATTTATTTTCAGATAGGCATTTTTAAGACATTCCGCTGAAATATCATATAATCCTTTATTTTTATATGCAACCTGAGCATCTTTAATATATTTTAATACTTGCTCTATAAGCACTTTTTGTCGTATAGTCTGAATAAAAAAGTAACTCTCGTCTTCNTCCTTANTTTGCTCGTANCTTTTTTCAAGTTTATCTTTCAACATTTTTTCTATAAGATCTATATTATAATTCATTTCAATTGAGATAGGAATAATATTATTGTGATTTTCCAATAAGAATTCTTCAAATACCCTTTCGGTTAATTTTAGTTCTTTCATTTTTCCAATTACTTTTTCTATATCTTGGTTTTTTTTTGTTTTTTCTATGTTTTTTGTTTTTAATATTTCATCTTTTGTAAAAAGAAGATCTATTTTGTTCAAAGCGACAATAATCTTACTTTTATTATTTTCAAAAAGCTCAAGAAGTTTTTTATCCAATATACAATCAACAGATAATAGGAAAATTATGATATCTGCCTCTGAAATTAATTTATTTACCCTTTGAATCCCAATTTTTTCAATCTTATCTTCCGAATCACGAATCCCAGCGGTATCAAAAATGGAAATATGTAGATTTCCCAATGTTAACTCGGATTCAATATAATCACGAGTCGTTCCATGAATATCTGAAACAATCGATCTATCCTCTTTTAAGAATGTGTTAAATAAGGAAGATTTACCACTATTTGTAGGACCAGCTATCACCACATTAAATTTGGAATGTAGTCTAATACTGCTATCAGAATTTTTCAAGATATTTGAAATTTCATCTATTAAAAAATCAAAATCATCTTCAATTCTTTTTAAATAGCCTTCATCGACTTCGAAATCATCTTCTGGATATTCTAAACTTGCTTCAAAAAAAGAAGAAATATTTAATATTTTTTCTTCATAAATCTTTAATCTATTTGAAAACTCTTTGTCTAAGTTTTTTAATGAATTTTCATAGGCTTTTTGATTTTCAGAATTTATCAAGTTATTTATAGCTTCTGCTTGAATTAAATCTATCTTACCATTAATTAGGGCTAATTTGGTAAATTCACCAGGTTCAGCTTCTCGATATCCAATAGAATCTAGAAGATTAAAGACTTCTTTTATTATAAATAATGAGCCATGTAAATATAATTCGATGGTATCTATTCCACAATATGATCTGTTGCCTTCAAAGTATAATAAAATACAGTTATCTATTAGATTTATCTTTTCCTTATCTTTATAAAGATTCACTAAGGTAGCATATCTTGGTTTTATATTTTTTTTATTTATGAATTTAGAAATATCAAGTAAAACATTCTTTTTAGTTATTCTTACTACTGCAATTGCGCTTTTACCATATCCAGAAGCAAGAGCATAAATTCCATTACTCATCATTTATTACTTTTTAAAATTTTTATAATTTGATTTTAATATTATTTTTACCCTCTTATATTTTGAGTTCCCTTCAGATTCAGTAACAACTTCTGGATCATCCTGCAAGGTCATATGAATTATTTTCCTCTCATATGAATCGAGAGGGTAAAATATAAAGGTTCTTCTTGTCCTCTTGACTTCTTCAGCTTTTTTTAATGCGATACTTTTTAAGAAATTATTTCTATGAAGTCTATAATCTTTGCAGTCAAGAACAATTCTTGGTTCAAAACCAAAATACTTTTTACCGACCAAATTTATTAACTCTTGAAGAGTCAAAAGGACATAAGCATTGTTTTTAGCAAACAGTTGATCATTTGAAGTCTCTATTTTTACAATAAAATAATTGTCACTGATTTCTGGCTCATATACTTTTCCAGTTATAGAATAAAAATCGAAGACCTTTTCAAAAAAATTAGATACCAATTTATATACTTCATCCTTAATATCTGTTATATCTGCCTCTATAAATACAGTTGGAGGATTTTCTCTAAATATCGTTAGTTTTAAATCTTCTTCTGTTTTCTTGAATTTTTCAGTAGCCAATCTCTTAGCTTCTTCAATGCTATTCGCATTTATGTAAATTCTTTGTAGCATTAATAGTCTCCTTCTATTTTTTTGCTAAAGCCAATTTTTTGCCTTCAAAAAAGGATATGGCTGATGTTTCAATTATTGATAAAAGATTTAAGCATGTCCAGTATAGAATTAAGCCACTTGACATATTGTAAAGCACAAAGAAAAATATAATTGGGAATAACCACATCATCAATTTTGACTGCATTTCCTGCTCTTTTGTAGAAGCCACTTGAGATTTCGATTGAAAAATTGTTTGTCCGATCTGAGTTATTAACATCATAAAAGGCAATAATCTTATATCTGAACCTAAAAGAGGAATATTAAAAGGCAAGTTAAGAATGACATCACCAACTGAAAGGTCTTTTATCCATAAAAAGGATGCTCCTCTAAGTCCTTGATTATACATCAAAGCATTATATAGAGCTATCAAAAATGGAAATTGCAATAACAAAGGCAAACAACCAGATAGAGGATTAATCTTTTCTCTTTTATAAAGGGCCTGCATTTCGACATTCGCTTTTTGCGGATTATCTTTATACTTTTCTTGTATTTCTTTTATCTGAGGGTTAAGTTGAGAAATCTTCTTCATAGAAATTGTAGATTGCCTTGTTAAAGGGAAAAGCAAAGCTTTTATAATAAAGGCTAAAATTATAATAGAAATTCCCCAGCTTTTAGAAATAGAATAAAGCCAATTTAAAAGATACTCAAAGCCAATAACTATAGGATTTAATATTCCAAATCTATTGACAATATTGTCGAAATCTTTATTGTAGGAAACTAATATTTTTCTATCCTTGGGTAATGTATAAAAATTAAACTTATAAACATTATCTACAAGATCAATGGCATTTGCTTTAATATAAATAGTTTGAGTATTTTCCTGATTTATAAAAGTAATTCCATTTGCATTATTAGCATTTGCTTTTTCTATAATTATTGAATAATAGAGATTTTGAATATTAATCCAGTCAAAATCTGGAATTTGAGTATATGATTTTTTAGATATTTTTAGAGGATGATATTTTTTTGCAAAACTATAAAAAATTTCCTGCCTATTATTTTTATTTGATAAAATCTGCTTTGGACCAAGTCTATCATCGAAAGAAAAAAGTGAAATGTTGTTTTCTATTTTAGGAATATTATTTTGCAATCCACGAATCGAAATAGAAATAATGTATTTATATTTATCAACTCTTTCTATACTTTTGACTATTTCACATTCTTTACCTGCTAAGTCAATAAATTGTTTTTTAAATACTATACTTTTCTCATCCTTTTGTTCAGCTGAAAAATAAACAGGTTGAATATAATTTATCTCTGTATCTGTTAAATTTAACAAATCTGTAGAAAAAAACATTTTATCTTTAGAAACTACTAGATTGTCACCTTTATCTAATACTATTTGATCGAAACCAGCTCCATTTGAAGTTAATTTTACTATAAAATTATCGTTTTTTAATTCAAAATACTTTTCTTCATCATTTTTAGATCTTAGACTTTTTTCTTCCAGATTAGCCAAATTCGAAGGAGTCATCGCATTTTGAATCTGCTGGTTTGTAAACTGATCTTGTTCTTTTTGAACTTCAACATTTTGTGAGGTCACGGTTTGAGGTTGAGCAACATTGGCATATTTAGGATAAATGAAATAATAATATCCAATAATAAATAGGAATGTTACTATCAAAAAGATTATTTGATTCTTATCCATTAAATCTCCTGTTGATATTTATATTTTAAATTTTTATTTTGCTTTTTTTAATCTATTAAAGAAAGAAAAATTTTCTGGGAGAGGATCATAGCCACCTTTAAATAAAGGATTACATCTTAATATTCTTCTAACACTTAGAAAAGTCGCTTCAAAAAAAGGATATTTTTTATATGCTGCAAGTGCATAAGTTGAACATGTCGGAATATGTCGGCAAGATGGTCTTAATAATGGGGATATAAAAACTCTATAAGCTTTAATCATAAATATGAAAAATGAATTTAAAATTATATTAAAAATTTTGAGAAATGAATGAAATAACTTCATTTGATGCATCAGAAAATAACCCGCCGCTTTCTTTAATAACTATAAAAGCATATCCACCTTTTTTGAACAAGAACCGATTTTGATAAATAATAGATCTTAACCATCTTTTTTCTTTATTTCTTAATGTAGCTATACCAAGCTTTTTCGAAACAGAAATTGCGTAACTAAAATCCTCTTTCTGTGGAATAAAATAAAATTTGTATTTTTTTGTTTTATAAACATTTCCAAATGAAAGAAGCTTTTTAATGATTTTCTTATTTTGTAATCTTTTAATTTTTACCACTTTTTGGCTTTTCTTAAATCTCCAACAGTAAGTAATTTCCTTCCATTTCTTCTTCTTCTAGAAAGGACTTTTCTTCCATCAGCTGTTTTCATTCTAGCTCTGAAACCATGAGTTCTTTTTCTTCTTAAATTATGAGGTTGAAATGTTCTTTTCATATATACTCTCCATAACTTTTATTAATAATGTTAAATATACAAAAATTAATCCAATATTATGTGTTTGTTAAAATAATAAATAAAATCTCATAGTCAAGAAAAATTAAAATTTTGATTGATTTTTTTTATTTTAAAATTTATTATTCTCTCACAATGATAAATGCAGGGATAAATATAACCGATATTTTAAAACTTGTTTTATAACCAATATTTTTGTTTTTACTTATTTAGTATTTATTTATTCTTTCATTTAAAATTTAGGATTATTTTTTTACAATTTCAATCTTATAAAAAGTTAACTAAATTAAAAAGGGTAATTATGATTGAGAAAAAGATATGGGATGACATAATTCAATATTTAGTTTCTAAAGATTTAATCAACGAAGTTGCTTATCATATATGGCTCAAAGATTTGGATGTAAAATTTGATGAAAATAAAGTTACTATAACTTTTGCTAATACTATAGCTAAAGAAAAATTCATTTCTTCCTTTGCAGATATCATAAAAAAAACTCTTTATGAATTTAACAAAGAAGAGATTTTTTATGAATATTTTACAAAGGACGAAGTTGAAGAAAAAAAGAAATCTTCAAGCAAAAAGAGCAAAGAAGATAATACCGAATCAAATAAGGGAAAAGCAAACAAAGAAAACAAATCAACATCTATTTCAAATCAAGAAGCCTATAATTTCAATCAGATAAATTACTTAAACCAAAGATATACATTTGATAATTTCGTAATTGGAAAGAATAATCAATTTTGTGCTGCTGCTGCTTTAAGAGTAGCCCAAGCTCCTGGTCAACACATGAATCCACTTTTTATTTATGGCGGTGTTGGACTAGGGAAAACACATATTTTACAAGCAATTGCAAATTATATTTTAACAAATAAAAGTAATTTAAAAATTCTTTATATGCATGTCGAGCAATTTATCGATGAATTCATTCATTCATTAAAAAATGAACAAATGAATTCTTTTAGAATGAAATTCAGAAATACCGATGTTCTTTTACTTGATGATGTACAGTATCTTGAACAGAAAGATGCTTCAATGGAGATGTTTTTCCATACTTTCAATTCATTATACCAAGCACAAAAACAAATGGTTTTTACATGTGATAAGCCTCCGAAAGATTTAAAAGATTTTGAAGAAAGAGTTAGAAATAGAATGGAATGGGGTTTAACAGTTCAAATAACCCCTCCAGATTATGAAACAAGAGTTGCAATATTACAAAAGATGTGTGAGTATGAACAAAGAAATGTTGACGAGAAAATTTTACATTTTATAGCCAAAAATGTTAAATCATCAATAAGAGAGCTTGAATCCGCTTTAATTAAAATAATTGCATATTGTGATATTTTTAAGATAGATATAAATTCTTTAACCTTAGAGCAAGCAAAAGAAATATTAAAGGATCAGTTTAAATATATTGATGAAACAAAGATAATTCAAATAGATGATATAATCAGAAAAGTTGCCGAAACTTTCAAAATTTCAAGCTATGATATTAAATCAAAAAAAAGAAATGCATCTATATCTAGGGCAAGAAATATTGCGATGTATCTCTGTAGAGAGTTAACATCGGCAAGTACTACCGAAATTGGACTTTCTTTTGGAGGTAAAGATCATACTACTATAATTCATGCATGTAAAAAAATTTCGGATTTAATAAAAGATGATGAACTATTAAGAATATCTATTGAAGAGATGATTAAAGATCTTACATCATAATTATTCACACTTTGCACATTCTTTTTTTGAATTAGGTGAATTAAGTGAAAAAAAGACAAAAAATAAAAAATTATTTTTATTTTTAATACATGTGAATAAATTTGTTGATAATCTTGATTTTTTTTTCAACATGTAAGTTATGTGAAAATCACAATTTATGAAGTTTATCAACTTAATAACAATGCTTATTAATATTATTACACTTTTATTAATTTATATATTAAAGATAAATAGATTGATTTTATTTCAAAAAATAATTTGAGTAAAATAAAAATTAATATAAAATTTAATAGGGGAGTATTATGAAGTTTAGCATTGAAAAATTTAAGATTGCAGAACTTCTTTCTCAAGCCGATTCTGTTATAGAACAAAAAACATTTTCATTAGTTTTTTCAAACCTCTTATTAGAAGCAGAAAATGATAAAATAATTATCTCAGCAACTGATTCAGTAACATTTTTTAAAGCTTATGATAATGCAAATGTTATGGAAATCGGTAAAACACTAGTCAATGCAAAAAAGCTTTTCGACATAGTTAGATCTGTTCCAGATACTTTACTTTACTTTGAAACAAATGAAAATAATGAATTATTAATTTTTTCAGAAAATCATTCATTTGAATTTGAACTTAAAACCATGGATTATACTGAATATAATATTTCTTTTGATATATCTTTTGAAAATAGTTTTGAAATAGATGCTCACTATTTTAAAGAAATGATACATAAGACAATTTTCTCTGCTTCAGATGAAATTGATAAACAATTTTCTACTGCTGGTATAATGATTGAAAAAAAAGATCAAAATATAAACATCGTTGCAACAGATAAAAAAAGACTAGCAGTTTGTAGAAAATTTGAAGAATTACCAGATTTAATTTCGATTATCCCTAAGAAGATGATGAATATAATATTAAAAGTAAGATCTTCCGATGAAAAGTTTAAAATTTCTTTAACAGAGAAAAAATTCAGCATCGAGATTGGTTCTATTCAATATATGAGTCATCTTTTAGAACCAAAATTTCCAAATTATAGAACATTAATACAAGATACTTTTGAATATTCATCTATTATTGAAAAAGATCTTTTCAACCAAAACTTAAAAATGATTTCTTCCATGTTTTCAACTGAAGATACAATTCTAATAAAGATGGAAAAAAATTTAATGACTATTTCTAATCTAGAAACAGATATAGGTAGAGGTAAAGTACATTTTGATATAGATTACGATAAAGAACCTGTTGAGTTTGCAGTATCTTATAAAAATATTGCTGATTTTACTAGGGTTATAGATTGTTCAAGTTTTAAGCTTTGTTTTAATAATCCCCAAAAAGCTATTTTTTTCATGCCCTTTGAAGAAAAGAAAGATTATAATTACATTTTCATTACAGTTCCAGTCAAGATATAATGAGTTTTTTACTTAATTTATTTAATTTTAGATTGTTCGACAAAAAACAATTTGTTTTTGATAAACCTATAATATTTATTACAGGTAAAAATCAATCCGGTAAAAGTTCCATTGTTGAATCAATCTATATAATAAAAACTGGCAGAAGTTTTAGAACAAATTCATTAAATAATTGTATAAAAGAAAAAGAAAAATTTTTTAGTATAGAACTAAAAAATAAAGATAATGAAAAGCTAATTTACAATGATCAAGGTATAAAATCATATTTTATAAATGATGAAAAATCAAAACATGATCTTGTAAATCCTAATATTTTTATCTTATACAACAAAAATCTTTTTAACTTTATTTTTCAAACTGATTTTAGAAGAAGAACAATAGATGAATTGATTTCTTCATACGACAAAAAGTACCTTTTTTATCTATTACATTGTAAAAAGATTGTGGAAAAGAAAAAAGAAATAATATACTCAAATATTGATTATAATACAAAAAAAAATTTATATTTTAATTTGTTAAAGAGTTTTGCTGAATATACCAAATATATTAATGAAAAAAGAAGAGAAATGATAAATCAGTTTGATGATTTTATATTTAAAAATAGTAGCTATAAAATTATCTATCAATCTAAATTTGATAATTTAAATACTGATAAGATTATTGAATTTTATGATAGTAATTTTCAAATTGAGATTGAGCAGAAAAAATATTTAGGTCCACATAATGACTATTATATTTTGATCGAAAAAGGTAAAAAATTGATTGAAAATGGTGCTACTTCTGACTTTTACAAATTTTATTTTTTACTTTTTTACTTTTTTATAAATAAGATTAAGATTGAACAGAATACAAATCCTATAATTTTGTTTGATGATTTTTTTTTACCACTTGATTTAAGCTCGACAAATAATCTAATATCTTATTTTGATAATGATTTTACAATTTTTATCTCTCAACATGATTCATTTAAAATTGAAAAAGATTATTGTGAAATTAGGTTATGAAAGAAAGAATATTTTCAATGGAAGACATTTTACCAGAAAATATAAAAAAAGTATTTGAGATAGCAAAATATGAAAGAGATATTTTAGTTTTCAGTAAATCTCTATTTAATGAAAGTATCAAAAATCATTGTAAACCAATCTATATTACAAATCATATTTTAATTATTGCGGTAGATAATCCTTTATGGGCAAATGAAATAATGAATTATAAGCAGCATTTGCTTAATATGATAAACAAGAAATTTTCTGGATACCTTAAAGATATCAAATCAAAATTTTTACCAAAATATTTCGTGGAAAAAAAGAATAACAAAAAACTAAATCAGGAAGAAATAGATTTTATTGAAAATCAGACTTCAAAGATTGAAGATAAAGAATTAAAAGAAAAATTATCAAAGTTAATTGAAACTTTTATATTAGTTGATAAAAATTAATCATCCTGTAATTTTAATTGATAAGGGAGAAATAAAGTGTCAGATAAATATACTGGAAAAAATATAAAGTTTTTAAAATCAATTGAACATGTCAGATTAAGACCTGGAATGTATATAGGTAATACTTCAACTAAAGGCCTTCATCACCTAGTTTATGAAATAGTAGATAATTCAATTGATGAAGCAATTGCAGGTCATTGTACAAGTATAAAAATAGAAATTAATGAAAATAATGAAGTAATTGTAGAAGATGATGGTAGAGGCATACCTGTTGATCTTGTAGATAAGGGTGATGAAAAAGTATCTGCTCTTGAACTTGTTTTAACTGAACTTTTTACTGGCGGAAAATTTGACAATGTTGCATATAAGGTGTCTGGTGGGCTTCATGGAGTTGGTTTATCTGTTGTAAATGCTTTATCAGAGTATATTAAAGTCTGGGTTTATAGAGATAATGGGGAATATTTTATAGAATGTAGAAAAGGGTTGCCTCTTAACGAAGTCAAGAAAATTGGCAAATCAAATAAAAGAGGAACAAAAATTCTTTTTAAGCCAGATAAAGAGATATTTAAAGATACAGAATTTGAGTATTTAATTTTGAGAAATAGGTTTGAAGAACTTTCTTACTTAAATAATAAAATAACTATTCAATTTGTTTTTAAACCGGAAAATAAAGTGGATGTGTTTGAAAATCCTGGCGGACTTGTAGATTATGTAAAATTTTTAAATGATGAAAATAAATCAATTTTCGCTAATCCTTTGTATTTCAAAAATGAATATAAAACTGAAAATAATAAAATGGTTGAAGTTGAGATTGCTTTTACCTATAACGATACAGATGATGAGATACTATATTCTTTTGTTAACAACATTAGAACATACGAAGGCGGAATGCATGTAATTGGCTTTAAGTCAGCACTGGAAGAAACTTTTGACAATCTTTTTGAGAACTCAAAACTCAAAAATAACTATAAGGAACTTGGTATCTCTCCATCTAAGGAGGTAGATTCTGGTCTTGTGGCAATAATCGCAGTTAAGATGCAAGATCCACAATTTGAAGGTCAAACCAAAGAAAAATTGGGAAATGAATATATAAAAAAACTCATAAATAGTGAGGTTGAAAGCTGGTTAAAGGTTGAAATTGAAAAGAATGAAAATGATTTTATGAAGCTAATAGAATTTTTAGCCAAAAAAGCATATATAAAATATCAACAAAGACTTGATAAAAAGACAAAAGTCAAATCTTTCTTAGAATCAGATTCTCTTCCCGGTAAACTAGCAGATTGTTCAGAACAAGATCCAGCAAATAGGGAATTATTTATTGTTGAGGGAGATTCAGCAGGTGGTTCCGCAAAACAGGGTAGAGATAGAAGATTTCAGGCAATTCTTCCTCTATGGGGTAAAATGCTTAATGTTTCAAAGTCAGATTTTGAAAATGCTCAAACAAATGAAAAACTTAAGCCTATAATAGATACCTTAGGTACTGGTATTGGGAACAACTTTAACATTGAAAATTTGAGATATCATAAAATTATTATAATGGCCGATGCCGATGTAGATGGGTCTCATATAAGGACTTTATTACTGACCTTTTTTTATAGAGTCTTACCAGAAATAATAAATGGTGGTTTTGTTTACCTTGCAGTTCCTCCCCTTTATGCTTATAAACAAGGGAAAAAGCAGGTATATCTATACGATGATGAAGAAAAAAATAGATTTTTAGAGCAATATAAGAAAGATATGAATTTTGAAATTCAAAGATTTAAAGGTCTTGGTGAAATGATGCCTCAACAACTTTGGGAAACGACAATGAATCCAGAAACAAGAAAACTTATTCAGGTAAAAATCACAGATGCACTTATTGCTGACATGATGTTTGAGATACTTATGGGTAAATATGTGAAGCCAAGATACGATTTTATTTCAAGTAAATCTGTAAATTTCGATAAGACAAAACTGGATATATGACTTATATTTTGCTTTTTAAGTTATAGAGGATGAAAAATGGATAAGATTGATAATGTTAATAATAAAATTACAATTGTTCCAATTCAGGATGAGATTGAAAACTCTTACCTTGTTTATTCACTTTCAGTAATTGTTGGAAGAGCTATACCTGATATTAGAGATGGTTTAAAACCAGTCCATAGAAGGATACTTTATTCTATGTACGACCAAAGCATTACCTACGATAAAACCACAAAAAAGTGTGCTAGAATTGTTGGAGATGTTTTAGGTAAATATCACCCACATGGAGATCAGGCTATTTATGAAACCTTAGTTAGAATGGCTCAACCATTTTCTCTTAGATATCCATTGGTTTATGGACAAGGAAATTTTGGTTCTATCGATGGCGATACTCCAGCTGCCATGAGATACACTGAGGCAAAACTTGAAAAAATCACTGAACAATTATTAGGTGATTTAGATAAAGAAACTGTTCCATTTAGGAAAAATTTCGATGAATCTCTAGATGAACCAGAGGTCCTACCTGCTCAATTTCCAAATATTTTGGTAAATGGCGCAGAAGGAATAGCAGTTGGAATGACTACTTCCATCCCACCACATAATTTAAATGATGTAATTGATTCTTTGCTATGTTTAATAGATAACCCATCTATTACTTGCGAGGAACTTTTAAGATATATAAAAGGTCCAGACTTTCCCACAGGAGGCATCATTATCGCAGATGACGAGATGAAAAACATGTACTTAAGCGGGAAAGGTAGAGTACTTTTGAGAGCTAGAATAACAATTGAAAAACAGGAAGACGGAGAAGCGATAATTATAAATGATATACCATATCAGGAAAATAAAGCATTAATTGTTAAAAGAATAGCTCAACTTGCTAGAGATGGTGTAATCGAAGAAATAGCCAATCTTAGAGATGAATCCGATCAAAGAGGTATTCGTGTTTTAATAAAGGTTAAAAAAGGGAAAAAACCTGAAGTTGTTATCGCCAAGCTATATAAATATACCTCATTACAAAAATACTATAATGCGAACTTTATTGCGATTCACCAAACAGAACCTAAGAGTTATGACTTAAAAGAAATATTAAAAGATTACTTTGAATTTAGAAGGCAAATTTTTATCAATAAATACAACTATCTTTTAAGAAAGGCAAAAGATAGACTTCATATCTTAGAGGGTTTACTTATAGCACTTGATAATATTGATAAAGTAATTGCAACTATTAGAAAATCACAGGATACAACCACAGCTAAGAATTCTTTAATGAGTCTATTTGGTTTAACTAAAATTCAGGCTGAAGCTATCTTAGATATGCGACTTCAAAAATTAACAAATCTTGAAAGTTATAAGATAAGAGAGGAACATCAACAAATATTAAAAGAAATAGATAGGATAGAAAATATATTAAAGGATGATTTTTCAATAAATAATGAGATAAAAAATGAACTTATTAAAATAAAAGAGAATTTTGGAGATGAAAGAAAAACAAAGATTATTTCTGGTGTTGAAAGTGAAGATTATAACCTCGATGTAATAAAAGAAGAAGTTGTAGTTATTTTAACCAAAAATGGGTATGTAAAAAGAGTATCTTCAACCAAATTTAAAACTTTAAATAGAGGTTCTAAAGGGCAAAAGGGAGTTCAACTAGAAGAAGGTGATACTGTTAAAACAATTCTTCATGGTTATACAACAGATAACCTTGTTTTTATTACTTCCAAAGGAAGGGCATACCATTTGATGATCAATGATATTCCAGATTCTGAGTTCAGACATCATGGAGAACATATTACATCATTCTTAAAATTAGAGGATGATGAGAATATCAATTCAATAAATATTGTTAATGAATTTCCACAAGACTCCTACTTTATTTTTATAACAAAAAAAGGTATCATTAAAAAGATGGAACTAGCCCTAATTAACACAAGAAAAAGTACCGGTATTAATTGTATAAGACTAGTAGAAGGGGATGTTGTAGTTGATTCTATTATTATGAAAAATGATGAAGAGGTAATAATTGTAACCGCTTTTGGATATATTTGTAGGTTCTCGATAAATCTAATAAATGATATTGGTCGAACCGCTATGGGTGTAAAAGGCGTATCTCTTAGCGATGGTGATTATGTTGTTAATATGACAAAAGCAGAAAAAGAAAAGCATATACTTATTGTCTCTGAAAAGGGTTATGCAAAAAGGATACCCCATGAACAGATAAGATTGACTAATAGAGGTGTTAAAGGGGTTCTTTGTATCTCTAATAGAGAAAAAGCTGGTAAAATACTTACAGTTACAAATGTAACAAAAGATGATATAATAGTTTTGATTACCAAAAAAGGTAAAACTTTCAAAACATTGGTTTCTAAAATTAAGGTTCAAAATAGAAATACTTTAGGCATTAAATTACTTAGTCTTGATAGTGATGATTTATTATCAGATATATCAAAGATTAATATTTCCGAGGATGACGAAGATAATCAAATTACTTTAATAGATCCAGAAGAGTAATATATTAAGAATAATCAGATAATTATTATTAGGAGAAAAATTCTTCAACATCCTCTTCAGTAAGATTTTTAAAGAGGTTATTAACATTCATTACAGAATCAAAAAGCTTTTTCTTCTTATCCTGAAGTTGTAAAATCTTTTCTTCAATTGTATTATTTGAAATTAATTTATAGACATTTACTGTTTTGCTTTGACCAATTCTATGAGCTCTATCTATGGCTTGCATTTCAACCATTGGATTCCACCAAGGATCAAATATTATTACTATATCTGCTTCTGGTAAGTTCAAACCATACCCACCTGCTCTTAAACTTATTAAAAATATTGGTATATTCGTTTCCTTGAATTTTTTAACTTCTTCTTGCCTTTGTTTTTCTGGAGTAGAACCATCAAGATAAGAATATTCAAATTCCAAAGATTTTATCTCTCTTTCCAAGATTGAGAGCATCTGAGTAAACTGAGAAAAAATGATTATCTTATGTCCTGCATCGATTGATTCGATTAAGATTTCTTTCAAAAGTTCTGTTTTACCAGAAATATCTTGCTCATTTAATAAAGATTTATTAATAAGTCCAGGATGGTTTGCAATTTGCCTTAATTTTAATAGCGCGGTTAAAATATGAATTTTCGATTTTTGTAAACCTTCTTGCCTTATTCTATTCATGATATTTTCTTTAACTTCAGCAAGAATTTCTTGATACATTGTTCGCTGAATATCTGAAAGATCAGATTTAAATGTTTGAATAATTTTAGGTGGAAGTTCTTTTAATACATCATCTTTAACTCTTCTTAAAATAAATGGAGCAATTCTTGATTTTAATTCTTCTAATTTGTTGTCAGAAAAATTATCGATATAGTAATCCTTAAAAGTTTTAAATTTACCTAACAGCATTGGGGAGACAAAAGAAAAAATCGACCATAATTCTGTTAAATTATTTTCCACAGGTGTACCTGTTAATACAAATCTATAATTCCCATTTAGTTGCTTTACGGCATTAGAAACATTTGTGTTTGGATTTTTAATATGATTCGCTTCATCAAGAACTATAACTTCAAAATCATAAATTTCGTAAAGTTCAATATCATTTCTTATCAGAGAGTAAGATGTAATGACAATTTCATATCTATTTATATGAGAAATTGCGTTTTTTCTATCATTAATATTACCTTTTATTGTTAAAATTTTAGTATTTGGGAAAAACTTATTTATTTCATTTTCCCAGTTAAATAGTAATGATGTTGGACAAATAATTAATGAAGGTTTCGCAGAATCTAAGCTTTTAATGAAGGTAAGAACTTGCAATGTCTTACCAAGACCCATATCATCGGCAAGAATACCACCAAAATTAAACTCTTTAAGGAAATGAAACCAGAAGAAACCAAATTTCTGATATCCTCTTAATATATCTTTTACTGTTTGAGGTACTACCACTTTCTTTTTAAATACTGAGATATCATTATTCTTAATAAAGGCATCTCTCATCTCTATCATTTTTTCAAGTTTAGGAGGTAAAGTTAAGTTTATTTTTGTTTCTGGTGATAATTGCATTATTTTGACAATTTCATCATAAAGATACAAAAAATGAGAGACATGGATTTTTGTTATAAACTGCTGAGGCATCTTTTTTACATTGCTCGATAAAGAAATTAGAAGATTTTTTAATTGCCGAATTTCATTATGATTTTCAATAGCTGTAGTAGTGTTCTGAATTTCTATAAATCTTTTATTTGAAGCAATTTTTTCTATAGATTCACTATCGATCTTTGTCCCATCTGACAAATAGTAATATTCATGGATTTTTAAGGAAGAATATTCTTCTTCATCAAATTCGAAGTTTAGATCAACAGTAATGAAATTTTTTTCTATCATTATTTTTTTGAATTCTTCTGTAAAATAGATTTCACCTTCCTGTTTTAGTTTTTGCAGCCCTTCTTCTAGGAATGTCTTGAATTTGATTTTATCAGTCTGAATGAATTTGTTGTCAATTAAGGAAAAGTTGTATTGTTTAAGAATTATAAGAATCTTCTTTTCTTGCAATAAATTTCTTTTACATACAAAGTATTTATTATTCTTAAATAGTGTGATGTAAATCTTATTTTGTGAACCAAAGATAAAATCATAGATACATGGTGTATCATCATCACAATATATAGCTAACTTTGGAGAAATAATTATATTCCCATTGTAATCACATTCAAAATAGTATGAGTTGTTTTTAACATTTTCTAGTTCAATTGTACCCTTGAAATCTATATTAAAAGAATGACTTATCTTTGGAATAACATCGTAGTAAAAATCAGCGATTTCAGATTGATTCAAAATTATTGAATCCTTAATTAAAAAATTCCATACTGATTCTGGCAATTTAATTCTTAAAGGATACAAAACATCATCTTGCATTATCCATTGATGAAAATTCCCATCAATTATCTTTATATCCTTATCAAATTTTACATTTACTTCACCATTTTTTTCTGTATATCTAACTATTAGGTTTGGTTTTAAGTAGTCCTTAGAAATGGAAAACTTTTTATCTTTGGAATAATATAATTCTGGAAAATCTGATATTAATTTAATAAATTGATCTATTTTATCTTTTGGGATTAAAAAGTCTTCTTCAGGTATATGTTCAAGCCAGTCTTGTATTGTTTTAATAATCAATCTATCTTTCATAGGGAACAGAGTATAGTTAAAATTCCTTTGCTCATCCCATTTTTCATTATATGAGATATCTGTATAAAAATTTATTTTAGTATCATTTCTATAGAAATCTATTTTGAATCTTAATTCTTGACTAAAAAAGTCATCAATTATAAGGACCAATTTAATAGAATACTTTTCACTAATTCTATGGATTGATTTAAAAAATCTTTCTTTTGATAGATCCCTTTTATAGTCTAAAAACTTATCTAAATTTAAAGTATTATCTGGATTTATAAACTTCCCATTATCTTCCAAAAACTTAAAAATCAAAGCAGCTCTATGAGAACAAAATTCACCAAAGTCTTCACAAGTGCAGAAAGAAGTTGGGAAAGAACCGTCTGGTAGGCGGATTAATATTTCAGGTGAAAAGGATTTATCATCTATAAGCAAATTACCTTTTAAAAGTAATGAGTCATTATCAACCTTTTGGATATCAAAATCTTTGAGGTAATTTTTTTTGAAATAAGATTCACCTGTTTCAATGATAATTTTCTCTTCAATTGAGTCAAACAAACCGATATCAAACAAAACAAAACCTCCAACAAAACAATATATGTTATAAAATATGCATAAATCAAGAAAAAGTAAACTAATAAATTTTAATAATTAGAATTTATATACATATTTAATTTATTTTGTCAAATAATTATTTTATCAAATTTATGATATTCAAGGGAAATTTAATATTTGAAAAAGATAGTATTAAAATATTTTCTATGTCTTTACTTTATTTTATTTCCAATATAATTAAATAGGAGATGCTGAAAATGATAGAGTTTGATATTATAGTATGTGGTGGTGGTCATGCTGGACTAGAAGCGGCTTATGTTGCTTCAAAGTTTGGATTGAATATAGGCCTTTTTTCACTGAATCATGATACCATTGGACAGATGTCTTGCAATCCATCAATAGGTGGGATCGCAAAAGGAATTGTTGTTCGTGAACTCGATGCTTTGGGCGGAATGATGCCTCAAATCTCTGATAGATCTGCAATACAATATAAAAAGCTAAACACTAAAAAAGGTCCTGCAATGCAAGCGATTAGGCAACAAACTGATAAGTATATTTATTCGAAGAATACACAGGATTTTATTGGAAAGATAAAGAATATTATAATAATTCAAGATGAGATAACAGATTTCAATTTGGATACAAATAATGAATTTATAGTTTTAACAAAAAGAGAAATGTTATATAAAACTAAAGCCCTTATTTTGACTACTGGAACTTTTTTAAATGGAGAAATTTATATAGGTAAATATAAGACTTCCAGTGGAAGAATAGGGGAGTTTTCTTCTATCGATCTACCAAAATCTTTGAAAAATAAAAATATTGATATGAAAAGATTTAAGACTGGGACACCAGCAAGAGTAAAGAAAAATTCTATAGATTATGAAAAACTGATAAAGCAAGATGGCTCCAAAGAACCACTCTTCTTTTCTATAAATTCCTACTTAAAAAATATAGATATTTTACCTGTATTACCTTGCCATATCGCTCATTCCAACGAAAAAACAAAAGAAGTTATTATAGCTCATAAAGACGAAATTCCTCTTTATTCAGGTATAATAACTGGAATCGGTCCAAGATATTGCCCTTCTTTTGAAGACAAAGTCTTTAAGTTTAAAGATAAATCTGCTCATCAAATTTTTGTTGAACCTGAAGGTTATAATTCTGAAACAGTTTACTTAAACGGGATCTCTACATCTTTAGCGGAAAAATATCAATATGACCTATTACAAACTATTGAAGGATTTGAAAATATCAAAATTGTTAAACCAGCCTATGCTGTAGAATATGATATCATTGATCCTACACAATTAGATCATAGCCTTGAATATAAGAGAATAAATAATCTATTTTTTGCTGGTCAAATTAATGGGACTTCTGGATATGAAGAAGCTGCAGGACAAGGATTTGTCGCTGGTATTAATGCTGCCTTAAAGGTTTTAAATCAACCGAAATTTATTTTATCAAGAAACGAATCATATATAGGAGTAATGATAGATGACCTTGTCACAAAAGGTGTCGATGAACCTTATAGATTGTTTACCGCTAGAGCTGAATATAGATTGGAAATACGAAATGACAATGCTTATGAAAGATTATTTAAATATTCTAAAAAATATCACTTACAAGATATAGAGACTATTGAAATTCTTGAGGAATTATTGAGAAAAAAAATAAGCTTCCAAGAAAAACTAAAATCAATTAGATATGAAAATAATGAACTTGAAAAAAGCAAAAATACTAATATTGATCTAGCAATAAAGCAGGATCTTCTTGATTTTGAGCTGTTTTATCAAAATTATTGTAGTGAATTTAAGATAAAAGATATAGCCGAATCGATATTTATAGATATCAAATACGAAGGTTATATAGAACATGAAAAAAATCTTCAAAGTCGAGCCCTTAATAGGAAAAATGTTGAAATTCCAGAAAACTTCGATTACAATTCAATAGGGAACTTATCTTTTGAGACAAAACAAAGATTAAATAAAATTAAACCAAAAACATTTAATGAATTATTTTCAATTCAAGGTTTGAAACCAGTTGATATTATAGCAATAGATATAGAATTAAGAAAATTTAAGAAATAAATGTTACACGTGAAACATATGTTGATAGAGAAAAAAAATATTGAACCATTTTATTATAAGAAAAAGAATTTTTTTGATAAATATAAAGAGTTAATTCTTGAAAAAAATGAATTATATGGACTTACGACAGTAAAAGATGATGAATTTGAAGAAAAACATTTCTATGATTCATTATCAGTATTGCCATTAATTTTAAGAAAAGACTATAAAAACCTAAAAATAGCAGATGTTGGAAGTGGCGCTGGTTTCCCATCAATACCTTTATTGTTGGTTGAAACAGATTTGAATATTGACTTGATTGAATCTAACCATAAAAAAGCAAAATTTTTAACAGAAGTAATTGATAAATTCAGTATTAATTCAGCAAAAGTTATATGCTCTAATGTCAGAGAAATTAGAGAAAAATATGATATTGTAATATTTAGAGCATTTTCTTCTTTGCAGGATTTTTTCAAGGTCGCAAAATCATTATTAAAAGAAGGAACAACTATTTATGCATTAAAAGGTAAAATAAATGAAATAGAAAAAGAAATTTTTATTGTAAAAAAACAAAATTTATGGAAATATATTAATGTATTTGAAATACATCAAGTCACTGGCTTTCAGTGGGAAAGAAATATAGTGGAGATAATATGGGGAAAATAATAACGATAAGTAATCAAAAAGGTGGAGTTGGCAAAACAACTACTATAATAAACCTTGGCTATGCATTATCATTGCTAGAGAAAAAAGTATTAATAATAGATTTGGATCCTCAAGGCAATGCGACATCTGGTATAGGTGTTAGACTTAACGATTCTCAACCCACAATCTATGAAATCATGATGACAAATTTAGATATAAAATCTGCATTAATCAAGAGAAATAACATCGATCTAATTCCAGCCAATATACATCTATCTGGTGCTACAATTGAATTGATAAATGAGCCTAACAGAGAATATAAACTTGCAAAAGCATTAGATAAAATAAAAGATGATTATGACTATATTTTTATAGACACGCCCCCTTCTCTTGGACTACTTACAATAAATGCTCTTGCTGCTTCCGATGAGGTTATAATTCCAGTTCAATGTGAATTTTTTGCATTGGAAGGTTTGAGTCAGCTTCTTAAAACGATAAAAAAAGTTCAGAGTTCTATAAATAATAAATTAGTCTTAAATGGTGTTATTTTGACTATGTACGATATTAGAACCAATCTGTCTAAAGAAGTATATGAAGAAGTAAAAAAGTATTTTGAACAAAAATTATATAAAACAGTAATTCCAAGGAATGTATCAATAGCCGAATCTTCCTCTCATGGCATTTCTGTAATAGAATATGAACCAAAATCATCTGGTGCAATTTCTTATATGAATTTGGCGAAAGAATTTCTACAACAAGTTTCTATTGAGGTATAAAAATTGGAGAGAATAATGACAAAAAAAGCTTTAGGGAAAGGGTTAGATGCATTATTTTCAAATGAAATCCCTGTATATGATGAAACAGAGGTCAAATCAATTGAAGGAATTCAATTTATTCAAATAGATAATATCGTTCCAAATCCTGATCAGCCAAGAAAGACAATAAGTGATGAAGATATCGATGAATTGGCTGAATCCATTAAAGAAAAAGGAATTTTGCAACCAATACTTGTTGTACCTAAAAATGGAAATTTCTTGATTGTCGCTGGGGAAAGAAGATTTCTAGCAGCTAAAAGAGCAAATTTATCAAAAATTCCAGCCATTATAAAGCAATTTACCGATGAGGAAATACTGGAAATTGCTTTAATAGAAAATATCCAAAGAAAAGATTTGAATCCCATTGATGAGGCATTCGCTATAGCTCAAATTATAGAAAAATACTCCATTACACATGAAGAACTCGCAAAAAGGTTAGGTAAAAGTAGAACATATGTTACTAATGTAACAAGACTTTTAAAACTTCCAACTATAGTTAAAACAAAAATTCTTGAAAATAAATTATCAAGAGGGCATGCATTACCTCTCTTGCAAATAGAAGACGAAAATGAAATTATAATGGTAGCAGAGAAGATTGAAAAAGAAGGTTTATCGGTAAGAGAAGTAGAAAAATTGGTAAGGGATTATTCTAAAAAGAAAATTAAGGATGAAGATAATAATAGGACCGATAAAGAAAAAGAATTGGAACCTTTTATTAAAGAAATTGAGGAAAAATTAACCTATAAATTCAATACTAAAGTTCATCTTCAAGGTAATTTCAATAAAGGCAAGATAATTATTGAATACTTTTCTAAAGATCAGTTAGAATCCTTTTTAAAATAATTTATTAAAATTTTTCTAACCATTCAGACGAAGCATATTTACTATATAATGTTTCTTCTATTAGGTTTTTTTCTATTTGAGAAATATCATCTTGAAAAAATTCTATTTCAAATTTATTCTTAAAACCTTCAACAAAAGCATTAATTGCTTTTTCAACACTTGTTGTTTCTTCTTTTTCCATGTTTATCCCTGTTGCTATCTTCTTAAAATTGTTTTTTAATCTATCTTTTGTCTCTAAATTTAGAAATTTGAAGCAATTGAATAGTTTTTCTGAATCTATAGTAAATGGAATTGAACCATGTTGTAAAAATACATTTTGAAATCTTTTTTGAGCAGAGCCTATTATTTTTTTGCCATTTACCGTTATTTCATATAAAGAAGGAGCATCAAAACATGCAGAAGAAGAATGGATATCGGGTAATTTCTTATAATTAAATTGAGGATTTAAATTTAAAAGTGCCAATCCCTCGGCTAAAGCTTCAGCAATAAGTTTATATGATTCTATAAGATTTTTTTCATATATTGGATTATTCGCTGGGATACAGACGGAATAAGTTATTTCATCATCATGTAAGACAGCTCTACCTCCTGTTATTCTTCGAACAATACCTATATTGTTTATTTTACAAAATTCATAATCTATCTCTGTTTTAAATTTTTGAAAATAACCCAGGGATAAAGTAGCTGGATTCCATCTATAAAATCTAAGTGTTGGAAATTCAGGATTTTCACCAGTCATTTTAGCTATTGCCTCATCAACAGCCATATTATAGAAGGGATCATTTTCCCCATGTATGATAAGCCTCCATTTATTTTTTATCATATTTTCTCCTAAAACATGTAATAATCTTGAAAGATTTTACTATTTATTAAATAAAGAAACTTTTCAGGAGTATAATAATGAAATTAAAAAAGTTAATTTATTTTAATCTCTTTTTGAAAAGACTTGGTTATTCATCCTATATGTCACAGATTATTACATTTGTTATCTTTAAGTTTTCAGAAATTTTTGATAAAGATCCAGATGAAATTACCTTTATTGACATTGAAAATTATAAGAAAAATTATTATCTATCCGATTTAGAGATTGAATCATTGAAACTGTTTTTAAATAGGTATTTAGGTAAAGATATAAGAATAAAATAAAAAATATTAGGATTTAAAAAAAGCACCCGATGGGAATCGAACCCACGTATCCAGCTTGGGAAGCTGGCATTCTACCATTGAATTACGGGTGCACATCTGTATTTTATTTAAACTTAACAAAAAGTCAATAAAACATTAAAGAAAAGATTAAAAGAAAGGATAAATAGATTGTAAATTTGCAACTATATTATATATCTTTTATTGAGATCCAACCTTAGTAAAAGTATAAATTTTATTGACATATAACTAAAGAATTAATATCAAGTATAAAGGGAAATTATGAATTTATACGAATTGGAAAGAGAATTAGCAAATTACTATCAGTTTCAGTACTTTGAAGATTATTGTCATAATGGGATCCAGGTCGAGGGTAAAGAGGAAGTGAATAAAGTTGTATTAAGTGTAAATATTAATATTGATGTTATTGAATTCGCAATAAAAGAAAAAGCAGATGCTATAATAGTTCACCATGGTTTTTTCGGTAAGTCTTTTTTAAGTATCAGGGGAAACTTAAGAGATAGGGTAAAAAAGCTTTTAGAAAATGATATCTCGCTTATAGGAATACATCTTCCAATGGATGCAAATTATGAGATTGGCCATAACAGAATTATATCAAATATAATTGAACTAACCAACTTAGAACCTTTCAATTATGGTTTAATTGGTCAAAATGAAAAAGGATTTGGTATAGTACAAATTATGCAGAAAATAGAAAATTATCTAACTGATAGAGCTGGCATAAAAAAGGGAAGTATAAAAATATATAATTATTTGAATGATATTCCTAAGAAAGTCGCCGTAATTTCGGGGGAATCATATAAGTATTTTGAAGAGGCAATAGAAAGAAATGTAGATCTATTTATTTCAGGTTCTATAGCTCAACATATACCACAGATAGCTTTGGAAGAAGGTAAGGCAATTTTATCCATTGGACATTACAATAGTGAAGTCATGGGTATAATTGCTCTTTCTCATTTATTAAAAGAAAGATATGGTTTGAATACCAAGCTAATTTTTAATGAAAATGATTTATAATACTTTATTCAATTTTATTATAGTTGATTTACTATTAATTTAAGAAGGGAAAATGGAAACAAAAAAAAGTTTGCGTTTTATTTTATCATATTTCAAAATAAAGAAAGATAACTATTATTTTAACTATGCAAATTTAGCAAAAGTTCCTAAAACTATTTTGAGAGAAACACATAAATTTAATAGTATCTTTGGATATGGTTCTAATTTTACAAAAAAAGTCGAAAAGTACCAAGAGGAAGTTAGAAACCATGTAACCTCGGTATTTGGTGGGACAAAAGGAAATTGGTACTTCTTAGGACCTGTTTCTTCCGTTATATCAAATGTTTTATTACAAATTATAAGAGATTATCTCGATACTGAAAAAAGAATTCCAATAATTTCGACATACAAAATGAATTTCCCTTCTCTTATACTTCCAGTTAAAAGTCTTGAATCACTAAATCTATGCAAATTAAATTTAGTGGAATACCCTCAAGAAGGTATCGATAAGAAATGGTGTGAAGAGAAGATTAAATCAGATATTTTCATAATAAGTTTAGTCGATTTTTTTAATGGTTTTACCCATGACCTAGATTTAATTAATACGTATTGTAAATCGAAGGGTGTGAAATTGATAGTTGATTTTTCTCAATTTCCATATTGGGGGATATTAAATGTCAATAATTATCCAGATGTAATTTTCGTATCAGTATTGCATAAGTGGCTTTTAGGTTATCCAGGGCATTCAGTATCATATATTAATATCAGTTCTATGCCATTTTTTCAAGGTTGGCGAAATATGGAAAACCTATTTGATTATGATAATAAAAGTTTATTAAAAAGTCATGAAATTTCTAATAGAAGTCCTCTTCCTTTTTGTAGTTTCGAAGGGGCTTTTAAATTAGCAAATTTAGTCGGTTTTGATAAAATAAATAGATATATTGAAGGTTCATCAAAATATCTGTTAGAGAAATTAATTCAAATAGAAAATAGATTTGAGAAGTTCAAGATTATTTCATCTCCGGGAAATTATAGGGATTATAAAAGCTCGATTATCGCTATTTCAATTGGTTCAAAGACCAAAGAATTGCTGACTTGCCTTTACAATAAAGGAATTATTTGTTCCTATTTCCCAATAGATATTATAAGAATTTCAACCTCTTTTATTACTACTAAAGAGGAGATAGATTTCTTATATAAAAATATCGAACAGTGGTGCAGTATGAATTTAAATTAAGAAAAAGAAACAAATAACGCTTGTGTAATATGATTTGGTTTATCTTTTCTATATGATGAAAATCTTTTATCGGAATATGTGTTGAAATCCAATTTAATTATATTATTAATACCTATTTTATTTAATTGATAAATTAGTGCAGCACGATTGTCAAAAAAGTATTTTTGGTCAATAAGATAATTGAATTTTAATAATTCAATATTTTTTTGTTCAATAAAACTAATAAAGTCAGATTTAATCTCATAGTCTTGATAAAAAATAGAAGGACCTATTATTGCTATCCAACTATCTGGATATAAATCGAAATTTGTCATCCATTCTTTCACAAAAGATGAAATTGCATCTTTAACTATACTTCTTGAACCTAGATGAATGGATGCACAAGCGGCTTTTTTAAGGTTTATAAGCGCTAAGGGTATACAATCTGCAAATGTAATCATACCATATAGATTTTTATTTAATATAAGGATAGCATCTGCATTACCTATTTGTGATTGAGGATTGTAGTATTCAATATCTAAAGGCTTTTCAGCAATGTGATATTTGTTGTCATGTTCAAGTATAGGGTTGTAAATATGAAAAGGTGAAATTTCGTATTTTTTTGAAAAATTGTATCTTGCTTCCGAAGTAATTTTTGAACTAAAATACATTTGTTGAAATGAGAAATTACCAGCTGCTCTTTTTGTAAATATTATCTTATAATTATTATATAAAATCTTAATTGAAAAATCATCTTCTATTAGTGTAAAATTGCACATTTTTATAATAAAAATATTTTTTGTCAATATTAAAGAATATAATAGCCTTAATATAAACTAAAGACCAAGTAGATTAGCTATTTTTTGCATAGATGAAATAGCAATATCAATAAATTTCTCAAGATTCAATCCAGTTTTTTCAATTAACAGAATTGACTCTCTGTTGACATTTTTAGCAAAATCCTTTTTTTTCATCCTTTTTATTACTGAGTCTGCTTTTACATCAGAAAGTTTTTTGCTTGGTAAGATCAGTGCCGTTGCCGAAATCAAACCGGTAACAGATTCTGCAGCAGTAAGTGCAAAATCAAGATTGTTAACTCTTTTGACTTTTGTAAATTCTTCATTATGAGACTGAATGGCATGCAAAATATTTTCGTCAAGTCCATAAGGTCTTAAAATTTCTATAGATTGTATTCCATGGAGCTCAAAATTATTATCAATCAATTCAAAATCTATATCATGTAAAAGACCTGCAAGATAAAAGTTTTCTTTATCCTGGCTAAAATATTCTGCTAATCCTTCCATAACTGCTGCTGATGCCAAACTATGTTTTAATAATGAATCAGAACTTATATGCTTTTTTATTATTTCCAAGGCAGTTTTTCTATCAATAGGAGCTTTTTTTAACTGGGGGAAGGAAAGATTATCTTTATCTTCTTGCCCAATTGGTCTCATGAGAGGAAATAAAACAACATCTTTTAGGTTTTCACAGTCAGAAATTAAAGCCATAAATCTATCAATTCCCATTCCCCAACCAGCAATAGGTGGAAGGCCATGATCAACGCATAAGCAAAAATCTTCATCCATTTCAAGAGCATCTTCATCACCAGCAGCATGAGCTTTGGCTTGTTCTTCAAATCTTTGCCTTTGGTCTATTGGGTCTACAAGCTCGGAATAGGCATTTACAATTTCCCATGTATTAACTACAAGTTGAAATCTATCAGTTTCCAAGGGGTTTTCATCATTTTTTCTTGCAAGTGGAGAAAGATCTATTGGATGATTTATCAAAAATTGAGGATTAATCATTTTAGGTCTTGCAACCTTTTTATATAGTTGATCTATAAGATTTCCTCTTCCAAGTTTATCCATATCTTCTAAGATTATCCCTTTCCTTTTGATTTCATCACGAAGAGATTCTGCTGTTTGGAATTTATCTATATCGATATCTGCATGTTGTATAATCAGGTCTCTAAAAGAATATATCGGCCATTGTCCTGAAAAATCGATTTCTTGTCCTTTATATGTAATCTTCATAGAACCATTCATAGTAAGAATAATATGCTGTATCAAATCTTGGGTAAACTGCATAAGTTGTTTATAATCCCAATAAGCAGCATAAAATTCAAGTAAGGTAAATTCTTGAAGATGAGAAGGGTCGATTCCTTCATTCCTAAAAGATTTTGCAAATTCATAAACACGATCAAAACCACCAGCAATGCATCTTTTTAAGTATGTTTCTGGTGAAATTCTTAAATACAAATCAATATCTAATGCTGTATGATGTGTGACAAAAGGTCTTGCAAGAGCACCAGATTTTTTGTTTTGCAAAATAGGTGTTTCAACTTCAATAAATTTATGAGATTCAAGAAAATTTCTGATAGTGGAAATCAACTTGCTTCTATTCAAAAATCTTTTCATTGAGGAAGGATTCATTGCTAAATCAAGGTATCGCTGTCTATATTTAGTTTCTTGATCGGCAATTCCGTGCCATTTTTCTGGAAGAGGTCTTATTGCTTTTGATAAAAGTATAAAGTCTTCGGCTTGTATTGTTTTTTCACCAGTCTTAGTTAAAATTAATTTTCCAGTTACACCAATAAAATCAGCTATATCCACATATTTCTTAAAATAACTAATTTTTTCTTCGCCAACTGTAGAAATATCTATTGCAACTTGTATTTTCCCAGAAAAATCTTGAATATGAAAAAAAATGAGTTTTCCAAATTCTCTTATTGCAATAATTCTTCCAGCAGCTTTAACCTTTTGTCCTAATTCTATCTTCAAAATATCTTCAATGTTTCCATCTTTTTCAAATTTGTTTTTATAGACAATTTTTTGAAGTTTTCGAAGTTCTTCAACTTTTTGAATTCTTGATTTAATAAAATCATTGTTTGCAAAATCCATATCTTATCCTTTATTATTATTTTTAACTTATTGCTTTTATTTTTTATTAAAAGAAAAAGAAATTTAATTAAGTAAAATTATTTATTACATCGATAATTTCAGACTTTCTCTCTTCTAATAGATTTTCATCATTTGCTTCTATTATTAGTCTTAAAAGAGGTTCAGTATTAGATGGTCTTATGTTGAACCACCAGTTATCGAACTCTACTCTATAACCATCAAAATCGAATTTTTTTTCTATTTTATATTTAGAAGAAATTTTATTGATAACTGCTTCGATTGCTTCATTTTTATTGTTGATCTTAAAGTTAATTTCTCCTGAATTATAATATTTAGTAATACTTTTGATCCAGCTAGAGATAGATATCTTTTCTTCTTTTAGTTTCTCAACCATATTCAAGACTAGAAGTGAAGTTAAAATTCCAGAATCGCAAAAATAGAAATCCTTATAATAGTAATGTCCAGCAAGTTCACCTCCGAATACACCATCTATCTCTTTTAATTTGCGTTTTGCATAGGCATGTCCAACCTTCCACATAAAAGTTGTTGCACCGATTGAGTTTAAGTAAATGTCAACAGATTTGGAAGTTCTAATATCATAAAGTACATTAAATGGTTTTCTATCTTTGAAATATAAACCCAACAAAGCAATTATTAAATCTGGTGAGATAAAATCACCATTTTCGTCAATGAACATGACTCTATCCGCATCACCATCAAAAATAACACCGATATCTGCTTTTTCTTCTTTAACAAGTTCTACAATTTGCTCCCTATTTTCTTTTTCCAATGGATTTGGCTCATGGGCAGGGAAATTCCCATCAATAGTTGAGTTTATAACATTTTTAGCATCGTAAAATAAAGAATCTTTAAATAATGAAGCCATACCATTTGAAAAATCTATTACATATTTTATTGAACGAATTTTTTCTTTATATTTAATAAGAAATTTAGAGTACTCATCATGAAACTTATGTTCATAAATTTTACCTTTATTTGAATTCTTAATTATATCTAATTTATTATTTATTATAGCATCTTCAATTTGATTAATGCCAGTTTCATATCCAATAGGTATAGAGTTTTTACCTGAGATTTTAAGTCCATTATACTCTTTAGGATTATGACTAGCAGTTATCATTATTGAAAAAGGGAAATCAAAAAAAGAGGTGCCGAAGTAAATCATAGGTGTTGTCGTAAGTGAAGAATCATATACATCAACAGAAGCATCTGTTAGACCATTTGATAGTGCATCAAAAATTTCGTTTGAAGAAAGTCTTGCATCTCTTCCTATTAATATTTTGTCTATTTGAAAAATTTGAGGGATAAAATTACCGATTTTGTAAGCAATATCTTTATTCCATTCTTTATTGTAAATACCTCTAATATCATAAGATTTAAAAACACCCATTTTTCCCCCTTATTGATTTTTAATCATATAAATTATAAATTGCAAGAAACATGCTAAAAATAACCGATAGATTTTGGATAGTTGTCCTATTTCCTTTAAAATTGCATCTATATACTTTACTATAGGACCTAGCCTTAGCGTCATCTTTATTAATTTTTGAAATACCAATAAAGCATGTCCCGATAGGAAATAAATCGGTTCCTCCATCAGGTCCAGCAAAACCCGTTATGGAAATAGCAAAATCAGAATTAAAAAGTTTTAAGCTGTTTTTTGCTAAAATTTCTGTAATTTCTGGTGATACAGTTCCAAATTTATCAATAATATTTCTTTTAACTTTTAATAATTTTTCTTTTGAAAAAGGGCTATAACAAACAACTGAACCTAAAAAATTATTGGAGGCGTGTGGAATCGATGTGATTAATTGCGATAATAATCCACCAGAACAAGATTCCGCAGCAGAGAATCGTAAACCTTTATACTTTATAAAATTAAAAAATATATCTTTAAATTCTATGGGGTCGGTTATTATTAGACTTAAATCTGTTAAAAACTCCATCTTATCAATATTAGATTTATTAAAAATAAAATCAGCATTGAAATCCTTTAAATAATAACCAAGTAAATTCTCATAACTTAAAATCTTTGATAAATCTTGATTAATTTGATTTAAATTTTTAGATTGAAAAGTTAGAACTTTCAAATGTTCTTTAGCATATATTCCATATAGAGTTTTAAATCCAATCGAGTTTAATAGGTTATTAAGTGAACTTTCTGCGATATTGTAAACATAGATATCCTTTTGATAATAATAATTATTATTTTTACTGATAAGCTTTAAAATTTCACTTACTTCTTCATCTAACATACTTTCAAACTCAAATTTAGGACCTGGAAGCAAGAAGAAGTGTTTTATATTTTTGTTAAAATCTATTTTAAAATAGGAACCCAATGCCATACCCTTAATATTTCGCAAAGGTCTTCCAATATATCGAGCTTGTTTTAGGTTTAAATTTATCAGATTTTCATCAAAAATATTTCTTGAAGATAAGAATTTTTTTATTTTATCAATCTGGTCTTTATCATATTGGATAGGCAAATCAAAATATTTAGTAACTGAGTCTAGTGTTAAATCATCAAATGTGGGACCGAGCCCACCTATGAAAAAGAAAAAATCAAAATCATTTATTTCTTTATTTACCGAGTTTATTATGATTTTTTCTTCATCTTTTAATATTAATTTTTTTTCAATTTCAATTGCAAATTTTTGGCAGAATTTATAAAGATAGATGGAATCTGTATCTAGCGTTTTTCCATCTAAAATTTCGGATCCGATTATAAATGCTATTCCTTTCATATAGATTCCTTAAAAATATAAAACTAATAAAAAATTGGCAATATATAAAATATTGTAAATCGAATTTATAATAAAATTTAATATATGACTTGAAAAATCTATATAATAAATTTTAAGGAAAGTTTAAGATAAATCAAACAAAAAAAATAATAAAAAATAGAAGAATAAAAAACAAATAAAAATAAACAAATAAAAAAAATAAAATTAAAAAGAAAAATAAAAAAAAATAAGAAGATTAAAATATGAAGATTAAAAAGAATATATAAAAGATAAAGAAGATAAAAAAAAGGACTACCTCAAAGGGAGATAGTCCTTTTTTGTAAATTTTAAAATCAAAATTTCATTGATTTATTTTGTTCCAAGGTAAGTAAAATCAGCTGGGTTGATCAAAGAAATCTGGTTAGGATCTCCAGAAATTTCCCACATAACAGGTTGATTTGCTATATATTTTTTTATCATCTCTTTGATTTGGTCAGCAGTGACTTTTTGTACTCTGTCGATATCAAGTAAGTAGTATCTGTAATCTCCATAATGCAAAATTGAAAGCATTATTTGACTAGCAATAGCAGCATTTGTTTGCTGCTTTTCAAAAGTTCTGTTTATAAAGAGTTGTTTATAAATTTCTAAGACATTTTCAATAGGAGCAAATTGATCTTTAATTTGAGGATCTTGATTTAAGCACATGCCTTTAAGTAAAGGAGTAACAGCTTCATCAATATATTTTTTTATATTTGCTGTTTTTGAACATTTATATATGACTATAGAAGCATAGTTTGCAAGAAAGCTTCTTGTATAAGCCATAGGGGTATAACATGCGGAATATTTTTCTCTAACAATGGAGAACATCAAATCGGAAAGCATTTCCATTGCAATAGCGAAAGGTAAATATTCATCACTGAACATTGATGGAGAAGCAAAATCTCCTCTAAGATAAGTAACATCGGTTGATTGAGTAAAATTAATCTTTAATAACTGATTTTTTACTTTGCCATAAAAGGAGAATGGTTCAGGAAACTTAACATTTGTATTTTTAATTGAAGAAAGGTCCTTATTTAATTTTGCTTTAAGTTCATCAACATTATAATTCCCTACGGCAATAATAAACATTCTATTTGATGAAAAATAATCCTGATAATATTTTTTTACTTTATCTAAAGTCATTTTTTTCAATGAGTAGGATGTACCATCAGGATTTGCAGCATAAGGAGTATTTTTGAAAAATTCTTGGTTAAGTTTTAATATTCCCAAAGTATAAGGGCTAGATCTATAGTCTTCTTCATACATTTTCATTTCTGAAAGAGCTTTATTGAAATCTGAATCTGTGAAGGTAGGATTAACTAATGTATCTAACCAAATTGGGAGTGTTTCATCAAAGTATTTATCAATAGTATTCAAGCTATATGTAGAATAATCAAAGTTAACATTTGCTGAAATACCAGAAGATGTTTTGTCGAGGATATCAACGATTTGTTGGTATTGATATTTTGTAGAACCTCGAGCCATGGTTGTAAGCATCAATTTCTCTATACCAGCATTTTCAACATTAGATAATGAAGCTCCCCCTCTTAGTACTAACTGAATATTATAAATTTTGTTAGCTGGGTTAATTTTTACTATTACAGGGATACCATTGTCAAGTGTAAAAACCTTAAATGTAGGGAGCTGAGATTTAGCATATGCTCCAATCTCTCCTTTGAAAACTTCTTCTTTTGCTGTCAGTTGAAGGGGGATGTCAATGTAGTTGATTGTAGGGGTTGTAGTTGTTGTAGTGGTAGTTGTTGTGGTTTTTGTCTGATTCTGAGTTGTTGTTTGACATGCAAAAAGGAGAGAAAAGACAAAAAATATAGATAAAATAAAAATTAATGATTTTTTCACAGTTTTCTCCTTTTATAAACTATTTATTATTCCACCAGAAAGCGTTTTGGGATGTAACAACTTCATAATTGTATTTTTTAAGGTTATTTTGCATTTGAACATCATCATTAAATCTATTTGTATGAAGTCTTAGCCCAAGAACAGCAGGCTTTCCAATAATATATTTTTTGATTAGATTTTGGATATCTGTCATTGTAACTTTTTTGCAGTTATCTTCATAACCAAAAAAGTATTCGGTAGTAGCGGTTGACCACCAAAAACTGATTGTACTTATAAAATCAGATGGAGTTTCCATAGAGAAGAGATTATTATCAGAAAGTTTTGTTTTGGCAAGAGCTAATTCTTCAGCAGAAAAATAATTTGGATCATTGGCAACTTTTGTGAATTCATCTATTACAACTTTTCTTAGTCTTTCAACTTCTCCGATTATATTATCTACTGCAGTATCAATATAGGCATAAAAATAAATAATCCCCCCATCTCTCTGTGTAGGATATGAAACATCCATATATTCTGGATCTAATAAAATAGGACTTCCTGCATATATATTTTTTTTAAATTTGCCATTTGGATTTGATACTAAAAACAAAAATACATCTGTAGCATAGGTATCTGCAGTATCTTTTAATACATCTGGTCCTCTATATGCTATTCTTACGAGGCCATATCTTGTATAGAATGTGCC
>Ga0067045_1028395_pt1 | contig 34551 bp, 21 predicted proteins | sample TerdegcTABiofilm_FD_59184 | JGI IMG/M metagenome (GOLD analysis project Ga0067045, IMG submission 59184) | Combined Assembly of (Gp0054472, Gp0054536) Wastewater bioreactor microbial communities from Singapore -Terephthalate degrading...
AGCTTTGCCTGGCTGGAGAAGAACCGCAGGCTATGGAAGAACTGCGAGCGCTGGCTCAACACCAGCTTGCAGTTCGTTCACCTGGCGTTTCTCGTGCTCCTGCTCAGAAGATCGTGAACACGTTCTTAGAGCCCATGCTCACGACGCGAGTGGTTTTGTGACTGTCCATGAGGAGAGTAGGTCAGGGTTCTCTACGGTTTCGCCAGTGCTTCTCAGAGAGTAGCTCCCCGGTTTTGCAGGAGAAACTGAATCGAGATTTGGGGGCATGAGCCAAGTTTCACCACAGCGCTTGCCGCGTAGAGAAATTTGCATACCCTCAGATGAGGCTGCCTCGATAACACCATGCATTTGGATTTGCTCTAGAAATGAGCCGTCGGGTGCGAGATAGGTAACCCCAACAAGGATGTATTTTCCGATATACGACTCTGCGAGAGCTTGGTCGAACTCTGGTTGTGCTGTACTGCCAGTCCATTCGTACATGTTGGGCTCTAAAACGCCTGAATTAAGCCGCGCCGCGAAGCGGCGTCGGCTTGAATGAATTGTTAGACGGCAAATTCGCGCCAGTACTTGTGCAGACCAGCAATATTGGACGAGCACAGCATGGGCATTGCCGCCTTGATCTTATCTAGTGGCCAACTCCACCACTCCATCTCCAAGAGCAATGAAATTTCCTCATCGGTGAAGCGTTTCTTTATTTGCTTGGCGGGATTTCCGCCAATGATGGCGTAAGGCTCCACATTTTTTGTCACCAACGAGCGGCTACCTATCACAGCGCCATGTCCGATCTTGATGCCTGGCATAACCATTGCCTCAGAGCCGATCCATACGTCATTGCCGATGATGGTATTGCCTGCTTTTTGGAAGGCATCGAGTGAGCTTGAGAATGCAGGCTCTTCTTGCATGTAGAAAAAAGGGAAAGATGATGCCCAGTCGTACCGATGCCCCTGGTTTCCAGCCATGATGAAGGAAGCTCCACTTCCGACAGAACAGAAGCTCCCAATGATCAACTTGTCAACATCCTCACGATCCGGAAGCAGATATCGCGCGCACTCATCGAATGAGTGCCCATGATAGTAGCCAGAGTAATAGCTGTACCGCCCAACTTTAATATTGGGATTCTTCACTTGCTCGGAAAGCAGCTTGCCCTTGAAGGGACTTTCAAAGTAGTTGGTCATAAGAGATCACGGGAACCGTGTCTTGCCTTCTAACGCTTCAAGAAGAGGCGCGCGTTAGCGCGTCCTTCTTGCTTGACTTGTTAACTTTCGTCTTCTGCAAGATTTATTTCCATTAAGGGCCCTCTCATAATTTGGCCAGGGCCTGCGCCAAATCTTCGAGGCACCGTCTCTTTTTCAAGTGAATTCTTCCAAATATTCTCAGCTTCAGACGAACTTAGTTGCTCCGTATTTTCTGCAACAGTAATAAATCGCTTTATAAGCGCAGCTATAATCGCATAAGAGAACGATATGACGTGAGGCAACACTCTAAAGTCACCTTTGCTAAACCCATCATAGGCAATTAAGTTATTTCGGCCAAGGATATAGCTTCTCATGATGGCGCTGTGAGTTCTGTGCGTGTACTTACTTAAGTCTCTGTATAGCTCACTTAAATCCTTGGCCTTATCTTTACATTCGTAATCCCTTATAAATACTCGAAACTTCCTATGAGGAATTACTTCATTCCCATACCACTTTTCAAGATCTGTAGTGGCCTTAGCCTTTGCAAGATAGAAATAGGCTGAAGTATCCATTGTTTCAACAGCATCCCGGAACATTCGAGCAGCAATTCTATGTCTTTTCTCTTCAGTCAGAAACAAAGCATCTGAGATTGCCTCTAGCGCATCGACCTGTATTAGCCATACTGCCTTTTCAAGGCTCCGTTCATCCCGATTAAATTGCATGTCCTTTTGGGAGTAATGATCTTTTAACAGCGAGATAACCTTTTTAGCCTCTCGCTGAAACTGCTCCTGGCCGCCATATTCATACGGCTCCAACCATGCATCGACTGTATTCCTCTCCCAAACAAAACTTGGCACGATGTCTCCCTATAAAGTTAACGTTTGACGTGAGGGGCCGCCGTAGCGGCGAAGCCGCGAAGGGAACCGACAAGCGCAGCTTGTGGGCGGTCCCTCTCGACCGTAGTGTTAGGCACGGGGTTACTCATAGAACTTGCCTGCATGCAATATATGTGCGGCACGGCGCCAAGGGTTCGATGGTTTTTCATAGAACCGCGTTCCGTTGATAGATGCTTCACCCCAACTGGCGGCTGCGTCTAGGACTGCACCCACTGTTCCGTTTTCCCAACCGAGCGCTCCTGAAGAGTACGGCCCGGATGGTTTGACTGCCTCGATTTCTTGTTCTTCTTCCCAATCGGCGGCAAGTGCTGACACGAAACGAAGGAAACTCTCTTCATCGTCGACTTGGTCAGCGAGTGCGTGCAGATCAATGGCCATAGGAGGAGTGCCTAACGTTCGAATTAACGGGCGCCGCCAGGCGTCCCGTTGAATGAGGGGTTAGGCCGATGGCTCATATATCGACCCGTATGAACTCGAACTCTACAGCGCCGCTGTATGGAACTGCGCCAAGTTCGATGTGGAAACCAAGAACCTCAATCAAACCTGACGCCTGATCTAAGACCCGACCGCACCCGCGGTAGGCGTATGGGCCAACTTTCTCAAGCCGCTCTTTTGAGCGCTCTTGCTTTTCTTCTTCAGTCCAGTCGGTCAAGTAAGCCGCTTGAACTTTGGCATCCAATGCTGAGAGATGATTTTCAATGTGATCTCCAACCTTGAGATCGCATGGATAGCAAAACGCCACTATCTCACCACATGCGCTACGCAGCGTGACGCTGGCCGATTCATCGTCTGGTGCATATGGTTCTGTGCGTTCAACGACAAGAGTATTCATGGGCCTAACGTCCGAGTTCAGGGACGCGCCGCCGATAGGCGGAGCGTCCCCTGGAACGAAGTGTTCGGCGTCTACGTGCCATCAGGTGCGTCTTCCCAGTCTGGTATTGTTCTGTCGCAAATCCATTCCAATGCACGGCGGCGCTCCATTATTGAGTCGAGGCTAAAGACTCCGGTAGCGTAGCCGTTCAAATGGCCGTCGCGGGCGTACCAATGAGCACGAAAGTAGAGGTCAAGCATTTCATGGATTTCTTCAAACGGCCGTAGCGCAAATCGCCGACAGAAGTTGCCTCCATCCTCACCGGTCCGTAGATCCGGCATCAGTGATGCAAGGCCTTCGCCAACGGGCTCGTCGATTTTAAGCTCAGCGACGAGTCCGCCGCTCCAAACCAGTGTCCACAGTGCTTCTATATACCAATAGAGGTCGATTCTCTGCTGCGCGGTGATCTCTTCGGCCGTTGCTGCGAGGACAAGCCGATCCTTGCGTGAAAGCGCTTGTTCCAAGCTGTTCACTTTGATCCAGTTGTCGATGATATGAGGAGGGGCGCCAAAGTGGATTTGAATCATCGCGTTCAGCACCAGAGCTCGGTTGGCAACTGCCGACGACTCGCGGGGCTCAGTATTGTCGATGACGGGTAGCCAATCACAGATACGGCCACCCAGCGCTCTGACGGTGTCTTCCGACCTTGACTTCGCTGCCTGGTAATCCAAGTTCAATTCTCCAAAGACGCCGAACTAGATTTAGACGATAGTCATCCTACGCCAACCAGTCAACCAAAGCAAGCTTCCTCCCTGCCTTCTCATTTGTCACCAAGGAAAAATGACTGGACATCATTTTTAGGCAAACCTAAAATTTTCCGGATGAACACTGCTGCCAAGGCACCCCTCCTGCCGGTCGTTCAACCTCAGGCGCAGCCTCCCCGGCTGCTGGAGCGGCTGCGCGCCGATTTGCGCACGCGGCATTACAGCATTCGCACCGAAGAAGCTTATGTGGACTGGGTGCGCCGGTTCATTCTGTTTCACCACAAACGCCACCCGGCCGATATGGGTGCGCTGGAAGTCAGCGCGTTTCTGACCCATCTGGCGGTGGATCGGCAGGTTTCCGCCTCCACGCAGAATCAAGCGAAGTCGGCTCTTCTGTATTTGTACAAATCGGTGTTGCAGGTGGAATTGCCCTGGCTGGACGAAGTGGTCCAGGCCAAGGCGCCGCGCCGTTTGCCAGTGGTGCTCACACCCACGGAAGTTCGTTCCCTGTTGCTGCACACCCAGGGCACCACGGGTTTGATTGCGCAGTTGCTTTACGGCACGGGCATGCGGCTGATGGAAGCGTTGCGCCTTCGCGTGAAGGATGTGGAATTTGCCCGCCGCGAAATCGTGGTGCGCGAGGGCAAGGGCAATAAGGACCGCGTGACGGTGCTGCCCGAAAACCTCATTGCCGGCCTGCAAGACCAATTGGCAAAAGCCCGTGCGCTGCACGAAAAAGATGTGCAGGCCGGCCTGGGCCGGGTGTATCTGCCCAATGCCTTGGCCGTGAAGTACCCCGAGGCAGACCGCACCTGGGCATGGCAGTGGGTGTTTCCTTCGCCGGTGCGCTCGGTCGATCCGCGCCCGGACGCCCGCACGGGCCAGCCCATGGAACGCCGGCACCATGTGTACCCTGAATCGGTGCAGCGTGCCGTGCGCGAGGCGGCCCGCGTGGCGGGCATTGCCAAGCCAGTGACGCCGCACGTGCTGCGCCACTCGTTCGCCACGCACCTGCTGCAGGCGGGTTACGACATTCGCACCGTGCAGGAACTGCTGGGCCACGCCGATGTGAACACCACCATGATTTACACCCACGTGCTCAACAAGGGCGGGCGGGGGGTTCTCAGCCCACTGGACGCGCTCTGAGCCGCCAGCCCCACGCGGGATAATCGTCGCTTCCTTTTGAAGCCCCGACCCGGACACCCTCATGAGCTTTGCCCCCCTGCAGAACGACACCTTTTTGCGCGCCTGCCTGCGCCAGGCCACCGAGCACACGCCGGTGTGGCTGATGCGCCAGGCCGGGCGCTACCTGCCCGAGTACTGCGCCACGCGCGCCAAGGCGGGGTCGTTCATGGGCTTGGCGACGAACGTGGATTACGCGACCGAGGTGACACTGCAGCCGCTGGAGCGCTACGCGCTGGACGCGGCCATTCTGTTCAGCGACATCCTGACCGTGCCCGACGCGATGGGCCTGGGCCTGTCGTTCCAGCAGGGCGAGGGGCCGAAGTTCGCGCGCAATGTGCGCACCGAAGCCGACGTGGCCACGCTGGCCGTGCCGGACCTGGAGAAACTGCGCTACGTGTTCGACGCGGTCACCAGCATCCGCAAGGCGCTTGATGGCCGGGTGCCGCTGATCGGCTTTTCGGGCAGCCCCTGGACGCTGGCCTGCTACATGGTCGAGGGCGGCGGCTCGGACGACTACCGCGCGGTCAAGAGCCTGATGTACAGCCGCCCGGACCTGATGCACCGCATTCTGGCGATCAACGCCGACGCGGTGGCCGCCTACCTGAACGCGCAGATCGATGCCGGCGCGCAGGCGGTGATGGTGTTCGACAGCTGGGGCGGCGTGCTGGCCGACGGCAAGTTCCAGGAGTTTTCACTGGCCTACACCAAGCGCGTGCTGGCGCAACTGAAGCGCACCGACGCCGCAGGCGCCACCATTCCGCGCATCGTCTTCACCAAGGGCGGCGGCCTGTGGCTGGCCGACATGAAGGGGCTGGACTGCGATGCGCTGGGGCTGGACTGGACGGTGAACCTGGGCCAGGCGCGCGCGCTGGTGGGCGACAGCAAGGCCCTGCAGGGCAACATCGACCCGAACGTGCTGTTCGCGCCGCCCGAAGCCATCGACCGCGAAGTGGCCGCCGTGCTGGAGAGCTTTGGTGCGCCGCACCAGGGCGCAGGCACCGGGCCGACGCACATTTTCAACCTGGGGCACGGCATCAGCCAGTTCACGCCGCCCGACCACGTGAAGGTGCTGGTGGACGCGGTGCATGCGCATTCGCGCCACCTCCGCGCCGCCTGAAACGGGTGCCTGCCGCCCCGGAAAGGGGGCGGCAGACCTACCACAACGGTGCTGGCCGCACCGGTTTGGGCGCCCGGGCGATGCCGCCAATAGCACAAAAATGGCGCAAAAACGGGCTTGACAAGCTTTACTTATGCACAAATTTTTTGTTGCGGCGCGCCATGGCCTTCATGCGGAAAAGTCTCCGCACCGCGCCGACACAATCTCTGTAAGTGCTTGATTCATATAGACAACATCCGCTGCTTTTTTTCTGGGCAATTTAAGCAAGCCCTTGATTTTCAAGGCCTCGGAGCGCACTTTCAGGATCTATCAACAAAGTTATCCACAGAAGTTCTGGACAGTTGTGGAAGATGTGTCAAATCAATGACTTGCACCGTGTTTCGCCAGATTGCCTGAAAAAGACCGACTAACTCATGACCCACTGGCCCAGCATCGTCGTTGCCACCCCCGCGCACAGCGGGGTGGGTGCGCTGCTGAGTTACCGAAGTGAGTCTGCGCTCGCGCCGGGCACCTTGGTGCGTGTGCCGCTGGGCGCGCGCGAGGTGCTGGGCATCGTCTGGGCCGACGAAACGGCACCGCCCGAAGGGCTGGCGCCAGAACAGGCGCGCGACGTTGCTGCGGTGCTCGATGGGCTCGCGCCCCTGAATGGGCGCTGGCGCCAGCTGGTGCAGTTTGCGGCGCGCTACTACCAGCGCAGCCTGGGTGAGGTGGCGCTGGCCGCCTTGCCGCCCACCCTGCGTGATCTGGACAACACGCAGCTGGCGCGGCGGCTCAAGCGCCAGGCCAAGGCCGCTGCGATCGATGCAGCCCCCGCATCCGCCGCCGACACCGCCCCGCCGCCCAGCGACGAGCAGGCGGCCGCGCTCGCGGCGCTGGCCGGCGCCGACCGCCCAGCGCTGCTGTTCGGCGCCACCGGCAGCGGCAAAACCGAGGTCTACCTGCGCGCCACCGAACGCGCCCTGGCCGCCGACCCGGCGGCCCAGGTGCTGGTGATGGTGCCCGAAATCAACCTCACGCCCCAGTTGGAGGCGCGTTTTCGCGCCCGCTTCGAGCCGCGCCACGGCGAAGGCGTGGTGGTGGCCATGCACAGTGGCATGACACCGCCGCAGCGTCTGGCGGCCTGGCTGGCCGCGCACAGCGGCAGCGCGCGCATCGTGCTCGGCACCCGGCTGGCCGTGTTTGCCAGCCTGCCGGGGCTGCGGCTGATCGTGGTCGACGAAGAACACGACCCCAGCTACAAAAGCCAGGACGGCGCCCGCTATTCGGCGCGCGATCTGGCTGTCTACCGCGCCAAGCTCGAAAGCGAAGCCCTGGCCGCTGCGGGCCCGGATGCTGGGGCGGGCCCAGCTTCTGCCCCCGCCGGCGCGGCGGGCTGCCAGGTGGTTCTGGGTTCGGCCACGCCGTCGCTGGAAAGCTGGCACGCCGCCGAGCAGGGCCGCTACCTGCGGCTGGCCATGCCCGCGCGCATCGGCGGCGGCGCGCTGCCGCGCCTGCGCCTGGTCGACATGAACCACCAGCCCAAGGGCGCCACGCTGGCGCCGCCACTGCTGGCCGCCATGCAGGAGCGCATCGCACGCGGCGAGCAGTGCCTGGTGCTGCTCAACCGCCGCGGCTACGCGCCCGTGCTGGCCTGCGACGCCTGCGCTTGGAAAAGCCAGTGCCCGCACTGCAGCGCTTTCCGGGTGTTCCACAAGCTCGACCGCACGCTGCGCTGCCACCACTGCGGCTTCACCAGCCGCGTGCCGCGCGCCTGCCCGGACTGCGGCAACCTCGACATCGCGCCCATCGGCCGCGGCACCGAGCAGATCGAAGAACAGCTTGCGGGCCTGCTGGTCGACGCACGCCGCCCCGACGGCGGCCCGGCCCGCGTGGCGCGCATGGACGCCGACACCACGCGCCTCAAAGGCAGCCTGGAAGCGCAACTGGCCGCGCTGCACAGCGGCGAGGTGGACGTGCTGGTGGGCACGCAGATGATCGCCAAGGGGCACGACTTCCGGCGCATCACCCTGGTGGCCAGCCTGAACGCCGACGCCGCGCTCTTCGCCAGCGACTACCGCGCGCCCGAGCGCCTGTTTGCGCTGCTCATGCAGGCGGGCGGGCGCGCCGGGCGCGACGCGCGGCACAGCGGCGTCAGCGAAATGTGGGTGCAGACCTGGCACCCCGAACACCCGCTGTTTGCGGCCCTCAAGACCCACGACTACCCGGCCTTCGCGGCCGAGCAACTGGCCGAACGCGAAATGGCCGGCATGCCCCCGCACGGCTACCAGGCGCTGCTGCGCGCCGACGCACGCACCCAGGCCGCGGCGCAGGCTTTCCTGAACGGCGCCGCCCAGCAGGCCGCTGGTCTGCCGCACCGCGACGACGTGACGCTCTACCCCGCCGTGCCCCTGACCATCCAGCGCGTGGCCAATGTGGAGCGCGCCCAGTTGCTGGTGGAAGCCGCGTCGCGCGCGGCCCTGCAGCGTTTTCTGAACGCGTGGCAGCCGGTGCTGCTGGCCTGCCGCACCCTGCCCGAGGCGCGCGGGCTGGTCCGCTTCGCGGTGGACGTGGACCCGCTGGCAATCTAGGCCCCGGAGCCGCCCCGTTGCGGAGCGGGACGCGGGTGGGCTGTTGCCAACGCGCAAACACAACGCCCTACGCGTACGCGCAACGAACGAAGCGAACGAAGCGAACGAAGCGAACGAAGCGAACGAGGCGAACGCGCGCATCCACCCCGTACGCATGCTTGTTCCCGACGCGGGTGCACGCTTGTTCCGGCTGCATTTCCGGGTTGCATGCACGCTTGTTCCCGTCATGCCCGCGCAGGCGGGCATCCAGGCGTTGGCACAAGAGCAGGCCGTCCAGGCACTGGATCCCCGCCTGCGCGGGCATGACGGGGTAACCTGTATGGGCATGATGGGGGAACCATGCATGGGCGTGACTGCATAGCCCGCGCAGGCATGACTGGATACCCTGCGCGGGCATGACGAGGCAACCTACACGGGCACGGCGGGGTCGCCAGGCACGGGTGCGACAGAGAATGTGGCCGCAAGCCCTGCCGCAAGGCGGCAGACCGGGAGCCCATGGCGCGGCGGCCGACACGGCGCCGAGCGTGTCACGCCAGAGTCACAATCGCCCGCCACAATCCCCACCGTGCGCGACGCCTGATTCAGAACAGGCCGCACGCTGGCCACCTTCGGGTGGCCTTTTCATTTCCAGGGAACGCGCCCGATCTGGCGCCGCCCGCAAAAAGCCCCCGGAACCTGGCGGTGCCGGGGGCGAAGGCAGGAAACCTGCCTGATCAATCGCGGTGCGCCGGGGCGCTGGTTTACTTCAGGTCGAAGCGGTCCAGGTTCATGACCTTGGCCCAGGCCGCCACAAAGTCCTTCACGAACTTGCCCCCGTTGTCGCTCTGGGCGTACACCTCGGCAATGGCGCGCAGCTGCGAGTTGGAGCCGAAGGCCAGGTCGACGCGGGAGGCGGTCCACTTCACGGCGCCGGTCTTCCTGTCGCGGCCTTCGTAGGCGTTGTCGCCGGTCGGCTTCCAGGCGGTGGTCATGTCGACCAGGTTGACGAAGAAGTCGTTGGTCAACTGGCCCGGGCGCTGGGTGAACACGCCCGCCTTCGAGCCCCCGTGGTTGGCGCCGAGCACGCGCAGGCCACCGACCAGCACCGTCATTTCGGGCGCGCTCAGGGTGAGCAGTTGCGCCTTGTCCAACAGCATTTCTTCGGGCGAAACGCTGAAGGCCTTTTTACGGTAGTTGCGGAAGCCGTCGGCCTGCGGTTCGAGCACGGCGAAGGATTCGGCGTCGGTCTGCTCGGCCGTGGCGTCGGTGCGGCCCGGGGCGAAGGGCACGTCCACCGCGTGGCCGGCGGCCTTGGCAGCCGCTTCCACCCCGGCGTTGCCGGCGAGCACGATCAGGTCGGCCAGCGACACCTTCTTGGCGCCGGCGTTGAAGGTGCTCTGGATGCCTTCCAACACGGCCAGCACTTTGGCCAGTTGCGCAGGCTGGTTGGCTTCCCAGTCCTTCTGGGGCGCCAGGCGGATGCGGGCCCCGTTGGCGCCGCCACGCTTGTCGCTGCCGCGGAAGGTGGACGCGGACGCCCAGGCGGTGGACACGAGTTCAGCCACCGACAGGCCGCTGGCGAGGATGCGCGCCTTCAGCGCCTGCGCGTCGGCGGCGTCGATCAGCGGGTGGCTGGCGGCCGGCACCGGGTCTTGCCAGATCAGGTCTTCGGCCGGCACTTCGGGGCCGAGGTACAGGCTCTTGGGGCCCATGTCGCGGTGGGTCAGCTTGAACCAGGCGCGGGCGTAGGCGTCGGCGAACTCGTCCGGGTTTGCCGCGAAGTGGCGCGAGATCTTTTCGTAGGCCGGGTCGAACTTGAGCGACAGGTCGGCCGTGGTCATCATCGGGCGGTGCTTCTTGCTGGGGTCGTGGGCGTCGGGGATCAGGTCCTCGTCGGCCACGTCCTTGGCCAGCCACTGGTGGGCGCCGGCCGGGCTCTTGACGAGTTCCCAGTCGTACTTGAACAGCACCTTGAAGTAGCCCATGTCCCAGGTGGTGGGGTTGGGTTTCCAGGCGCCTTCGATGCCGCTGGTGGTGGTGTCGCCCGCCTTGCCGCTGCCAAGCTGGTTGATCCAGCCCAGGCCCATGGCCTCGATCGGTGCGGCTTCGGGTTCGGGGCCCACCAGCTTGGGATCGCCAGCGCCGTGGGCCTTGCCGAAGGTGTGGCCGCCGGCCACCAGGGCCACGGTTTCGTAGTCGTTCATGGCCATGCGGGCGAAGGTTTCGCGCACGTCGCGGCCGCTGGCCACGGGGTCGGGCTTGCCGTCCGGGCCTTCGGGGTTCACGTAGATCAGGCCCATCTGCACCGCAGCCAGGGGGTTTTCCAGGTCGCGGTCACCGCTGTAGCGGCTGTTGGCCTTGTCGCTGGTGGCCAGCCATTCGGCTTCGGCGCCCCAGTAGATGTCTTCTTCCGGCGCCCAGATGTCTTCACGGCCGCCGCCGAAACCGAAGGTCTTGAAGCCCATGGTTTCCATGGCCACGTTGCCGGCCAGGATGAACAGGTCGGCCCAGGAGATGGCGTTGCCGTACTTTTGTTTGACGGGCCAGAGCAGGCGGCGGGCCTTGTCGAGGTTGCCGTTGTCGGGCCAGGAGTTCAGCGGTGCGAAGCGCTGGTTGCCGGTGCTGGCGCCGCCGCGGCCGTCGGCCGTGCGGTAGGTGCCGGCACTGTGCCAGGCCATGCGGATGAACAGGCCGCCGTAGTGGCCCCAGTCGGCCGGCCACCAGTCCTGGCTGTCGGTCATGAGCGCGGCCAGGTCTTTCTTGAGCGCGGCGAAGTCCAGCTTCTGGAAGGCTTCGGCGTAGCTGAAGTCCGGGTCCATCGGGTTCGACACCGGCTGGTGCTGGTGCAGGATGGACAGGTTGAGCTGGTTGGGCCACCAGTCGGCGTTGGACTGGGTACCGTGGGTGGCACGCGCGCCGCCGGCGGCGTGAAACGGGCATTGGGCTTCGGCTTGGGGGTTGCTCATCGTGATCTCCTGGATGAAAAAAGGGGCGACCGACTCAGAAGGCTGCGGCCAGGGCCGCCAGGGTTTCCAGCCAGTCGGGCAAGACATTGCCGGGGGAATCTGTCGGCTTCATGGCGGCTCTCCTGTGGGTGAGGTCCTGACTTTAGAAGTTCCCTATGGTTTCGTCGATTCAATTGAATCAATCAATCCAATAGGCACCCACAATGCGGCGGCGCAGCACGTTCGCCAGCCCCCGGACACCCGGCGACGGGCTTAAGGAACTTGTAGCAAGATCGGCCGGTTTCTGCCGACGGCAGCGCCGCCCAGCGTCGCCCCGCGCACAAAAAACCCCGGCCCAACTGTTTCCGGATCCGCCCATGACCCTGCCGACCCGCCACGCTTGCCCCTGGCTGACCACGCTGTGGGCGCTGACGCCGGGTCTCGTGGCGGCCCAGGCAGCGGCGCCCCAGGTTTTGCCCCAAACGCTGCCGGAAGTCGTGGTCAGCGCCAGCCGGCAGGCGCAACAGGCGTTCGACGCGCCGGCGTCGATCCAGGCCGTCGGGCAGGCCGAGATCGAGGCCGCCGGGCCGCGCGTGAACCTGTCGGAATCGCTGGTGCGCATCCCGGGCGTGGCCGCACTGAACCGGCAGAACTACGCGCAGGACCTGCAACTGTCGATCCGCGGCGCGGGCGCACGCTCGCCCTTCGGCATTCGCGGCGTGCGGCTGATCGTCGACGGCATTCCCGCCAGCATGCCCGACGGGCAGGGGCAGGTCGCCACCGTGAGCCTGCCGTCGGCCGAGCGCATCGAGGTGCTGCGCGGCCCGCTGGCCCTGCTGTACGGCAACGCGGCGGGCGGCGTGGTGCAGGTGTTCACCGCCGATGGCCCGGCGCGGCCCGAACTGCGCGCCACCGTCGACACCGGCAGCGCGGGCCTGCGACGCCTCGGGTTGCAGGCGGCCGGGCAGACCGGTGCGCTCAACTACCGCCTGGACCTGAGCGACTTCCACACCGACGGCCTGCGCCCGCACAGCGCCGCCGAGCGCCAGCAGCTCAACGCCCGGTTGCGCTGGCAAGCCGGTGAACAGACCCGCCTGACGCTGGTGGCCAACACGTTCCGCCAGCCCTCGTCGGACGACCCGCTGGGCCTGACGCGCGCGCAGATGGCGGCCCAGCCGCGCCAGACCGACCCGCGCGCCGCCGAGTTCCAGACCGGCAAATCGGTGCGGCAGAACCAACTGGGGCTGGTGATGGACCACCGCCTCGATGCCGCGAGCACGGTTTCGGCCTGGGTCTACGGCGGTCAGCGCACGCTCGACAACCGGCTGGCCATTCCGCTGGCCGCGCAACAACTGCCCAGCGCGGCCGGTGGCGTGGTGCGGCTGGACCGCGACTACCAGGGCCTGGGTCTGCGCGCCAGCCGGCGCCTGCCGGTGGGCGATGGCCAGGTGCTGGCCACGGTCGGCATCGACCACGACACCATGGACGAACACCGGCAAGGCTTCCTGAACATGCAGGGCAACAACGGCGCGCTCAAGCGCGACGAAAACGGGCGCGCACGCAGCACCGGCGTGCACGCCCAGGCCGACTGGTCGATCAGCGAGGCCTGGAGCGCCGTCGCCGGCCTGCGTGCGCACCGCGTGCGCTTCGGCGTCGACGACCACTACATCCGCCCCGGCAATCCCGACGACAGTGGCCGCGTCGGCTACAGCGCCACCCACCCGGTCGTGGGCCTGACCCGCCACCTGAACGCCGACACCAACCTGTACGTGAACGCCGGCCGCGGCTTCGAAACCCCCACGCTGACCGAGATTGCCTACACACCGGCCGCCAGCGGCCCCAACCTGGCGCTGCGTCCGGCCCGCAGCACCCACCTCGAAGCCGGCCTGAAGATGCGGCTGGGCGCCGATCAGCGCCTGGACCTGGCACTGTTCGGCATTCACACCCGCGACGAAATCGTGGTCGCTGCCAGCAGCGGTGGCCGCACGCTGTACACCAACGCCGGGCGCACGCGCCGCCAGGGGCTGGAACTGGCACACAGCGCGCAGTGGGGCCCCGCGTGGCGCACGCACGTGGCCCTGTCGACGTTGAGCGCCCGCTTCACCGACAGCTTTGCCGGCAGCGGTGGCAACCTGGTCGCGGCGGGCCGCCGCGTCCCCGGCGCGCTGGACCGCCTGCTGTTCACCGAACTGGCCTGGCAGCCGCGGCAGTGGCCAGGCTTCAGCGCCGCGCTGGAACTGGTGCACCAGGGCCGCATGGCGGTGGACGACCTCAACACCGACCGCACCGACCCGGCCACCCTGCTGCACCTGCGCCTGGGCTGGACACGGCGCCTGGGCGCCTGGCAGTTGCGCCAGACGCTGCGCATCGACAACCTGAGCGACCGTCGCTATGTGGGCTCGGTCATCGTCAACGACAGCAACCGCCGCTTCTTCGAGCCCGGCCCCGGGCGCCAGTGGAGCCTGGGTCTGAGCGCCGGCCACACCTTCTGAACGGGCCTCAGGTCAGCCAGGCCACCGCGGCGGAAAAGCTCAGGAAGGCCGCCGCCGTCGACACCAGGATGATGCGCGCAATGCGCCCGTTGTCGGCGCCCATGCGCTCGGCCAGCAGCGACACGTTGCTGGCACTGGGCAGGGCCGCCGTCAGCACCATCACCGTGAGCGCAAACCGGTCCAGCGGCACGCCCAGCGCGATGGCCGCGGAACCGGCCCCCAGCACCAGCAGCGGGTGCAGCACCAGTTTCATGAGCGCCACGGGCAGGTAGTCCGACACCGGCATCGGGTGGTTGGCCTGGATCTGCGAGCGCGCCAGCACCGCCCCGATGGTGAACAGCGCCACCGGCGACGCCGCGTCGGCCAGCAGCCAGACCGTTTTTTCCACCGGGCCGGGCAGTTGCCATTGCAGCGCCGACGCCAGCGCGCCCAGGCCGATGGCCCAGGGCATGGGGTTGGTGGCCACACCACGCAGCGCCTTGCGCGCGGCCACCACCATGGCCTGGCCGCCATGGCCTTCGCCCTCGTCCAGCCGCGACAGCGCCAGGCACAGCGAGCTGGTGACCACCATGTCCACCAGGATCAGCACGATCACCGGGCCCGCGGCGGCCTGCCCGAGCAGGGCCACCAGCAGCGGCACGCCCATGAAACCCGAATTGGGAAACGCCGCCACCAGCGCACCGAAGGCCGCGTCGTTCCAGCGGATGCGGGCGTTTTTTGTCAGCACGATGGCCAGTGCCACCATCACCAGCGCGCACAGCAGGTAGACCCCGACCACCGACAGATCGAGCAGTTGCGCGATCGGCGTGGTCGAGCCAAAGCGGTACAGCATGCATGGCAGGGCAAAGAACAGCACGAAGGCGTTCAGGCCCGGGATCGCCTCCAGCGGCAGCAGACGCCGCCGCGCCGCCAGAAACCCGGCAAGCACCAGCGCGAAAAAGGGGAAGGTGACGAGGAGGATTTGCAGCACGGTGCGCGATTGTCTCAGTTGGCCGACCGGCAGGCGGGGCCGGGCCCGAAACCGGCCACCGGCAGGGCCTGCGGGTGGCCGTTATCATTCGCCGCTTCGTCCATTCCTGCCATGTCTGCCGGTCTCAACCTCGCCCAGCTCGATGCCGTGAACCACCTGGCTGGCCCCAGCCTGGTGCTGGCCGGCGCCGGATCGGGCAAGACCCGCGTGATCACGCACAAGATCGCGCGCCTGATCCAGGCCGGTCTGGCTGCCGACCGCATCGCGGCCATCACCTTCACCAACAAGGCCGCCGCCGAAATGCGCGAACGCGCGGGCCAACTGGTGGGGCGCGATGCGCGCAAGGTGCTGATCTGCACCTTCCACGCGCTGGGCGTGCGCCTGCTGCGCGAAGACGGGCAGGTGCTGGGGCTGAAGCCGCAGTTCTCCATCCTCGATACCGACGACATCACCAGCCTGCTCAAGGACTGTGGCGGCACCACCGACGCCAACACCGCGCGCGCCTGGCAATGGACCATCAGCGCCTGGAAGGGCGCCGGCATGAGCGCCGCCGACGCGATCCGGCAGGCCAAGGACGAAAGCGAACGCCAGACCGCCGCCATCATGGCGCGCTATGAAGAGCGCCTGACGGCCTACCAGAGCGTTGATTTCGACGACCTGATCCGCCTGCCGCTCAAGCTGCTGGGCGAACACGCCGAAGTGCGCGAGAAGTGGCAGAAAAAGCTCGGCCACGTGCTGGTCGACGAATACCAGGACACCAACGCCACCCAGTACGAGCTGCTCAAGCTGCTGGTGGGCGAACGCGCGCGCTTCACCGCCGTGGGCGACGACGACCAGTCCATCTACGGCTGGCGCGGCGCCACGCTGGACAACCTCAAGAAGCTGCCGATCGACTTTCCGCAGCTGCGCGTGATCAAGCTGGAGCAGAACTACCGCTCCACCAGCGCCATCCTGCGCGCGGCCAACAACGTCATCGGCCCCAACCCCAAGCTGTTCCCCAAGACGCTGTGGAGCGACCTGGGCGAAGGCGAGCCGGTGCGTGTGGTCGCGGCCGACAACGAAGAGCACGAGGCCGAGCGCGCCGTAGCGCGCCTGCAGAGCCTGCGCGCCAGCAGCCCGCACAAGGAATGGCGCGATTTCGCCATCCTCTATCGCGCCAACCACATGGCGCGCAGTTTCGAACAGGCGCTGCGCCGCGCGCAGATCCCCTACAAGGTGTCGGGCGGCCAGAGCTTCTTCGACAAGGCCGAAATCCGCGACCTGTGCGCCTGGCTGCGCCTGCTGGTCAACAACAACGACGATCCGGCCTTCCTGCGCTCGGCCACCACGCCCAAACGCGGCATCGGCCACACCACGCTGGGGCAGTTGGGCACCTTTGCCACGCAGTACAAGCTCAGCCTTTTCGAGGCGCTGTTCTCGCATTCGCTGCCGAGCGCGGTGAACGCGCGCGCGATCACCACGCTGCACGAGTTCGGCCGCGCGGTGAACGACCTGGAGTACCGCGCCCGCCACACGGTCGGCCACGAAGCCGCGCGCGCCTTCCTCACGGAATGGCTCAAGGACATCGGCTACGAACAGCACCTCTACGACAGCGAAGACAACGAAAAGATCGCCGCCGCGCGCTGGACCAACGTGCTGGACTTCTGCGACTGGGTCGCCGGGCGCTGCGGCGGCCAGATCGCCGACGAGGCCGGCGCCCAGGTAGAAACCGAGCGCAAGAGCCTGCTCGAAGTGGTGCAGACCATCGCACTGATCTCCACGCTGAGCGAGCGCGAGCAGGACCAGAACGTGGTCACCCTCTCGACCCTGCACGCCTCCAAGGGCCTGGAATGGCCACACGTGGTGCTGGTGGGCGTGAACGAAGGCCTGCTGCCCTTCAAGACCGACGACGCCGACAGCGACCTCAGCGCCGAGCTGCTGGCGCAGCGCGTGCAGGAGGAACGGCGCCTGATGTATGTGGGCATCACGCGCGCCCAGCGCACGCTGGCGGTGAGCTGGCTCAAGCGCCGCAAGAAGGGCCGCGAAAGCGTGCCCGGAACGCCCAGCCGCTTCATCCAGGAAATGGCGCTGGACCAGGCCACCGTGAAGGAAGACCCGCGCGAAAAGCTGCGCGCGCTGCGCGCCGAATTCGCCCAGCGCGCCACAGCCGCCCCCCCCAACCCCGCATGAACCGCCCGCCCGCCCGCACCGCCTTGAGCGCCCCGCGCCTCGCCAGCCTGCTGCTGGCCACGCTGTTCACGGTCGCCACCCCGCCACTGCAGGCCCAGCCTGCGGCAACGGACACGCCCGCCTGCACGCAGGATCTGCCGCCCGCCCGCCTCTACGGTTTCTGGGAACTGCACCTGTGGCCGGCCGACGGCAGCCCCGACCAGCCCGTGTCGACCGGCGCCGTGCTGTTCGAGCCGCACCCCGAATACCCCGGCAGCGTGCGGGGCAGCCTGAGCCGCAGCGCACCGGGCAACGACCGCAAGGCCTTCGTGTCCGGCGACGTCGAGGACGGTGAGTTCAACCTCGATGAATCGGCCGATGGCGTGACCATGGATGCGGTCTGGGTGGGCGCACCGCGCGACTGTGGGCGCGAGCTCGCCGGCGACCGCCTGCCCGCCGAAGGTCGCGCAGCCAGCGAGCCGGTGCTGCGCTTTTTGTTGCGCCGACGCCCCGGCTGGTAAGCGCGGCCAGCGCGCGGCACCTGCTGCCGCGCCCAACCCGCCGGGCGCCTGCCCTGGCGGGCTCCCTACCCGCTCTGACCGAAGACCCCGATAGCCTTAAGGCTATTTAAGCCATAGTTCCTGCCTATCGGCTTCCGGGCACGGCATTGATCCGGGTCAACTGCGCCCCGCATCGCGACCCGCACCATGGGCCCGTCAACCGCCCCGTCTGCAGAAACTCACGCCGCCACGCGGGCACCGACGCACCCGAAGTCAATGCCAACAGAAAGTGAGTAACCCATGAGAACCTCGATCCGCTGGACCCTCTGCGCCTTGGCCGCAGCGACCGCCTGCGCCACCGGCACCGCCTTCGCCCAGAAGCGCACCGACGAACCGGTCCAGACCATCCCGGCCATCCGCAACCTCGACCCCGCCATGGTGGAACTGGGCAAGAAGCTGTTCTTCGACCCCCGCCTGTCCAAGTCCGGCTTCATCTCGTGCAACTCGTGCCACAACCTGAGCATGGGCGGCTCGGACAACCTCAAGACCTCCATCGGCCACAACTGGCAGCAAGGCCCGATCAACTCGCCCACCGTGCTCAACTCCAGTCTCAACCTGGCGCAGTTCTGGGACGGCCGCGCAGCCGACCTGAAGGCGCAGGCCGGTGGCCCGATCGCCAACCCCGGCGAAATGGCGTTCACCCACGAGCTGGCCATCGACACGCTCAAGTCCATCCCGGGCTACGTGAACGAGTTCAAGCAGGTCTTCAAGCACGACAAGCTGAGCATCGACGAAGTCACCACCGCCATCGCCGCGTTCGAAGAGACCTTGGTCACCCCCAACTCGCGCTTCGACCGCTGGCTGGATGGTGACAACAAAGCGCTGTCCAAGGACGAGCTCGCCGGCTACACCCTGTTCAAGGAAAGCGGCTGCGTGGCCTGCCACAACGGCCCCAACCTCGGCGGCAATTCCTTCCAGAAGATGGGCCTGGTGCAACCGTACAAGACCGCCAGCACCGCCCAGGGCCGGGTCGAAGTCACCGGCAAGGACGCCGACCGCCTGAACTTCAAAGTGCCGACGCTGCGCAACGTGGAACTGACGTATCCGTACTTCCACGACGGCGAAGCCCCGACCCTGACCATGGCGGTCGACCTGATGGGGCGCCTGCAGTTGGGGCGCGAATTCACCCAGGATGAAAACGCCAAGATCGTCGCCTTCCTCAAGACCCTGACCGGCCAGCAACCGCAGATCGGCATGCCGATCCTGCCGCCTTCGACCGACAAGACCCCGAAGCCGCGGCCGTTCGACTGAAGCCCTGGCAGCTGCATGCGTCACGCATACAGCGTGGCGCGTCCCACAAACAACCGGCCCGAAGGCCGGTTGTTTGTGGGACGCCCGTTGCAGAACAACGCACAAAGAAAAAGCCCCGAGGCCTGAACTTCGGGGCTTTGACTACCGGCAGATACCGGGCTTTGACTTGGTGGCCTGGGGCGGAATCGAACCACCGACACGCGGATTTTCAATCCGCTGCTCTACCAACTGAGCTACCGGGCCTAGAGAAATGGAATTATAGCATCTTCTGAAGCGGTTTCAGGCCGTGCTGCGTTTGCTGCGTGCCAGATCGACGCCCAGCTGCTTGAGCTTGCGGTAGAGGTGCGTGCGCTCCAGCCCGGTTTTCTCGGCCACACGGGTCATGGAGCCGGACTCCTTGGCCAGGTGGTATTCGAAGTAAGCCTTTTCGAAGCCATCACGCGCCTCGCGCAACGGGCCTTCCAGGTTGAACGACTGCAGGGGCAGCGGACCCAGATCGAGCACGGGCTCGGGCAGGGTGCCCCCCGTCATCGCGGCTTCCACGGTCAGCTCCACCACCGGGGCTGCTTTGGGCTGTGCCCCCGCCTTGGGCGCGGACCGGTTCAGGCCCTGGTCCACCGCTTTCAGCAGTTTTTGCAGCGTGATGGGTTTTTCCAGGAAGGCCGTGGCACCGATGCGGGTGGCCTCCACCGCCGTGTCGATCGTGGCGTGGCCGCTCATCATGATGACCGGCATGCTCAGCAAGCCCGCGCTGGCCCACTCCTTGAGCAGGCTCACCCCGTCCGTGTCGGGCATCCAGATGTCGAGCAACACCAGATCGGGGCGCAGCTGGCTGCGCACCTGGCGCGCCTGCGCGGCGTTTTCGGCCAGTTCGACCGTGTGTCCTTCATCGTTGAGGATTTCCGAGAGCAGGTCCCGGATGCCCAACTCGTCGTCGACGACCAGAATCGTTGCCATGCGAGCGTGTCTTCCCTTCGCAAATGTTGTCAATTAGCAACTGCGAATGATAACGACACTTGCGCCCCCACCACTTTGCCGTCGATCAATCGGTTGCCCACGTCGACGCGCCCCCCGTGTTCGTCCATGATTTTTTTCACCACGGCCAGGCCCAGACCAGTGCCTTTGGCCTTGGTGGTGACATAGGGTTCGAAGGCGCGTTTGAGAATGGGCTCGGCAAACCCGGGCCCCTCGTCCAGCACGGACAGCCGCACCCAGGCGCCCGAATCCGAACGGCGCGTGCGCACCAGCACCGAGGCCTGCGCATGGCCGGCCATGGCATCCTGCGCGTTCTGCACCAGGTTGTGCAGCACCTGGCGCACCTGCTGGGCGTCGGCCAGCACGGGCGGCAGGTCGGGCGCCAGTTCGCGGTGCACCGGCACCGCGGCGTTGTCGTAAAGACTGAGCACGTCCTTGAGCAGCGCATTGAGGTCCAGCGGCACGAGCTGTGCGGCTGGCAGCCGCGCAAAGTCGCGGAATTCGTTGACCAGGCGCTTCATCGCATCCACCTGGTCGACGATGGTGCGCACGGATTTGTCGAGGATGGCCTGCTCGGCCGGCTGCACCTTGCCGTCGAGCTTCATCGCCAGTCGCTCTGCCGACAGCTGGATGGGGGTGAGCGGGTTCTTGATTTCGTGTGCGAGCCGCCGGGCCACCTCGCCCCAGGCCTTCGCACGCTGCGCGGACACCATCTCGGACACGTCGTCGAACACCAGCAGGCGCTCGCCATTCGGCAGCATCGCTCCGCGGGCAATGAGCGTGATGCCTTGCTGGAACGGGGTCTGCCCGTCGGCGGTCAGCTCGAAGGACTGCTGCCAGTGCCCGCCATCGTGCTCGTCAGCGCGCAGGCGCTCGAACTGCTGCAGCACCCCTTCGGCCAGCGGTTCGAGCCCGGGCAGGTTGGCCAGCGGCTGCCCGATGTAGGGGGCCAGGGACAGGTGCAGGATGCGTTCGGCACCCGGGTTGACGCTGTGGATGCGGGCCAGGTCATCGAGCACGACGACGCCCGCCGTCAGGTTGTCCAGGATGGTCTGAAGGTTCTCGCGCGCGGCGTCCACCTGCGCCATGCTGTGCTGCACCGCGGCCCGCGCATCGGCCAGATCGATGGTCATGTGGGCGAAGGTGCGGGTCAGGCCGGCAAGTTCGTCGCGCGACGTCAGCGCCGTCTTGGGCCGCAGGTCGCCCGCGGCCACTTCGCGCATGCCCTCGGCCAGCACCAGCAGCGGCCGCACGATCTGGTTGCCCAACAACACGGCAATGAGCACGGCGCCGAACACCGCCAGGAACAGTGTCAGGGTCAGCGTGCCGATGTACATGCCACGCAGGCCCTGCCTGGCCAGGGCACGCTCCTGGTACTCGCGGTTCGCCACTTGCACGGCCAGCGCGTCGGTCACCAAGGCGCTGGGCAGTGGCGCGATCACCTGCAGAAAGCGGGGCTCGGCGCTGAAGCCGAAGGCCGACGACGGCACCAGCGCCAGCACCTGCACCCGTGCACGGCTGGCCGAACCGCCCTCGACATCGACGCCCTCCTCCAGCCCTTCGATCTGGGTCAGCACGCGCGAACTGCGCACAGTGCGCAACTGTGCCAGCGACGGGCGGTCGGGGCTGAGGTCGTATCGCGACGTGCCCGCGCTGGCCAGGGATTGCCCGGTCGCGCTCCAGAGCAGCACGTCGGAAGCCGACAGCTGCTGGCGCAAACGCTCCAGCAGCAGCACCGCCGAAGCATCGGGCACGCGCACGAGGTCCTCGGCCGCCAGCCGGGTCTTGGCGCTCAGGTCTGCAGACAGGGTGTCCAGCGCCGTGCGGCCAAGATTGAGCCCGGCGGCCAATGCCGACTCGACCCGCACATCGAACCAGCTTTCGATGGATCGCGACACGAACTGGTAGGACACGGTGTAGATCAGCAGGCCCGGCAGAAAGCCCACCACCGTGAAAATCGCCGCCAGCTTGGCCAGCAGCCGGCTGCCGAACTTGCCCCGCCGCCAGCGTGCGGTCAGGCGCACCACCAGCCAGAGAATGACCAGCAACAGCAGGCTGGCCACCCCCACGTTCACCCCCACCAGCCAGGCAAAATGCCGTTCGTAGAGTTCGCTGTTGCGCGTTGCCAGGGTGAGCAGAAACAGCAGCACCATGGTCAACCCGGCCATGAAGACCAGGGCTGTCACCAGCGCCCAGCGCGCCTGGCGCCGCCGGTGGAGATCGGCGGCGAGGGCTTCCGATTCGGTTGATCGCTGCATGGCCCTCAGCGCGGCGCGCCGCTGCTCTCATCCGCCGCTTCACCGCTGTCCTCACCCGGCTCGGCGGCCTTGGGGTCATGGGCGCTCGGGGTGGGGATTTCCACTTCGCGGCGGATGTCGATCACCCAGTCTTCCTGGTTGGCAATACCCAGTTGGAAGGGCCGCGGCAACAGCGAGGGGTCGAGCCGGAAGCGCCACTCCACGAGGTGCGAACCCCCATCGGCCAGTTGCACCGCGTTGGCCACCGTCCAGTGGGTCATGCGGCTGATGCTGGCCAGCGCAGTTTCCAGGCTGTCGTGGTTCTGGTGCAGGGCATAGGGCAGGCTGGCGCCCGCCCCGCCACCCACTTCGTTGGACACACTCAGTCGCCAGCGCCGCGTCAGCGGCTGATAGGCCAGGCGCAGCACCCGTGTGGCCCGCGACACCCGTTTGTTGATCCAGTACCACCGCTCGCGGAACACCTCGGCCTGCCAGACAAAATACAAAGGCACCCCGCGGTGCAGCACATCTTCGACGGCCGGCGTCAGTTCCAGCCCCAGTCGCACGGTGAGCTGCACAGCGTCGGCCGTGCGCCGCAGCTGGAACTGCTGCAACTCGGGCTCGCGCGCCAAGGCTGGTGCCGCGCCCAGCGCCCACCAGAGCAGGCCGAGCGCCAGCCAGCACAGCCAGACGGGAACGCCAACGGCATGGCCGCGCACCGGCTCAGGGCGCGCGCTTGTCCAGCCGGGCATAGAAAAATCCGTCTTGTCCACCAGAAGGATTGTCGGCGAACTCCCCGTTCCGGCCGGCATTTCCGGGCAACAGATGACCAGGGGCAGGCCCCGCTACGGCGTCGCTGTGGCGCGCAAGGAACGCCGCCACCTGCGACGCCCCTTCGGCCCGGAAGACCGAGCAGGTGGCATACAGCAGCCGCCCCCCGGGCTTGAGCAAGGGCCAGAGCGCCTCCAGCAAGGTCTGCTGGATCTGCGCCAGCTGTTCCACATCACCGGGACGGCGCAGCCAGCGCACGTCGGGATGGCGGCGCACGATGCCCGACGCGGTACAGGGCGCGTCCAGCAGGATGGCGTCGAAAGGCAGGCCGTCCCACCAGTCGGCGGGCCGGCCGGCGTCGGCGGCCTTGACCTCGGCCACCAGCCCCAGGCGCTGCAGATTCTCGCGAATGCGCTCGCAGCGGCGGGCATCCACGTCCAGCGCCAGCAGATCGAGATCGGCGTGCTCAAGCAGATGGGCGGTTTTCCCTCCGGGGGCGGCACAGGCGTCGAGCACCCGATCGGCCGGGCTCCAAGTGCGACCGGCCAGCAGCAGGGGCGCAGCCATCTGGGCCGCCGCGTCCTGCACCGCAAACCAGCCTTGCTCGAAGCCCGGCAAGGCCGACACCGGCCGGGCATCCAGCAGTTCGAGCCCGTCTTCGCCCACCACCCGCGACGCCAGGCCTTGCTCGGTCAACCGTTGCTGGTAGTCGCTGCGAGCGATCCGGCGCCGATTGATCCGCAAGGTCATGGGCCCCGGCCGGTTGTTGGCGGCCAGCACGGCCTCCCAGCCGTCCGGGTGGTCGGTTCGCAGGCGATCGATCCACCACGCCGGGTGGTTCCACCGGGCCACCGGTTGCTTCTGGAGACGCACCAGCAGTTCGCTCCGCTCGCGCAGCCAGCGGCGCAGCACCGCGTTGACAAAACCCGCCGCGCGTTGCGTCCCCCGGCTCAGCTTGGCGGCCTCGACCGCCTGATCGACCACCGTGTGGGGGGCATAGCTCGCACCCGGCGTGGGCTCATCGCTCACCAGCAGCGCCAGCGCGCTGTGCAGCAGCGCTTGCACCGGCGCTTCGGGCTTGCGCGGTGCCAGCGCCTGCAAGGCAGCTCGCGCCGCACCCAGATGGCGCAGCACATGAAAAGCCAGCGCCTGCACGCCGGGCCGCAAAGCTTCCGGGACGCGCGGCAAGGCATCCCCCAGCGACTGCCCTTTTTCGACCGCCCGCACGCAGTCCGCGGCATGGCGCAACTGGACGGCCAGCGTCGGCGCCAAAGACGGGGAAGCGGTCACCACCGATGAATGCACAGACAAGCTTGAAACCCCTCAAACAATGCGCCAGCCGGAGGCATCGCCAGCGGGCACCGTCGCGGGCACCGCCTCCGGCGTGGCCACTGGCGGCCTTTCATCCGGCCGCGTCAGGGGCATGGGCCCCATGCTGCGGCCATACAACCGACGCACACGCTCGGCCAGCGGCGGATGGGCGTCGAGCCAGCCGGCCATCCGCCCCGTCTCGTCGCCCACCAGCAGCAGATGCTGCACGAGGGAGTCCGTGGCCGGCAGCGCCAACCCGTCCAGGCGCTGCCGCCAGACCTTGCGCAGCACACCGCCCAGCCCGTCCCGGCTGCGGGTCCACTGCACCGCGCGGGCGTCGGCCAGGAATTCGCGCTGTCGCGACACGGCCGCCTGCAGAACGTGCCCGGCCAGCCAGCCGAGCCAGCCGGCGGCCATCAGCGCCAGACCGAGTGGCACCAGCAGCGACCGGCGCCCCAACTCGTCGGGCTCTGCCAGGGTCTGCCCCATGCGCCAGATCATCTCCAGCCCGAACACCATGCCGATCAGGCGCATGTTCAGGCGCGTATCGCCTTCGCGGATGTGGCTGAACTCGTGCGCCACCAAGCCTTGCAGTTCCTCGCGCGAGAGGTGGTCGAGCGCCCCGCGCGTCACCGCCACCACCGCGTCACGCTGGTCCCAGCCTGTCGCGAACGCGTTGATCCCGCCATCGCGCGCCACCACCATGACAACCGGCCGGTCCATGCCCGACGCAATCGCCATTTCATCGGCGATGTGGGCCAGACGGTGCTCGTCGAAATCGCTGCCCGGCTGGAGCGGGCGGGCGCCCATGCGCTCGGCCAGCCACTGCGCCCCACCATGGCTCAACCGCGAGGACTCGACCCACCAGCCGCCCAGCACAAACAGCAGGGTGACACCGGTATTGACCGCAAAGAAGTGCCGCGGATACCCCAAGGAGACCGGTACCCAGAAGGCCCAGGTGATGCCCCAGGCCAGCGCCAGCGCCGCATTGACCGCCAGCACCAGCAGCAAGACCGTCAGCAGGAACGCCAGCAGCAATTGCCGGGTACGCGCGCGCGCTTCGCGCTGGGATTCGAAAATCAGCACCCGATGGTCCCGCCGTCACCCTTTACAGCGCCACCTTCACCGGCTCCCGCTCGACCTCGTCGCGCGTCGACGCCAGCATCGCCTGGGCCGAAAAGCCGAACAGCCGCGCGATGATCAGCGCCGGGAACTGCGTCGCCGCATCGTTGAATTCGAGCACGTAGTCGTTGTAGGCCTGGCGCGCGAAACCAATGCGGTTTTCGGTGCTCGCCAATTCTTCGCTCAATTCGCGCAGCGTCTGATCGGCCTTGAGCTCGGGATAGGCCTCGGCCACGGCAAACAGCCGGCCCAACGCACCGCCCAGCGCCTGCTCGGCGCCCGCCAGAGCGGCCAGCGCCCCGGCATTCAGCGGCCGGCTCGCGGCGGTCTTCTCGGCCCCTTGCGCCTGCTGGCGCGCCGCGATCACCGCTTCCAGCGTCTGCGCCTCGTGCGCCAGGTACTTCCGGGCCACGTCCACAAGATTGGGAATCAGGTCGTAACGCCGCTTGAGCTGCACGTCGATCTGGCCAAACGCATTCGTGATCGCATTGCGCAGCCGCACCAGGCGGTTGTAGGCCCCCACCCCCCAGAACAGGGCCATCAGGCCCAGGGCCAACAAGATCCAGATCGTGATGTTCATCGCTCGCGTCTCCAGACGGCCGACCTGACGGACGTCCAAACCAATATACCGCAGGCCTCTGGCCCGTCTCTGCCATGCGCCCAGCAAAAAAGCCCCCGCCCGGGACGGGCGGGGGCTTCCAGCCAGCGGACCGCAAGGCCCGCCGGCAGTGCTGGACGGCCTTACTCCGCCGCGCTGCCCGGGACTTCGCTGGTGTCGCCTTGGGTGTCGGCGGCCAGGGCCAGGGCATCGGCTTCGGCAATCGCCCGACGCTCTTCGTCGTCCATCTTTTCCTTGACGCGGCGGGCATCGTGGTACGCCATGCCGGTGCCGGCCGGAATCAGGCGGCCGACGATGACGTTTTCCTTCAAGCCACGCAGTTCGTCCTTCTTGCCCATGATCGCGGCTTCGGTGAGCACGCGGGTCGTTTCCTGGAAGGAAGCGGCCGAGATGAACGAGTCGGTCGACAGCGAGGCCTTCGTGATGCCCAGCAGCACGTTGCTGTAGGTGGCAGGAATCTTGTTGTCGCCACGCAGCGCGTCGTTGGTGTTGAGGATCTCCGAGCGCTCGACCTGTTCGCCGGCGATGTAGGACGAATCGCCCGGGTTTTCGACCACGACGCGGCGCAGCATCTGGCGAACGATCACCTCGATGTGCTTGTCGTTGATCTTCACACCCTGGAGGCGGTAGACGTCCTGCACCTCATCGACGATGTAGCGTGCCAGCTCTTCCATGCCCAGCAGGCGCAGGATGTCCTGCGGATCGGCCGGGCCGTCGACGATGCTTTCGCCCTTGTTGACCACCTGGCCTTCGTGCACCAGGATGTTCTTTTCCTTCGGGATGAGCTCGTCCCAGACCTTGCCTTCGGGATCGGTGATCTGCAGACGCACCTTGCCCTTGGTTTCCTTGCCGAAGGACACGGTACCGGTCATCTCGGCCAGCATGCCCTTGTCCTTGGGGGAACGGGCTTCGAACAGCTCGGCCACACGCGGCAGACCGCCGGTGATGTCGCGGGTCTTCTGGCCTTCGACCGGAATCCGCGCCAGCACTTCGCCGGGGCCCACTTCCTGGCCGTCGCGCACCTGGATCAGGGCGCCGACCTGGAAGCCGATGGTCACCGAGTGGTCGGTACCGGGGATCTTGACCTCGTTGCCCTGGGCATCGATCAGCTTGACCTGCGGACGCACCACCTTGGCGGCACCGCGGCGCTTCGGATCGATCACCACCAGCGTGGACAGACCGGTCACATCGTCGACCTGCTTGGCCACCGTCAGCCCCTCTTCCACGTTCTCGAACTTCACCGTACCGGCGAATTCCGTGATGATGGGTCGGGTCAGCGGGTCCCAATTGGCCAGGATGGTGCCGGCCTTGATCGACTGGTCGGGCTTGATCGTCAGCGTCGCGCCGTAAGGCACCTTGTGACGTTCGCGCTCGCGGCCGTGTTCGTCCTGGATGATGATTTCACCCGAGCGCGAGATCACCACCAGGTCGCCCTTGGTGTTGCTCACGTAGCGCATCGTGCTGTTGAAACCGATGATGCCGTTGGACTTGGCTTCCACGCTGGAGGCCACGGCGGCGCGCGAAGCCGCACCCCCGATGTGGAAGGTCCGCATCGTCAGCTGCGTGCCGGGCTCGCCGATCGACTGGGCAGCGATCACACCAACGGCCTCGCCGATGTTGACCTGACCACCACGACCCAGATCGCGGCCATAGCACTTGGCGCAGATACCAAAACGGGTTTCGCAGGTCAGCGCCGTGCGCACCTTGACTTCGTCCACCCCTGCGGCTTCCAGCTCGTCGAGCATGTCCTCGTCGAGCAGCACGCCGCCGCCCAGGATGGGCTGACGGGTTTCCGGGTGGATCACTTCCTCGGCCGTGGTCCGGCCCAGGATGCGGTCGCGCAGCGATTCAATGACTTCACCACCTTCGACGATGGCGCGCATCAGGGTGCCGTTGGTCGTGCCGCAGTCGTCGTGCGTGACGACCAGATCCTGCGTCACGTCGACCAGACGACGGGTCAGGTAACCCGAGTTGGCCGTCTTCAGCGCCGTGTCCGCCAGGCCCTTCCGGGCCCCGTGGGTGGAGATGAAGTACTGCAACACGTTCAGACCTTCACGGAAGTTCGCCGTGATGGGGGTCTCGATGATGGAGCCGTCCGGCTTGGCCATCAGGCCCCGCATGCCGGCGAGCTGACGGATCTGGGCGGCAGAACCCCGCGCGCCCGAGTCGGCCATCATGTAGATGGAGTTGAAGGACTCCTGGTCGACTTCCTTGCCGTTGCGGTCGATGGTCTTTTCCTTCTTCAGGTGTTCCATCATGACCTTGGAGATCTCGTCACCGGCCTTGCCCCAGATGTCCACCACCTTGTTGTAGCGCTCGCCAGCGGTCACCAGACCGGAAGCGTACTGCTGGGCGATTTCCTTCACCTCGCTCTCGGCGCGCTCGATGATCTGGTGCTTCTCGGCCGGCACCAGCATGTCGTCCACGCAGATCGAGATGCCGGCACGCGTCGCCAGGCGGAAACCGTTCTGCAGCAGCTTGTCGGCGAAGACCACGGTCTCCTTCAGGCCGCACTTGCGGAACGAGGCGTTGATCAGCTTCGAGATTTCCTTCTTCTTCAGCGCCTTGTTGAGCACTTCGAAAGGCAGGCCCTTGGGCAGGATTTCGGACAGCAGCGCACGGCCGACGGTCGTGTCCACCAGCGAGGTGCTGGGCACGAATTCACCGGTGACCTTGTCCTTGGTCCACTGCGTCAGGCGCACGGCGATCTTGGCGGTGATCTCGACCACGCCGTTGTCCAGCGCGCGCTGGACTTCGGCCACGTCCGCGAAGATCATGCCTTCGCCCTTGCCGTTGGTCTTCTCGCGGGTCGTGTAGTACAGACCCAGCACCACGTCTTGCGACGGCACGATCGACGGTTCACCGTTGGCCGGGAACAGCACGTTGTTGGAGGCCAGCATCAGGGTGCGGGCTTCCAGTTGCGCTTCCACCGACAGCGGCACGTGAACGGCCATCTGGTCACCGTCGAAGTCGGCGTTGAAGGCCGCGCAGACGAGCGGGTGCAGCTGGATGGCCTTGCCTTCGATCAGGATCGGCTCAAAAGCCTGGATACCCAGACGGTGCAGCGTGGGCGCGCGGTTCAGCAAAACCGGGTGCTCCTTGATGACCTCTTCCAGGATGTCCCACACCACCGGCGTGCCGGCTTCCACTTCCTTCTTCGCGGCCTTGATGGTAGTCGCGATGCCCATGGCTTCCAGGCGCGAGAAGATGAAGGGCTTGAACAACTCCAGCGCCATCAGCTTGGGCAGACCGCACTGGTGCAGCTTCAGGGTCGGGCCCACGGTGATCACCGAACGGCCAGAGTAGTCGACGCGCTTGCCCAGCAGGTTCTGGCGGAAGCGACCGCTCTTGCCCTTGATCATGTCGGCCAGCGACTTCAGCGCACGCTTGTTGGCGCCCGTCATGGCCTTGCCACGGCGGCCGTTGTCCAGCAGCGAGTCCACGGCTTCCTGCAGCATCCGCTTTTCGTTGCGGGCGATGATTTCAGGGGCCTTGAGTTCGAGCAGGCGCTTGAGACGGCTGTTGCGGTTGATGACACGGCGGTACAGGTCGTTCAGGTCCGACGTGGCGAAGCGGCCACCGTCCAGCGGCACCAGCGGACGCAGATCCGGCGGCAGCACCGGCAGCACTTCCATGATCATCCACTCGGGCTTGATGCCGGACTTCTTGAACGCCTCCAGCACCTTCAGGCGCTTGGCGTTCTTCTTGACCTTGAGCTCGGAGCCGGTCAGGTCGTTGCGCAGCTTCTCGATCTCGATGTCGAGGTCGATGCTCTCCAGCAGGTCCTTGATGCCTTCGGCGCCCATCTTCGCGATGAATTCGTCGCCGTATTCCTTGCGCTTGGCGTCGTAGTCGTCCTCGCTCATGATGCCGAACTTCTTCAGCGGGGTCATGCCGGGGTCGGTCACCACGTAGGCTTCGAAGTACAGCACGCGTTCGATGTCGCGCAGCGTCATGTCCAGGATCAGACCCAGACGCGAGGGCAGCGACTTCAGGAACCAGATGTGGGCGCAAGGCGCGGCCAGATCGATGTGGCCCATGCGCTCACGGCGCACCTTGGTCTGCGTGACTTCAACGCCGCACTTTTCGCAGATGACACCGCGGTGCTTCAGGCGCTTGTACTTGCCGCACAGGCACTCGTAGTCCTTGATGGGGCCGAAGATCTTGGCGCAGAACAGACCGTCGCGCTCGGGCTTGAACGTGCGGTAGTTGATGGTTTCGGGCTTCTTGACTTCACCGAAAGACCACGAGCGGATTTTTTCCGGCGAAGCCAGACCGATGCGGATGGCATCGAAATGTTCGTCGGGCGTGAACTGCTTGAACAGGTCGAGCAAGGATTTCATAGTGAACTTCCTTAATTTCTTGAGACAGCGTTAGGAAAGAAGTGACTTGCCGAAAACACCCGCAGCCGGCCGAGCCGGGCCGCGGGCGGTATCAGCCGGGGGTCAGTTCCTCTCCAGTTCGATGTCGATGCCCAGCGAGCGGATTTCCTTGACCAGCACGTTGAACGACTCGGGCATGCCCGCATCGATCGCGTGTTCGCCCTTGACGATGGATTCGTACACCTTGGTACGGCCCTGCACGTCGTCGGACTTGACGGTGAGCATTTCCTGCAGGATGTAGGAAGCGCCGTAGGCTTCCAGCGCCCACACTTCCATTTCCCCGAAACGCTGACCACCGAACTGCGCCTTGCCGCCCAGCGGCTGCTGGGTGACGAGCGAGTACGGACCGGTCGAGCGGGCGTGCATCTTGTCGTCCACCAAGTGGTGCAGCTTCAGGTAGTGCATGTAGCCCACCGTGGTCGTGCGCTCGAAGGCTTCACCGGTGCGGCCGTCGTACAACTGGGCCTGGGTGCGCGTCGCGGTCAGGCCCTTGGCCTTGGCGATGTCGTCCGGGTAGGCCAGCTTCAGCATGTCCATGATTTCCTGCTCGGACGCGCCATCGAACACCGGCGATGCGAACGGCACGCCGTGGGTCAGTTCCTTGGCCATGGCCATCAGCTCTTCGTCGCCCAGGTCGGCCAGGCTTTCCTGGCGCCCCATGCTGTTGTAGATCTGCTCCAGGAAACCGCGCACCTCGGATGCGGCCGCTTCACGCTGCAGCATGTCGCCGATGCGCTGGCCCAGGCCCTTGCCGGCCCAACCCAGGTGGACTTCCAGCACCTGACCGATGTTCATCCGCGAAGGCACGCCCAGCGGGTTCAGCACGATGTCGACCGGCGTGCCGTCGGCCAGGTGGGGCATGTCTTCCACCGGGGTGATCTTGGAAACCACGCCCTTGTTGCCGTGGCGGCCGGCCATCTTGTCACCAGGCTGCAGGCGGCGCTTGACGGCCAGGTAGACCTTGACCATCTTGAGCACGCCAGCGGGCAGTTCGTCGCCCTGGGTGAGCTTCTTGCGCTTTTCTTCAAAAGCCAGGTCGAAACTGTGGCGCGTCTGCTCCATGGAGTTCTTGATGGACTCCAGCTGCGTGGCGACGTCGTCTTCCGCCGGGCGGATGTCGAACCAGTGGTACTTCTCGACATCGTCCAGATAGGCCTTGTCGATCTTGGTGCCCTTGGCCAGCTTCTTCGGGCCGCCGTTGGCGATCCGGCCGGTCAGCAGCTTCTCGATCCGGTCGAAGGCGTCGGCCTCGACGATGCGCAACTGGTCGTTCAGGTCCAGGCGGAAGCGCTTGAGTTCGTCGTCGATGATCTGCTGGGCGCGCTTGTCGCGCGTGATGCCTTCACGGGTGAAGACCTGCACGTCGATCACGGTGCCCGAGGAGCCCTGGTCCACACGCAGCGAGGTGTCCTTCACGTCGGACGCCTTCTCGCCGAAGATCGCGCGCAGCAGCTTTTCTTCAGGCGTGAGGGTGGTCTCGCCCTTGGGCGTGACCTTGCCGACCAGCACGTCGCCAGGCAGCACTTCGGCGCCCACGTAGATGATGCCGGAGTCGTCCAGGCGGTTGAGCTGCTGTTCGGCCAGGTTCGGGATATCTCGGGTGATTTCTTCCGCGCCCAGCTTGGTGTCGCGGGCCATCACCACCAGTTCCTCGATGTGGATCGAGGTGTAGCGGTCGTCGGCCACCACGCGTTCGGAGATCAGGATCGAGTCTTCGAAGTTGTAGCCGTTCCAGGGCATGAAGGCGATCAGCATGTTCTGGCCGATCGAGATTTCACCCAGATCGGTCGACGCACCATCGGCGATCACGGCACCCTTGTGGATCAGCTCGCCCTTCTTGACGATGGGACGCTGGTGGATGTTGGTGTTCTGGTTGGAGCGCTGATACTTGATCAGGTTGTAGATGTCCACGCCCACTTCACCGGCCACGGCTTCGTCGTCGTTCACCCGGATCACGATGCGGGTCGCGTCCACATAATCGACCACGCCACCCCGGTTGGCGGTGACCACGGTGCCCGAGTCGATCGCGGCCACGCGCTCGATGCCGGTACCGACCAGTGGCTTTTCCGGACGCAGCGTCGGCACAGCCTGGCGCGACATGTTGGCGCCCATCAGTGCGCGGTTCGCGTCGTCGTGCTCCAGGAAGGGCACCAGCGAAGCGGCCACCGACACGATCTGGGCCGGCGACACGTCCATGTACTGGATGGTTTCCGGGGCCGTGAGGATGGATTCGCCCTTTTCACGGGCAGACACCAACTCGCCGGTCAGGCGACCGTCGGCGTCCAGTGCCGCGTTCGCCTGCGCGATCACGTACTTGCTCTCTTCGATGGCCGACAGGTAGTCGATTTCGTTGGTCACCTTGCTGTCCACGACCCGGCGGTACGGCGTTTCGATGAAACCGTACTCGTTCAGGCGGGCGTACAGGGCCAGCGAGTTGATCAGACCGATGTTCGGGCCTTCCGGCGTTTCGATCGGGCAGACGCGGCCGTAGTGGGTGACGTGCACGTCACGCACTTCGAAGCCGGCGCGCTCGCGGGTCAGACCGCCCGGGCCCAGGGCCGAGACGCGGCGCTTGTGCGTGATCTCGGCCAGCGGGTTGGTCTGGTCCATGAACTGCGACAGCTGCGACGCACCGAAGAACTCCTTGAGCGCCGCAGAAATCGGCTTGGAGTTGATCAGGTCGTGCGGCATGAGCGGCTCTTGCTCGGCCTGACCCAGACGCTCCTTCACAGCCTTCTCGATCCGGGCCAGGCCGGTGCGGTACTGGTTTTCGGCCAGTTCGCCCACGCAGCGCACGCGGCGGTTGCCCAGGTGATCGATGTCGTCGACTTCACCACGGCCGTTGCGCAGATCCACCAGGATCTTGACCACGGCCAGGATGTCTTCGTTGGACAGCACCATCGGACCGGTCGCTTCGTCGCGGCCCACACGGGCGTTGAACTTCATGCGGCCGACGCGCGACAGGTCGTACGTGTCCGGGTTGTAGAACAGGCGGTGGAACAGGGCCTGCACCGCGTCTTCGGTCGGCGGCTCGCCAGGGCGCATCATGCGGTAGATGGCCACACGCGCCGCAAACTCGTCGGCGGTTTCATCGATCCGCAGGGTCTGGCTGATGTAGCCACCCTGATCGAGTTCGTTGGTGTAAATGCAAGGCAGATCCTGCACACCGGCCGAACGCAGTTTCTTGAGCAAGGTTTCGGTCAGTTCGTCGTTCGCCTTGGCGATGATTTCACCCGTATCGGGATCGACGATGTTCTTGGCCACCACACGGCCAATGAGGAAGTCCTCCGGCACGGTGATGTGGGTCGTGCCGGACTGTTCGAGCTCACGCGTGTGGCGCACGGTGATGCGCTTGTCCTTGGCCACCACCACCTTGCCCGACTTGTCGGTGATGTCGAAACGCGCCACTTCACCACGCAGGCGTTCGGACACGAAGGCCATCTGCGCACCACTGTCCATCAGGCGGAAGTGGTCGTTGACGAAGAAGTTGGCCAAGATCGCTTCCGGCGTCAGACCGATGGCCTTGAGCAGGATCGTGACCGGCATCTTGCGGCGGCGGTCGACACGGAAGAACAGCACGTCCTTCGGATCGAATTCGAAGTCCAGCCAGGAACCGCGGTAGGGGATGATGCGGGCAGAGAACAGCAGCTTGCCCGAGCTGTGCGTCTTGCCCTTGTCGTGTTCGAAGAAGACGCCGGGCGAGCGGTGCAGCTGCGACACGATCACGCGTTCGGTGCCGTTGATGATGAAGGAGCCCTTGTCGGTCATCAGGGGCACTTCGCCCATGTAGACTTCTTGCTCCTTCACTTCCTTGACCACCTTGGACTGCGCGGTCGACGACTCGCGGTCATAGATGATCAGCTGCACGCGGGCGCGCACGGCCGAAGCGAAGGTCAGACCACGGGTCTGGCACTCGCGCACGTCGAACGCCGGCTTGGCCAGGTTGTATTCGACGAACTTCATTTCCACGAAGCCGTTGTGCGAAACGATCGGGAAAGCCGAGTCGAACGCGGCCTGAAGGCCTTCGTTGGTGCGCTTCTTGGGGGGGGTTTCCGCCTGCAGGAACGCGGTGTAAGCGTCCTTCTGCATTTGCAAAAGGTAAGGAATCGCGAGCACATTTTCGCGACTGCCAAAGCTCTTGCGGAGGCGCTTGCGTTCGGTGTACGAGTATCGGGATGCGGATGCCATGAGATCTCCGGGCTTGAGGTCTGCGGCGACTGTCTTGCCGGCTTGGCCGGCAGACTTGGCGGCAGGCCACTACCTGCCGATGGCGG
>Ga0067045_1028396_pt1 | contig 34544 bp, 25 predicted proteins | sample TerdegcTABiofilm_FD_59184 | JGI IMG/M metagenome (GOLD analysis project Ga0067045, IMG submission 59184) | Combined Assembly of (Gp0054472, Gp0054536) Wastewater bioreactor microbial communities from Singapore -Terephthalate degrading...
GATCGCGCCCATCGCCATGGAAAAGGGCCTGCGCTTCGCCATCCGCGAGGGCGGCCGGACCGTCGGCGCCGGCGTGGTCTCGGAAATCGTGGAGTAAGCCATGCGCATCAATATCCAGCTTCAGTGCACCGAGTGCAAGCGGCGCAACTACGCCACCGAGAAGAACAAGAAAAACACCACCGGTCGGTTGGAGATCAAGAAGTATTGCCCCTTCGACCGCAAGCACACCGTCCATCGCGAGACCAAGTAGGACGCGGGGGATCGGGACGGTGCGACGCAGGCCAGTAGCTCTAACGGTAGAGCATCGGACTCCAAATCCGGGGGTTGGGGGTTCGAATCCCTCCTGGCCTGCCATATTTTCCACCCAGGGGTGGACAGGGCGCGAAGATGGTCACAAAAAAGACTGACACGGACGAGGCGGCGCAAAAGACCGCCACTCCCAAGGCCGAAACCGGCAAATCCGGCGGCAGGGGCGCGGTCAAGTCCTCGGCCAGACCGTCCGGCGCCGGCGCCGCGGCCAAGGGCGAGCCGGGGGCCGCGGGCCTGGGGGTGAAGGGGAGGATCGATCGGGCCAGGGAGTTCTACGAACAGGCCCGGGTCGAGCTCAAGAAGGTCACCTGGCCCACGCGCAAGGAAACCGTGAACACCGGCGTGGCCGTGTTGATCCTGGTGGTGGTCATGGCCCTGTTTCTCGGTCTGGTGGATCTCGGACTGGCCAGGCTGATCGAATTCATCCTCGCCTGAGCGCTGGCGCTCTCGGGCGGATTGACAACGCACAGACCCGGTTCGGGCCGGGCGGTACACCATGACGAACGAACCTGAATACAAGGCTTCGCCGGAACTCGCCGGGGGCGCGCCGGTCAGCCGGTGGTACATCGTGCATACCTATTCGGGGTTCGAGCACCGCGTGGAGCAGACCATCCGGGAAATGATGCGCACGGCCCAGGACGACGGCCTCATCGAAGAGGTGGTCGTGCCCACGGAAAAGATCGTGGAGCTGGTCAAGGGCGAAAAAAAGACCTCCACCAGGAAGTTCTATCCCGGCTACGTCATGATCAAGATGGTCATGAACGACAAGACCTGGCATCTGGTGCAGAACATCCCCAGGGTCACGGGCTTTATCGGCGGCAAGAACCAGCCCACGCCCATGCGCGATTCCGAGGCCGAGAAGATCCTGAGCATGATGGTCAGCCGCCAGGAACAGCCCCGTCCCAAATACCATTTCGAACGCGGCGACGACGTGCGGGTCATCGACGGCCCGTTCGGCGGATTCAACGGCGTGGTGGAAGACGTCAACTACGATAAGGGAAAACTCCGGGTGTCCGTGTCCATCTTCGGCCGCCAGACCCCCGTGGAACTCGATTTCGTGCAGGTCAGCAAGAACTGATCACGAAGAAAGGAATGACGACAGATGGCCAAGAAAATCACCGCCAAAATCAAGCTCCAGATTCCCGCCGGGGTGGCCAACCCCTCGCCGCCCGTCGGTCCCGCCCTCGGCCAGCACGGCGTGAACATCATGGAATTCTGCAAGGCGTTCAACGCCCGGACCATGGACCAGAAGGGCGTGATCACCCCGGTGGTCATCACGGTCTACGCCGACCGGTCGTTCACCTTCATCACCAAGACCCCGCCGGCGGCCGTGTTGCTGCTCAAGGCGGCCAAGATCGACAAGGGATCGGGCGAGCCCAACAAGAACAAGGTCGGCAAGGTCACCCGGGAGCAGATCGAGGAGATCGCCCGGACCAAGATGCCGGACATGACCGCCAAGGATCTGGAGGCCGCCTGCCACACCATCGCCGGTACCGCCCGCAGCATGGGGCTCGAGATCGCCAACTGAGAGGAATGAAGCGAAATGCCCAAGCACGGAAAGAAATACCGCGACGCGGTGAAAAATATCGACCTGAGCGCCGCGTACAACGTGGACGAGGCCATGCGTCTGGCCCTTCAGGCATCCTTCGCCACATTCGACGAGACCGTCGACGTGGCCATGTGCCTGGGGGTCAATCCCAAATACTCCGATCAGATGGTGCGCGGCGCCGTGACCCTGCCGCACGGGCTGGGCAAGACGGTGCGCATCGCGGCCTTCTGCAAGGGCGAGAAGGAGGCCGAGGCCAAGGCGGCCGGGGCCGACTTCGCCGGCGGCGACGAGCTGATCGAGAAGATCAAGGGCGGCTGGCTGGAGTTCGACAAGGCCGTGGCCACCCCGGACATGATGGCCTCCGTGGGCAAGATCGGCAAGATCCTCGGCCCCAGGGGGCTTATGCCCAACGCCAAGACCGGCACCGTGACCTTCGACATCGCCTCGGCCATAGGCGAACTCAAGGCCGGCCGGGTCGAGTTCCGGGTGGACAAGGCCGGCGTGCTGCACGCCCCCCTGGGCAAGCGCTCCTTCGGTCCCGAGAAGCTTCTGGAGAACTTCCGGGCCCTGATCGACACCGTCATGCGTTTAAAACCCTCTTCCGCCAAGGGCACCTACCTGCAGACCCTGGCCGTGGCCACCACCATGGGCCCGGGGATCAAGGTGGATACCCTGTCCGTGCGCAAGTTCCTGGAAGGATAGGTCCGGGGACGATTCGCGCGGTCCGTTCGGGTGATGCGCGGAGAAAAAAACTCTCCGCGTCGCCATATTGTTTGATGTGAGGGCATGGAAGGTGAGTCAAAGACAGCGGGTGGGGACGTCCCCCTTAATTTCCCGCCGAGACGACGCTTTGGCTTCACTTGACGGCCCGCCCAACCGCAACGGGAGGTAGGTATCCGTGCAAAAAGCGCGAAAAAGCGAGATCATCGAGGCTCTGCGCGCGAAGGCGGACCGGGCCGGCATTGCGGTGGTCACCGACTTCAAGGGGCTCACGGTCGAGGAGCTGACCGATTTGCGCGTCAAGCTCCGCGCCGCGGGGGTCGACTACCAGGTGGTCAAGAACACCCTGGCCCGGAAGGCGGTGAAAGGCGGATCCCATGAGGCCCTGGCCGTCCACTTCAAGGAGAACTGCGCCGTGGCCTTCGGGTATGACGACCCGGTCGTCGCGGCCAAGGTCCTGGTGGACTACGCCAAGACGAGCAAGAAGTTCGCTATCCGGCTGGCAAGCCTTTCCGGAAGGATCATCGACGAGCAAGGCGTCAAGGATCTCTCCACGCTGCCGGGCAAGCCCGAACTTCTGGCCAGTCTGCTGGGCACCATGAATGCCGTTCCCACCACTTTCGTCTGCCTGTTCGCGAACATGATCCGCGGACTCCTTTACGCCTTAAACGGCGTCAAGGAAAAAAAGGAAGCCGCCTAACAGGCGGTTTAAGCCGAAGCGAACCTTCAAGGAGGACTTTCTAATGTCTGTGACCAAAGAGCAGGTCGTCGAGTTCATCTCCAATATGACCGTGTTGGAACTGGCCGGGTTCATCAAGGAACTCGAAGAGAAGTTCGGCGTTTCCGCCGCCGCCCCGGCCATGGCCGTGGCCGTGGCCGCCCCGGCCGCCGCCGCCGCCGAGGCCGAAGAGGAAAAGACCGAGTTCGATGTCAACCTGACCAATGCCGGGGCCAACAAGATCGGCGTCATCAAGGTCGTCCGGGCCCTGACCGGACTGGGGCTCAAGGAAGCCAAGGCCAAGGTGGACGAGCTGCCTTCGACCATCAAGGAAGCCGTGTCCAAGGCGGAGGCCGAGGATGCCAAGAAACAGCTCGAGGAAGCCGGAGCGACTTGCGAAATCAAGTAGTCCGTCCTCGCCTTCGCATTTTGACCGGGAGCGCGCCCTCCTAACCAGAGGGGGTGCGCTCTCCTGTCCTTTTTTCCGGCCTCGCGCCGCGTATTTTCTTGTGTCCGCGGCCCTCCGGCCGCGCCGTCCCGCCTCGTCAGGCGCGTAACCCGGGTTCGCACGCCCGTTTGGTTATGACGGTCAACCGCGTGAAACCCCATCGGGTCCAACCGTACTTCCGCACCAGAGGGAAAAATGGCCCAACTGAGAAAGAATTTTGGAAAGATCGCCAAATCCCTGACCATCCCGCATTTGCTGAACCTGCAGATCGACTCCTACGATCTGTTTCTGCAGCAGAACGTGCCGCCGGCCAGCCGCGCGGACGCGGGGCTGGAGGGCGTGTTCCGGTCCGTGTTTCCCATCGAGGATTTCAACAAGACCGCGAGCCTTGAATACGTCAGCTACGAGATCGGCGAACCAAAATACGACATGCCGGAGTGCATCGCCAAGGGGTTGACCTACGAGGCCCCCCTGCGGATCAAGGTGCGCCTCGTGGTCTACGACGTGGACGAGGAGACCGAGAACCGCACCATCCGGGACATCAAGGAACAGATCATCTACTTCGGCACCGTGCCCCTCATGACCGAGAAGGGCACCTTCATCATCAACGGCACCGAGCGGGTCATCGTCAACCAGTTGCAGCGCTCCCCGGGCATCATCTTCGAGCACGACTCCGGCAAGACCCACACCAGCCGCAAGGTCCTGTATTCCTGCCGCATCATCCCCATGCGCGGCTCGTGGCTCGATTTCGACTACGACCACAAGGACATCCTCTACGTGCGCATCGACCGCCGCCGCAAGATGCCCGCCACGATCCTGTTCAAGGCCATGGGCATGTCCTCCACGGACATCCTGCGCTATTTCTACGCCGTGGAGTACTTCCGCCTGGAAGGGGACCGGGCCTTCCGGGAGATCAACCCGGAGATGTACCGCAAGGAGAAGGCCTACGCCACGGTCATGGGCCCCGACGGCAAGCCCATCGTCACCGCGGACAAGCCCATCACCAAGAAGGCCTGGCGGCTCATGGTCGAGGGCGGCGTCGAGGCCATCGAGGTCGATCCGGCCACGTTGAGCGGCCTGTTTTTGGCCGAGGACATGGCCGATCCGGGCACCGGCGAGGTCATCGCCGCCGCCGGGGACGAGGTCACCCCCGATCTCACGGAGAAGCTCAAGGACGCCGGGCTGACCCGCCTGCCCATCCTGTTCACCCGGGGCGTGGACACCTCGTCCTCCATCCGCGACACCCTGGCCCTGGACAAGACCACGGACACGGTCTCGGCCCAGGTGGAGATCTACCGCAGGCTTCGGCCGTCCTCCCCGCCCACCCAGGAGATCGCGGCCAGCTTCTTCGAGAACCTCTTCCGCAACCCGGACTACTACGACCTCTCGCCGGTGGGCCGCTACAAGCTCAACGTCCGGCTCAAGCTCGACCTGTCCCTGGATTTCCGGGTGCTCTCCAACGAGGACATCCTGCGCTCGGTCAAGCACCTGACCTTCCTCAAGGACTCCCACGGACCGGCCGACGACATCGACCACCTGGGCAACCGCCGGGTCCGTCCCGTGGGCGAACTGGTCGAGAACCAGTACCGCATCGGCCTGGTGCGCATGGAGCGGGCCATCAAGGAGCGCATGAGCCTGCAGGAAGTGGCCACGCTCATGCCCCACGATCTGATCAATCCCAAGCCCGTGGCCGCCGTGCTCAAGGAGTTCTTCGGGACCTCCCAGCTCTCCCAGTTCATGGACCAGACCAACCCGCTCTCCGAGGTCACCCACAAGCGCCGCCTGTCGGCCCTGGGACCCGGAGGGCTGACCCGCGAACGGGCCGGGTTCGAGGTCCGCGACGTGCATACCTCGCACTACGGACGCATCTGCCCCATCGAAACCCCGGAAGGCCCGAACATCGGCCTTATCGTGTCCTTGACCACCTATTCCCGGGTCAACGACTACGGGTTCATCGAGACCCCCTACCGGGTGGTCAGGGACGGCGTGGTCACCGATGACGTGGTTTACCTCGACGCCACCCGGGAGATCGACGAGATCATCGCCGGGGCCAACACCGAGGTGGGCGACGACGGGCTTCTGGCCCCGGTGGTCGGGGCCCGGGTCAAGGGCGACCTGCTCATGCGGCCGCGCGAGGAGGTCACGCTCATGGACATCTCGCCCAGCCAGATCGTGTCCGTGTCCGCGGCCCTTATCCCCTTCCTCGAACACGACGACGCCAACCGGGCGCTCATGGGATCGAACATGCAGCGCCAGGCCGTGCCCCTTTTGCGCTGCGAGCAGCCCCTGGTGGGCACCGGCATGGAGGCGGCCGTGGCCCGGGATTCGGGCAGCTGCATCCTGGCCGAACGCGACGGCGTGGTGCATTTCGCCGACGCCGAACGCATCATCGTCAACTACGAGGGCGACATCTCCCCGGATACCGGCGGGGTCAAGACCTACGAGCTCCTCAAGCACCACAAGTCCAACCAGAACACCTGCTTCGGCCAGGTGCCCCGGGTGCTGGTGGGCCAGAAGGTCCAAAAGGGCGACATCCTGGCCGACGGCCCGGGCATCCGCGACGGCGAACTGGCCCTGGGCAAGAACCTCCTGGTCGCGTTCATGCCCTGGTGCGGCTACAACTACGAGGATTCCATCCTCATCTCCGAGCGCGCGGTCAAGGAGGACACCTTCACCTCCGTGCACATCGAGGAGTTCGAGGTGGTGGCCCGGGACACCAAGCTGGGACCCGAGGAGATCACCCGGGACATCCCCAACGTCGGCGAGGAGATGTTAAAAGACCTCGACGAGTGCGGCATCATCCGCCTGGGGGCCAAGGTCGGTCCCGACGACATCCTGGTGGGCAAGATCACCCCCAAGGGCGAGACCCAGCTCACCCCCGAGGAAAAGCTCCTTAGGGCCATCTTCGGCGACAAGGCCCGGGACGTCAAAAACACCTCCCTCAAGGTGCCGCCGGGCATCGAGGGCACGGTCATCGACGTGCGCGTCTTCAACCGCCGTTCCGGCGAAAAGGACGACCGCACCACCTCCATCGAGGAGTTCGAACTGGCCCGCCTGGACGTCAAGGAGGCCCAGTTCGTGGCCGCCCTGACCGATTCGATCCGGGAGAGGCTGTGGGCCGAGGTGGCCGGAAAATCCGTGGCCCAGACCATCAAGGGCAAAAAGAAGGGCGAGGTCCTGCTCGAGGCCGGACACCCCATCCGCCGCGAGATCCTCGACGACCTGCCCCTGCGCAAGCTGGCCGGGCTTTTCGCCGCCAAGGAGATCAACGAACTGGTGGCCGCCAGGCTCGACGACTACGAGCGCCAGATCCAGTTCATCCACAATATCCACGAGCAGAAGCGGGCCAAGGTCACCGAGGGCGACGACCTGCCCCCGGGCGTGATCAAGATGGTCAAGGTCTACGTGGCCGTCAAACGCAAGCTCAACGTGGGCGACAAGATGGCCGGCCGCCACGGCAACAAGGGCGTCGTCTCGTGCATCCTGCCCGAGGAGGACATGCCCTTTTTCGCCGACGGCTCCCCGGTGGACATCGTCTTGAACCCCCTGGGCGTGCCCTCGCGCATGAACATCGGCCAGATCATGGAGACCCACCTGGGCTGGGCCGGAAAGGTCCTCGGCGAGAAGTTGTCCCGGATGCTGGCCGAGCAAAATCCGCTGGCCGAGATCCGCGAGGCGGTCAAGGACATGCTGGGCGCGGCCGATGTGGCCGAACTGGTCGACGGCCTTTCCGACGAGGAACTCGTCAAAAGCGTCAAGGCGGTCAAGGACGGCATCGTGGCCAAGACCCCGGTCTTCGACGGCGCCACCGAGGACGAGATCTGGAGCTGGCTCAAAAAGGCCGGACTTTCCGACGACGGCAAGGTCACGCTCTATGACGGCCGCACCGGCGACCCGTTCCACCGGCCGGTCACCGTGGGCGTCATGTACATGCTAAAGCTCCACCACCTGGTCGACGAGAAGATCCACGCCCGGTCCACGGGCCCGTACTCCCTGGTCACCCAGCAGCCGCTGGGCGGCAAGGCCCAGTTCGGCGGCCAGCGCCTGGGCGAGATGGAGGTCTGGGCCCTGGAGGCGTACGGCGCGTCGCACCTGTTGCAGGAGTTTTTGACGGTCAAGTCCGACGACGTGTCCGGACGGGTCAAGATGTACGAGAAGATCGTCAAGGGCGACAACTTCCTGGAGGCCGGCCTGCCCGAGTCCTTCAACGTCCTGGTCAAGGAGCTCATGTCCCTGGGCCTGGATGTGGACCTGCTCCAGGACGAGAAGAAAAAGCTCAAACGATAATCCGATCGGGCCGGCGTCCCCCAGGGACGCCGGCCGGCCCCGGGCGCCGCCGGAAACCTCCGGCCGGGGCGGGGCCGGGATGAAAAGAACGCGTAGGGGAGGCGGGACCGCCCCGGGCGGTTCCAGGGAGCCGGAGCAAGACGGCTTCCCCCTTCAATCACCTACCACGAGGGAACCCTATGTCTTTGGACGAACTGTTCAGCATGCGCGGTCTGGGCCAGAGCACCATCTCCAGCAGGACGCTCAAGGCCATCAAGATCTCCATCGCTTCACCGGAAAAAATCCGGGAATGGTCCTTCGGCGAGGTCAAAAAGCCCGAGACCATCAACTACCGGACCTTCAAGCCCGAACGCGACGGGCTTTTCTGCGCCAAGATCTTCGGCCCGGTCAAGGATTACGAGTGCAACTGCGGCAAGTACAAGCGCATGAAGCACCGGGGCATCGTGTGCGAGAAGTGCGGGGTCGAGGTCATCGCCTCCAAGGTGCGCCGCGAGCGCATGGGGCATATCGAGCTGGCCGCCCCGGTGGCCCACATCTGGTTTCTCAAGACCCTGCCCTCCAAGATCGGCACCCTTTTGGACATGACCATGGTCGATCTGGAGAAGGTGCTCTATTTCGACTCCTACGTGGTGCTCGATCCCAAGGACACCAACCTGCACAAATACCAGGTGATCTCCGAGGAGCAGTTCCTGCAGGTCATCGACCACTACGGCGGCGAGGACGCGGTCAAGGTGGGTATGGGCGCCGAGGCCGTGCGCCTGCTTCTGGAGGAGATCGACATGGTCAAGCTTCGCGCCGAACTGCGCGAGGAGGCCATGACCACCAAGTCCCAGACCAAGAAGAAAAAGATCATCAAGCGGTTGAAGATCGTCGAGGCCTTCCTGGATTCCAGCAACAAGCCCGAGTGGATGATCATGGAGGTCATTCCGGTCATCCCGCCCGAACTGCGGCCCCTGGTCCCCCTGGACGGCGGCCGGTTCGCCACCTCGGACTTAAACGACCTCTACCGCCGGGTGATAAACCGCAACAACCGCCTCAAGCGCCTTTTGGAGCTCGGCGCGCCGGACATCATCATCCGCAACGAGAAGCGCATGCTCCAGGAGGCCGTGGACGCCCTGTTCGACAACGGCCGCCGGGGCCGGGCCATCACCGGAACCAACGGCCGGCCGCTCAAATCCCTGTCGGACATGATCAAGGGCAAGCAGGGCCGTTTCCGCCAGAACCTTCTGGGCAAGCGCGTGGACTATTCCGGCCGTTCGGTCATCGTGGTCGGCCCCAAGCTGCGGCTGCACCAGTGCGGGCTGCCCAAGAAGATGGCCCTGGAGCTGTTCAAGCCCTTCATCTATTCCCGCCTGGAGGACAAAGGCCTGGCCACGACCATCAAGACCGCCAAGAAGATGGTCGAGCGCGAGGAACTGGTGGTCTGGGACATCCTGGAAGAGGTGGTGCGCGAGTATCCGATCCTCCTCAACCGCGCCCCGACCCTGCACCGCCTGGGCATCCAGGCCTTCGAGCCGATCCTGGTCGAGGGCAAGGCCATCCAGCTGCATCCCCTGGTCTGCTCGGCCTACAACGCCGACTTCGACGGCGACCAGATGGCCGTGCACGTGCCCTTGTCCGTGGAGGCCCAGATCGAGTGCCGGGTGCTCATGATGTCCACCAACAACATCCTGTCCCCGGCCAACGGCAACCCCATCATCGTGCCCTCCCAGGACATCGTCCTGGGGCTCTACTACCTGACCGTGGAGCGCTCCTTCAGCAAGGGCGAGGGCAAGATCTTCTCCGATCCGGGCGAGGTGGTCTGCGCCCTGGACGCCGACGTGGTCAGCCTGCACGCCAAGGTCAAGGTGCGCATCGACGGCACGCTCGTGGACACCACCCCGGGCCGCATCATCGTGGGCGAGCTCATGCCCCCGGAGGTGCCCTTCGAGATGGTCAACACCGTGCTCAACAAACGCTCCATCGGCCGTCTGGTGGGCGAGACCTACCGCCATGCCGGGACCAAGGCCACGGTCATCCTGTGCGACCATCTGAAGAGCCTGGGCTATGAATACGCCACCCGGGCCGGCGTCTCCATCGGCGTCAAGGACCTGACCGTCCCCAGCCGCAAGCAGACCATCCTGGACGCCTCCCAGAACGAGGTCATCCAGATCGAGCAGCAGTACGCCGAGGGCATCATCACCCGTACGGAAAAGTACAACAAGGTCGTGGACGTGTGGACCAAGGCCACCAACGAGGTGGCCGCGGAGATGATGCGCGAGATCTCCACCGACACCCTGCGCGACGAAAAAACCGGGGCCACCGAGCGCAACACCAGCTTCAACCCCATCTTCATGATGACCCACTCCGGGTCCCGAGGCAACCAGGACCAGATGCGCCAGCTGGCCGGCATGCGCGGGCTGATGGCCAAGCCCTCGGGCGAGATCATCGAGACGCCCATCACCTCCAACTTCCGCGAAGGCCTGTCCGTGGCCCAGTACTTCATCTCCACCCACGGCGCGCGCAAGGGCCTCGCGGACACGGCGCTCAAGACCGCCAACTCCGGGTATCTGACCCGCCGGCTGGTGGACGTGGTCCAGGACGTGATCATCACCGACATCGACTGCGGCACCGTGGACGGCCTGGAGATATCCCACTACATCAAGGCCGGCGACGTGAAGCAGCGCGTGCACGAGCGGGCCCTGGGCCGGGTGACCATGTTCGACGTGCTCGACTCGGCCACCGGGGAGGTGCTGATCCCGGCCAACACCATCATCGACGAGCACTACGCCCAGGTCATCGAGGATTCCGGCATAAGTTCGCTCATGATCCGCTCCACCCTGACCTGCCAGAGCAAGTACGGCGTATGCGCGCATTGCTACGGCCGCGACCTGGCCCGGGGGCACCTGGTCAACGTGGGCGAGACCGTGGGCATCATCGCCGCCCAGTCCATCGGCGAGCCCGGCACCCAGCTGACCATGCGCACCTTCCACATCGGCGGCACGGCGGCCAGGGAGATCGAACGGTCGTCCATCACCGCCCAGCATGCCGGGCGCGTGGCCCTGTCCCGGGTCAAGTCCATCAAGAACACCCAGGGCCAACTCATCATCATGGGCAAGAGCGGCCAGGTGAGCATCGTGGACGAGCAGGGCCGGGAACGCGAGAAGTACAACATGCCCTCGGGCGCCAAGCTCTTCGTGGCCGCCGGCGACGAGGTGCGCAAGGACCAGATCCTGGCCGAGTGGGACCCCTTCAACGAGCCCTTCGTCACCGACGTCTCGGGCGTGATCAAGTTCACCGACATCCTGGAGGGCAAGACCTACCAGGAGAAGGTGGACGAGACCACCAAGCGGGCCACCCAGACCATCATCGAATACCGGACCACCACCTTCAGGCCGAGCATCTCCGTGTGCGACGAGACCGGCCGTCCCAAAACCCGCCCGGGGACCAACTCCCCGGCGGTCTTCCAACTGCCGGTCGGGGCCATCATCATGATCCGAGACGGCCAGGAGGTCTTCGAAGGCGACATCATCGCCAGAAAGCCCCGGGAAACCTCGAAAACCAAGGACATCGTCGGCGGTCTTCCCCGCGTGGCCGAGCTTTTCGAGGTCAGAAAGCCCAAGGAGATGGCCGTGGTCTCCGAGATCGACGGCATGGTCTCCTTCGGCCCCGAGACCAAGGGCAAGCGCAAGATCATCGTCACCCCGGACGCCGGCGATCCCAAGGAATACCTCATCCCGCGCGGCAAGCACATCACCGTGCAGGAGGGCGATTTCGTGGAGGCCGGGGAGCTTCTGACCGAAGGCTATCCCGAACTGCACGACATCCTGAAGATCAAGGGCGAGAAGTTCCTGGCCAAGTACCTGGTGGAGGAGATCCAGGACGTGTACCGGTTCCAGGGCGTGGCCATCAACGACAAGCACATCGAGATCATCGTGCGCCAGATGCTCAAAAAGGTGCAGGTGCTCGATTCCGGGGACACCAACTTCCTGATCGGCGAGCAGGTGGACAAGCAGAAGTTCATGGATGAAAACGCCCGCTGCATCAAGGAGGGCCTGCGGCCGGCCGTGGCCGAACCGCTGGTCCTGGGCATCACCCAGGCCTCGCTGTCCACGGATTCGTTCATCTCCGCGGCCTCGTTCCAGGAGACGACCAAGGTGCTCACCGAGGCCTCGCTCATGGGCAAGGAGGACAGCCTGCGGGGACTCAAGGAAAACGTCATCGTGGGGCGGCTGATTCCGGCCGGCACCGGATACCGCCGGTACATGGACTGCGAGATCGACGTGCCGCGCCAGCCCGAGCGGCCGGACAAGTTCCTGGAGGACCTGGAAGAGGATCCGCTCCTGATCGACATGTAAGGTCGGAGATCATCCGAAAAAAAAGCGGGGAGACGAAAGTCTCCCCGCTTTTTTTTCGGGTGACGCCTCTTGCCTGAGTCCGGGGGAGGGATTTGGGGCGTTGGCGGCGCGCGTTTCAAGAGTTTGGGCGTGCAAATCCCGTTTCCCACGAGACGCGGCGGGATATGAAGGCAACGTGACGCAAGGTGATCGGACCTTGATCCGGATCAAGGTCATGCGGGTACCGGGAAGGATAGACTCCGATGTTTCGAACCGGACCAAAACCTGGAAGCAAAAATCAAAACAAAGGTGAGAAAATGAACGAGTTGGATATGTTGTTGCAAGGCATGACGTTTGATTTTTTCGGGACCGGCAAGCACAAAATCGAAATGGAAACCCTCCTCTCGTCGCAAAACGCCCTGCTGCTGGATGTGAGATCGCGGCAGGAATGGGAATCGGTCCAGATACGGCTGGAAAACCATATTTCCGTCTTGTGGATTCCGATCGAGGATATCCCGGCACGATGTGGCGAGATACCTCGCGACGCCACGGTGGGGCTTTTTTGTCCCGCGGGAGTCAGGTCGGCCATCGCCTACCTGTATCTGCGGGCCCTCGGATACGAACACGTCCGGATCGCCCCGAGCAGCTACGACGCCCTGACGAATCTGCTGCTGCCCGGGAAGCTCATGAAGGCCATCCGCGAACGGGCGGCGAAGTCCGCCGGGATGCAGTGAGGGATCGCCTCCCCCCGCGCCCCGATTCGTCGTGCGTTTCCTGACGCCGGGGTCATGACGTCCGCCGTGTTTTCGGGTTCGTGAAGCTTCGCAACTCCTCGATACCCACGCCGGGGACGGCATGGCCACGGCGTTTTTCGTAGCCCGCCGGTCAGGTGATAACCACCTCGGCACAAGCCGCTTTCCTCTCTTCGTCCGGTCCGGATTCCCTGGAAGGCCACGGCCTTCACGGGAAAAGCGATCGGCGTCGATCGATCATGACCCCGACCTTTGCCCCGCGTCTTCGGGAATGCTCGCCTGTCCGCGACTGTCAGCCATGCCTCGGGGACCGGGCGGCAGCCTGCGAACGGCAATCCCTGAACCGGTTGTCGGAAAAATACGACAAGATGGCTTCATTCTGTCGTATTTTTCCGACAGCATGGAATGATTATGTCGTAAAAATACGACAACAATACCGACTCTTGTCTTAAAAATTCGACAAAGTTGTGGGTGTCATAAAAATACGACAAATTTGCGCCCGCACTTTACGGTGCTACAATATTTTAAAAAGTAGACACTTTTTCTTGAGTAGACAACTATAGAAATACGGCATTGCTGTCAAATGTGCAATCAGACGTGATCAGGCATAAACGCCATGGCGCCAAAATGGATTCCATATGGCGTTTTCGAGACGTCGCGCACAGGAGATGCCTGCCGTGATCGTCAGGTTTGGTGAGTTGGAGATATTCTCCATAGGAACCTCAGTGCGCGCGATGTGTCCGATGTCCGGCCTCACTCCGTTTTCCTTTCGAGAGGATTCCATGCCGCAGTTCGGTCACTTCCCATGACGAACAAGGCGGAAGGGTCCTGTGCGGGCGACGATCCTGAAAACAACTGCCGATCTGGCCGCGTCGGCCGGCGCAAGAAAGAGGGGTTGTGCGGACTTGTGCCGGCGCTGCGTAATCACCGGTCGGATGAACATCGGCGGACGGGACGCCGGTATGATTCCGGGAATACGTCAACGGCGTGCCAGGTGGCCCGCTGAGCCGCCCTGGAAAAAGCAGCACGTCATGTTGGAAACCCTTTTTTGATCCACATCCGAGCGAATACAAAAGAATACCAGATCAGGAGGATACAATGTCTCAGCCGCAAAAATCAAACGATGTGTTGGGGACGATCAACAGGGGAAACTCGACGGATTCCGGACTGTGCACGCTGTGCCGGGCTGATTGCACCGGGAAGTGTGAGACCTGGATGTCGAGCTTCAGGGGCCGCAGCATGCTCTATCCTCGGGATTTCGGCTTTGTCACCGCCGGAAGCGGAAACACGACGCATATCGGGGTGTCCTACAATGCCTTGCGCGTCCAGGGGTACAACTACGGCTGGAACAGCAACGGAAACGGGAAGGCAAAAAAAGCCGACGACTGTCTTTTCACCAATGTGAGCCTGGAGACGGAATTCGGGTACAAGGACAAGACGGTCTGCCGGATGCCGCTGATGACCGGGGCCCTGGGCTCGACGTTCATTGCGGCCAAGTATTGGGAATCGTTCGCCGTCGGCTGCGCCCTGGTCGGCATCCCCATCGTCGTCGGCGAGAATGTCGTCGGCGTGGACAAAAAGTCCGAGATCAAGAACGGGAAGATCGTCAAATCCCCGGAACTCGACAGGCGCGTCGATACCTACATGCGCTTCCATGACGGATACGGGGCGATCATCATCCAGCTCAACGTGGAGGACGCCCGCAACGGCGTGGCCGAATACGTCATCGACAAGTACGGGGACAAGGTCTTCATCGAGCTCAAATGGGGCCAGGGCGCGAAGAACATCGGCGGCGAGATCGAGGTCACCAGCCTCGAATACGCCAATTTCCTGAAAAAAAGGGGATATCTCGTCGATCCCGACCCGGAGAGGAAAGAGGTCCAGAAGGCCTTCGAGCAACGCGCGATCAAGAGCTTCGCCCGCCACAGCCGCCTCGGATACACGGACTATTCGAACGCCGACCAGGTGAAGGAGAACTTCATGGTGTCGGTGGACTATCTGCGCAAGCTCGGGTTCAAGCACATCTCCCTGAAGACGGGCTCCTACGGCATGGAGGCCCTGGCCATGGCCATCAAGTACGCCACCGAGGCCAAGCTGGATCTGTTGACCATCGACGGCTCCGGCGGCGGCACCGGCATGAGCCCCTGGAACATGATGGAAAACTGGGGCGTGCCGTCCATCCTTTTGCATTCCAAGGCCTACGAATACGCGTCCCTGCTCGCGGCCAGGGGGGAAAAGGTCGTGGATCTGTCCTTCGCCGGCGGCCTGGCCCGCGAGGACCACATGTTCAAGGCCCTGGCCCTTGGCTCGCCGTACGTCAAGATGATCTGCATGGGCCGGGCGGTGATGATCCCCGGATTCCTCGGGGCCAACATCGAGGGCGCCCTGAATACCGAGCGCCGGGAGAAGGTGCACGGCAACTGGGCCACGCTGCCGAAGACCATCCGCGACCTGGGGGACAGCCCGGAACAGATCTTTTCCGGATACTACGACATCCTCAAGAAGGTCGGGAGCAAGGCCATAGCCGACGTGCCGTACGGGGCCATGGCCATCTGGTGCCTCGCGGACAAGCTCTCGGCCGGGCTGCAGCAACTGCTGGCCGGGGCCAGAAAGGATTCCGTGAAGGACATCTCGCGCGGCGACATCGCCTCCGCGAACCGGGAGACCGAACAGGAGACCGGGATTCCTTTCATCACGGACATCCAGGACGAGATTGCCCGGAAGCTGCTGACCGCCTAGCGCGGCGGTTCTTGAAATGATCTCAAACGCGGCGGGCCGGCCCCCCCGGATGGGTGGGGCCGGCCTGGTGCGTGGTACGCCTCGGATCATGGACGCGAAAGGGGGAGAGCATGGCGAGAGACCTGGTTTTTGATCTGAAAACCCCGGAAGAGGTCATCAAGGTCGTCCGGGACAACAATGTCCGGTTCATCCAGTTCTGGTTCGTCGATGTCCTGGGGGACCTCAAAAGTTTCGAGGTCACGCCGAGCGAGTTGCCCGCCGCGTTTGCCGAGGGCATGGGTTTCGACGGGTCCTCGATCCACGGATTCGCCCGGGTGGAGGAATCGGACATGCTGGCCATGCCCGAGGCCTCGACGTTCCAGATCCTTCCCTGGCGCAGCGACGAGTACCTGGTGGCCCGGGTGTTCTGCGACATCCTCAAACCGGACATGACCCCCTACGAGGGCGACAGCCGCTACATCCTCAAAAAAGTGCTCCGGAAGGCCGCCGAGGGCGGATACACGTTTTATCTCGGGCCGGAACTGGAGTTCTTCCTGTTCTCGTCGAACAGGGAGCCGGCCTGCCTGGATGTCGGGGGCTATTTCGACGCCCCCCACGTGGACCTGGGGGTCAAGATCCGGCGCGAGATCATCTGCGCGCTCGAGGACATGGGCATCGAGGTCGAATACAGCCATCATGAGGTCGCCAGCAGCCAGCACGAGATCGACCTGAGGTACCAGGAAGCCCTCAAGATGGCCGACGTGGCCGTCACCTACCGCATCATCTGCAAGGAGATCGCGGCCAGGAACGGATGCCACGCCTCGTTCATGCCCAAGCCCGTCTTCGGCATCAACGGCAGCGGCATGCATGTGCATCAATCCCTGTTCAGGGACGGGAAAAACGTCTTTTTCGATGCCGCCGACCCCTTTCACCTGAGCCGGGAGGCCAAGGGATACATCGCCGGACTGCTCAGGCATTCCAGGGAAATCTGCTGCGTGACCAACCAGTGGATCAATTCCTACAAGCGCCTGGTCCCGGGCTACGAGGCGCCGACGTACATCGCCTGGGCCAGAAGGAACCGTTCGACCCTGGTCCGGGTGCCCATGTACAAGCCGGGAAAGGAGAACGCCACCAGGGTCGAGCTGCGCAGTCCCGATCCCGCGTGCAATCCGTATCTGGCCTTCGCGGTCATGCTTGCCGCCGGCTTCAAGGGCATGGAAGAGGGATACGATCTGCCTGATCCGATCGAGTCCAACATCTACGAGATGGACCGTCAGGCCCTGGCCGATAACGGCATCGGATCGCTTCCCGACAGCCTGCATGAGGCGGCCCGGGAAATGGCGGACAGCGAGCTCGTGAAAGAGACCCTGGGGGATCACATTCACGAAAAACTGTATCAGAACAAGATGATCGATTGCAGCGAATACAACAAGCTGGTGACGAAATACGAGATCCGCGAATACCTCCAGATGCTTTAGCCTGAGGCCGCGTTTGGCCGGGAAGCGCGTCGCCGGATCGCACGGAGACGGCGGCGCCCCGGCCGGGGGCGTTGTGTTGGAAAGGCGTCGGTCCCGCTTGCCATCCCCGGCCCGGGTGGGCGATACAGGTAAATCGCCCTCAAAAACGCACCCGGAGGAGACACGCCATGCTGGACGAGACACTGGGCTTCCTCGCCGCCCATGACATGTGCGTTCTGGCCACGGCGTCCCACGATGTCCCCCATTGTTCGCTCATGGCCTATGTCCTGGGCCGGGACTCCCGGTCGCTGCTCATGGCCACCTTTCCCGACACCCTCAAGTGGCGCAACCTCACTGAAAATCCGGCCGTCAGCGTTCTGGTGGACGATCGGTGCGGGGCGGCTGATTTCGATCGGGACGCGATCACGGCGGTCACGGTGTCCGGGATCTTCGAACCCATGGCCCGGCCCTCGGACGAGGAGGCCGCGAAAGCGCTTCTGGCCGAGCGGCACGGAGCCCTGGGCGGCATCCTGGAACGGTCCGATTCCCGGATCATCCGCATCCGCATCCGCGCCCTGCAGGTCCTCGACGGCCCGGTCCGGGCCACGTTTCTGGCCGTGCCGGACTGATCGTTTGCGGCGGGCTCGGCGGGACGGACGGTGAGTGGAGGGGGTCAGGCGCCGGCCTGCGGGCTTTGGGTGTAGGCCACGAAATCCTCCTGCACCTGCCGGATGACCCGCTCCCGCAGTTCGGCCACCTTTTCCGGAGGCTCCTTTTTCAGAATCGCCCGGTGATATCTGGCCAGGGCCGCGTAGGAATCCAGGAGTTCCTCGTGGAGCGTGTCCTTGTCCGGCGTGACCTCCCGCAGCGAAACCACGCGGCAGTTCATGCGCGAGGCCAGATAGCGCAGGGGCAGGATGGAATCGCAGGCCCGCATCAGCGGCAGAAGCAGTTCCACGCCGCATTTCGCCCCCCGGTCGGTTCCGCTGAGTTCCCGCATGAAGGTGGTGTAGGGCTTGCCCAACTCCCTGGCCAGATCCTTGGCCGGCCTGCCCGAGGCGCGGACCATCTCGTAAAGAACGCCCGTGATCGTCTTTCGCATGAGAACAATACCTCCAAAATCTCATGGCCTTCGAGGAACCGATGAGATATATGCAAAAATGCTGGTTCAGCCCCTTGATTGTTTTTCGTCCGCCAGGCGTTGTCCGCGACGCGTTTTTGGACCGGATAAGCGGAAGGCAGCATGTGGTACAAGGAAACCATCATCTATGAATTGCACGTGCGTTCCTTCGCCGACGGCGATGGGGACGGCGTGGGCGATTTCAGCGGGCTCATCGACAAGCTGGACTATCTGAAACGCCTCGGGGTCGGGGCGTTGTGGCTTCAGCCCTTCTATCCCTCCCCCCTGCGCGACGATGGGTACGACATCGCCGACTACACCGGCATCCATCCGGCCTACGGCACCCTGGCCGATTTCCGTCGTTTCTTGCGCGAGGCCCATAAGCGGGGGCTTCGGGTGATCACCGAACTGGTGCTCAACCATACCTCGGACCAGCATCCCTGGTTCCAGCGGGCCAGACGGGCCAGACCCGGCTCGGCCCGGCGCGACTTCTACGTCTGGAGCGACACCCCGGACAAGTTCCGGCAGGCCCGCATCATCTTCAAGGACTTCGAGCAGTCCAACTGGTCCTGGGATCCCGTGGCCAAGGCCTACTATTGGCACCGCTTCTACGCCAACCAGCCCGACCTCAATTTCGACAATCCGGCCGTGCGCCGGGCCATGCTCAAGGTGGTGGACTTCTGGCTGGGCATGGGCGTGGACGGTCTGCGCCTCGACGCCGTGCCCTATCTTTTCGAGCGGCAGGGGACCAATTGCGAGAATCTGCCACAAACCCACGCCTTCCTCAAGGAACTGCGGGCCCATGTGGACGCCGCCTTCCCGGACCGGATGCTCCTGGCCGAGGCCAACCAGTGGCCCGAGGACGCGGTGGCCTATTTCGGCCGGGGCGACGAATGCCATATGGCCTTCCATTTCCCCATCATGCCCCGCATCTTCATGTCCCTGTGGGCAGAGGACCGCTATCCCGTGGTGGACATCTTGGAACAGACCCCGCCCATTCCGGACGCCTGCCAGTGGGCCCTGTTTCTGCGCAATCATGACGAACTGACCCTGGAGATGGTCAGCGACGAGGAACGCGATTCCATGTACCGGGCCTACGCCAAGGACGACAAGGCCCGCCTCAACCTGGGCATCCGCCGCAGGCTGGCCCCGCTGATGCAGAACAACCGGCGCAAGATGGAGCTCATCAACATCCTGCTTTTCTCCTTTCCCGGCACGCCCATCCTCTATTACGGCGACGAGCTGGGCATGGGCGACAACTACCATCTCGGCGACCGCAACGGCGTGCGCACGCCCATGCAGTGGAGCCCGGACCGCAACGCCGGCTTTTCCAAGGCCAACCCCCAGTCCCTGTTTCTGCCCGTGGTCATCGATCCAGAGTACCACTACGAAGTGGTCAACGTGGAGACCCTGGAGCGCAACCAGTCCTCGTTCCTGTGGTGGATTCGCCGGCTTTTGGCTGCCTACAAGGCCCAGCCGGCCCTGGGCAGGGGGGGGCTGTCCTTCGTCCGGGGCGAAAACACGAAGGTCCTGGCCGTGTTGCGCGCCGACGGGGATGATCGACTGCTGGCCGTGATCAACCTGTCCCGGCATGCGCAGGTCGCCGAACTGGACCTCTCGGAGCTCGCCGGGTTCACGCCCGTGGACGTGTTCGGGCAGACCCGTTTCCCGGTCATCGACCGGACCCCGTATGTCCTGACCATGGGGCCGTATGACTACTATTGGCTGCGTCTGGAAAACTCCCAGGCCGCCCAGGCGCAGGGACCCTCTCCCGCGCCGTTGACGGTCACCGGCAGGCAGGCCCGACACTTCTGCGCGGCCGAGGGCCTGTCCGGCACGGCGGGGGCCACGCATGCGTTCTCCGCGATCATCTCCCGGCTTGTCGGCGAGGGGGAGAACGATATCCGCCAGGTCGACGAACTGGTGATGCGCACCGAGCAGGGGAGCACGAGCCTGCTTTTGGCCGGGGTCCAGGAACCAAGGGGGGACCTCGCTTCCCGCGTGCTCCTGCTTTCCAGGGCCAGGGAGCCCGGGGCCGGGGCGCCCGAGGCCGTTTCGGAAGGGATTCTGGCCCGCATGGTCTGCCCGGATGGCGCGGAAATGCTGATCAACGGGCTGACGGAACCTGAGTCCATAGCCCGCCTGACGGGATTCATGGCCTCCTGGAAACGCCGCCAGGGGCAGCACGGCGTGTTTCAAAGCGAACGGTACGCGCGTAAAAGCGAACTGATGCCCATGGAACGGCCGGGCAACATCCGCGTGCTCATGAGGACCCCGCATTCCATCACCTTTTCCCTGGACAACGCGGTCTTTTTGAAGGTCTTTCTGCGTCCCGAGGAAGGCGTCAATCCGGACCTGGAACTGCCGGTTCTTCTGGCCAGAAGGGACTTCCCCGGGGTGCCCCGGGTGCTGGCCGCCCTGTCCTATCGCCGGCCCAGGGCCCTGCCCATGACCCTGGCCGTGGCCTCGTCCTATGTGGCCGGATCGGTTTCCGGCGATGTCTTTGTCCTGGAGGCCCTGGAGCGGTTTTTCGGGGATGTCCTGGCCCAGGGCCTGCCTCCGGCCCCGGAAATCCGCACAGAGGCCATGGACGGATATCTTCTCGAATACTTCCGGGAGCTTGGAAGAAGGGCCGCGCGGTTGCATATGGCCCTGGCCGCCATGTCCGGCGCCGATTTCGCTCCGGAACCGATGAACAAGCTGTACCTGCGCTCCATCTACCAGTCCATGCGCAGCCACCTGCACCGGGCGGCCCGGGAGGTGGACGCGGTGCGCCGGGAGGTCCCGAGTCTCAAGCCGCTGCCCAAACGGCTCCTGCTGGAACGCTTCGCCGCCCTGATGTCCCTGGGGCCGAGCGGCATGCGCATCCGCATCCACGGCGACTTCAGCCTGGAAAACGTGCTGCGGGTCGGGCAGGAACTGGTGATCGTCGATTACGACGGCGACGTCCGGCTGCCCCTGGGCGAGCGCCGCATCAAGCGTTCCCCCCTGCGCGACGTGGCCAGCATGCTCCAGTCCGTGGCGGTCACGGCCCGTCGCGGGTACGAACAGTATCTCGCCCATGCCGCCACGGACGCCCCCCTGCTTTCCCTCTGGCTCGACCGCTGGCTTGCCGTGGCCTGCGGCGCGTTTCTCGACGCCTACATGGAGGAGGCCGGGGAAGCGCCCTTTCTTCCGGCGGACGCGTCCTCCCGGAGAGTGTTGCTGCAGGTCTATGTCCTGGAGCAGGGGCTGCGGGCCATTGTCCGGGCCATCGACGCGGGGCGTCAGGGTGAGGTGCCCCTTTTGCGCGCGGCCTTGGGGAGCCTGAAGGGAATGAGCGCATGACCGGGTTGCGGGGACTGTCCGGACTCGCGGCCGATCCGCTTCTGGCGGATGTTTTCGGGGGAAGGCGCGACGGGCTCCTGCTCCTGGACTACGACGGGACCCTGGCCCCGTTTCGGGTCGAACGCGAAAAGGCCGCGCCCTATCCGGGCGTTGTGGACATGCTTCGCCGGCTGCCGTCCCGGGGGGGCGGGCGGTTCGTGGTCATCAGCGGCCGGATGGCCGGGGAGGTCGAGGGTTTTTTGCACCCGGCGACCCCGGCGGAGATCTGGGGGTGCCACGGGGCACAGCGCCTGCGACCGGGTGGCGAGCCACGGACACCGGATTTGAAGCCACACTGGGCAAAGGCCCTGGAACGGGCCGCGGACATGGCCGCCGCATGCGTCCCGCCGGACGCGCTGGAGCGTAAGGGCGTCTGCCTCGCCCTGCACTGGCGGGGCATGGAGGCCTCGCAGCGGGAACAGCTCCGGCGGCGCATCGGGCCCCTGTGGTCCCGCCTGGCCCGGGAGGCCGGGCTCGCGGCGCATCCCTTTGACGGCGGCCTGGAACTGCGCCCGCCGGACTGGGACAAGGGCGGGGCGGTACGGACCCTGCGCCGGGAGAATCCGGACGCGATCCTGGTCTATCTCGGCGACGACCGCACCGACGAGGACGCCTTCCGAGCCCTGGACGCCTCGGGGCTGGGGGTGCTGGTCCGGGTCGCGCCACGCCCGACCGCGGCGCGGTATCGGATAACCCCGCCGGAAGAACTGCTCAGGTTTCTGGGCCTGTGGGCGCAAGGCGTGACGGCCTGTGGCGCTGGCCCTGGGAGGTGACATGCATCAGGATGCGGCGGACAAACGTTTTCTTGTGGTCTCGAACAGGCTGCCCATCCGCATCGCCCGTGATCGGGAAGGGCGGCTGGTCGCGCGCCAGGGCGCCGGCGGGCTGGTGACCGCCATGGCCCCCGTGCTCAAGAATCGCGGCGGAATCTGGCTCGGCTGGCCCGGAACCTCGGAGCAGGGGGTCAGGGGGATGTGCCGCGCCTTCTCCCGGGAGGCGGGGTATCTGCTGTGGCCCGTGGAACTGACGGACGCGGATGTCGAGGGCTTCTACAACGGGTTTTCCAACGAGATCCTGTGGCCCCTGTTCCATGAATTCCTGGCCCGCTGCAATTTTTTTCCCTCGTACTGGGAGGCGTACCAATCCGCCAATCTGAAATTCGCCACAGTCACCGCGACCATGGCCAAGGACGAGGATTTCATCTGGGTCCATGACTATCACCTCATGCTGGTGGCCAAATACCTCAAGGAGACCGGAAAGAGGTCGCGGGTGGGGTTCTTCCTGCACATTCCCTTTCCCCAGGCGGACATGTTCCTCAAAATTCCCTGGCGGCGGCAGCTTCTTGCGGCCCTTCTGGAATACGATCTGATCGGATTCCAGACCCTGCGCGACCTGCGCAATTTTGTCGAATCGGTCAAGAGGGTCTATCCCTCGGCCATGCGCAAGGGGCGGGGGCAGGTGACGACGCTTCACGCCAACGGCCGGTCGCCGCGCATCGGCAGCTTTCCCATCGGCATCGATTTCCGATCCTTCGTGGAAACCGCCAGGAAACCGGAACGCGCGGAGGCCGCCCGGGAGATCAGAAAGGCCTTCCGGGATCGCTTCCTGCTTTTTGGCGCGGACCGTCTGGACTACACCAAGGGCGTGCCCCAGCGCCTGGACGCCTTGCGGACGGCCCTGGAGCGTTTTCCCGAACTGCGGGAAAGGATCTGCCTGATCCAGGTCCTGGTCCCGAGCCGGGAGGAGGTTCCCCAGTATCAGTCCATGAAGATGGAGATCGAACGCCTGGTGGGGGAAATCAACGGCCGGTTCTCCACGCCGGGATGGGCCCCGGTCCACTTCACTTACCGCAACCTCCCCCGGGAGGAACTGGTCGGCTACTACTTGGCGGCGGACATGGCCCTGGTCACGCCGCTTCGGGACGGCATGAATCTGGTGGCCAAGGAGTACGCGGCCTGCAACGTGTCCGGGACGGGCATCCTGTGCCTGAGCGAGTTCGCCGGGGCGGCCATGGAGCTGCACAGCCACGCGGTCATGGTCAATCCCTTCGACGTGGACGGCATGGCCGAGGCCATCCGGGAGGGGGCGCTCATGGGCATCGATCAGCGCCGTCGCCGGATGCGGGCCATCCGCGCGATTCTCAAGCGCTATGACATCTTCTGGTGGGTGGATGCTTTTTTGCAGGCGGCCTTTTCCACGCATCTCGAGGATTTTCCGCCCCGCGAGGACGGCTATTGGGAGGCGTTGGAAGCGAGCATGGGGCCTCCCTGGCACGCCACCGCGGACAACGGCGGCGAATCCGTGTCGTGACGGGGGAGTTCCGCTTGTCGGGAGACGGCCGCCTTAAGGCCTTTCCCGGCCACCGGATCGGGGGGCCGGGCATCCCTTCGAAAACCGACGTTTCAAACCTGCCGCGATCCGGCTGCCCGAGGCGTCCGCGTCGGAATGGGCGGCCGGACCGGGACATGGTCCGGATGGGGAGTCACATCCCCGTGTCAAGGATGTTCGCCTGGCGCAGTTCCGTGATCAGCCCGTCCTCGGTGAAGGGCTTTTTGATGAAGCACTTGGCCTTGTTCTTGTACAGGGAGATGCCGATATTCTCCATGTCCGAATGGGCCGAGACCATCACCAGGCTGAACCGGTTTTTTTTTGGAATCTGGTATTTCTCCTCGGCGTCGCGGAGCAGTTCGACGATGTCGTGCCCCTTGAATCCCGGCATCTCGATGTCCATGAAAACCGTGTGGAACGGTTCCTTTCTCAGGTGCTGGATGAACATCTGCAATGCGGCCGTGGTGCTGGTCGCCGAAAAGCACCGGGCGTGGCTGGCCAGGTAGAAGGTCAGGATCTGGCACATGGTCACGTCGTCGTCGACAATCAGGAATTTCATCGCGCCCTCCCGTCCGCCGGTTTTGATCACGAATACACGAAAATCTATTCCGGCGCCACGCGGTTTTCATGCGGCTCCGGCCCGCAGGGTCTCTTGAGGCGAGTTCCGGCGGCCGGCCGGCCGTCGACCGGAAGCGACCAGCGCGAGGGCTGGGCGGTCCCTGCCGGGGCTGATGCAAAGTTTTGGCTTGACATCAAGTGAACACGTGTTTACATGCCCCCGCATGGCAGCACGCATGGAGTCCCCGCTTCGTCGGGAACAGATCGCCGAGGCGACCTTGCGGCTCGTGGTCGATGAGGGGCTGGGGGCGGTCACCCTGCGCCGGGTGGCCGAGGCCATCGGCATCTCCGCCGCGGCCCTGTACCGGCATTACAGGAACAAGTCCGACATCCTGGCCGCTGTTCTCGAGGAACACCATGAAATCATGGCCGAGATCATCCGCAAAAGCCGGGCCGAGGCCTCGACCGCCCTAGACGCCTTGCGCCGCCTGTATCTGCAGAGCATGGCCCTGGTGGAGAAATACTGCGCCCTGCCGGTGATTTTTCTGTCCGACGCCCTGTGGCACGGGGACCTACGCCTGCGCGAACTCAAGCTGTCGCATCACCGCCTGTTCCGCGAAGCCATGCTGGATCTGATCTCCTTGGGGCAGGACGCGGGGGAGGTTCGCGCCGACATCCGGCCCGACGAGATCTTCGTCTTCTTCCTGGGGCTGGTGGCCATGCCGGCGTTGATGCGGGCGCGCCGGCCCGAAGAGGTGGACCTGGACCGTCAGACCAGGGCGAGTTGGGAATTGTTCGCCCGGGCGGTGGCCTGTTGAAGACGGTATTTGTCGCGTCCGCATGCGGCCGCCGCGCGGCGGCCTTGGGCGTGAAACGCCGCTGGAAAACGTTTTTACGCGGACATGGCCATGGCCGCGAAGATGCCTGTCATGGCGGCCCCCGACGCGGGAATCGTCCATGACCGGCGCGGAGTCGAGCGTGTTTTCGATCCCCGCCTGATCCCCTGGCTGCCCGGTGCGTGTTGGGGCGCGGTGTTTCAGGGGATATTTCAACTGAGAATGCGATGAAAGGTGTCTCGAGCCGTTTCGGCTTCCATTCGATATTGTCTTTTCGTTTTCATCCGGAGGCATTGCCCATGCACGTCATGAATGCGTTCAAACGTCCGCTGTCGCGGTGGTGCGGACTGTCGGTTCTGGCCTTGTCCCTGCTCACGCTCGCGGGTTGCGGGCAGGAGTCCCAGGGGACACCCCAGCCCCGCCTTCCCGAGGTTGCCTACATCACCATCGCCCCCCAGAAGCTCCTTATGACCAAGGAGCTCTCCGGCCGCACGTCCGCGTACCGGGTGGCCGAGATCCGCCCCCGGGTCAACGGCCTGATCCTGCGGCGTCTTTTTACCGAGGGGGGGGACGTCGCCGAGGGCCAGGTGCTGTACCAGATCGATCCGGCCCCGTTCGAGGCCGATCTGGCCAACGCCGAGGCCGCCCTGGCCGAGGCCCGGGCCAAGCTGCCGAGCATCCAGGCCAAGGCCCAGCGCTACGGCAAGCTGCTCACGAACGACGCCCTGAGCCGGCAGGACTATGACGACGCCGCCGCCGCCCACGACCAGCTCAAGGCCACCATCACGGCCCTTCAGGCCAAGGTCGCGACCGCCAGGATCAACCTGGGATACACCAAGGTCACCGCGCCCATCTCCGGGCGCATCGGCAAGTCCAGCGTGACCGACGGCGCCCTGGTCTCGGCCTATCAGACCGTGGCCCTGGCCACCATCCAGCAGCTCGATCCCATCTACGTGGACGTGACCCAGTCCTCGGCCGAACTCCTGCGCCTGAGGGAACGCCGGGAAAAGGGGCTGCTCAACCCCGACCAGGCGAACCAGGACAAGGTCAACCTGATCATGGAGAACGGCAAGCCCTATGCCCTGGAGGGGACTTTCCAGTTCAGCGACGTCACCGTGGATCCCTCCACCGGCTCGGTCACCCTGCGCATGATCTTCCCCAACCCGCGCGGCGAGATCCTTCCCGGCATGTTCGTGCGGGCGGTCATCAAGGAAGGCGTCGACGATGATGCCATCCTGGTGTCCCAGCAGGGCGTGTCCCGGGACACCAAGGGCAACCCCTACGCCCTGGTGGTCAACGCCGAAAACAAGGTCGAGATGCGCCAATTGACCCTGGACCGCGCCGTCGGCAACCAGTGGATCGTGGTCTCCGGACTGGCCCCGGGGGACCGGGTGATCGTCGAGGGCCTGCAGATGCTTCGGCCCGGAACCGAGGTCAGGGCCACACCCGTGGACCAGGGCGCGAACGGACAGGCACAGGCCTCCCAATCCGACGTTCCGGCGAAGAAAAACGGCGGGGGTGAGAAGTAATGCTGTCGCGTTTTTTTCTGGACAGGCCGGTCTTCGCCTGGGTCATCGCCATCAGCATCATGGCCCTCGGCGCGTTGGCCATCCACAAGATGCCCATCTCGCAGTATCCGCCCATCGCCCCGCCCTCCATCTCCATCACCGCCTATTATCCCGGCGCCTCGGCGGAGACGGTGGAAAACACCGTGACCCAGATCATCGAACAGAAGATGACCGGTCTGGACGGGCTGCTGTATTTGAGCGGAGACAGTTCGTCCTCGGGCCAGGCCAGATTGGATTTGACCTTCGAGCCGGGCACCGATCCGGACATCGCCTGGTCCAAGGTGCAAAACAAGCTCCAGCTGGCCACGGCCAGCCTGCCCGACGAGGTGCAGCGCTCGGGCGTCGAGGTCAGCAAGTCCACCCGCAACTACCTCATCGTCATCGGCCTGATCTCCGAGGACGGCAGCATGAGCGGCGTGGACCTGCGGGACTACGCCCAGTCCAACCTGGAGAAAATCCTGTCCCGGGTGCCCGGGGTGGGCGAGGTGGAGAACTTCGGCAGCCAGTACGCCATGCGCATCTGGCTCGATCCGGACAAGCTGCACAGCTACAGCCTGACCGTGGCCGACGTCTCCGAGGCGCTTGCCGCCTACAACGTCGAGGTCTCGGCCGGTCAGATCGGCGGAGCGCCATTTGTCCCGGGACAGCAGCTCAACGCCCCCATCGTGGTCCAGCATCTGCTTCAGACCCCGGAGGAGTTCGCCAACATCCCCGTGCGCATCAACCCCGACGGCTCCGTGGTCCGGATCAAGGATGTCGGGCGCACGGAACTGGGGTCCGAGCGCTTCGACATCGTGGGCGAGCACAACGGCCTGCCCTCGGCCGCCATGGCCATCCGCCAGGCCGCCGGGGCCAACGCCCTGGAGACCGCCGACGCCATCAAAAGCAAGCTCGAGGAGATGAGCGCGTATTTTCCACCGGGCATGAAGGTGGTCTATCCCTACGACACCACGCCGTTCACCAGGGTGGCCATCGACGAGGTGGTCAAGACCCTGTTCGAGGCCGTGGTCCTGGTCTTTCTGATCATGTACCTGTTTATGGGCAACATCCGGGCCACCATCATCCCGACCATCGCCGTGCCCGTGGTCCTTCTGGGGACCTTCGCGGTCCTAAGCGCCTTCGGATTCTCCATCAACATGCTGACCATGTTCGCCATGGTGCTGGCTATCGGGCTTTTGGTGGACGACGCCATCGTGGTGGTGGAAAACGTGGAGCGCATCATGTCCGAGGAGGGGCTTTCGCCACGGGAGGCCACGGCCAAGTCCATGGACGAGATCACCAGCGCCCTGGTCGGCATCGGCCTGGTGCTCTCGGCGGTGTTCGGCCCAATGGCCTTTTTCCAGGGTTCCACCGGGGTGCTCTACCGCCAGTTCTCGGTCACGGTCATCGCCGCCATGCTCCTCTCGGTGGTGGTGGCCCTGATCCTGACCCCGGTCCTGTGCGCCACGTTCCTCAAACCCGTGCCCAAGGGGCACGCCCCTTCGGAGAACGTGATCTTCTTCCTGCGCCCCTTCTTCCGCTGGTTCGACCGGGTCTTCTACCGGACCCGCTCCATCTACGTGGGCATCGTGGGCAAGTCCTTTTCCAGGGTCGCGCGCTACCTCGTCCTGTACGCCCTGATCGTGGCCGGGGTGGGCTACCTGTTTCTGCGCATGCCGACCGGCTATATCCCGGACGAGGACCAGGGAATCCTGCTGGTCCAGGCCACCCTGCCGCCGGGCTCCTCCACCCTGGAGCAGACCGAGGCGGTCATGGCCAAGGTCCGCACCTATTTCCTGGAGCAGGAAAAAGAGGCCGTGGAAAGCTTCATGAACGTTTCCGGGGTGAGTTTCAGCGGCCAGGGCCAGAACATGGCCCTGGGGTTCGTCAAGCTCAAGGACTGGCATAAGCGCCCGGGCGACGAGCTCAAGGTCAAGGCCATCGCCCTGCGGGCCTCCAGGTACCTTGGCCAGATCAAGGAGGCCATGGTCTTCGCCTTTCCGCCGCCGCCGGTGGTGGAACTGGGCATGGCCACGGGCTTCGACTTCCAGCTTCAGGACCGGGGCGGCCTGGGCCATGAGAAGCTCATGGCCGCACGCAACCAGCTTCTGGGCATGTCCAGGCAGGACCCCCGGCTGGTCCGGGTCCGGCCCAACGGCATGGAGGACGTGCCGGAATACCATGTCGCCGTGGACTGGGACAAGGCCGGGGCCCTGGGGGTTCCCATTTCCTCCATACATCATACCATTTCGGCGGCCTTCGGCAGTTCCTACATCAACAACTTCATCCAGGCCGGCCGGGTCAAGCAGGTCTACGTCCAGGCCGACGCCTCGTACCGCATGCAGCCCCAGGACCTAAACAAGCTCTATGTCCGCAACACCGGGGACAAGATGGTTCCCTTCTCGGCCTTCGCCACCGGGCGCTGGACCACGGGGTCGCCAAAACTTGAACGCTACAACGCCTTCCCGTCCATCAACATCCAGGGCGAGCCCGCTCCGGGGCACAGCACCGGCGAGGCCATGACCATCATGGAGGAGTTCGCCGCCAAGCTGCCCAAGGGCATCGGTTTCGACTGGACCGGCCTGTCCTATCAGGAGCGCATGGCCACGGCCCAGGGGCCGCTTCTCTACGCCTTCTCGATCTTCGTGATCTTTTTGTGCGTGGCGGCCCTCTACGAAAGCTGGACCATTCCCATCGTGAACATGCTCATGCTGCCGCTCGGCGTGCTCGGGGCCATCGTGGCCACCTCGCTTCGGGGCATGCCCAACGACGTCTACTTCCAGATCGGCTTTCTGACCACGCTGGGGCTGTCCACGAAAAACGCCATCCTGATCATCCAGTTCATCAAGGAACGGATGGCCCACGGCGAGACGCTCGTCGACGCCACCCTGGGCGCGGTCAAGACCCGGTTCAGGCCGGTGCTCATGACCTCCCTGGCGTTTTTCTTCGGCGTCCTGCCCCTGGCCATCGCCACCGGGGCCGGGGCCGGGGCCATGAACGCCATCGGCACGGCCGTGTGCGGCGGCATGCTCTCGGCCACGTTCATCGACCTCATCTTCATCCCCCTGTTCTTCGTGCTCACCTCCCGGGTGTTCAAGGGCAGGTGAGAAGGCGGCGCGGCGGGGAGGAAGGAATGCCGCCGCCGCAAGCGGCCGTGTCGTGACTCGGGATGATCCGTTGCCAGGAAAAGGGCTTCCGGCGCAATGCGCCGGAAGCCCTTGTGTTTTGTCGCGGCAACCCCCGGCCGAACCGGGGGGACGCGGGCGGCGGCAGCGAAGGGGAGAGGCTGGGGAAAACAACGGAGGACAGGCGGCGCAGAGGGATTCGACGTCAACGGCGCTGAAAATCAATGCGTTTCGCGGTTGCCTCGCTTGCCTGTTTTCTTATGGCAAGTTTTTGTTGACAAGGAAGCGCCGGCCGGTCATAGCTTTGCATGATTATTGACTATGAAATTCATTTTCATAATAGTTCAGCGGAGGGGGTATGCGCATCGTCATTGCATGGGCCACGGGGCTTTGCGTTGTATTGGCGGTCGGGGGGGCGTTGGCCGGCCAAACGGTTCAGGTCAGGGACGTGGCCGGTCGAACCGTTGAAATTCCGGCGGATCCGCAGCGGATCGTGTCCATCCCGGTGGTCATGCCGCCGCTGTTGTTCGCGGTGGACGGCTCGGGCAAACGGATCAAGGGAATGCATCCCGACACGAAAACGGCTGTGGAAAATTCGGTCCTGGCAAAAATGGCCCCTGAACTGCTCGATGCGCCCACCGGCTTCATCAAGGGCGGATTCAAGGTGAACATCGAAGAGCTGTTGAAGCTCCAGCCCGACCTGGTCTTTCAGATCAGTCCGGAACAAGAGGAGATCGAAAAGATCGAAGCCGCCGGAATTCCTGTTCTGGCGACGGACAACGGTGATTTTTACGACTATTATACGGGCTACCTGCGCATACTCGGCCAGGTCTTGAACAAAAAAGAACGGGCCGACCAGCTCAAGAGCGAATTCGACGGCACCCGTGAGCGGATCAAGGCCAGGGTGGCCGGCGTGGACCCGGCCAAGCGCCCCAAGGGGCTCATCCTGTTCAATGCGGAACGGCTCATGGCCACGGGGAGCGGCTCCTTCGCCAATTTCTGGCTGGAAAACACCGGCGCGGTGAACGCGGCCGCCGGGATCAAGACAAGCCCCCGCGGGGCCACTGTCGGCATGGAGCAGATCCTGGACTGGAATCCCGACGTCATTTACATCACGAACTTCTGCAGGACCATGCCCGAGGATCTGATCAATAACCGCATTCCCGGCCAGAACTGGGCCTCGGTCAAGGCGGTGAAGGAAGGACGGGTGTACAAGATTCCCCTCGGCCAGTACCGCTGGTATCCGCCAAGCGCGGACTCCGCTCTCATGCTCAAATGGATGGCCTCCAAGAACCATCCGGACCTGTTCGGCGACATGGATATCAAAGCCGAGATAAAAGACCATTTCAAGCGCGTTTACGCCTTTGACCTGACTGACGCCGACGTCGCAAGGATTCTCAATCCCGACCCGACAAGCGACTGGAAGTGGAATTGACATGCACTCCGCCAGTCGCCATGTGCAGCCTAACGCCCCTTCCCGCTTGGCCCTTTGGGGGCTGCCGGCCCTTCTTCTCGGAGTATCCCTTTGCGTGGGCAGATACAGTTTGTCCGCGCAGGACATTCTTGCCGCGCTCGGTTTGATTTCCGGAGAGGTCAAGGACGTGGTGCGCACCGTGTTGCTGAACATACGGCTGCCGCGCTCGCTGGCCGCTTTGCTTGTGGGGGCGGGCTTGTCCGTCTCGGGCGCCGCCTTTCAGGGGCTGTTCAGGAATCCCCTTGTCGGGCCCTCCATCCTCGGGGTGGCCCAGGGGGCGGGATTCGGGGCCGCTCTCGGCCTCCTGGTCGGCGCCTCGACGCTTTGGGTAAACGCGTTCGCCTTTGTTTTCGGGGTCGCGGCGGTGGTCTGTTCGTGCTTTATCGCGCGGCGGAAAAACAGCCGATCCCTGTTGATGCTGGTTTTATCCGGCATTGTCATGGGCGCGGTGTTCACCGCGCTCATATCGCTGGTCAAATACGTGGCCGACCCCGAGGACAAGCTTCCCACCATCGTTTACTGGCTCATGGGCGGGCTGACCGGCGTGGGCTATCGGGACCTCGCCTTTGCGGCCCCGATCATCGGTTTCGGGGCCGCCGTCCTTCTGGCGCTACGCTGGCGCATCAATATTCTCAGCCTTGACGACGAGGTGGCCCGGTCCTTTGGCGAAAACACCGGGCTGCTCAGGTTCGTGATCATCGGGGCCGCGACCATAGTAACCTCGGCATGCGTATCCGTGGCCGGAATAGTGGGATGGGTGGGGCTTCTCGTGCCGCACATCGCCCGCATGCTGTTCGGCCCGAACCATTCCGTGCTGTTGCCGGCTTCGCTTTCCATAGGCGCCTGCTATATGCTGTTCATCGACGGGATCGCCCGGACGGCCACAAGCGCGGAAATACCCCTGAGCATATTGACCGCGCTCCTGGGCGCGCCGTTTTTCGCGTGGCTTTTGGGCAAGACCGGCGGGAGATGGGCATGATCCTCGATGCGGCTGGTTTGTGCTTCTCCTACAACAAGAGCCCCGTGTTTTCAGAGGTGGCCTTTGCGATCGCCCCCGGCGAGATCGTCAGCGTGGTCGGTCCGAACGGGGCCGGCAAAAGCACCCTGCTCAAGTGCCTGAACGGACTGCTCGCCCCTGACTCCGGCCGCGTCAGGCTGGACGGAAAGAACATCGATCACATCAGCCGCAAGCAGCTGGGCCGGACCATGGGATACGTCCCCCAACACGACGAGGACACCTTTGGATTCTCTGTCCTGGAAGTCGTGCTCATGGGACGGGCGGCGCACATCGGCCCGTTTTCTTCGCCTTCGCCCCGTGACATCGAAATAGCGGAGGAGGCCATCGCAAATGTCGGGCTGAAATCCATGACGCACAAAAGCCTCAACCAATTGAGCGGCGGACAGGCGCAGCTGGCGATCATCGCCAGAGCCCTTGCGGCCAAGCCCCGCCTGCTCCTGCTGGACGAACCGACAGCCCATCTGGACATCCGGAACCAGGCCCTGGTTTTGAAAGCGCTTTGCTCGCTCTCCAGGCGGCAAGGGTTGTCCGTTCTCATGACCACGCACATTCCGGACCACGCCTTCCTGTTCTCGGACAAGGTGCTCATGTTGCGCGGGGATTCCGCCCCGCTCTTCGGAAAGCCTGGAGAGGTCATGACGGCCGAGGCCATTGGAAAGGTCTACGGCATTGACGTGCACATCATCAACATAGACAGCCGTACCCCCGAGGCCCGTACCGTTGTCCCCGACTGGTTCGGCGTCATAGGGCGGGACCGGCTGCGAAGGAACGATCATGCAACTTGAAGTCAGAGACAAGCAGGGCGTGAAAAGCCTGAAATTCGAAGAAGCCGCCAAGTACCATGGAGGATTCCATACGGCGGGCGTCGCCCTGGGCTGGAAGCTTCTGGAAGCCGCCGTGGCCCGGTGCGGCAGACCCCTGTCCCGCGACGGCTCCCTCCTGACGCTCGGGGCCACGCCTCCGGGCCTGGCCGATTGCCTGGAATACGCCACGCGCGCGTTCAGCCGCCGTCGGGCGATAGTCGACCGCAATTTCATGGATGGGCCTGAAATCTGCTGCGGCAGGCTGTCCTTCGCAATCTCGTGCGGCGATGCGCGCATTGCGGCGACGGTCCGCGACGGTCTTCTTCCCCGGGATTTCGTCCACACCGCCGGCCGCATGGACGCGGGCCTGGCCGGCGAGGAGGAAATCACCGGGTGGAGGGGCATGAGCCTGGAGCTTGCCGGGCGGTTTCTGGAACAGGAGCCTGAAGCCCTGTTCAACATTATCCGGGAGGAATCCCGCGATAAAGGTCCGGGGAACGGCCAGGCCGGGGAGGCGTATCCCCTGGCCGACTACGCCGTTTCAGACCAGCCCCCTTTGAGAGTGCGGGACGACTCCGGCGAGTTCGACATCGGACTGGACGAACTGCTTCGATTTCACGACAAGGACCACTATGCGGGCGTGGTGCTGGCGTACAAGCTTCTGACCCTGGCCTTTCAGGAGCTTTGGAGCGGCGAGATCCCGCACCGCAGGGACATCACCATTCTCTCCGGCCTCAATCCCCCGGGGCTCATCGACAGCTTTGAATACGCCGCACGGGCGGTGTCCCGGCAACGCCATTGCCTGATCTCCAACAGCGACGGCGCGCCCGGCTCACCGTTCGGCGCGTTTGTGTTCCAAGTTTCCAATGGAAAGGAATCTTGCAATCTGAGACTCCGCCACGGTCTGCTTCCCGAAGACTTCGCCTCCCTCGGGCGAAAGGCCGAGGCCGGGCTGGCCGACCAGGCCGAACAGGCGCGTTGGGAATCATACAAGCGTGACATCGGCAAGGCGCTCGCCGATATGGAACCCGCCGATATCCTGGAAATCCTGTAGCCCAAACAGGCCGCCGGCCCCTGTCGCGGGGGCCGGCGGCC